>JAABUL010003311.1_pt1 | contig 24231 bp, 26 predicted proteins | sample 5559151 | NCBI WGS metagenome assembly JAABUL01 (sample SAMN10711876, study PRJNA513368) | rock metagenome | isolation source: Antarctica rocks | place: Antarctica: Victoria Land, Pudding Butte sud | reverse complement strand
TCGCGCAACGCATCGCCCAACGCCTCCTCGCGCTCACCCTCGCCATGCTCATCAACACCCTCCTGCACCGCCCACCCCGCGCCCTCGCCGCCTACGACGGACGATGAAACCCACATCAAGCCTCTAGCTCAGCTCAGAGTCGTTTGAGCAGGATGAGCACCAGCAGGATCAGGGCGATGACCCCGATGATGCCGCCTCCGATGGCCACCTTGGCCAGGAACAGCACGATGGCGATGATGACCAGCAGGACCACGAGCCCGTACAAGCTGTTGCCACGCATTCCCTACCTCCTCTGTGAGATTGTCCGGAGCAAGCTGTACCCGCCTAGCGGCCCTTCCAGACCGGGTCTCGCTTCTCGGCGAAGGCGGTCGCCCCCTCCCGGGCGTCCTCGGACATCATCACCGGCCCGGCGATCTCCCCCTGGCGCTGCCAGAGCTCGTCCTCCGGCCAGCCCGGCGCCTCGACGATGATCCGCTTGGAGGCCGCGAGGGCGAGCGGCCCGTTCCGCGTGATCCGTCCCGCGAGCTCCAGCGCCGCGTCGAGCGCCCCGCCCGGCTCGGCGAGGACGTTGACGAGCCCCAGCGCGTGCGCGCGCTCGGCCTCGATCGGGTCCCCGGTCAGGGCGAGCTCCATCGCCACGTGGTAGGGGATCCGCCGCGGCAGCCGGAGCAGCGCGCCACCCGCGGCCACGAGCGAGCGCTTGACCTCGGGGATGCCGAGTCGCGCGCCCCGGGCGGCGACGAGCAGGTCGCAGGCCAGCGCGACCTCACACCCTCCCGCCACCGCGAAGCCCTCGACGGCGGCGATGAGCGGCTTGTGCGAGGGGCGGGCGACGATCCCCGCGAAGCCGCGGTCGCCGTGGTAGGGCGACTCGCCGGCCACGAACGCCTTGAGGTCCATGCCCGAGGAGAAGCCCTTGCCCTTACCCGTGATGACGCCGAGGACGAGGTCCGGATCATCGTCGAGTTCGTCCATCGCGCGGCCGATCCCCTCGGCCACGGCGCCGTTGACGGCGTTGCGGGCGTCGGGGCGGTTGAGGGTGACCACGAGGACGCCGTCCCGGCGCCCGGTCAGCACGGCCTGCTCGTCGCTCATGCGGCGAACAATGTCAGCTCGGGCGCGCGCTCGCCCCGCAGCACCGCGAGGTCGACCTCGACCCAGGCCAGGCCCCGCGCCTCGGCCAGGACGCGGGCCTGCGGCTTGACGACCTCGGCCGCGAGCACGCCGCGACACGCCCCGAGGGCCGGGTCCTCGCGCACGCGCTCGAGGTAGCGGCAGAGCTGCTCGACGGCGTCGATGGTCCCCACCCGCTTGATCTCCACCGCGACCCAGCCGTCGTCCGCGTCGCGGCACATGAGGTCGACGGGCCCGATGTCCGTGGGCCACTCGCGGCGCGCGAGCCGGAAGCCCTCGCCACAGAACCCCGGGGCGGCGGCCAGCGCCTCCTGGAGATCGCGCTCGACCCCGTCCTTCTCGAGCTGCGCCGCCTCGCCCATGTCGTGCTCGACATCGGAGAGGACCTCCTCGATGCGGATGTCGAGCCGGTCCTCCGTCGCCCCGGCACGCTTGCGAACGAGGATGCGGGTGGGTGGGCACCCCATCTCCTCGATCACCGTGGGGGGCGTCATCCAGTTCTGCGGCTTGTAGCCCCCCGCGTCGGCGTGGACGAGAACCGACCCGTCGGCCTTGAGCACGAGCAGCCGGAGCGCCATGGGCAGCAGGGCGTTCAGCCGCCCCGAGTAGCGGACCTCACAGCGGGCGACGACCAGGCGCACGCCGAGCACCGTAACCTTCGTGCCCGATGGAGGATCTCGGGCATCCCACCTCGTACATGGCGGTGGCCAAGGGAATCCCGGTGCTCACCGTGGAGGGCCGGAAGTTCGGCCGGGTGCGCAAGGTGCTCGACGTGCCGGTGAAGAACATCTTCGACGGGATCATCGTGGTCACGGAGGACGGGGACCGGTTCCTCGACGCGCCGGAGGTCGACCGCCTCTACGAGCGCGGCGTGCTGACCACCCTGACCGACGAGCAGGCGGCCGCCCTGCCGCGGCCGGCGTCGCCGGTGTCGACGAAGGCGCAGCGGGTGGCGCGACGCACGTGGCGGAAGATCGCGCGATGACCGGGTCCCACCCAGACCTCGGGGCGCCCATCGCCTACCTCGTGCTCGAGCCCGGCGTTCCCGTCCTCGCCTCGGGCCACGAGGAGGTCGGGCATGTCGCCCGCGTCCTGTCGGTCCCCGAAAACGACATCTTCGACGGGCTCATCCTCGAGACGCCCGACGGCGACCGGTTCGTCGACGCCGCGAACGTGGACGCGCTCTACGAGCGGGGCGTCGTGCTCGCGCTCTCGACCGAGGACGCGCGCGACCTGCCCGAGCCGACGCCGGGCCCCGGCGCCATCTCCGTGGACCCCGACGACCTGTCCGGCGGCGGCGGCAACCGCGCGACCGATGCGATCCGCCGGGCCTGGGACCTCATCTCCGGCAAGTAGTGAGGCGGATCCGTTCTGGCCGGCCCAGCTGGCCCTGCTCGGCGCGATCCTCCTCTACGTCGCGCTGCCGGGCAAGCTGACGATCGGGCCGGGGTGGCTGCTGCCCGCGGTCGAGGGCGTCGCGTTCGTCGGGCTCCTGGCGGCCAGCCCTCTTCTCGGCACGCGGCCACGTCCCTGGCGCAAGCAGCTGGCCCTCACCCTCCTCGGCCTGGTCACGGCCGTGAACCTCGCCTCCGTGGTCCTGCTCGCCCGCCTGCTCGTCCAGGGCGCGCAGGTCCGCGGCGAGCCGCTCCTGCTCGGCGGCCTCGCCCTCTGGCTCACGCAGATCCTCGTCTTCGGTGTCTGGCTCTGGGAGGTCGACCGCGGCGGGCCCGACCAGCGGGCGCAGCGGCCCGACCTGCTCTTTCCCCAGATGCAGGGGGAGATCCACGGGTGGGGGCGCTGGCAGCCGGTGTTCTCCGACTACCTCTACGTCTCGCTGACGAACGCCACCGCGTTCTCCCCCACCGACACGCTGCCCCTCACGCGCCGCGCGAAGGCGCTCATGGGACTGCAGTCGCTGGGATCGCTCACGACGCTCGCGCTCGTGGTCGCCCGCGCGGTGAACATCATCGGCTAGGCGGTGACGCCGTCCCTACGCCGCGGCCTCGACCGGCAGCTCGCGTGGCGTCGCGGCGAGCACCCGGTCGCGCAGGTCGCGCACCTCGGGGTCGTTCCCGAGGGCGAGCGCGCGCTCGGCCGCGGCCAACGTGTCCGACCGGCGCTCGGTCCGGGCGAGGGCGTGGGCGTAGCGACTCCACGCGGCGGGCGAGTCGGGCGCGAGCCGGGTCGCCGCCTCGGCTGCGGAGACCGCGCCCCCCACGTCCCCGGCGAGATGGAGGGCGAGCGCGAGGTCGAGCAGGCCCTCCTCGGTCGGGCCCGCGGCCCGCGCGCGCTCGAACGCGGAGATCGCCCCATCGCGGTCGTCGTTGCGCAACCGCAGGCGCCCGAGGCGCTCCCACGCCGAGGCGTCCCGTGGCGCGACGCGCACCATCCGGCTCGCCGCGTCGAGCGCGAGCGCCAGCGACCCCATGTCCTCGTAGATGCGCGAGGCGGTGCGGTGCGGTGCCGGCCGCTCGCCCTCGACGCGCGCCCAGTCGCGGACGGAGCGCGCCGCAGCCGGGAGGTTGCCCGCCTGCCAGAAGGCCGAGGTCAGCAGCCGCAGCACGATCGCGTTGCTGGGATCGGCGTCGCGCGCGTAGATCAGGCGCTGGGCGGCGAGCGCCGCGTTCCCCTCGGCGAGCGCATGCTGGGCCGCGGTCATGAAGCGCTCGACGCGGTTGGCCGCAGCGTCGGGCCTGCTGAAGTCCACGAACTGGAGGGAGCCGGCCGGGACCGTGCGGATCCCCACTCCGAAGGTGACGCGTGCCCACTGCTGGACGTCGTCACCCTCGCCCGAGAAGTAGATGCCGGTCACCGAGCCGACGCCCCACTCGGGGTAGGAGAGGCAGCGCGCGTAGCGGTGGACGACCGAGTGGTCGGGGGTGCGCGCGCCGAAGGGGTCGTGCGTCGAGCGCTCGGCGGCGTGCGCGCGGGCGCGCTGCTCGGCCTCGTAGTTGCGGCGTCCGGCCTCCTCGCGGGCCTTGCGCGCCGCGGCGGCGGAGACACGGACCGCGTTGCGCGACACCGACCCGCCGCGCGACTGCTCGGCGAGCTCCTCGAGCTGGTCGGCGGCCTCGTTGATCGCCTGGAGGTGGCGCTCGTGCTCCTGGCGCCGGCCGGGAGGCGCGATGTCGGGATGCCAGCGCTTGGCCTGGCGCCGGCGGGCGAGCTGCACGCCCCGCTTGTCGAAGGGCGGCTCGATCTCCAGCAGGAGCGCGGACTGCTCGACGTCGAGGATCCGGGGCACCGTGTGAAGGGTAGGCCCGAGAGCCGCGCGGCGGCGGGCCGGGGAGACGCGCCGGCGCCGTCCTACCCTGCATCGCGTGGCCCACCAGTACGTCTACACGATGCACCGCCTCACCAAGTCCTTCCCGCCGGACAAGGAGGTGCTCAAAGAGGTCACGCTCGCCTTCCTCCCCGGGGCGAAGATCGGCGTGCTCGGCTACAACGGCTCGGGGAAGTCGACCCTCCTGCGGATCATGGCGGGCCGGGACACCGACTACCGCGGCGACGCCCTGCTCGCCCCCGGGGCCAGCGTCGGCATCCTCGAGCAGGAGCCCGACCTCGACCCCGGCAAGGACGTCCGCGGCAACGTCGAGGAGGGAGTCCAGCACCTGCGCACGCTGCTCGACCGCTTCAACGAGCTCTCCATGAACTACTCGGACGAGACGGCCGAGGAGTTCTCCCGCCTCCAGGACGAGATCGACGCCGCCGACGCGTGGAACCTCGACACGATGCTCGACACGGCGATGGACGCCCTCCGGCTCCCGCCGTCCGACGCGGACGTCACCACCCTCTCGGGCGGGGAGCGCAGACGGGTCGCCCTCTGCCGCCTGCTGCTCAGCGTGCCCGATCTCCTGCTCCTCGACGAGCCCACGAACCACCTCGACGCCGAGTCCGTCGCCTGGCTCGAGCGCCACCTGCTCCAGTACGCGGGCACCGTCGTGATCGTCACCCACGACCGCTACTTCCTCGACAACGTCACGGGCTGGATCCTCGAGCTCGACCGCGGCCGCGGCATCCCCTACGAGGGCAACTACTCCGGCTGGCTCGTGCAGAAGCAGAAGCGCCTGCAGACCGAGGAGAAGGCGGAGTCCTCCCGGCAGAAGACGATCCAGCAGGAGCTCGAGTGGGTCCGTCTCTCCGCTCCCGCCCGGCGCTCGAAGCCCAAGGCCCGGCTCACCGCCTACGAGAACCTGCTCGCCCAGGACCGCAACGTCTCCCTGGACTCCGTCCAGATCCACATCCCTGCGGGCCCGCGGTTGGGCGACACCGTGGTCGAGGCCAACGACCTCACGAAGGGCTTCGGCGAGAAGCTCCTCATCGAGGACCTGTCCTTCTCCCTGCCCCGGGGCGGCATCGTCGGCGTCATCGGCCCGAACGGAGCGGGCAAGACCACGCTGTTCCGGATGATCACGGAGCAGGAGACCCCCGACGACGGAGCGCTGAAGATCGGCGAGACCGTCGCGCTCGCCTACGTCGACCAGGCCCGCGACACGCTCGATCCCGAGAAGACCGTCTGGGAGGAGATCTCCGGCGGGTCGGACCAGATCCAGGTGGGCGATCGCAAGCAGAGCTCCCGCGCGTACGTGGGCGGCTTCAACTTCAAGGGCTCCGACCAGCAGCAGAAGGTCGGCACGCTCTCGGGCGGTCAGCGCAACCGGGTGCACCTCGCCAAGCTCCTGCGCTCGGGTGGGAACGTCCTGCTGCTCGACGAGCCCACGAACGACCTCGACGTGGACACCCTCCGCGCGCTCGAGCAGGCGCTGCTCGACTTCGCCGGCTGCGCGGTGGTCATCTCCCACGATCGCTGGTTCCTCGACCGCATCGCGACCCACGTACTGGCCTTCGAGGGCGACTCCCAGGTCACCTGGTACGAGGGGAACTTCGAGGCCTACGAGTCCTGGCGCCGCGAGCAGCTCGGCGCCGAGGCCGATCGCCCCCACCGCATCACCTACAAGAAGCTCGTGCGCGCGTGAGCGTGCTGCGCATCCGCCACTTCACCGATCCCGCCTGCCCCTGGGCGTTCTCGGCCGAGCCCTCGCGTCTGGCGCTGCGCTTGCTCTACGGCGACGCGCTCGGGTGGGAGGACCGCATGGTCGTGTTGTCCTCCTCCCCCGAGGAGTACCTGGGGAAGGGCTTCACCCCCGGGAAGCTCTCGACCGGTCTGCGCACGCTCCAGCGGCGCTTCGACATGCCCATCGACCCGCACGAGCGCCCGCGCATGGCCGCGAGCGAGCCCGCCTGCCGCGCGGTGGTCGCCGCGCGGCTCCGGGCGCCAGGCGACGCGGAGGCCCTCCTGCGGCGCCTGCGGGTGCTGACCATGGCCGGCGGGCTGCTCGACGACCCGGAGCTCATCGCCCGGGCGGCGCGGGAGGCGGGGCTCGACCCCGCCGAGCTCGGGCGCTGGTCGGGCGAGCCCGATGTCGAGGAGGCCCTCGCCGAGGACATGCGCCTCGCCCGCGCGCCCGACGACGCCGCCCTGGCCCTCGAGCACAAGCTCGCCGAGGCCGAGAGCGAGCGCGGTCACCGCTACACCTGCCCGTCGTATGAGATCGAGCGGGTGTCGGATGGCGAGCGCGTGACCGTTCCCGGCTTCCAGCCGCTGGCGGCCTACGAGGTCGCCGTGGCGAACCTCGCGCCCGAGCTCGAGCGGCACCCGGCGCCGGAGAGCGCCGCCGAGGCGCTGGACTGGGCGGGAATGCCCCTCGCCGCCGCGGAGGTCGCGGCGCTCTGTCAGATCGACCTCGACGAGGCCCGGGAGCAGCTCGCCCGCGTCGCCCGCGAGGAGCCCGTCGGCACCGAGGGCTGGTGGGAGCTCACTGGAGCCCCGGCGCCCGCGTAGGGCGCTACTGGACCATCCCGGCCAGGACGGGCCCGAGCTCCGAGGCGTCGGCGACGACCGCGTCGGCGCCTGTGAGCCCCTCGGCGCCCTCCGGGCCGGTGGCGACCGCCACGCACCGGCAGCCGTCGGCGCGCGCGCAGGCGATGTCGCGTGCGGTGTCGCCGATCACCACCGTGCGCTCCCGCGGCCACGGCGCGGTGTCCGACCCCGCCCGGCGACGGGCCACGGCTGCCAGCATCGCCCGGTCCTCGGAGTCCGAGCCGAACGCGCCCTGACCGCTGGCGAAGAAGGAGTTGATCCCCGCGCGACGGAGCTTCATCCGGGCGACCGGCTCGAGGTTGCCGGTGAGCAGGGCGAGCCGCACGTCTTCGGAGGCGGCGAGCTCCGCGAGCAGCTCGGGCATCCCGGGCGCGACCTTCTCGCGCAGGTCCTCGGTCTCCCGCGCCGCGTAGAGCCGGGCCACCGCGATCCGCAGCTCGGGCAGGCCGGCGTCGATCCGCGCGGCCTCGACGCCCGCGGCCACGAGGATGAGCCGGGCGATCTCGGGATCGGTCCGGCCCGCGGTCTCCACCCGGATCCCGGACGGGTCGATCCCGTAGACCTCCTGCACTCCGGCCCGCAGCGCCGCGCGGTGATCCTTCGCGGCGCGCAGGAGCAGCGTCCCGTCGATGTCGAAGAGCAGGAGCAGCGCGCTCAACGCGCGAAGGAGACGCCGGACTCCAGGCGCCGCACGTAGGCCGCGATGAGGGCGGCCGTCGCCTCCACGTCGGAGAGCTGGGCCATCTCGACGGGCGAGTGCAGGTGGCGGGTGGGGATGGAGACGAGCCCGGTGGGCACGCCGGAGCGCACGAGGTAGACGGCATCGGCGTCGGTGAACGTCCCGCGCCCGCTCGCGGCCACGACGTACGGGATCCCCTCGGCGTCCCCGGCGGCGATCAGCCCGTCGGTGACCGCCGGATGGAGCTGGGCGCCGCGGGTGATGACCCCGCCGCCGCCGAACTCCTGCTTGGAGGTCTCCCCGAGCTCGACCCCCGGCTGCCCGGTCTCCCAGGTCACGTCGACGACGATCGCGATGTCGGGCTGCACGTCGTAGGCGACGGCCGTGGCCCCCGAGAGTCGCGGGAGGAGCTCCTCCTGCACGGCGCCGACGGCGACCACGTCACCGGGTGCGTCGCCGGCCTCCGCGACGAGTCGCGCGACCTCCAGGGCGACCCAGCACCCGAGCCGGTTGTCCAGGGCGCGCGCGGCGAAGCGCCCGTGGGGCAGCTCGAGCGGCTCGGCGGCGAGCACCGCGGCATCGCCGATGCGCACCCGCTCCCGCGCCTCGTCGCCGTCGTCGGCCCCGATGTCGATGTGGAGTTGGCGCAGCTCGGGCGCCTGCTTGCGATCGTCGGGCTTGAGCAGATGGACCGGCTTGCGGGCGATGACGCCGGGGACGATCCCCTCGCGCCCGAGGATCTCGACGCGCTGGCCGGGCAGGACGACGGGGTCCCAGCCCCCGAGCTGATCGAAGCGCAGGAAGCCGCCGTCCTCGATGTGGGTGACGATGAGGCCGATCTCGTCCACGTGCCCGATGACGGCGACGGTCGGGCCGCCGCCCGTACCGTGGACCCGGGCCATGGAGGAGCCCATGACGTCGGACGCCACCTCGGCCCCGATGCCCTCCGCGACGTCTCGGAACGCCGCGGCCGCGGCGGTCTCGTAGCCCGAGGGACCCGGCGCGGTGAGCAGGGCGCGCAGGCCGTCGGGGATCGCCACGGGCGGGAGCCTAGCCGCGGTACCCATTGTGTAGTGAGCGGCTACGGTTTGCCGATGGCGACCTGGAAGCCCGACCCCACGTTCTATCCCTCCCCCCGCTCGGCCGCGGCCGGCCCCCGCGAGGAGCTGGCCTACGTCGCCACGCTCAACGAAGCGGGCAACTACGGCGCGGCGCCCGAGGCCCGCGGCGACGCGAAGCCCGACGCGATCTGCGTGGTCGACCTCAAGCCCGAGTCCTCCACCTACGGCCAGGTGGTGGGCCGGCTCGACATGCCGAACATCGGCGACGAGCTCCATCACTTCGGCTGGAACGCGTGCTCGGCGGCCCTCTGCCCGTGGGCCCCGCACCCCCACGTCGAGCGCCGCTACCTCGTCGTCCCCGGGCTGCGCTCGTCGCGCCTGCACATCGTGGACGTCAAGGAGGACCCGCACAACCCCAAGCTCGTGAAGGTCATCGAGGCCGACGAGTTCGCCTCCCGCACGGGCTACTCGCGCCCGCACACGAGCCACTGCGGACCCGACGGGCTCTACCTCTCCGCGCTCGGCGCGCCCGACGGTGGCGGTCCCGGCGGCGTCGCGCTGCTCGACCACGACAACTTCACCCCGCTCGGGCAGTGGGAGATCGACCGCGGGCCCCAGCACCTGGCCTACGACGTCTGGTGGAACATCGGCTACGACACCGTCGTGACCTCGGAATGGGGCACGCCGACGATGATCGAGGACGGCGTCCAGGCGGACCTGCTGCTCTCGGGGCAGTACGGGCACCAGATCCACACGTGGGACATGCGGCGCCGCCGCCACCTCCAGGCCGTCGACCTGGGAGCCGAGCAGCAGATGGTCCTCGAGCTCCGGCCCGCCCACGATCCCACGAAGCCCTACGGCTTCGTCGGCGTCGTGGTGTCCACCGCCGACCTCTCGGCCTCGGTCTGGATGTGGGAGCTCCGCAACGGCTCGGTCGAGGTGTCCAAGGTGATCGAGATACCGGCCGAGCCGGCCGACGCCGACCAGCTCCCCGAGGTCATCAAGCCCTTCGGGGCCGTCCCGCCGCTCGTCACCGACATCGCGCTCTCCCTCGACGACGCCTCGCTCTTCGTCTCCTGCTGGGGGACCGGCGAGCTCAAGCGCTTCGACGTCCGCGACCCGCGCGCGCCGGTGGAGACGGGCTCGGTCCGCCTCGGGGGGATCGTCGAGCGCGCCGCGCACCCGGCGGCGGGCGCGCTGAAGGGCGGCCCGCAGATGGTCGAGGTCTCGCGCGACGGGAAGCGGGTCTACCTCACGAACTCGCTCTACGCGAGCTGGGACGCGCAGTTCTACCCCGAGGGGATCGACGGCTGGCTGGTCAAGCTCGACGCCGGCGGTGAGGGCGGGTTGACCCTGGACCCGGACTTCTTCCTGGAGTTCCACGGCGAGCGACCCCACCAGGTGCGCCTCGAGGGCGGAGACGCGTCCTCGGACTCCTACTGCTTCCCGTGAGGGACTGGTCGTACCTCACGCTCATCGGGCTCGGCGCCTATCACGGGCTCAACCCGGCGATGGGCTGGCTCTTCGCGGTGTCGCAGGGCCTCCAGCAGCGCGACCGCCGGGCGCTGCTGCGCTCCCTCGTCCCGATCGCGATCGGGCACGAGGCCTCCGTGCTCGTCGTCTTCGGGATCGCGCTCGTGGCGGGAGCGGCGGTCGGCGAGGCCGAGCTCCACGTGGGCGCCGCGGTCGTGCTCATCGCCTTCGGGGTCTTCCGCTTCGTCAAGCCGCGCGCGCACTTCCGCTGGACGACCATGCGGGTGCGGCCGCGCGAGCTCGGGCTGTGGTCGTTCCTGATGGCCACCGCGCACGGCGCCGGGCTCATGGTCGCACCGGTCATCATCGGCGCGGGTGGGCTCGCCGCCTCGGCGGACGAGCACGCGAGCCCCAGGCCCGGCGACGGGACGCCGCTGCTCGCCGACGTCGCCGGGCTCGCCCTGCACGTCGCGGCGATGGTGCTGGTCATGGGAGTGGTCGCCGTCGTGGTCTACGAGCGCCTCGGGGTGGAGATCCTGCGCCGGGCGTGGGTGAACACGGATGCGTTCTGGGCCGCGGGGTTCATCGTCGCGGGCGCCTTCACGCTGGTCTCCTGACCGAGCCGGAGGGTGAGCAGCGCGACGGGCATCAGGCGCTGCTCAAGTCCCTTCCGCCGGCCCGACGAGCCCGGCGTCATCTCCCTCGCCACGGGGTGGGCCAACCCCAGGTCGGGTCTGCGCGCGGTCCGAACGCGAAGCGCTCGCGACGGTCTAGATCCGCCCGGCTTCGAGCTCGCCCGGCGCCACGGCCAGGAACCCGAGGACGACGGCGGCGAGGAACGCGAGGACCCCGATCGCGTGTGCCCACCCCGCCTCGGCGACGGTGAGGAAGCCGATCCCCGCCACGGCGCAGGCGCCCGCGGCCCGTGCGGGCAGGCCGGAGTCCATCACCCACGGCCGGGAGGGGACGGGGGCGGCCGATTCGTCCGCCCCCCCCTCTCCCTCCTCCAGCCGGCCGCCGAGCGCGAGGCGGAAGAGCAGCGCGAGCGACGGAAACAGGACCACGCCGCCGGCGAGCACCGCCACCACCACGGCGACGAGCGTGTCGTGGGAGGCCGCGGCCGCCTGGATCGTCAGCCCGGGGAGGAGCGTCGGGCGCTGCGCCAGCGCCCAGCCCGCGATGACCGCCGCGACGGCGAGGGCGGCCGTGTAGCGGGCGGGCTCGAAGCGCCGGCGCCACACGAGGGTGAGGGTCCCCACTCCCGCGAGCCCCGAGAGGAGCCCCGCGGCGAGCCCGCCCCCGTGGGTCAGGCCGCGGTAGAGCGGATGGGCGTCGGCATGGAGGACGAGGGGCCCGGCCACCGTCACGACCCCCGCCACGAGGCCTGCGGTCAGCGCCCGCCCGCGGAACGCGGAGGCGAGGTCCTCGTGGCCACGTCGGACCGCGTCCGCGGAGAGGAAGACCGCCGCGAGGTAGGCCGAGGTGAGGATCGCCAGCACGCCGACGAGCACGGACGTCGGGTTCAGCCAGCTCGAGAACAGGTGCCCGGCCGCGTTACCCACCGGCACCCGCCGCGACGCCACGCCGCCCACCGCCGCCGCGAGGGCGAAGGGCGCGAGCACGGAGCCGGCGGCGGAGGCCGCGTCGATCGACCGGAGCTCGCGGTCCGAGGCGGCGCCCGAGCGCAGCGCGTAGGCCGCGCCGCGGACGACGATCCCCAGCCCCGCGAGGAACAGCGGCACCGACAGGGTGGAGGCGAGCGACCCGAACGCGACGGGATAGGCGGTCCACAGCACCGTGAGCACGAAGATGAGCCACACGTGGTTGGCCTCCCACACCGGCCCCATCGCGTGGTGGGCGTGGTCGCGCACGCGCTCGGCCCGGGGACCGCGGCCGGCTCCGAACTGCCACAGCGCGGCCCCGAAGTCCGCCCCGGCCAGCACCGTGTAGAGCGCGAGCCCGACGAGGACGAAGAGCAGCGGGAGCTCGTAGAGGTGCACGTTCAGACCGCCGAGGTCACCGGCTCGGAGTCGGGCGGACCCCCCGCGAGCGGAGCGCGCGCGAGGCGCCGCAGGATCCACACGACCCCCGCCCCCACGGCGAGGTAGACGAGAGCCAGGGTGGTGTAGCCCACGGGGATCCCGCCCGCCCCCGTCACCGCCTGCGTGGTCCGCATCACGCCGTAGACCACCCAGGGCTGGCGCCCGACCTCCGTGACCACCCAGCCCGCGATGAGCGCCACGAGCGAGAGCGGCCCGGCGAGCGCGACGGCCAGGGCGAACCACCGCGCGTCGAGCCACCGTCGTCGCCGCCGGCGGGCCACGAGGAAGACCAGTCCGAGCAGCGCGAGCAGCGTCCCGATCCCCACCATGGCCTGGAAGGCGATGCGCACGACGTTCACCGGCGGGCGGTCGCGCGGCGGCACCGCGTCGAGCCCCCGGACGCGCGCGTCCCAGGAGTGGAACGCGAGCAGCGAGAGCCCGTGGGGGATGGGCAGCCCCCACTTCACCTTCCCGCCGGAGTACCAGCCACCGATGTGCACGGGCGCGCCCCGCTCGGTCCTCCCGAGCCCCTCGAGGGCGGCGAGCTTCGTGGGCTGCTCGCGCGCGACCTCCCGCCCGTTCCAGTCGCCCACGACGACCTGGACGGGCGCGGCCAGCGCGGCGACCGTGAGCGGGATCGCCAGGGCGGTGCGCTCGTAACGGCCCCAGCGTCCGCGCAACCGCCCACGGCGTAGATCCCGGCGACGACGAACCCCGTCACGATGTACGCCGCGAGGTACATGTGCACGAGCTCGTGCCAGAAGTACGTGTTCTCGAAGAGCGCCGTGAAGGGGTGGACGTCCACCGCCTTCCCCTGAGCCATCCGGAAGCCCTGCGGGTGGTTCATCCACCCGTTGACGGCGATCACCGTGAGCGATCCGGTGAATCCCGTGAGCACGACGGGCAGCCCGGCGAGCAGATGCGCGCGGGGCGACAGGCGGTCCCACCCGTACACGTAGATCCCGATGAAGATCGCCTCGAGGAAGAACGAGAAGCCCTCGATCGCGAAGCCGAGACCGAACACGCCACCGAACGTGGCGGTGAAGTTCGGCCACAGCAGCCCCATCTCGAAGGAGAGGATCGTCCCGGTGATCACCCCCACCGCGAAGAGGGCGACCATGATCCGCGACCAGCGGCGGGCGAGCGTGCGGTAGAGCTCGTCGCCCGTGCGCCGGTAGAGCCACTCGACGAAGAGGACGAGGGCCGGGAAGGCCACGCCGAAGCAGACGAGCGGGATGTGCACGGCGAACGACAGCGCCTGCATCTGCCGGGCCTGGAACAGGTGCTCCTGCTCGACGGGGCCGAGCGCGGAGCCGACGACGAGCCACCCGGCACTCATGGTCGCAGGCTAGCCCGGCACCGCTCCCATGCGAGCTCGCCGCCGCGGTTGTGCTCAGCTCTTCAGCAGCTGGCGCAGCACGAACGGCAGGATCCCGCCGTGGTGGAAGTACTGCTGCTCGCGCGGGGTGTCGATCCGCACGCACACGGTGAACTCCTTGCCGTCCGCCTTCACGCTGACCTCCCGGGGGATCTCCTCGGCGCCGGCGAGCCCCGCCACCGAGAACTCCTCCTCCCCCGTGAGGCCGAGCGACCCGACCGAGTCCCCGGCGACGAACTGGAGCGGCAGCACGCCCATGCCCACGAGGTTGGAGCGGTGGATGCGCTCGAAGGACTCGGCGAGCACGGCCCGGACCCCGAGGAGGCTTGTCCCCTTCGCCGCCCAGTCGCGTGACGACCCCGACCCGTACTCCTTGCCCGCCAGCACGACGAGCGGCGTCCCCTCCTCGGCGTACGCCATGGCCGCCGTGTAGATCGACGTCACCTCGCCCTCCGGCAGCTTGCGCGTCACCCCGCCCTGCGGAAGCGGTCCCCGCCCACCCCCGAGCCGGTTGCGCAGGCGGATGTTCGCGAACGTGCCGCGCACCATCACCTCGTGGTTGCCGCGCCGCGAGCCGTAGGAGTTGAAGTCGCGCTTCTCCACGCCGTGCTCTCTGAGGTACGCGCCCGCGGGGGAGCTCTCCTTGATCGAGCCGGCGGGAGAGATGTGGTCGGTGGTGACCGAGTCGCCGAGCTTCGCGAGCACCCGCGCGCCCACGATGTCCTCGATCGGCGCCGGGTCGGCGGGCATGCCGTCGAAGTACGGCGGGTCGCGGACGTAGGTGGAGTCGGGGTCCCAGGCGAAGCGATCGCCCGTGGGGACCTCGAGCGAGCGCCAGCGCTCGTCGCCGTCGAACACCTCGTCGTAGGAGGAGGTGAACATCTCGGACTGCACGGCCGACTCGACGAGGTGCGCGACCTCGTCGGCCGCGGGCCACAGATCCTTGAGGAACACGTCCTCGCCGTCGGAGCCCTGCCCGAGCGGCTCGTCGAGCAGGTCGATGTCCATCGTCCCGGCCAGCGCGTAGGCGACCACGAGCGGCGGCGAGGCAAGGTAGTTCATCTTCACGTCCGGGTTGATGCGTCCCTCGAAGTTCCGGTTCCCGCTCAGCACGGACACGGCCGCGAGATCCTCCGCGTTGACGACGTCGGAGATCTCCTCGGGCAGCGGGCCGGAGTTCCCGATGCACGTCGTGCACCCGAAGCCGACGAGGTGGAAGCCGAGCTCCTCGAGGTAGGGGATGAGCCCCGCCCGCTCGTAGTACTCCATGACGACCTTCGACCCCGGCGCGAGCGAGGTCTTCACCCACGGCTTGCTCGTCAGCCCGCGCTCCACCGCCCTCTTGGCCAGCAGCCCCGCGGCGAGCATGACCGAGGGGTTCGAGGTGTTCGTGCAGCTCGTGATGGCGGCGATGACGACGCTGCCGTGGTCGAGCTCGGTCTCCGTGCCGTCCGCGAGCGTCACGGGAACAGCGTGGGAGACGCCCTCGGCGACCTGGGCGCCTCCGGTTCCCGCGCCCGGCGACTCGGCGCCGGGGTCGCGCGCGCCGTCGCCGTTGCTCGGCACCTGGGACGCCGTGGGATCCGAGCCCGGAAACGTGTCCTCGACCCCCTCGTCGATCTCCCCCTGGCCCGCTCGGGCGCCGCCGGGCGAGCCGATGGTCGGCTCCTCACCCGGGAGGTACTCCTCCAGCGCGAAGCGGAACGAGGCCTTGGACTCGGTGAGCGACACGCGGTCCTGCGGGCGCTTGGGGCCCGCGAGGGAGGGGACCACCGTGCCGAGGTCGAGCTCGAGCGTCTCGGAGTACGTGGGCTCCTCGGCGTCCTCGTCGTGCCACAGGCCCTGCTCCTTCGCGTAGGCCTCCACGAGCTCGATCGTCTCCGCCGGGCGCCCGGAGAACCCGAGGTAGCGCAGCGTCTCGGTATCGATCGGGAAGATCGCGCACGTCGAGCCGAACTCGGGCGACATGTTCCCGATCGTCGCCCGGTCGGCGAGCGGGAGATTGCCGACACCGGGGCCGTGGAACTCCACGAACTTGCCCACCACGCCGTGCGCGCGGAGCATCTCCGTGACGGTGAGCACGAGGTCCGTGGCGGTCGAGCCCTCCGGGAGCCCGCCCGAGAGCTTGAAGCCCACGACCTGGGGGATGAGCATCGACATGGGCTGGCCGAGCATTGCGGCCTCGGCCTCGATCCCGCCCACGCCCCATCCGAGCACACCGAGCCCGTTGATCATCGTCGTGTGGGAGTCCGTCCCCACCAGCGTGTCGGGGTAGGCCCGGGTGACGCCGTCGGTCTCCTGCGTGAAGACCACGCGCGCGAGGTACTCGAGGTTGACCTGGTGGACGATCCCCGTGTCGGGCGGGACCACCGAGAAGCCGTCGAAGGCGCCCTGGCCCCACCGCAGAAAGGCGTAGCGCTCCTGGTTGCGCTCGAACTCGAGCTCGGCGTTTCTCTGAAAGGCGTACCGGGTGCCGGACACGTCGACCTGCACGGAGTGGTCGATCACGAGCTCGGCGGGGACGAGCGGGTTGATCTTCTCGGGGTCGCCGCCCATCTCGGCCATCGCGTCGCGCATCGCGGCGAGATCGACGATGGCGGGTACGCCGGTGAAGTCCTGCATCACCACACGCGCGGGGTGGAACGCCATCTCCTGGGAGGGCTCGGCGTGCGCGTCCCACTTCGCCAGCGCCTCGATGTCCTCGCGCGTCACGGCGTCGCCGTCCTCGTGGCGCAGGAGGTTCTCGAGCAGGATCTTCAGCGAGAAGGGCAAACGGGCGACGTCGAAGGAGCTCTGGAGCGAGTCGAGGCGGAAGATCTCGAGGTCACGCCCGCCGACGGACAGCGTGGAGCGGGCGCCGAAGGAGTCGGGGTGCACGGGCATGCCTCCAGTCTGCCATTCGCCCCGTGCCACGGGACTGCTCGGCGGATCCGTGCACGGCCCTACCGTCGAGGAGTGCGCGAGATTCCGATCCGCGGCGAGGTCATCCGCCTCGGCCAGCTGCTCAAGCTCGCCGGCGTCGTCGGGGGCGGGGGTGAGGCCAAGGCGCTGCTCGCGGCGGACGGGGCGCGGGTCAACGGGGAGCCCGAGGCGCGGCGCGGGCGCCAGCTCGCGCCGGGCGACCGCGTCGAGGTCGTCGGCGAGGACCTGCGTGTGGTGGCCGGCCCGTGATCGAGGCCGTTCCGGACCGGCCGAACGTCGAGCTGCGCGGCGAGGAAGAGGACCGGCTGGTCATCCTCGCCTTTCCCTACGACGCGGCGATCGTCGATGCCGTCCGGGCCATCCCCCACCGGCGCTTCGACTGGGACCGCCGCGAGTGGTCGGCGCCGGCCGACGCGTGGCGCGGGGTCTTCGTCCGCGAGGTGCTCGAGCGCTTCCCCGAGCTCACGACGTCGGGGGAGGTCGACGCCTGGTTGCGCTCGGTGGAGAGCCAGTGGTTCGCCCGGGTCGGCGCCGTGCGCCACGACGGGCGCGGCTGGTTCGCGCTCACGACCCGGGCGGGCGAGGTCCCCGAGGTCCTGGCCCGCGACGGCCGCGAGCACGAGGGCCGGCTGCTCGTGCCCTTCTCCATCGCCGCGGCGCAGGAGCTCGACGAGCGGGAGGGCGCGCAGCTCGCCGCCGGGGCGCGGCTCTGCGTCCTGGATCTGCTCTCGGGGCGGATGCCCCCGCCGGCGCGCCTCGGGCTGACCCACGGGGTCGAGGGCACGAGCCTGCGCCTCGACGTCCTGTGGGACGCGGACACCGGGAAGGCCTTCGACCGCCTGCCCGGCGCGACCCGCGTGCGCACGCTGGCCAAGGACCCCTGGGTGATCGGGGAGCTCGACGCGTTCCTCACGCTCCACGGCGCGGAGGTGACCGCCGCGGCCCTGCCGGTGCTCGAGGACCTGCGCGCGCAGGAGCGCGCGGCCGCCGATGCCGTGCGCCGCTCACGGGCGCAGGCGGCCGACCCGATCCCCGGGATCGCGGAGCGGCTCGGCGGCGAGCTGCGGCCCTTCCAGTGGGCGGGGGTGCGCTACGTGCTCGACGCCCGCCGATGCTTCCTCGCCGACGAGCAGGGCCTGGGCAAGACCGTCGAGGCCCTCGCCGCGCTCGAGGCCGACGACGCCTTCCCGGCGGTGGTCGTCTGCCCCGCCTCGCTCAAGCTCAACTGGGCGCGGGAGGCGGCGCACTGGCTGCCCGACCGCTCCGTGGCCGTGGTCGAGGGCCGGATGGCCGTGCCGCCCGCGGGAGAGATCACGATCCTCAACTACGAGATCGTCGCCGCGCACCGGATTGCCCTCGCGCGCCGGCGGCCGCGGGCGCTCGTGATCGACGAGTCGCACTACGTCAAGAACCCGCGGGCCAAGCGCACGCAGGCCGTCCGGCGGCTGGCCTCATCGCTCCCGGAGGACGGTCTGCGCCTCGCCCTCACGGGCACGCCGGTGGTCAACCACGCCGAGGAGCTCATCGCCCAGCTCCGGGTCATCGGCCGCCTGGAGGACTTCGGCTCGGGAGCGAGCTTCGCGCGCGAGTTCAAGGAGGTCGACTCCGAGGAGCGGCTGCACTGGCACCTGCGCCGCCGCTGCTTCGTCCGGCGGCTCAAGTCCGAGGTGCTTCCCCAGCTCCCGGCCAAGGAGCAGGTCGTGGTGCCCGTCGCGCTGTCCAACGAGGCGGAGTACCGGCGGGCGGAGGAGGACGTCATCGCCTGGCTGCGCGAGCAGCCGCTCGACCTGCACGAGCTCGAGGTGAAGGTCGCGGCGGCGCTGCGCGCCCAGCGTCTGGCCCAGCTCACCGCGCTGCAGCGCCTGGCCGCGCGGGGCAAGCTCGCCGCCGCGCTGGGGTGGATCGAGGACTTCCTCGCCTCGGGCGAGCCGCTCGTGGTCTTCGCCCGCCACATCGAGGTGCAGGAGGCGGTGATCGCGCGCTTCGGAGAGGCCCTGCACCTGCTCGGCCGCGACTCGATCCAGGCCAGGGAGGCGGCGGTGCGCGCGTTCCAGGAGCCCGACGGGCCGCAGCTCATCGTCGGCGCGACGCGCGTGGCGGGGCAGGGGATCACGCTCACGCGGGCGTCCAACGTCGTCTTCCTCGAGCTCGAGTGGACCCCGGCGCTGCACGACCAGGCCGAGGATCGCTGCCACCGGATCGGGCAGCGGGATTCGGTCACCGCCTGGTACCTGCTCGCCGCCGAGACGATCGACGAGACGATGGCGCGGCTCATCCAGCGCAAGCGCGGGGCGATCGCCGCGGTGACCGACGGTCGGCGCCTCGACGGTGACGGGATGGTCGAGGGCGTGGTGCGCGAGCTGCGCGGCGGGAAGCCCTTCCGGCATCTGCGCGCGGTGGCAGGCAACCGGGGGACGTAGGAGATGTGTCGCTAGCGCCGTGCGGCTGCGCGAGCTCGTGGAGACGTCGGTCGCGGTGGGAGCGACGCGGTCGCGGACGGCGAAGCGCGATACGCTCGCGGCGTTGCTGGCGGCGACGGCGCCCGAGGAGGTGCCGGCAGCGGTGGCCTTCGGCTCGGGAACGCTGCTCCAGCTCGTCCACGGGCTGCTGGCACGCGCCGATGCCGACGAGCAGCGCTTCCTGATCCGCCTGCTCCTCGGGGACCTCGGCCAGGGGGCGCTGCGCCTCGAGGTCGGTCGGCCCGTGGCGCCCATGCTCGCGGGCACCGCGGCCGACCTCGGGGCCGCCCTCTCCCGGATCGTCCCCGCGGCCGTGGAGTGGAAGCTCGACGGCGCGCGGATCCAGGTTCACCGCGACGGCGAGGACGTTCAGATCTTCACGCGCACCCTCGACGACATCACGCCCCGGCTCCCCGAGGTCGTCGCGGCCGTGCGCGCCCTCCCCGCGCGGAGCCTCGTCCTCGACGGGGAGGTGATCGCGCTGGCGCAGGACGGCCGGCCACGGCCCTTCCAGGTCACGGCGGGACGGTTCGGCGCCCGGCGCGACGTCGAGGCGCTGCGCCGCGCCACGCCGCTCACCGCCTTCCTCTTCGATGTCCTGCACCGCGACGGGGCGGACCTCCTCGACGCGCCGGGGTCCGCGCGCGCCGAGCACCTGGCCGCGCTCGCACCGCCGGGGCTCCGGGTCCCTCGGGTGCTGGCCGACGATCTCGCGGGCGCACAGGCCGTGCTCGACGACGCCCTCGCCCGCGGGCACGAGGGCGTGATGGTGAAGTCCCTGGATGCGCCGTACGCGGCAGGTCGCCGCGGGGGCGAGTGGCTCAAGGTGAAGCCCGTCCACACGCTCGACCTCGTGGTCCTCGCCGCCGAGTGGGGCCACGGCCGCCGCCGCGGGTTCCTGTCGAACCTCCACCTCGGCGCCCGCGGCGGCGCGGGCTGGGCGATGCTCGGTAAGACCTTCAAGGGCCTGACCGACGCGCTGCTCGCCTGGCAGACCGAGCGCCTGCTCGCCCTCGAGGAGCGCCGCGACTCACACACCGTCCACGTCCGCCCCGAGCTGGTGGTGGAGATCGCGCGCGACGGCGTCCAGCTCTCCACCCGCTACGCCTCCGGCTTCGCCCTGCGCTTCGCCCGCGTCCAGCGCTACCGGGAGGACAAGGCCGCCGCCGAGGCCGACACGCTCGACGCCGTGCGCGCGCTGGCGCCTCAGGGCTGAGCGTTCGCGACCTCGACGAGGTTGCCGTCGGGGTCGCGGAACCAGACCGAGCGGAGTGGGTGCTGCGCTCCGTCCGCTGCATCCGGACCGCGCTCGAGCTCGACCCCGCATGCCGCGAGGTGGGCGACGACCTCGTCGAGCGGGGTGCCGGTGAGCAGGCAGAAGTCGGCGGTCCCCGGTCGCGCGACCGCCGCGTTGGGCAGGTGCTCGCGGCCGAGCTCGTGGAGGTTGAGCTTCTGCTCTCCGAACGCGAGCGCCGTGCGCTTCCCGCCGGCGAACGTGAACGCGCGCATCCCGAGCACGCGCTCGTAGAAGTCCACGGTGGCCCGCAGGTCCGAGACGGTGAGGACGAGGTGGTCGAGCCCGGTGAGCGCGATCACCGGGTTGCAGCTCGATGACGTCGACGTCCTCCCCCATCCGCGCCCATGGCCGGGACGGTAGCCGGAACGGGCACAATGCCCGCATGAGCCGTGAGTCAGACCTGAACGTCGTCGGCGGCTCGCTGCTGCCCTGCTCCGGCGAGCCGGTGACCGGCTTCTACCGGGACGGATGCTGCGCCACCGGCCCCGAGGACGTCGGCAGCCACACCGTCTGCGCGATCATGACCGCGGAGTTCCTGGAGTTCAGCGCGCGCGCCGGGAACGACCTGTCCACCCCCCGTCCCCAGTGGGGCTTCCCCGGGCTCTCACCGGGTGACCGCTGGTGCGTGTGTGCCGCGCGGTGGCTCGAGGCCTACGAAGCCGGCTGCGCCGCGCGGGTCCTGCTCGCGGCGACCCACGCCCGGGCCGTCGAGGTCGTGCCGATCGATGCCCTCATCGTTCACGCCGAGCAGCCCGACCTCGCGGAGTAACGGACCGGCTCCCCGACCACGCCGCCCGAGGGCGCCCGAGGGCCGCCGTTCGGTCAGACCGTCGACGGCATGGGGCTCCTGCGCCGACGCATGGACGCCGAGCCCCGATGCGACGTTCTCGGAGCAGTGCCGGCTCGTCATGGGAGGAAGCAAGCCCCGGAGGAGAAGCGGGGGCGACGGGACTCGAATCCGCGATTTCCGGCGTGACCACGGATTCTCGCCGCGTCCCCCCGCGGAGGCTCGCCGGCCCGGCGAGGTCTCGATGATGTGGGCCTCCGAGCCCTGTGACGGGCCGCGCAGAACGACGCTCTACGCACCGGTGGTGCATTGCTCTCGGGTATGCTCTACGCATGACGAAGCAGATCGCGGTCAAGCTCCCGGACGACCTCGTCGGAGCACTGGACCGACTCGTCGACGAGGGATCCTTCGCCAGCCGATCCCAGGCGGTCCGTACCGGTCTCGAGACCGTGATCGCCGGACGGCGGCGCGACGAGCTGGACCGGCGCTATCTGGACGCGGCCATCCGGCTTCCCGAAACGCCCGACGAGATGGCGGACGCGACACGTTTAGCGCTCGACGCGATCCATGACGAGCCGTGGGAGCGATGGTGGTAGCGCGCGGCGAGGTCTGGTGGGGTGAGGCGCCCGACGACAAGGGTCGTCCGTTCCTCGTCGTGAGCAGAGACGGAGCCAACGCGGTGATGCAGCGCGTCCTCGTCGCCCCGGTGACCCGACGCGTCCGGGACCTGCCCAGCGAAGTACCGCTCGGACCTGAGGAGGGGCTGCCCGTCGCGTCGGTCGCGTCATTCGACAACCTGCGCCCCTTCCCGAAGGCCATGCTCGTCCGCCGGCTCGGGACCCTCGGCCCGCGGCTCGACGAGATCTGCCGAGCGGCGGCGACGACGCTCGACTGCTGAAGGGACGGAGAACGGGAGCGACGGGACTCGAACCCGCGACCTCCGGCGTGACAGGCGGATTCGCGGGTCATGGCAGGCGAGAACGGACGCGCACAAACGGCGCATTTAGCAGCGATTTCGCTTCTAGACCTTCCGCAGCTGTGGGGATGGCAATCGGGGCGTTTTCGGACGTTTGGGCCAGGTTTAGGCCACGGATCCGCGGTGCGCTCACGTCGTCATGCTGACCGTCGCGAAGGTGCCGGTCGCGCAGGGCGACGCTTACGCGCGCTACTTGGAGGGTCGCGCGGCGCGTTCGGCGGCGGGTGATTACTACCTGCGCGACGGGGAGAGGGTGGAGGCGCCTGGGCGCTGGGTGCTTGGCGCGAGGGGTGCCGCGGCGATCGGCGTCGAGACGCCGGACGCTGCGGTGGCCCCGGAGGTGTTTCGCTCGTTGATGGCGGTCGTCAATCCGGCGACGGGCGGTGCGTTGCGGCGGGTGGGCGGCAACGGCAACGCGGTCGGGGCGATCGATTGCACGTTCTCGGCGCCGAAGTCGGTGAGCGCGGTGTGGGCTCTAGCCAGCCCGGAGCTCCGAGGCGGGATCGAGGTCGCGCACGAGCGCGCCGTCGACACGGCGATCGGACACGCGCTCAGCGTTGTGCCGATGATCCGCCGCCGCGTCGCTTCGCGACGTCGTGGCGGCACACGACGGGGCGGGCGGTGCAGGGGCGGGCGCCCGATCCGCAGTTGCACTCGCACGTCCTGCTCCATGCAGCGGTCCGCGAGGATGGCGAGGTCGTGGCGGTGGAGTCGCGGGCGCTGTTTGTGCACCAGCGTGAGCTGGGCGCGGCGTATCGCAACGTGCTCGCCACCGAGCTCGGCCGCCTTGGTTTGGGGATCGAGCGCGGCACGGGTCGCGGCGGACGGTTCTTTGAGGTCGTGGGCGTACCGCGCGCGTTGCGCGAAGCATGGTCCTCACGTCATCGCCAGGTCCAGGACGCGATCCGCGCCCGCCTCGAACGCAAGCACGCCGAGCTGGCTGCGCTCCCCGACCGGGCGCCGGCGGGGGTGGCGGTGCTCGAGCGTCCCGCTGGGCTGTCGCCCGCGGAGGAACGCGTCGCGGCGCTCGAGTCACGCGCCCCGAAGGAAGGGTTGAGGACCGAGGGGGATCTCGACCGGGCGTGGTGGCAGACCGCGCACGCGCACGGCTTCGACGCCCGGTCGGTCGAGCAGCTGCGCCGCCCATCGCGCACCCCGCTCCGCGAGGCCGAGTGGACTGCCCCCGCTTCTGCGGACACGGTTGATTAGGTCGTGATCTTCTCATGTTGGTCGCTCTCGCGCTGTTCCTCGAATCGGGCGGGGGCGAGGTAGCCGAGCGTCGAGTGTCGCCGTCGGTGGTTGTAGGGGCATGAAACTGCTTGGTGGAGCCGCTGATCGGGGGCCTGGCGTAGATTCGCCGGCGTTCCCCGGGGTCGGGGGCTTCTCGTGAGAGCGTTGGCTGGGCAGGCCGTGAGTTCTATGGGCTGAGAGCCCGCAGTTTGTAGGTGGCCGCCCCCGCGAGTGCCCGGGTGTGCCGAGAGCACGTATCCGTAGTTGTCGTTTGATCGCCCACCGCCTCTCGACGTTTCAGCGAACGACCGACGGGAGGGATGGGTGCGCAGCATCGGGATGGATGTTCACCGCGATTTCAGCGAGATCGCGATCGCCGAAGACGGCGTGGTGCGAGCCGCAGGGCGGATCGCGACGACGCCGCAGGCGCTTGAGCTCTTCGCGCAGAGCCTGGCGCCCGACGATCAGGTCGCGATCGAGGCGACCGCGAACGCGCTGGCGATCGCGCGGATCATTGAGCCACACGTCCGGCGGGTCGTGCTCGCCAACCCCAAGGCGGTCCGGGAGACATCGCGGCGGGCGAAGACCGACAAGATCGACGCCAAGGTCCTCGCGCAGCTTTTGGCCGTCGGGTTCCTTGACCGGGTGTGGGCGCCCGACGAGGCGGCCCGAACCCGACGGCAGTTGATCTCGCGACGCGGCGCGATGGTCCGTCAGCGCACGCGCGAGAAGAACCAGATCCACGCCGTGCTGCAACGCCAGCTCGTCAAGCGTCCGCCGATGAGCGACGTGTTCGGCGTCAAGGGGCGCGTGTGGCTCGCCGAGCAGGTCGACGGGCTGCCGCTCGATGAGCGGCTCACCGTCGGCGCTGGGCTGCGGCAGATCGACTTCACCGAAGCCGAGCTGGCCGAG
>JAABUL010003310.1_pt1 | contig 24232 bp, 20 predicted proteins | sample 5559151 | NCBI WGS metagenome assembly JAABUL01 (sample SAMN10711876, study PRJNA513368) | rock metagenome | isolation source: Antarctica rocks | place: Antarctica: Victoria Land, Pudding Butte sud | reverse complement strand
ACTCGGGAGAGAGAGGATAATGAGAAGATGGTCAAGGATGTCGAGGATAGCGTCACTGAGTACTCGAAGAGTCTTGAGCAGGGCCTGAAGGAAGGTGGCGAGTCGAAAGCCGACGAACACGAACGGCCGTCTGGGCACCGACGTTCGCCCTAAGCTGAGGCAGCTTATCAGCCTCAAGAACGAACGCAGCCCAGCTCGGAGACGGCTCTCTCGTCTTCATTCCACCAGGCCCAACCGTCAAAATGCTTGGATACTGCAGGTGGGTGATACGGCCTTCAACTCCTGTTCGATAAGCAAGCTTCACGTGGGCAATCGTGATGTTGTGGTGATCAAACGTCGACTCCTGATCTGCCAAGCGGACAATCTACGAGGTCGATTTCTAGTGGTTTACGCCGTCGACGTGATGCACCGGTGTGTTGAAGGACTACGAACAAGCTGATCAATATGTACAGAACCTATTGCTTGGCCAAATATGAAACCAGTAGTGGTGAGTGGTGAGGCTACAGCCTCCAACGCCAATTCCTTGCCTGTGTGTCGCCGTCTTCTCAGGATCCAGCAATGTCATCACACACAGCCGTAAGAATGGAGATGCCCGGACCCAACTCGTCGGCTGCAGGGCTCACGTCGACACCCGCCCCAATCGTATCGATTAACGCGCTGCAGGAGAAGGGCTGGACGCCAGTGTCAAAGCTCAATCCGACGTCGATGAACGCCTGGAGATCGTTGTTGTTGTCGACATCCCGGATTTGGAGATTGAGATCGTTCGGGACAGAGAAGATCTGCAGCGAGTGGGTCTCGCAGTCAGTTGGCCCGTTTCCAGTGTTGGCAACGTCGTTTGTAGCGTTGACATCGCGTGCCATAAGCACTGGTGGCGTTGTGCAGGTCGTGAAGTGTTGTTCTTGTCCGCCGATCGTTTCCGCGGAGACTAAAAGAGCTCTGAAGACAGCAGACGCAGCGTTTTTGACCTAGTCGTCTAAGACGATCTCGGCGGACTTAATCTACAGACTCAGTGTACCGAAGCCACCGGAGTTGGCAGATTGGACAAACTGGACGTTGGCACCATTGCCGAAAGTGATGGTCGTTCCAGTGTCGCAGCTACTGGCGGTACACAAGGAGAGAATGGCTTGGCCGGCAAAGAAGCCCAGGTTCAAAGGATCCGTGTTTCCCACAGAGATCTGCGTTGTACCAAGATTGATGGTGGTGTTGAAGCTGGACGTTGTGGCGAAGACGCTCGGGTTGATGGAGGAAGTGACGTTTAGTGGACGTATGTCTCGAGGGGACAAGATACGTACGGCAGTGGCCACTGTGGCAAGTGAAAGAAATGATGCTGACAACATCTTGAATAGATTGAAAGGTTGGCCTTGCAGCAAGATTGATCTCGAAGGTATGCTGATGGCGGAGAATGATGGAGGGTGTGTGTGATACTCGGTTTTGATGTGGCTCCTCGCGGGTTTTATATCGAGCACATCGTCTCTCGCCATGGCCAGACCTACTCGCCGCTATACGCCGGACATCGCGTCTCGCCAGGACGGTATGTTAGTAGTGCTGACCAACTCGACCGTGCGGCGCGCCCGTTTGTCGACGGATTCACAACAGAGGCACCATGTCTATCCACAACTTGTGTGCTGAACGCAAATGGTCCGGCTTCTAGATACCACTTATGGGTAGCAGTCGATCTCGGATAGCAGTCGGTCTCGTCTGTCTGTCTCCCTGCGGATCGATAACGATAGCGACCAATAAGCCGTGGGAGACGTACTGATTGCCATTGGCGCCTGATTGGAGTGATATATCGGCTACTGCGGCGGCATGTAAGAGAGATGGGATCTGTGAGCCGGCTTGTTGCGAAAGCTTAAAGCATGTAAGCACTTGTAGCAAGCTTTGTTTAGCCTTGGTATTAGCACGTCAGCAAGATTGACCGCTTGTAAGACAAAGGTATACTACATTTAGTGGGATTCACCAGCTCCACACTTACGAGACTATAGCCCTAACAAGTACAGGCTTCCCGACGTAGAAGCACTCAGCAAGGCACTTAGCAAAGGCATTTAGGAAGGCACCGAGCATTCGCCTGCTGTAGGCCCCGGTCGCAAGGACAAACTGTGGTGTCCAATACGGACTACAAGCGACTGCCACCACCAGCTTTTCGACTATCTATCAAGGAAGTAAGTCTTCATAGCCCTGGGCTCAATCGTGGCCTTGAACCTCCCTCCAGTGATCGTAATCTCCTCGCTCATGGTAACATTGTGCTCATTGTCAGTCAGATAAGCAAATCCATGCGTCAGATTCATGCCCGCTAGGTTGATGTTGAGCGTGTACGCATAGTGGGCAGCGTTGACGACAGGGATGGCCACAGTACCATTGGTGTTCTGCCAGGCCGTCACGTAAACCTCTTCCACACCGGACTCAGCCTCGATACGCAGTGCTCCTGGACGTGCGAAGCGAAAGTAGCTTGAGAAGGCCCAGAGGCGTGAGGCGACTTGATAGGAGGTGCCATTGACGTTGACGAGTGCGGCATCGCCACCAGCCCAGGTGCACCACCAGTGGGACCAGCCGGAGACATTGTTGCGGAAGGCATTGTTCATATACTGTCGAACTGTTAGTACACGTTCTCGGGACAGAAGAGGGAAGGCTTATTACGACTTACAATAGCCCATCGGAATCCCTCAAAATTATTACCGGACCTGTCCCAAGTCGGAGTCCAGTTCGTGCCGCCATCACTCCACTCGGTCTCGATCGTGGGCTGGCCTTGCAATAGATCGTCGAAAGGCCGCTTGATGTCCGACTGGTAATTGTGGTAGGTGTTGACGTCAAATAGGTTCGTCCCGTTCAAGCGGCCGAGCTCGAAGAGCAGAGCACGCTGCTGGCGAGCACCGGTGGAATCACAACAAGATACGGCGAGGCTTGGGAAAGCCTTCTTGACCATGGGTTAGAAGATGGAGAGGAAGTCGTAGGCCTGGTAGCCGTCCGAGAGCATTGCCGAGTAGGTGAAAGGGTTGAAATCGGGTCTGCGCGTTGGTAAGCATCTCCATCACATTTGGATCGGGAAAAGACATACTCATTGAAGGCTCCCAGTAATGAGACATTGATCCCGCGCTGTTGGTATAGCTTCACATACTCAATCAAGTAGTTCGCGTACGCCTCACGCCAGTCCTGCGTGCAGTTCGAGCGTCGAACACCGCAGATGAAGCCACCACCGGCCTCCATGCCAGTGGTCTTGAAGCAACCAGGTGCAGACCACGCGTCTGCGTATAAGAAGAGGTTCGGGTTGTACTTCAGTGCACTCTGCGCGAACGGCAACTGACAGCTATCGTTTCCGGGTAGGCTATAATTGAATGGTCCGGCTAGAGTCTTAGGACAGGTGGGGAGGATGGTGGCGCCCTTCGAAGACCCGATCAAGTTGCGGAGAATAGAAAGAGCGCCCTGATTCTCATCGAAGAGTGTTTTGACAACAGTGTCCTGGTCGGACTTCGAGAGAGTGCCAATCGTGCATGCTGCACCAAAGGCGCCAGAGCAGCCTCCGCCGATCATCTTTTGGTGTTGCTTTGCAGCATTAACGTTGATGCTGGTCTCGAACGTGAGGTTTCTTGTCGCCATGCCATAGCCATAACCATAGCCTGCTTGAGCAGACACAGCGGTTGTGGTTGCGCAAACGATTAATGCTGAGTACTTCATCTTAGGAATGGACCACGACAACGAATTGAAAAATGTATCGTAGAGAAGTCGCGGCACTCACGTATTTATGCACTGTTACATTCTCTTTGACTGTTCCTGTTGTGCCTGCATGAATGATGATGATCCTGTCTTTAGCCGCCAATGTTCAATCAGGCAGTCGGCATTGCTTGTGGGGCTAAGCCTCACCAAGCTTTCCGCAGACACGCCATCCTGCCCTAAAAGCCGAGCCGTAACGCTCAAAGATTGTACTGTTCCCAAAGTTCGGACGGTGCGTCCTCGCCATAATATCCAGCCGGGTAGTGCCCCGGAGCTTGACCGGGCGGCAGAGAAGCGGCCGCAGACTGCTCTGGCCCTGCTCCCTGCTGGAATGGACTATCGGTCGGAGGAAACAGGTCGGCCTGGGATCCCCCATAACTTTGCAAGCCATCGCATGGGCCCGTGTATGCAAATGGGTCGTACTGTTGCTGAGGAGCTGGTGCTGGATCCACGAAGCCATAGTTCGCATGTTGGACATCTTGGCTGTAGTGGGATCTCGAGGTGCGTGTCTGCGGCGGACCAACTGCATGTTGCGTTGATGGGTCCGAAGGCATGCCTTGATCAAAGAGACTCTCCGCCCACTGCCCAGTTGGCCCGCCGCTCGCGAAGATCCCACCGTAGTCATCCAGGTTGATAGGGTGCCTCGCAACATCTCCTTGCGCAGAAGGACCCACGTGCTGCTGCTCGGCATGCTGCTGTAGGTAGCCTGATGTCATCGTGGACGTCTGGGTACTGGTAGCAACCGAGGAGCTCGTTTCCGTGCTCGGCTGTTTCGTCTCACGGCCGGACTGCTTCTGTAGCTCCTGGAGATAGAGATCAATTCCGTCCGGCTGCATTTGCACTGGTGCGGACAGGCATGGAGCTTTTGGCGGTCTGGTCTTCGGTGTCTGGAACATGTCGTTGGTTCCTTGGGTCGATGGATCAACGGTAACACGCTGCTCTGCCTGGGACGCTGCGTGGGGCACCGCTCTCTCAGCACCAGTCTGCGGCGCGACGGCCGGATTCAGCTGCGAAACTTCGGACGTCCCGCTCAACCCATGCTCTTCCCAATGCTTTTCGAAGAGTTGCTCCGAATGAGATCGAAACTCACAAACGCTGCAAGAGTACTTGTGCTTTTCCAAATCCATCATGTCCTCCAGCGTCTTGCTCTCCTTGCATTCGTCGCTGGTCAGATGACGCTTCAGCGTCCTCCCAGTCGAGAAGCCGGTACCGCACGCACCGCAGACATAGAGTGTCGAGCATATCTGTGTGACGAGTCGGCGTTCGTCGCAACTACCAAAGTGGCTGCGTACGCCATGAGCGGAACGATTTCGATAGCCACAAGCAGAGCAGGCATAGGGCCCCGGGCTGGGATTCTCCGTATGACTAAACTCGCGGTGGTTTCGTAAGCCGTAGTGGGTGTAGAAGTTCGCGAAGCAGCGGGTGCATTCATATTCTCGAGATGGGAGACCTGCCATCTGTGCTGATTCGACTCGTGGGTGCTTTGATCGTAGACGCCGCCGGCGAGAGCTTTGAGCAGTGATCCCGCTATCGCGATGTCGACTCTCCGTAGAAATGCTCAAGTGGAAACCTGCTGAACAATGACGAGGTGCACAGCCTGCGAAGAAGGACTGTGAGAGGTTGCGCGAAGTCGAGAAAAGCGACACGTACCAACCGCACCTGCTCCATCTCATCGTCTTGCGAAGTACGGTCTTGCTTAGTGCTTGAAGGAGTCTCGAAGTTGGGAAGAACGACGGTGGTACACTAGACCTGTCTAGAAGAAATGTAGTAGTGATTGCAGCCAGGAGATGGCAAACGTGCTTACTTCTTGAAGGAATCTCGAAGTTGGAAGGTCGATGATGGTGCACCCACCGGACCTGCAGATAAACAATGTAGGCAACCGACTGAGGAGAAGACGCACGACTGCAACAGCCCCCCTTACGCTGCACACCGGATTAAGAGCAGCCAAATTGAAAAAAGGCTCTTCCTTCTCTAGTTCATCATAGCCCACTGTTCAGCACATGACCATGATACCCGCACATGCAGCCGAGAAAATGTGCCCGTCCAAATGCAACAGCTCCGTACGCTGCACAACAGAGTAAGAGCTGCCCAGCCTCGAGTGTGGAAGAAGTCTCGTTCTCAGCAAGATTGACTTTGGCATAACTTACCAACAGCTCCTGTCGGAGCACCACCACTTCCAACCAGATCGGGAACCAAATCATACATCCGTCTCCTATTTTCCTGCTCACCCCTCGTCCTCCTCCCCATCCCCATCCCCCTCCTCGCCCTCAATACTAACAAAATGCGTAACCCGCAAATGCCGGTTCAAATTGCTCCGCACCGCAAACCCCTTCCCACACCCCACCACATCGCACACATAAGGCTTTTCCCCAGTATGACTGCGCACATGCACCTTATAGCTCGACGGCCGATCGAAGACTTTGTCGCAGAATTCGCAGGGCCAGTTGCGAGGGCTGCCGGCGCGAGGGGTGCCGAGTAGAGTTTCACCCTGGAAAGGGCCACTGAGTGGAGGACCGCCAAGTGGAGAACCAGCGTGCATGGGATCACCGCGAGTGTCTTGTACAATGTTGGCCAGATCGGAGACATAGGCGGAAAGAGAGCTGTTGCTGCGCTCGCGGACCGAGCTGTGACGACTAGGGTGAGGAGGAGGTGAGTCAGGAGCCGCTGCGGCGTATATGAGTATGTATGCGCATGATCTGCGGACAGTGGGGGTAGCATGGGGACTTACCTGTGTCCATTCGTGGGCGGTAGCTGAGGGGGTGGAGGATGCGGTGCGATCGGTTGTGGTGTCCCGCTCGACTCTCGCGGCGCCACAGCCTGAGGTGGGCGGGGATAGCCGTTGACATTGGCTGGCGTGGGTGGCTGGGAGTAATTGACTGGTGTACCTCGTCCAGAATCTGGTTGCTGAGATGGCGGGTACTGTGGTGGGCGTTGCGGCTGTATGATGGGCTGGAGACCGGCTGGCTTGATAGGTGAGGCCGTGCGGTGCTGGCCGGATTGATATGCAGCGGCATTGACCGCGCGTTGCTGAAACTGCGCCAGAGGCTGTGATGATGATGCGAAAGCCGTACGCTGCTGGGTTTGTGGCGTCGACGAGCCATATTGCTGCTGATAGCCGCCAAAGCCGCCTGGCGTCTGCTGCGACCTTTGGTAATACTGCTGACTGCCCGGCTGAGCATATGTCGCAGAAGGCGGTCGCGAGTATTGGTTGGGTTGCTGCCCAAACCCTGGTCGTGGTGCAGTAGCACTTGGCGTACCATACAAGGATTGATTGCTGGTTGACCGCTGGAACGTCGGCTGCATGGGTGTTCTTGATGCACCGTACTGTGCCGACTGGCCGTAGCGGGTGTTCGCAGCCTGACCGATGGCGGGAGTGCGCTGGGCTGTTGCGCTGTAATGCTGAGTGTTCGTAGAGCCCGGCCGAGTGAGAGATGCAATGCCGGCTGCTGTTGCCATTGCAGTGTACTTGGCGAGCCGTGCCACATGGTCCTCCTCCATCGTGCCCTTCATGTCCTTGCTTTCAAAAGAAATGAGCTTGTTCACTCCTAGGTCGGCCAGTTGATCTCCTTTCAGCTTAGCCACGGCATACGGAGGAAGCTGTAGTATGATATACGCGAGCTCTCGTCGCAGTGACATGTACGTCGACACCTCATCTTCGGTAGGAGAATCCGGACGGCCAATGCGGGAGGAAAGCGCCGGCGCAGGACTTATAGGTGTCCGTGAGACTGTTGCGAGATTCGGGACAGAAGCTGTTCGTATGCGCTGATGGGATGCGAGTGTCTTCAGGAGGTCGCTGATTTCTTGCAAAACCTGCTCCACATCGGTCTTGTCGCGGACTGGCTTCGCAGGCATGTCTTTCTCAAGGTCCTCAAATTCCTCCACAGCTCGACCGAATCCTTCATCTTCGTTCTTTGCTCCCTCCACAGCCAGTCCGTTTCCGAAGGCCTCCGATGAGTGCTCATCAAGAAGTGCTGGATCAATGGCAAACATCTCTTCGTATCTCTGCTCACCAACTTTATTCCACCACACCATAGTCTTCGTCTCCTCTGACACCAGCGCGCTGCTGTTATCGCACGACGGGGCGAAGCTAGAGTATGCTCTCCGAAAAAGAGCCTCTGCCTCTTTAGCCTCCGCCTCCGCCAGAGAGTCTTTGAAAGGCGCCGCACCCGAGCTCTCGCCACCACTAAGGGCTCGATCCCGCTGCTTGCGCTTCTCTGTGGGTGATGACGGACCGTCCCTGCCGTCTACACCGCCATAGCCTAGCCAGTCGGCGACTGTCTGACTTTGCGTAGTGTAGCCGCCCTTCCTATGGGCTCGAGAGGCGAGATCCTTGAACTCCCAGGTGATGATTGTGTCTCGGGTGGTAGATCGCTTTTGCGCTGGCGGTGGCTTCAGTGTAGGTAGATTGGAAGGTGGCGCGAAGGCTTCTTCGAAAGTGGGTCCTTTCTTGCGGTCGTCCGGTAGCACGGGCATGATTTTGGTGGCTATCAGGCCATTTGGCAAGCTCATCTCTTCCACGGGGAGCTCGGTCTTGAGCATGCCGTTGCTCCTCCCGCTAGAGGCTTGCTGGGTCGAAGTGAACAGTTGCTTGGGTGTCGGTGCATTGCCGAACAATGTGAGCACGGTCCCGCCCTGACCGCCGCCTTTCGATGTCCTGTCATTGCGGTGCCCATTGGTGGTGAATCCCTCCTCCTCCTTCACCTTGCGATTGCCGTGAAAAGCCTCGTACTTGCTCTCCTGCGCCACGACATCCGCAACGACCTGGGCAAATGCCTGCACGCGCTGTATCTGCTTAAGGTCGTCGAGTGACAAGCGTCCTTCTCCTCCACCGGTCGTCTTGGAGCGTACTTCCGCCGCAATGCTCCGCCTCACGTGATCGGCATCCTCGCAGAGAGCCGTCAGATCGGCGTAGGCGCCACTTGACAGTCTTGATGAGATGGAGGTCGAGGTCGGCTCGGAGAGTTTCGTTGCTTTTGGTGTTCGCTCTTTGCCGTCCTGGCTGGCGATCACGTGTTTCAGGAATGACGGTGTTGTGTCGTGACTGATATGTGTCAGTGGTGTTTAGTTACAACGGCGTAGTTATGCTTACGGCTTGAGTATGTCGAGAATGTCCTTCTGTGTCTGGGTCCTGCTCTCCCTCCCTGATCCTGTCGCACGAGTATCCGGTGCCTCGTCATCTTCGCGCTTCCGCTTCAGGTCTGCGCCATTCGCGGGTGATGTTGCTGTGTTCGAGACGGTCGGCGGTGTAAGGCCACCATTCGTCGTGGCCATGGTGCTCCACGCCTGGTGCTCGACGCTCTCCGCGCTTGGTGCAGCCAGCCAACGCGACTTTCCCCCGCTACCGACACCCTTCAACAAGCAACGTCAGCCTTGCCGAGTCTCGCACATGTAAAACACAACGCAATCCGCGGCCAGCTGAAGACGGATGAGTGAAGCAAAAGAAGAGAAGCGTCTTGCGCAAGGGAGAAAGGCAGGCAATCGCTGCCAGAGCACCGCACTCAACTGCAATCTGCTGGTTCCGTCGGCCTGGGAAAGCGGGAATCCCGCTCAGCGCTCAGCGGGTGGTGCCGTGCGCTAGCCAACTACACCTCCGTCCTTGCATTGGCGAACCGCAAAGCAACTTTCAGGATGCGATTGCGACTCTTCGTATGCCCAATGGATCGGTGACGGCGCTCGGAAGACAGCTACGTGCTGTGATCACCGGCTTGTCACGCCCCGGCTGCAGGACGAGGGAGCACGTGCCCACACATGGGCGGCATGTTTCAGGAGCAGCGGCAGTGGCATCAGCACCATGCCCCTCGGAGGAAGCACAAACAGTGTATACGCCTTCCGCACCAGCGCATAGCGCTCCGTCGGAGCAAGTACTCGACCGTGATCGGAAGAGTAGCAGGCATGCGATTCCAGGCTCCTTCTCGCCACACCCACACAGATCAAGGGGACCGCCGAGTCGAACACGAATCAACCGGCGAGCAAGGGTCGATCGCATCACAGAAGCCCTGAGCGATGCCGGACACTCGAGCCAGCTTCCTCGCCAACGACCGTCTTATCGAAAGCTCGACCTGTCGCATACGAACGTCAGGTCTCGAACGAAATGGGTTGACCATCGAGACAACTCCGCAAGACATCGCGATGACCCCATACCCAGGCTTGCACAAGCCAGAGAGACAAAGCTATCTCGTATATTGGCAAGCTACATCCAGCACCGGGAGATCTTCAACGATTCCGTCGAGGCGGCACGTTCGCCAGACTTCCGCCTTCAGCCACAGGATGAGGCAATCATGAAAGCAAGAGGCTATACGCTCGATGATCTTCACGCCTGGGCGGAGATAGTCTTGATGCCCGACTCCTTGAAAGCAGCTACCGCGTTGGCGGCTCGGATCGACAAGGCGGGCGTTTCCTCGGTGCCATTCTTTCTTGTTGCATATGTGCTACGCAGGGAGACCATACGGGCTGGCGCTCTTCCAATACTTGTTCGCGCTGCCTGGCAGATGCTCAACTACCATACTTCGAGCAGCGCGACTCATGCATTACCCAGCAGCGCCATCTTCATCACTTTCGTGCGCCTGGTTCGCCACGCCAGGGTAGTGTGGTCTGCATCGCTTGACAACATGGTGCAATTGTTGCTACAATTTCTTCCGCGTACGTCGGCTTTGAGTCGCGGGATGTCACGGCGGCAGCTTGACGAGCTCACCTTCCAGCTCAACAAGGCCATGCGTCTGATAGCCATGCCCACCTCTGTGGAACCATACAAAAACAGCCATGCTCAGGAAGTCGCTATCGTACGTATCCTCCGCTTCATGGCAGAGCACGATCCTCCGATCGACATCATTCGGGAAGGATATCGCGCCGTGGCGTTGGTGCAGCTTGCGCAACCCAAATCAGCAGGCGATCGGCAGTGGGCTGAGCTCAAGGCACTCTCATGGCCACCCTGGAAGGAAGAACGGACGGCCATGGACGCTGACTTCACTCGTGATACGTACGGGTTGTCGAAGGCGGCTCAGACTTTGATGCGCATGTACGAGGCAGGGTACGCGCCTGGAAAGTGGGAGGAAACTGCCGGCATCTACGCAGGCTGGGACCAGGACTTGACGCCAACAATTCAGAGTCGTGTCCTTCTTGGGACCAACAGTGCCCGTTTCGAATCTGGGGCTGCATCATGGGCCGCACGTATTACGGCCACGAGGACTACGCAAGAGGCTTGGGCGTGCTATGAAGCGTACGAAAAAGAAAACCACGCCACCCAGCAAGATGTACTGCTTGCCACTCTCAAGAAGCTGCACGAGGAAGAGAGGCGTAAAGGTGTGCCAGATGGACGAGTGCGCTCTGCACATCACCCGGGACAGCCACAACTCCTGCCTGGAGATGCTCGAGAGGTCGAGCCTCTTCCACCCTCAACGCATCTGTACACTTACACCAGTAGACCGCCGCCCTCGATCTACGAGTTTCATGAACATCTGCGGCAGAGACATGTCGCCTTCGAAGGCCACTGTTTGGCTTTTATCTTGGCCAAAGCAGCCTCTCTCCGCCAGGGCTTGGCATATCTCCACGACAACCTTTCTACATGCCCAAGCGCCCGTACTCTTCTGAACCCTGACTATCATGACGATATCTCCACCATCGACATAGCGATATATGCCAGCTTCCTACAGCTTTGCAGTCGCTTTTCCAAGGTCCCGTTCTCGAGCGCACTGCCGACGGAGTACCAGTCTGTCCCACGCCCGCTTTGGAACAAGGACATCCTCGCCAACGAGAAACTCAACGCCAACCATACCCTTGTCTTGGCAATCGACCTCCTAAGACGTCGACGGCCAACGTACCGTCCAGCATGGAACTCTGTGCTCCGTGCACTCGGCCATGAGAGCTCACTTGCCAACCTCTGGAGCCTTCACTCGACCGATCGTAGCCGCGCTCTCAAGAAGAGACTTTCGGATGAAGTCTACAAATGGTGCGGAGCGATGGTAGCATACCGCTTGACCCAGCGAGTGCTCGAGATGATCGAGCAGACCCATCTCGACCTCGATACAGTTGGTCTCACGGCTTTGTGTCAAGCCACCGAGAATATGGTCTTCGGTTGTTGGACGATCATGCGCCTTCATCACACAGCTCGCCCGGCGCCGACCCGACCACATCTTCTCGAGGCCGTTGATTTGATTGGCAGTCCGCAGCTTGCAGAGCACCTGAAGCGCGAGTTCCAGGCTTTCATCGGCGACGACGATAACTCCAACTCAGATCCGATTCCCGGCTTAGACTTGCCGCGTCTCCTCCACGTCCCAAGTGCGGCGGTGCTGCACGCGTACATCCGTTCCCTAGGCTGGCTAGCCGACTATGGTGCTCTGCTGGACCTGCTCCGCTGGATGGTGGAGTTCCAAGCCGAGCTCACTGAGCAACGTGCCCGTGACCGGAACGGTGAGGTCATTATGCGGCGTGCGCTGGTCGCCATGCGAGTGTTTATGGAGCGGGAATGGTTACCGGAGGTGGAAGCGGAGCCCGGCGCTTCTTTAGAGCCGGATGCGGTTGGCGGCAGTACTGTGGCTGCGAACCTCAAGCGTCTCAGCACGCCCGCCTCTGACGAGTTGATCGCCCAAGCCGCGGATCTCGTGGACAGTGTGGCAGACTGGGGCGGTCGGCCGACTGACGAGGAGGTGGAGGCTTACTGTGACAACGAGCGTTTCAAACGGTTTGGCTGAAGAAGTGTGGTCGCTCCTGTGACGCTTGCCATCAATGCCCGTCTATCGCACAAGCTCCTATCTTACAATTAATCCCTTCTCCTCGAACCCTGTCCGTCATCCAACCTGCGCCATCTCAACTCCGCCGGCACGCCGCCGTCCCATTCGCAGCCAACGCCTTCGCGTACAGCAGATGCGCCCACGTTATTGCTTCCGGCAATGGAGGTGGACTACCGCGACCGATGCCGTTGTAGAACATACACTTCAGACTTAGCTTTGCCATCTCTGTCTTCCCATCGACTTCGACGACTGCTTGCATCAGGACGTCAACCTCGCGGAGTCCTTCGGAATTGGATGGCGAGCCGCCGCGGAAGAGGATGGAGGTCGGAGTTTTGGCTATAACGGTGAAATGGTCTGAGATGGCGACTCCTGAAGCAACGATTAGCAAGAACGGTCAGGAATGAATGGTTCCTATAGCATGCCCTCAGCGAAGTTGCTGCGTTCGATCTCAGCTTTCGTGTACAGCTCATCGGAATGTGAGAAGCCGTGCTGCTTCGCGTGTCGGAGGGAGAGGTAACGCTGAGGTGCGAAGCCTACATCACTCTTATGGTCAGTAACAACTTCATCGACAACTAGGGTCGGTGATCACGGACCCCATCCACCAAGTACACCGCCACAGTACCGCTCCACCAACCTCGACCCTCCGTGTCGATAATCCTCGAGCAATTCCGGTTCGATCTTCGACAACGGTAGACGGGCTTCGTAGATATCGCTAAGCGACTTGTTGGCATGAGGGTTAAACGACCGAGTGAGTGGGTGTAAAGCAAGTGGATCGGTTGTCTCGTCGAGGTGGTGGAAGGTTTGGTCGCGGGTGGCGAGGAAGTAGCATGTTGAGCCTGTGGTGAGGGTGGCTAAGCCGGTGGTTGAGATGATCTTTGCAGCTCGAAGGAGAGAGGGTTTGCGAAGGGCGAGCTTGAGGAAGGGGAGGGACATGGTGTGTTCATAAGGTTGTGAGAAGTAATTAGAGTAGGGTTCAAACGATTGTGGTTGAACTCAAGTCATCATGTGTCATTCGTGACATCCATCTCGTGCCTTCTCTCGCTGAACAACTCCGTAAGTAGAAAGCGATGGAAAGAATAAAGTGATCCCCGAAGGTAGTGGTGATGAAGGAGGTCACTCGCGGAGCTGGGGAGTTAACGGGGGCTGACTGATATGCAGGAGCCCTGACATCCCTAAAACCGCGGTAACAGCAACATGAGACCGAAAGACCGACGTCATTCGGTGTGGCATACTGCTTCTCTACTGGCAACAACGTGAGAAAGTCAGATCTATGGCGGAGATGGGGCTCATCGATTGCATGCTATCACCGAGCGAGAGACATGTATAAGACCGCACTCTCGTCTTGTGAAATGGTCGCTACAATAAAGCACAACTACTTCAACAGACAGCAGCCACGTGAACCCGAGATAACCAACAGAGCCCTCAAAGATGTTCGCCAATGACGACCGGATGATATGTGTGTCCTGTGGCACCCAGTTCGACACGCCTTTAGCCCAGGCGCCAAAACTCTGCCGGATGTGCATGGTAAGTAGAGTCTTGAAACTCCTCCAGTCAGCTATCGATTGACACCCCGTACAGGAGCCGCGTCAGTTCATCCCACCAGCGGGACAACAATGGACCAGCCTCGTTGAAATGCAGGGCAAGTACAAGAACCGTTTCGAACAAGATAAGGAGAATCCACACGTGTGGTCGATCTTCTCTCGACCCCAAATGGCGATCGGACAACGAGCCATCCTTGTCGGAACTCCCGCTGGTAACATCCTGTGGGACTGTATCAGCTACATCGACCAAGAGACGATTGACTTCATCAAGTCCCGCGGCGGCCTCAAGGCTATTGCAATCTCGCATCCGCATTTCTACGCCTCGCATCTTGTGTGGGCGCACGAGTTCGATTGTCCAGTCTATCTGGCCAGCGAGGACCAGGAGTGGCTGAATTCGGAAGACGTCGAGCATCGAAGGATCTTCGTTGACGCACAGGAATATGAGATCTTGCCCGGCGCCAACATGGTCAAGCTGGGTGGCCACTTCACGGGTAGTTCGATCTTGCACTGCCACGATACCATAGTCGGTCTCAATCTCCCCATGCAAGATGTATATATCAGCTGAAATGTTCTCCAGTTTACTGGCGATACCATCGGCATATCTTTGGTAAGACCATTACTCTCTTCTTACCGCATCAAAAGCTCACCATCACTCAGTCCGGGCTCAACTTCGACAGCCACACCGACGGAGAGCACCAAACGTTCTTCTTCCACTATGCATTCCCGAACTTTGTGCCGTTGGGACCGAACGCGATGCTTTCGATGTGGGAGCGACTGGAACCGTGGAACTTCACAACTTTGCACTCTCTGTTCTTTGTAACCACTGTGCGCCATCCGGATTGCAAGGGGTTGGTGTTGGAGAGCATGCAGCGGCAGGCGAGGTTCATGGAACACACGGAGCATGCACTTTTGCAGGAGACCTGGAAGTAGGCGTTGATGTCGCTCAATTTTTGTTGATCTAGACTGTGTAGTGAAGTCAGCTTGGATTCCATTGATTTTTTGGTCAAGCAGAAAACTTCAAGTTCATGTACCTCCATGGGATCCCAAGTCGACTGACTGCTTTCGCAAGATCCAAGATGCTGTTGTATGATTGCCAGAGCAGAGTTGAGAGCAGGGACGAGCTATGTCTGGTGAATCAGGGCTCGATCGTCGTCATCCCAGAGATAGCGATCTTCCGTCCCAGATATTCACTCCTCCACAGGCGGCATATATGCGTCGAAGAATGCAGAGTTCAGCAGGTCAGTCTCGAAGAAATGACTGCTTTCCATATCACTCCCAATGAGGTCGTCTAAATCCGGAAGGTCGAAGTACGAGGTATCCTGTGGGATGTTCACTTGATCAATGGGATGCTGGTTGAGTTGGGCAGAGATCGATGCAACTACACGCAATGGTAGTCAGCCTCAGACGAACAGCATAGTTTGAGTCGAACTTACGACGATTTTCCTGCAGCTTCTTCAAGTATCGGATGTACTTTGCACAGTTGCGGACCAGTAGGATACCGCAATCTAGCTTCTCGAGAGCCTCGGCGGCCTTCTCAAGATAGGAAGGACTTGATTGAACGGTGATGTTGTCGTGTTCATCTATGCAGTGATACATCCATAGGTCGCGGGCACAAATGATCATAGACGCAGTGAATACTGTAGAACATCAGTAAGTCATCATGGCTAGTGATGTGTAGTTCTCTTACCGTAATAAAGGTTGAAGAACCACACGCCCAGATTATTGTTGCCTGCTTTGCTACCAGTGAGTGCGGCGTGAGCCAGATCAGCGTGCACAAGATCTATCGTCTGCTCAGCAGATATGATACAATCACGGGCTTCGGCCATGGCAAGTTGCATCGAGTATTGCGGGTGTGATTCGAGTGCAGCGTCTGGGCTCGACAGAGATCGTAGCATAGCGCACATGAGTGGCCGATGAATGAGTATGCTGATGTTGTGATAGCGTAGTGTCAAGGTAACACGTAAGGTGTTCTGCATGGTCTTGTCGAGCTGGAGATCGGAATGAGACGCAAGTATCTTCAGATTCGGCGGTAGCGTTGAGGCCCAGCGTAGGAGCTCATGTCTCATCGCTGCCACGGACTGGATAGTAGTCAGGGTGTCACGATGCGCATCAAGCTCTCCAAGGTTCGACTTGTACTGAACTACCAGTGACTGCCCCATGATCTTATACAGCTCGAACGCTACTCCAAGGTATTCGGCAGCGAGTTCGGCAACGGGGTTTGGAGGACGCTTCGGTAGATTCTGCGCATATGGCCATGGCGCAGGTCCTTCGAACGCCATGGAGTCAACAGGTATCGCTGCCGGCCTCCCAAATGTCGCGCTAAGCACACTATCAAGACAGTATATGGTGAGCCATGTACGTCGTCCAGACTCTTGTTGAACCGTCCGCATGTCTAGCCAAGAGGCATTGACATGCAGACCTAGTGCAAGTGCAGCTCTGACCAGCAGACCATGCATCGCCCAGGCTTCTGTAGAGCGCTGTGCGCCTTGCAGATGCAGCACGACGAGTAGTAAGTATTGCACGATCTCCAAATTAGGACTACGCTTCGATAGCCCATCGCAAACAGCCACAGCCCTCGAATAGAATGTGTGCGATCGCTCGAAGGAGTCCTTGGCTGACGTAGTATCACCGAGATCATAGAAGCTGCCCATGGCCATCATCATATTCAGTAGCCCGAGCCATGTTCGTCTAACCTTGGAGAAGCCGCTTACTTGGAGCTCTTGATATGTTGACCGGAACGTCGCTTCATGGATAAACGGGAACAACAAACCCGTGCCGTTGAAGTAGAAGTCAATCAGGCTTTCCATCTCGGCCGGAGGTGGTAACTCTGTCGCTGATAGATTCAGTGACTGTCGGCGCTCGATCGTTGATGAGGCCTGCACCCCCCGCTCCGCCCGTCTCGATTTTGCAGCATTGCGATCCTCGGCACCAGCAGGAGTCTCAGGTCTTCTTACTCTCCAAACCGCGGAGATGGCTTTGAGAAGATAGCGCGTAAATGCAACATTCGAGGATTCACCAAAGTAGGCCGGTGCATGTTCGTCGACAAACGTGAGAGCGAGCCCATCTGTCCTAGAATCATCATCCTCCGGATCCTGGAGTCCGTTCGCATCAAGCTGGATGCTATGAATCGCTTCCGGGGTCGCTTTTTGGGGTCTCTGGAAGCTTGATGCAGGTAGCCTGGAGCATGAAGACAAATGTCCAGTCAGAAGGTTGTCGTGGCGCTGGAAAGCCTGTTCGAGACGCTTGACTCTTCCCTCTAACTCGCTAACGTAGTCCCTGCGCACGATCACATTGGTCGAAGAGATGGATGGCTCGTACTCGCAGGAAAAGTCAAGGGTTTGGCAGGTTGAGCAGGTAGGTCGCGCTCCATCGCACTTTGACTTCCTTGTTCGACAAGCACTACATGCCAGTGCGATGCGGCGACGTTTCTGTGGCGGCTTTTCAGAGCCGTTGGTTTCGGCAGATTGGTCCATTTGCAGTGGTTACGAGGTAAGAGAATGAGATCTGAGCTTCAAGGTAGTCTATCCGGATGACCGCGGCTTAATAAGAGGAGAAAGTCGGCGCCAAGCTAAGCACTAACTCCCCGAGCTGTCATAGAAAGGTTGAACGCACGCCTTTGATCGTCTCCTCGATGTGTATTATCTCCATGATGGTGGACTTATCCTAGTTGTCATCAAGAGCCCAAGTGCGAGAGTATCGCAGCCCTTTCACCCGTCGTCAGCCAATTGGCCTTCCTCAACCATGCCTACCATCTACCAGACCGTCCGGACTTTCACCCCGGGCCTCATCGATCCCTCTTCTCAGCCGCACTGGCAGGGTCGTTATTCTTCAAACCACATTGAAGATACGGGCAACATCGTGTGGAGAAAGGTTCGCGGAGACCTTGCAGCAGATATGGACCACGGCCACATATTGACGCTCCAAATTGAAGTTGGCAGCCCCTGCATGCTTCGTTACGTGTCGGTCATCTCAAAGGAGCACGATCCAGGAGAGAAGCCGCAGAACTGGGCAGTCATGGAAGCCGCATCTGGGCCAAGACTGCCGTCCATTTGCCATATTCGTTTTTGTTCGGGCACATCGGCAGCACAGTTGATGTTCTCTGTGTCAAGGCCAGCTTCTTCCAGGTGTATCAACTGCTCGGCGATTTTCGCGGCAGAGCTGCTCTTCCAGATACCTTCCTGACGAGGCAGTGCTTTGAGGACGCTGATAGCACGTCTCCGCAATCGCGGGTCCCGACATCGAGTAGCTGCGAAGAATATGCAAGTCACATACCCTGTGTCGTAGCTAATCACACTCTGTAGCCGTGGGTTTCGTAGCAGGCAGTCCACGATCTGCTCGCCGCAGGACACAGTGACTTCGAATTCCGGCAGGAGTGGGTCGCACTGTGTTTCGGCGACCTGGTCTTCAGTCCGAGCGAAGATCAAGGCAGCATGGTAGCACAGTGTCAAGAAGAGCACAGTCAGATCACAAGTCGTGGGTGATGCTTTGCCTAAAAGCCTGTCGAAGTATTTCTTCCATGTCAGCAGCGCAGGCACACATTTCAATCTTTCCACGTGGAGCTCTGCATAGACTTGATGATCGCCGTCGGCGTAGGCATCGCTCATGTTTAGTTGTAAGAGCACCAACCGCCGCTCGATGTCGAACAAATACTTTTGCGCGTGGCGGATCTCTTCAAATTCGCATGGTTCCAACGGGACATTGAGTCCAACAGCAGCTTCAGCATTGCGATGCTTCTGCGGAGTTTGATCTGCGAACGCAATATCAAGCCGCGTTAGCATTTGTAGAATCTCCGCGGTCTCGCTTCGACGAGAAGAGTTGAGGCTGTCTCCATACTGCAGGAGGATACGACGACCATTCTTGATATGCTGTTGACTGGCTTCGTGATATCCCCGGGCAGCTTCGTATATCGAGAACACGATGCATCCGACAAGCACGCGATCCAGATCGTTGACTGATGCAGACGTTAAAGGCGTCTGGGCGTTCTCGAGGGCCAATTGATACTGGCTGTTTGCGTATAACCGGCTTCGTGGGCGGGATATAAGGTCGTCCATCTCCGCCTGGTGCCAAGAACCAAGAGCCAGCACTGCATGTTTGATAGCTGGCTCGACGTGGCTCGCTTGCAAGACAACGTGACTCCAGAAGCGGGACTCTAGAAGACAATTGGTATCAGGGACGGTGTTTTGTCGAAAAAACTGGAACTGCCGCTTCTCCAAGGCATCACTGAACGTCGGGTCAGTGACCAGGGCGGCCAGGCCAGCATGGCGGAACTCGTCTCGTGAGAAGGGCAGAGCACTATAGCCGTCGCATGCCCGGCCAGTCGAAAGGCAACGCCGACAGGCAGGCTTCTGTTCGTCACATTTGACCTTCCTTATTCTACGCCGGTACCTTGGTCATTAGCAACAGCTGGTTTGTGTGATCGAACGCACTCGCCTGCAGGTGATGCATCCAGTCTTGCTGCCTCGCGGTCGCTGGATTGTGGACACACTCAGTGCGATAGACATGCTGTTGTGAATGGTATGGACACGGTCGTTCAATGGCTGGCTCGCCCGGGCTACGAATCTACCCCATCGCATTCGAGTTTCGAGCCAGCTTCAGCTGCGGCTGGCGATGAACGTCCATCTGATGGACACAAGGCGTAAGGCACATGGTCAGGCGGTGCTACATGCATGTCCAGCTGGAGCCGTGTGCAGAATGGTGGTGGAGAAGTGGAAGGAGGGACCAGGATAAGCATTGGTCTGCTCGCCAACCGGAATCGGAGAAGAGCTTTTCCGTCCCTTTTCTCGTTTCTCGTCTCACATTTCTCGTGGCTTGACACAAATAACGTACGAGGACGAGGACAACAGCTTATGCCCTCCGAGATTCAACGGGCTGATGACAAAGGATTGTCTTCACCGTGCTCTCCTTACCTGAAGTCCATTGGTCGCATCGCCCGCCAATTCTGGTACATACATCTGATCTGCGCACACCTCATCTCCCCAGAAGTATGGTGGGCTGTAGCGACGTAAAAGGACAGAATTCAATTATTGGCTATATATGATAGGGAATGTGAAGGAAGCATTCCCTAGTTAATTACTAGTCTAAAAGAGGAAATAGAGTGTTAATTATATGTAAGAATCCTGTTTTACCTATAGTTATAATAGTAGCTAGTATGTTATAACCTTAGTTATAATATAAGGAGTAAGTAAATTTAGCCTATACGTAATATTCTACTTCCTAGACCTTTTCCTTCGAGTACCGTCTATAGGTCCTCCTATACCTACTTCTATATTAATACTACTACTTAACGACTATATAACGTTTTCTAAACCCCCTCTAAGTAATTTAGACTATATTAATCTACTTATCTTTAGAGATAATATAAGGGAGTAACCGCGCTTATAAGACGCGTTTAAAACTAGTAGAGTTACTAACTAGCTAAACTATCTTATTAGTATAAGAGTAACGATATATATAATAATATACTATTAGTAACTTAGGCTCTAACGGAGTAGTTCTTAGAGCTATAGCTAGTTACTTCTTAGGCTACTTCTCTAGCTTTACCTCCTACTTTACCTTCTCCTACTTTACCTTAGTATCGAACAAAGGTATATCCTACTCTTAGATTAGTACGAATTAATTAGAGAGGTATTATATAGTATATAGTAAGGTTAAGCTCTTTAATTAGTCCGTATTCTATTATTATTAAGACCTCTAGTAGTTCTATCTTAAGGACCTATTCCTTTTTCTTATCTAGTCTTTTAGCCTTTAACTTTAGTTTAGCGATATCGAGTACGTTATCTAGATCGTTAAAACCTTTTATAAACCTACTATTTATAAATTATATAGATCTTATAATATAAATATAGAGGTCTACCTAGCCTATAACCTCCTTCTTACTATAGCTAGCCCTTAATAGAAGGAGGTATTCTAGAGTAGTATCCTCTATTTACGACTAAGGTTTAATCTAGACGGGTCCGTCCTTTAAACCTATTTAGGCTATAAATAACTCTTTATTTATAACGTTATTAACGACGCTATCTACCTTATACTTATAGGTAAGAGCCTAAGCTAAGCTATCTTTACTCTTAATCTTACTATTTAGGACGTAGAGACTAAATAGAGTTACTATTTATAGCTATCTATTAGTATTATATAGTAATAAACGCTTAGAGTTACGATAGTTCCTCGTTATCGTTACCTACTTATATATCTAATTAATTTAACTTACTAATCTTCTTATATATCTATACTTAGTTTATATAGTCGTCGTTTTCGCTAGGCTCTATATCGTATATATAGAGTAAGAATTATATACGAATATTAAAGTATTTTAAGGTCGCTAGCGCCTTTAGTAGTTATATTAGTACCTTAGTTTTATCTTATAATAGAGGAATACTACCTACGTTATAGGTACTACCTTACGACTAGTTAAAGGTAGCTCTATCTAGATTACCTTATCGTTTAATAGTATTATTAGCTACTATATAATTACTAATAACTCTATTAATCTTACTATTACTAAAGATATATAACGTACTCGAGATATTATTATCCTCGTTATTAGAAAGAAGACTTAAGACTTTAGTACCTTCTTCTAGAAGTTCTTTTAAGCGTTTCTTCTTATAATAGGATTATATAAGAATATTTAGTAGTATTAGGTTTCGCTATATATAGTATCTATAGGTTATCTAGTCCCTAAAGTACTTAGTATAGTTAAGTCTAGATTTAATTAAGTATATTATTACGATCCTATAAGGTAGTATTATATAAGTACTTCTTTAAAGAGTAGGTAGTAGTAGGTCTTTAGGTAAGATAACTCGAATATACTATAAATAGTTATAGACCTTTTAGTAAGATTATAATATAAGTTAAATATAAGTATATCGAAGATATCCTTAGTTCCTATATACCTAAATAAGTATTTATAGCTCGACTCCTTAAGAATCGATCTTAATACCTACTTAGTTAAGCTCCGCTAGCTCGCCTTACTAAGCCTCGAGCCTCGATATCTCGAGAGTCGAGTTTCTAGAGAGCTCCGAGAGCGAAAACTCTAACGAAGACCTAGACGACTTAGAAATACTTAATATCTCGGTAGAGGGCCTATAGCTAATTATAAAGATAGCCCTCTACCTTATATAGAGTTACGAGGAAGTATTCCTAAAAATCGGTAGGAAACGATACCTATATCCTATAGAGTTCGATAAGATAATAGGATAGCTACGATCTATATTCTAGAACTACTAACTAGTTAATACTAACTATAGTAAATATAGATACGTTAAGGAAATAGTACCTATTAGAAGTATAGTCTTCGATAAGGGGGATTATATACTTCCTAATAGAATAATCGTTAATTTATAAATAAGAGAATAAGTACGACTTCTAGATTAACGATACCGCGAAATCCTAACGTACTAGGATTAATACTAGTACGAACTACTTACCTTTAGGGAAATAAAATAGAAGTATAACGAGTATATACTATAGTAGGTAATACTACTACTTCTACCTCTAGGACCGCTACTACTAATATAGTAAGGAATAACCCTTAGTTATATTAAGACTATAACGAGAGGATTATTATAAGCGCGAATAATATAAGGTAAGGTTATATTTAGACCTCGAAATAGACCCCTTAATTAGGAAATCTATATCGAGGATACTAATTTGCTAGACTACTATTTAAAAAACGAATAGGCCCTATCGGTACGAGCGACTAAAAGGAGCTATATAACGCTTAAGTAATAATAGGAACGGTTTTCTATATGAATTACATTATCGACGGATATAAGATCCTTACTATAATAGACTCTAGAGCTAGCGGAATGTTTATCTCGGAACGACTCGTATAACGACTTAGGATAGCTACCTAAAAGAAGAGAGACGGAAAGTATAAAGTAAGAGCTATCGACGGCTCTAATCTACCTAGTATAGATAGCGAAACAATACTACTACTACTTACTTTCTAAGGATACTACGAGGAAGTTATCTTAGATATCGTACCTATAGCTAAATACGACGTCGTTCTAGGTACTCCTTAGCTTAAAAAGTACAACCTAGATATCGACTAGGTTAAGAGAGTACTTAGGTTTAAGAGATATAGATACGTTACTAATATCTATCCTAGAAGCTAGTAGCGTTTAACTCTAGATAAGGAAAGGTAGATTAATAAAATAGATCGCTAACTACTAACGATACTATAGAAGGTTAGCTCGGACTCTATAGATACTAATATAGGCCGAACTAGGTTATAAGGTAAGAGTAAAGGAGAAAATTACGTACCTCTAGGAATCCCTAAAGAATTTAAGAAATAGAAGCGACTCTTTTAGGAAGAGATAGGACTCGAAGCCCTACCTAAATACTCGTAATAGGACTATAAGATTAAACTTATATTAGGATCTAAGCCCCCTTACCGGCTAATGTACCTACTTTCTATAGTAGACCTCGAAGTAGATAGAGAATAGACTACGAAAATAGAAGGAAGTATATAAATACGACCTTCTAAATTACTATTTACGGTACTAGTATTCTTTATACCGAAGAAAGGAGGAAAACGACGAAAGGTTATTAACTACCGCGATCTAAACGAAATTACTAAGAAGAATCGCTACCTAATACTACTAATCGAGTAAATAAACGACTACTTCTATAGAGTCTAATAGTACTCTAAAATCGACCTACGAGACGCCTTCTTTATAATTAGGATAAAGGAAGGTAAGGAGTACAAAATAGCGTTCTATACGCGAAACGGACTCTACGAGTTTCTAGTTATACTAATAGGGCTTACTAACGTACTAGTAACATACTAGAGGATAATTAATAACGTTCTTAGCGACCTTATTAATATTACCGTTATTACCTATATCGACGATATACTTATCTTTATAAAAGGATCTTAAGAGTAGTATACTAAGGACGTAGCTACTATCCTCGAATAACTAAGTACAACTACCTTTAAGACTATACCTAAGAAGTACGAGTTCTTTAGGAAGGAAGTTAGTTTCCTCGGCTTTATTATAGGAACTAACGGAATTAAGATCGATCCTAAGAAGATAACCTCGATTAGAGACTAGCTAATACCTAAGAATATTAAGGATATATAATTATTCCTTAGACTTACAAACTATAACCGAAAGTTCGTTAAGGACTACTTAAAACTAGCTACGCTACTTACGAACCTTATACGGAAGGACATCTAGTATATATAGAGCAAGGTCTAACAAGAATCATTCGAACGACTTAAGAAAGCATACTACGAAGTACTAACGCTACGTATGTTTA
>JAABUL010003308.1_pt1 | contig 24240 bp, 19 predicted proteins | sample 5559151 | NCBI WGS metagenome assembly JAABUL01 (sample SAMN10711876, study PRJNA513368) | rock metagenome | isolation source: Antarctica rocks | place: Antarctica: Victoria Land, Pudding Butte sud | reverse complement strand
AGTACGCTCTACCACCTGATAGCTTCATGATCTAGAATAGCTCAAGGCATGGCCAGTCATGATCGCAAAGCCCCACTCATCGTCAGCCATCCATCACCACGGCGATCAAGATACGATCGTGTATGCGGTTTGTGGTCGAGGAGTTGTAGTTTCAGAGGGTGGGAAAAGGCGCCAGATCTTGGAAGCCGGGGATTTTGCTCTCATACCTGCACATGCGGAGCATCAGGAGGAAAACGATGGAGATGAAGAGGTGACGTGGGTTATCACGAGAAGTGGTCGGACACCGGTGGTTCTGAACCTGACAGGATGGGGCTCTAGCTAGAGGACTTGGGTATAGGCATGGCGATGCTTGCTTTACGAGCACTTTTATAGTGCTGTGCTTCTCAAAGTCGCCCAAGGTGGTCCACAGCCCCAATTGTGCAGGCGTTTGGCATTCTCTCTTTTGATATAGCTATGCGAGCCATAGGTGTCCAAGGTAGCGAAAGTCGAACCCGCGTGGTGTACTTTAAGTTTACTGACCCCTAGCGTTGATGCCTAAAAATGCGGTCATCCATAGCTGGTAAGATTCCGAACCTCTTAGCACTTCATTGACCAGGGCTATGTTCTGGACATCGTCCAACGACCCATCGCTCCCACATCTTCCGTTGCTGATAATTCACAAAAAGTCCATTATCTCCCAAGTCCTCAGCTGTTGCAGGGTAAGAACTGCGAGAACACGTACAGAACGGTAGTGACGCTGGCGTATCAGGCGATAAGGCGATGTCATCGGCCTCTGGGCCATGATCAGTGTCTGCCTCGCTTCGTTCGTCCGAATCCTCGTCTTCACTTGCGGTGTCTGTACCTTGAACACTCCAATGCGTTGCAAAATCGTCTTCGTCGTCGCTGTCACTAGCACCAGCTGGTGGATCATCAGGAACCTCCATACTGTTGGCCCACAGTTCGTCGAAATGCTTCGAGTAATCTACTCGTCGTAGACTGACCCAATCCAGTAGGTCCATTTCTACGCGAAGCATCGCAAGGACGTCTTTCCACATACTCCCTTCTTTTAGCTGTACATCGCGTAGGCGAAGACCCCTTAACGTTTTGCTATGGCGTCTTGCCAGATTGATAATCTCATCCGCCTCAAGACGCCAGGCCTGAATACCAAAGGCGCGCAGTTTTTCCCATTGTACATTATGGAATACATCTTCTAATCTTAAGTTCAGAGGTGAATGCGAAGGAAATCCGATATGCACTGCCTGTAAATTCCGAGCTGCGGAGAAAACCGTCCTGAATAAGTCTGAAAGCTCAGTCATCTTCTCATCTAGACCCACTCCGTCATCAAAATGAAGCTCTAGGCAGGTAAGGCGCGATGCAAGAAAGGAGACATTTGGTGGTATGCTTTTCTTCATGATAAGCGCGCTTTGTGGATTCATCATAGGCCCAGAGAAGCGACTAAAAGGCGATCGAGCATGTACAAGAGCCTCTCCAACTGTTTTGGTAGCGTGGATACAGGCAGGTGTCCATTTTAACTCGACTAATGATGTTCCGGCGGCTTCACTCTCTTGCAGAAAATCAAGGAGATGCCTGTCCGCTTCGTCCTGTAGCCTGAGAATTTGTACGTGTTGCAACGATGTGAAGGCGGACATCGCCTTCTTAAGCACGCGCACATCTTCTCCGGAGCGAACAATATTCCTTTGGTCCTCGGCTTTGGTTTTAAAATACGATGCGTCTAGACTCTGTAAGTCACCGTTGGCAGAATGCAATATGTCTTCGATCCTGCCCCTGCCTTCATCCTCGTCAGCCTGGAGCTGCCAAGCGCACTATAAAGCTCACCATACCCTCACCATAGAAAAATGGAACGAGATAACTGAATTTCCTCGTATGTTTTGCTAGATATCCCTTGCTACATATTCTATCCAAGCGCCGAAAGCCGCTGCGAGAGAACCTCGTAGCAATCTTTGTGAACTGATATGGCACAGCTAGTTCGGCAAATCTCTGACACACCAGTCTGAAGTTTCCGATGTCCTGCGCTCGCGAAGGCAATGGAGGACTTGGGAGTCGAAAGCTCTCGACTGACAGATAAGCCCGACGGTCGATATTCACAGATCTCTCGGGATCGGCCTCAATATGATCGAGGATATCCTTCAGCAACTCGTTTGAAAGCTTCTGGATAGCGGCAGTACTCGACATCATTCAATGAGTGACAAACGTAGCTTGTTTGACCGACGCACGTAATGGAACTTGGGTCCAAGAGCCAAACTACATTCTTGATTAATCTCGCAAAGTCTTGACAGAGGGAACGTTCTTCCAGTGCTGAGAGTAAAACAAGGAAAGGAAGGAAAAGGTGTCAGACGACGTCTTGCCAGCGCACTTCGGTTCAGGCACGGGAACACTTCTGAACCAGAGAAGACGCACAGCAACAGATGTAGCAGCACGGCGCTACATAACGATTAGGCCGTCGAGTAGGAAGAACAGAAGCGAGCTGTGCATCGAAGCCAATAAACAATCCGCAGCCAATTGAGGCTCGTGCTCACCCTCCATGAAGGAGGAAAAGTCACATGATTGATTCTTCACCGTCGGAAGGGCGGTCCCGCTGCCAACCGGCACACTATTGTGACATATTAAGGGCCAGGAGCTCTTCGAGTGGTGGATGGCCCCGGTCTGGTAGGAAAGGAAGCCACACGAGCGAATCCGCAGGGCATAGACGGGAACAAGCGTCAGAAGGTGCAGGTCAAGACCGTAAACCTGCATCAACGATGCCACTACCTTTGGCGTTTCGCTCTTCGGTCCCAAGAGCAAGGCATGTCCTCGCGACCAGATACAGCTAATGGGACTGGCTAAATATATAGAGTTACATGCAAGATCCTGTATCGTAGTACTCCGTACGGAATACGCTATTGTGTGGACCGAGTGAAATGGGCCCAGTCAAAGTGGTAGGCAATGATTGGCTCCCGCCTTCATGGCGACAAGAGTCTAACCCAGGAAAAACTAGGCCATCTCGCCGGCGCTTGCATTGCTAGCATGTATAGACGACGACACATCATCTCCTGAGCTGGGCACTCATCCAGGTGCTTCTGACCGTCAGTAATCATTCTAATATCCGAGACGCCATACGCGAGAGACACCCTTTCAATAGACGAGATGTCGCAAGAGAGATACATGGGTTTGAGGTATTATCTAGATAGGGCCGACTCTGCCAATGGCCGCTGCATGGTGCATACCGACTGCATTATACCCACACTGCTGCAGCATCCGATGGGCGCCAACGCTCCATCTGGAACTGGTAGGTCACACAAGCTCTTCTAGGGAGCCACGATATCCTAGCAGTGTGTTTTTAACACACTTGACCGATTTCCACTGTACATTCCCTCCCCAACTTGATATGTTATTGATTCACTAGATGGACTCTGACCAACGAGTACCTCAAGAATCTTAGACTCTTAACAATATTTGTCCGGCAGACTGGTACTTTAAGCACTTGACACAATCTAGCTATGGATGATTTAGTACTTTAAGGTGAAGGCTTTGACTCGTGATAGGTCCTAGTCGTCTCGATATGTTGTTGCGGCGGAATGGAGATAATGCAGTCTCCGGCGGATCTCTGTACTACTGATTTTGTTGAGGAAGGCATCTTCATCGTTTGATTTCACATCATCCTTTTCTTCAGCGTCGAGCACGTCGACTTCGAAAACTTCCAAATCCGACCATCCTTTATCTTTACGTTTGTCATTCACAGCTTTTCCACCGGCCCTGGTTTCGCCAGAGACGACCAAGGCAGATATTTTCTGATCCGTAATAGTTGGCCCGAAAGCATCAAACAACTCAACGTATTTAATGGTCAAACCGGACTTCAACTCATCTTGGACTGCTTTGCCAAGAGTGTTCGAATCTGAGAGATCCTTAGTAGATGTTACAACCTGAGCCTGCGAGTTCAATTGAAGAAGCGCTAGGAGGAACTGCCTCACACAGGCTTGCCGCTGGTCCCAGCTCTGCAATACTTCGGCAAATTGCTTCTTCTTCAGGAGCTCGTCACCCGTAATCCCGATCGTGAGCGTTCTATTCTGTGGGATCCCAGATCTAGTAGCTGGTTCTAGCACAAGTGTAGTCATCGTCAATAGAAGCTTATGGCCCGCATGTAAATGATCAAAAGTTCCTCCAACGGCAACGGAGTAGTGGCGCTTTGATGAGGTTTGGGGTGTACAAATGCTTTGTGGCCAAGATTGATCGGACACCTCCACATCTGAGCCGCTCTGCAACCTTTCAATGGCTATACTTCGCCGCATATCACCTAGTGGAGACTTTTGAAGCCGCTGGAAGACGCCGAGCAAAACATTTCCGCCCTCACTATCGATCACGCACAGGCGTTGCCATTGTCGCTGGCATTGTGCCAGAGCTTGTAAGCTTAGAATTGGTCCCTCGAATAGGTAAGTATCTCCTGGGACTTCGACCTGCCCTACCCTGTTCTCGGCGTTTATATCGAGGAGGAGGATGCGAGCGTCAACATCGTTCTCATACTGGACGTCTATTGATTCTTCTGTGCAAATAATACAGATTAATTTGTACATTTGTCCTAGAAGAGTTTGTAGGTTTGCATATTGAAATGTTCTAGGGATATGCGGATCATTGGGTAGATTAGGACGAGCTATAGCAATGTCCAACAGTGTGACAGTAGAAAAGGCACGAGAGGTATTTGAAGCTTTCCGTAAGGCTTGAGTTAGAGGTGGGCCATACACGGCCCTTAACGTCTTGAGTGAAATGTCTGATGGAGAAGACGGAAGGAGGACTAGCCAAAGCGGCGAATGAGCCTCTGCGCCAGCCATAGGATAGTTGATAAAGATAACCCCTCCTACTACAAGCATACAAAGATGGCCTTTGAAGACTACTTTGAGTGTCAGTGATCGTGCCGATGATTACTGTAAATGGATAATAGATGGTGGTAAGTGAGAGCGAGACTGACTGCCTCACGCGCTTACGGTTGTCGGTAGCGCAGCCCTACAGACACATCGAGGCATCCGAGGCCAAAAGGACTGTAGGCAAATCCTCGAATTTAGAGCTAGAGCTAGCAATTCATGCAGTGTTGAATCAAGCTGGCTCTCTCAACATTGAAATGCCTTACCAGGGCCATCACCATATCTCACAACAGGACCATACCGTAAGCCAGTCAGGCGACGCTCGTGGGCTGGATCAGGACACACAAGCATTGGGCTTAGGAGAAAGGGTGGGATCAAGTCAGCGAGGATCAAGACCGTCATCGATCTCAGCAGCTGGTGATACTTACTTCTTTCCGAGCGGAGACGTTCAAAGAATGAGTACGGGGAGCCAGACAGCCCAAGCTGTTGGCATGGGCTCGCCATCAGCTCCCGTATCGGCCATACCGAATCCGTCCCAGGCCTTTGAGACACCAAGGCGGACGCAGACGTCTGCTCGCCAACCAGAAGAACTACATATACCACCGTCTTACAATGCGATGAGCCAGCAGAACCCAGGTGACCTTTCGCGGCATCACTCCCATAACTTGTCCCAAGAAGTAGCAAGTGGAACAGCACCAGGTATCCACGTTCAGAAAGCCACACCACAAGGATCTCACTATTCCAATGCTTCTACGGGGATGTCTCTGCCTGGGGCTCTCCAGTCAGGAAGACCTGGCCCCTTGTCATCGACTACGGCGCCCTCAAGTATACCCACATTGCCCCAAGCCTCGACTCACGCCCAGCAATATCCAAATAGTTCGCGATCGTCTCTGGCTAACCACTTGCATACATATTCAAGATCAAGCCCTACCGGAATCGAGCAACAGAAGTACGTTCCGTATGCTAATACTCCAGAGAATTCCAAGTTCGCGTCACCTCCAAATCAGAGATACACGTCCTCCCACACACCACAAGCGGGTGCATCATATTCACCACTAGGTTTGGCAGACATCAGACCTCTCGGTGAACCCGGCTTACCAGATGGTCCTATGAGCGCGAATCCGTATTCCAACGATGGCATTAATTCTGTGCCGACAAATAGCAATTACCTTGCTCCTTGGGCGGTTTACGCTTTTGATTGGTGTAAGTGGCCTGTACAGCAACAGAGCCTTGGTGATGCTGCAGGAAAAATGGCCATCGGCAGCTATGTGGAAGATGGACATAATTTCGTAAGCAGGAATTGCTGTTAAGAGCTGATTTGAGTAGAGTCCTAACTCCAGCAACAGATTCAAATTCTTGATACACAAGTTACACCAGAGCCTGACCTTAATCAAACCTCTGATGCTCCTCAGTATGGTCTTGAATTCGTCAAGACTGCCGAAGCCACACACTCCTACCCCGTAACGCGCATCTTATGGGAGCCCGCCTCTTCACAAAAACAATCTACCGATCTGCTCGCTACATCTGGAGATCATCTACGTTTATGGTCTCTACCATCCCAATCGTCCTACAATTCAGGCAATTCTATTACCCGCTCTTCGAATAATGCTCAGCCACCACCCCAAAAACTTACACCACTCGCCCTTCTTTCAAACTCAAAATCCCCCGAGCATACTGCACCACTTACCTCTCTAGATTGGAACAATTTATCTCCAAGCTTGATCATCACATCCAGCATCGACACGACATGTACGATATGGGACATCCCCACTTTGACAGCCAAAACGCAGCTGATAGCGCATGATAAAGAGGTTTTTGACGTGCGATTTTGCGCCAACAGTGTTGACGTCTTCGTGAGCTGTGGCGCTGATGGCAGTGTACGAATGTTTGATCTTAGAAGCCTGGAGCATAGTACAATAATTTACGAACCATCCGAAAAGAACGAAAAATGTATATATGCCCCTTCGTTCTATGGTAATCTCTTGTCTGACGTATCTTCCATTAGCATCAAGTCCCGGGAACATGAGTCCGACGACCGCACAGCAGACCATGTCTTACGCTCCCCCACTTTTGAGATTAGCTGGTGAGTTTCTTACACAGGCGTTAAAGATGGGAATCTCGAAATCTGGACTTATGATATCTAGCTTCACCACACGATGCCCATCTTCTTGCTACGTTCTCACAGGATTCTAACAGCATACGGATCCTTGATGTTCGGCAACCTGGCCAGGCTCTACTGGAGCTACGGGGACATGCCGCCGCAATCAATTGCATAGAATGGTCTCCATCTCGAAGAGGGATGTTAGCGTCCGGTGGTGACGATTCTCTTGTATTGATCTGGGATCTTTTGAACCAAGGGAATGCATTAACAATTCCTGGGACCAATGGGGCGCAACCTTCACATACCGGCTCAGGTGCAGAAAACTCACGCGGCCCAGCCGCAAGCTGGCAATGTGATTATGAGGTCGGGAACTTAAGCTGGGCACCACAGAGCGGTTTAACCAGCCAAGGCAGTGATTGGCTTGGGGTAAGTGGAGGTAGAGGCGTCTGGGGGGTTTGCATATGAATGGTTCATTGAGGAGTCTCCAAATATTCACTGGCATACTGAAGCGTTCAAAGTTAGGGGCTAGCGAGGTGTTTGGCGTTGCGGAGCCTCAGCATCAATTGTGGGATACCAGGCACGCCAGGGAACGGCCCTTGGCTTTTGTGCAGTCCGCATTTCGCGTTCCGCACTTTATGTAAGAAAGATGTACGATTATTATGTTGAGAACCAGTCAATGAGAGCAAATTGCAAATTGCCTAATCTTCAAAGTATCTGGTGACTCAAACCATGAATATGTCACGCGTGAGGTAAATAACCTACCTTACATGTCCTAAACATTGAGTGTGTCATGTAGATAAACCATGGTCAGATGGCATATAGATATCTATGCGCAGGCGGCGCTAGGTCGCAGTCTGTAGCGACCTTACAAAGGAATGGAAATCCAGAAACACCAAGTGCTACGCTCTTAAAGTCGATCATGGCGGTCAATGCTTTCATACGCCGAATTTCCAATAGTAATCAACAACCACTGCTTCCGCTGAATACGTCATACTCTGACGCAGCGCCTCGTGTCGACAATAACCTGGCACCAAAGGCTCGCAGCCAGTCGAGAATGGCAAGCCTGTCTGAGGACTGTCACGATACACTTATTGGACTCGCTCGTCAAGAGAGCTACCTGCAAAAAACTCTACAAAGTCTACTAGATGCTCAAAGTGAGGGACTTCTATCTGGTCTTGGCATTTCAACTGTGGGAGACGAGGCGTCGTCAGCCGGAGGTGAAACACCAACATCAGCCTCTTCAAATGGTGATTTCAAGCGAATGAAGGGTGTCATCCCTGTACGGCAAAATACGATTAAGAAGATTGGCCTTCAAGGCGCCAGACGAGGCATAGCAAGAGCTCTGAATGATTTGGCAGCATTGAAGAGTCGGGAAGGGGAAGTAATGGAGGCACAACTCGCAGAGACAGAGGAAGACTTAAGTGTGGCCCAGAGATTGGCAAGCAAAAAGAAAGGCCTGGAGCATCAGGTTCACAATATCGAAAATGAAGAAGCTAGTAGGCAAGTTGAAGAGTTCAAGCGGGAAGAGAAGTCATTGGACGCGGAGATCAAGGTAATTGAAAGTAAACTCTGGGAGATGAAGGCCAGGCAGCGCCATTTACTTGGGCAGCTTGAAGGCCTGGACAACAGCATCCAGAGCAAATTGAGCTCATATAAAGCGGCATTGACATTGGCCGAGAAGGAAGCCAAGGCCTTTCTGGCAAGACCGAATGGGAACTCGTCTAATTCACAGGGTGGGAGTGAGAGCATTTGGGCATTACCAGTTCAGAGAAGAACCTTAGAGATGGCAAACGAGCATTTCTACGAGGAGCGAGAAGAACTAAATCAGTGGTCTATGGACATCAGATTTGAGAAGAGTGCACTTGAGGAAGGGGCCGTAATGTGGGAAGACGTGGTCAGCAAGGTTACTGCAGTGGAGGAGATATTGCGAGAGGAAATGCAGCGACTACCAGCCCACCAGGTCCCTAAGCTGGCTAGCGAGAATGACGCTGCAGATGGCGTGCGAAACATTTTGACGCGCATGGAAAGCGCCAAGTCACACATCGAAAGCCAACTGACGATTGCGGAAGAACGGAAATGGAAGCTGCTTGTGTGCTGTATCGGTGCAGAGCTTGAAGCAATCATTGAGGGATATGAAGTTTTACAAAATGCGCTCAACGCTTCTCGGATTTCTGACACAGTGGAAAAGGATGACGAAGGCAGTACTGGGGCCCATGGCAATGGCCATTTGCTTGATGAGGTTTTAACAGGTCCTCAAGATACACCAAAGCCTCAGGATAAACCTACTGAATCTCCACGATTCCTAGACAGATCTGAAGATGAGGATGACGAGCCCGGTCCGGAATTGTTGATATCCCATATGGAATATGAGTAGCTAGACGTGCACAGAAGTCTCACAAGTAATATATACACATCTTTTATATCTGTTCCTCTTGTGATCAACCATATTAAGTATTGACTTAAACCTATCGGCCCTATTGGTGATTGGTGTACCGCAGCGCTTAAGGCACATTGGCGGTTAAATCTGGAAGTGTCGATTTGTTTACTAAAACATATTCTCTAATGCTCCCTCCCTTACTCAATCATTTTGTCACAACAGCTTCCTCCTGGATTGAACATTCTGGCTATCAGAGTTTGTCTTGATATCCAGAATGACCATTTCGACGTTCAACGATGCATTTACAGATGCCATGAAATCTACAGGAAGAGAGGGCGATAACAATGATCCCTGAGCCCACGTTCAGTTTCACAATCCCTTCAGTATACGATAATACAACCCTAGATTGTCGGATCTACCATCCACCAACGTCATATAGAAGCGGGCCTGGGAAAGCGATGCCATGGCGGTCAAGAGGAGCCATTATTGCTCACCCGTACGCCACACTGGGTGGCTGCTATGACGATTACGTTGTCTTAAGTACCGTTGCAGGAGCTCTGCAAGAGGGTTATGTCGTTGGAACATTCAACTTTCGGTATATCCTAAACCATTTAGAGCATTATACATGGAAAGGAAGCTGACCATAGTAGTGGTGCAGGGTCTTCCAAAGGCAGAACTAGTTGGTCTGCCACACCAGAAACCCTGGACTACATATCCTTCATTGGCTTCTTCGTATATTATGTTAGCAGTCTTCATGCAACGAGCTCACCCGATGCCTCGCGAAAAGACTCAGGCACAATATTATCAACTATACCGTCTACACAAACGGCACCTTGCAGTCCTACAGACACCTCGTGTCAACCGCACATGATCCTCATATTCGGTGGCTACTCTTACGGCTCGCTCGTAACCACACTTTTGCCAGACACCGAGTCTATATTGAATCGATTCATGAATGTGACCATAGGTTCGGCGGAGGCAGAGATCAGACTCCGAGCTCTACATCTATCAGTGCAATGGAACCGAGATGCTCTAGCGCGTGACCGGTCTCAGCGAGACAAGATCGTGGGAGCTCAAGAGAAGGCCGTAGTCATGGGTGGTGAAGAATCAGAGCCGGGGACTCGACGCCCAAGCAAGGATTCGAGAAGAAGCATGGACAACATTCGACGCAGCGTGGATTTTTCAAGGAGAAAGCTAGGTCTACGACATACTAAAAGTGGGGAAGCGGAAGCTCTTTCACTCGAACCAGGCGTCCTACCTATCAAATTACCTTTGCTCAATAGCTATTATCTTCTTATCTCTCCTTTACGTCCACCAATATCTGCCTTAATGACGATGTTCTCCAAGGTCCGTCACCATGGGTCTGGGAATGATCCGTTGTCTACGAATCTACACGGCCTCAATGCGCCAGACACAGAACCAAATCTAGTTACCAATGCTACACTAGCGGTCTATGGGGATAAGGACTTCTTTACTTCACAGAGAAAGCTTCGAAAATGGGCCGAGGATCTGGCTGGGAGGCCACGTTCAACTTTTCGGTTTCGAGAGATTGCTGGAGCCGGACATTTTTGGCAAGAAGAAGGCGTTGAGGCGCAGCTCAGAACCACTATACGGGATTGGTTGAGGGATATTGTGAGCAGCTGAAAAGTAGGAGTCAAAGCAGGGGTACGTCTTGCAATAACCTTCTTTTATGGGGTTAATTTTCAGAATCTACGGACATGTTTCAAATTTGGGCTATTCCAACCCAGACAACTTTCCAATACTCGCAGCTGATTATTTCACCAAGGTAAGAGTATAGTGCACTATCATCACCTCTCTTTTGAGTAACAAGGACGAGAACAAGCAGTGGAACAGAAACTTGACGATATGACTCATTGTCGATTTGGGTGGCCAGACAGTTTGAAACGTGCGGTGACTCCACCGCCTGGAAAAGCCGCTGACTGTGTGCTCGCCAGCTCTAGATCAGTCATGTAATGATTTGACGAATCTTCTTCACAGTTGCCTATCCAGAAGCACCACAAGAATTGATATCGACAGCATGCAGCGGGGCCGAAGCACTTCTTTGTTCCCGATCTGACGCATTTGATCACGTGTTTCTCGGTAATGACCCAGGTAGTCAGTACGGAGTATCGAGTGGAGAATTAGCAGGCAGCATCTGGTCAAGGTTCTCATTGCTAGCAGGCTCCTTGGCCCTGATCGTTATATGGTTTTCGTTGCATCTTCGGGATGGCTTCTGCGTAAACAATGGCCGAGACCGCAAATTTGCATCGAGGGTGGCAGGGGGGGCTTTTGGCTTTTGCATCATGCGCAATGAAAATCCCCTGGCCGAATGGTAGGTAATTAATTACCTGATGGATTAACCAGCTTTGGCACACTTTACTTATTGATATCTACCTCTAGCCAACTAACAAGAATGATACCGGATGACCACCAAATACCCTACTCTCACATGTCAAAAGAAAACTTGCTTTTCTTGCAGGACCTGCAGTTTCCATAGTCCATGCGATGTAGGAGGCCTGATGATTAGAGTCATCTGAATGTTTATGCTTATGTTTTGGGACCTGTCATACATACTTCCTGGCATTCCTGCTTTCACTTCCCGCAAAGGATTACCCTGACTCGAGCCATGGTACGTAGAGATGGAATTTGATATGGCCATGTACATGTACGTACCAAACGTGAAACCCGAGATGCCCAAACAAACCATTGTAGTGGACATCTCACAGAGTGCTGTTATTTTCCAAGATGTGTAATCAAGAGCCTTGGATCAAAGGTACTAAGGTAGGTAGGTAAGTAGGTACCTACCTACCTTACTGTACTGTACTCGTACTAAGTAAAAGTACTCCGTACGTATGTAGAAGCTGAGGTGGTTTGCAAATGGCAAACCCGTGAATAGATTACTTAAGGTGGTGCGTAGACTGCCCGATAAGTACCTTACCGTACGTAAGGTACTGTAAGGTCCCAGAATAGGCCAATCAAAGTGGACGTCATCACCGGGACAAGGTCCGCACAAAGCGCGGGATGAATCTGGATGATCTCGCTTGTTTGTTTCGTTGAAACGCGGTCGATCGGCTGACACGGTCACCCTTCCCTTCAACATCCCCCACGCACCAGTCACTAACCAAGTCACCCACCTAGTCAGGCAGTCACCCACCCTCCTTCACCGCCCACCCAAAGCCCGAAGCCCAAAACCCTACGAGTATCGTTCATTCATTCGTTCATGTTCATTCGTTCATTTCAATGCCACTTCCGCTACTTCTTCTGAACCGTGTGCCCGCACTAGCCCGTCTATGCTGCTCATCTCTAAGCTGATAAACCGTGCGAATCCGGCAACGACAGATTCCTTTCCCTAAGTATTGTCGGCAACAATCGACTGTATGGATGCCATGCGGGTCTTACAATGTCATTCTTACAAAACACGGCTCTACTCCAGAGCTTAAGCCTCAACCATGGCCACGGTTCGAAAACGACAGAGAACGGTGGAAAGCAGCAGGCCATAATCCAATCCAAAAGCTCCATAGCGAATCTCATACAATTCGTGCGAAATCCAGTAGAAAACGTTGGAGAAGCATTCGAGTACTGGTGTGATGGGTATACAACCGAAGAGCGAATCCAAAAGCAGGAGCAGGACGACAGGAAGCAGATCTTGTATTTAAGACTACGAACCGTATGCCCACATCTATACATGTACGTCGCTCCACCGCTGACTTCTTGGCCAAGGCCATAAAGTACGAGGACTGGCAGGTAGCAGCTACAGAACTCGACGAAATCGAAGGGAATAATAATTGGAAATCCATTTTCGATTCGACGGACTACGATGCTGCGCTCGTGGAATCCCGACTGAAGCAACTGGATGAAGCGAGGATCAGCTGCGACGTTGGGCGCATGCTTTTCTTGGTCCGAACGTCGTTGACTCGTAATCTGGGAGACATGGGTAACCTCAAGCTATACAGGCACACACATATCGGCACGAAGGACTTGATTGAACGATACATCACGTTAGCAACGGAAACACTCGATGCATTGCTGGATGTTTCTGCGAAGTGTAGATGTGACGGCCTTGAGTCAAAATATATACTTGAGCAGGTGCTGTCTACCAGACAAGCATTTGGAAGAAGTGCGTTGCTGCTGTCCGGGGGTGCGACATTCGGGATGAATCACATAGGAGTTCTCAAGGTCTTGTGGGAAGCACGTCTATTACCTCGGATCATATCTGGCGCTTCGGCAGGGAGCATCGTATGTGCGGTGCTTTGCACGAGAACGGATGAAGAAATCCCCGAGGTTCTAGCAAATCTATGCACAGGCGATCTCGCGGTCTTCGAGGAAGAGGGCAACGAGGATAGTGTGCTTCGGAAGGTCGCACGATTCCTGAAACATGGTTCACTGTTTGACATCTCCCACTTGACAAGAGTGATGAAAGACTTACTCGGCGAGATGACTTTCCAGGAGGCCTACAATCGGACGAGGAAGATTTTGAATATCTGTGTCTCCAGTGCCAGCCTGTATGAACTCCCTCGGCTGCTCAATTACATTACAGCACCCAACGTACTCATCTGGTCCGCGGTCGCTGCATCTTGTTCCGTGCCTTTCGTTTTCTCCGCTGCATCCATCTTGGCTAAAGATCCCAAAACAGGCGAGGCTGTCCCTTGGAACCCTTCCCCGCAGCGGTGGATTGACGGATCAGTCGACAACGATCTTCCCATGACTCGGCTAGCGGAAATGTTCAACGTCAATCATTTCATCGTTTCCCAGGTCAATCCGCATGTCATACCTTTCCTTGTCAAAGAAGAGGATTCCATTACTCAGGAAGCGCACCAGTCTACGCCCATGGTTGGTTCAGGTCCTACATGGCTTCACAGCTTTACGCAATTAGCAAAAGGCGAAGCGCTCCATCGGATGCATACCATGGCAGAAATAGGTATCTTTCCTAATACGTTGACTAAAGCTGTCTCTATCCTTAACCAAAAGTACTCTGGAGACATTACCATCTTCCCTGAGATATCTTACGCGGATTTTCCCCGCATGCTTTCAAACCCGACACCCGAATTTATGCATCAAGCTATGCTCTGCGGTGAAAGAGCGACTTGGCCGAAGCTCAGCAGGATCAAGAACCACTGTGCTATTGAATTAGCGCTGGATGATGCGGTGCAGAAGCTCAGGGCCAGGGTAGTCTTCAGTCCAAGTCAAGTGGATTTGAGAATGGGCGCTCACTCAAGATCCAACTCCGACCTACGAAGAGGATCGAGGAGCAAAAACCGAGTCGGAAAGCGACCATTATCCCAAACCAGCGCCCCTGAGCCTCCCAACTCGAAGCATACCTACCTCCACGAAAGCAAAGCGGGCCGGCCGAAGTCGGAGCGCCACAAGAAAGCCCTCAGCATCAACACCCTCCTCGACCAACCTACCGTTTCCCCCTACTCTTCTTCGCCTCCGCAGGTCCCAAATTTCAACCGCGCCCACACTTCCGACGCCCTTGGACCCCACCACCACGATTTGACCTCCTCCGGGGCCGAAACATCCAACCTAACAACTTCCTCGTCGTCTTCGTCCCTCTCCCTTACCTCCTCTATGGAATCTCCCTCTTCCCCATCCCCTCCCTTAACCTCCGCCTCGCAACCCACCACCCCCTTCAATCACCACCCTTCCAACCATACGCCTCCAATCAAAACCTCCACTACCTCCTTGTCCATGACGCCCAAAACAAGTATTCCCGCCATCGGCTCCGCAGAATCGAGATACAAACGCCTCTTTCATTCAAAGAGTCCGAGAGAGGGGAATGTGGTTGGTACGAAACCGAAAGGCGATAGAGGAAAAAGGGATGGAATGAGGAGGGGCTGGACATTGGATCTGAATATTTCGGACGCCAAAGGAATCATGAAAAGGAGGAGGAAGAGCGGCAGTGGAAGTGAGAGCGCAAAATAAAGCATAGCACGCTTAGAGTCTTCAGCATTTGCATTTGATTCGGTCTTTTTAACGCGGATACACCATCAGTACTTTCTTTTCTCATGGCATGGAATGGCTTTGGGAAACAGTGGAATAGCAATTTTGCCCTAAGAGGCGATTAAGAGTCATGAGGTCTTAAAACACACTGGCTGGGAACGGGCTTGGCACGGGCTAGGTGTGGGCTTCGGAGGGGCGAGGGAATAGAGAGAACATGTTAGATATACGCAGATGGGCTAGAAAAGACGAAAGCCTGATACAAGATAGCAAACCTGACGTGGCATTGAGCTCTTACCTTTCCACCTTCCCACTTCTTCCTCTCGTGCCCTCCCCTCCCCTCCCATCCCATTCCCGCTACCCACCCACCTCTTTCCCTCCCATCCCTTCCCCTTCACCCCCACCTCTCCACCCCATCCCATCCCACCCCCCTAACACAACCATCCCCATCCCATCCCTTCCCCTCCCCTCCACCCCCCTACCCGCCTTACCCCACACCACCCTCCTCGATTCCCACCGTTTCACCCCGTGTGTCAAAAACCCCCTTTACCCTCACCTCCACCCACCCACACTTTGCCCGCCCCCTCTCACCTCCCAGCAAAAAGAAAGCAAGCACGCTTTTTTGACAATGGGTAAAGATATATATTCGCTATAGTTGAGATTTGGTGGTCGGGGTGGGGGTAATGGGCGCCAATCCGAGAGAAATGGTAAAGTAGTATGTAGAAGGGAAGGGGGGGCTGGGATGGTTAATACAGCAGATAGATAGATTAAACAAGCCGGGGGAGATATCAATAATACCAGTCAGTACCTCCCCCCTTTGCGAAATGGGGGTTTTTTTGGGTGTTAGAAATGTGGTAGTAGGGACTTTTTTCGAGGCAAGAGAAGAGAGAGACGGAGGCCGGAAGGAGACAACCCGAAACCTCAAAATTAAACCTTCAAAAAAACCCTGTTTGTTTGGCGGAGGGATGAAATGGGATCATGAGAAGGGCCAAATCCTAAAGGTTGGGATCTTGGTTGTAGAGGAGCATGGCCTTTTTTCCCATAACATTTCTAGTGAAATCCCCAGTCTAAGATACTCACTTAACTAAGTTCATCCTAACGACGTAGAGCTGATTCCTTGAAGACCTCTTCCCAATCAAAGGAGGCGTAAATTGTTTCTGCTCGTATACTAAACTCGCGGGGTATCATATATTGAAAATCTTATATTCAAAAAAAGTTCGCTTGCGGTGAATGACTCAAAAGAAAAAAGAGCAGACTGCCAGCAACTACCGGCAGTCACATTCTCCCACTATTACCTCCAGCTATTTGCAATGCCTGACAAGAATCCTCACATTGTCTGCAAATCCTCGGATAAGGTCTTCGTACTGGCTGGTCTGGTTGTCTCGTAGCAGCAGGCCCTGCCGCTTCACTTCGTCGGCGGAAACTTCAATTTCCAGTTCGTGTTCTTTTTCGGTTTTGGAGGTTGCCTGTTCGGAGTATATGAGTCAAAATTGGCCCTCAAGTGGTGATTTACAAAAAGAGAAAAAGAAATTCGTGGGAGCATGCAAGTCAAAATCTGAGACACAGCGATAGAAAAATGTTTGCTCACATCCGTTGGCGTCACCTGAGTCAGATCAATCGTGTAGTACAAGTGCTTGTAGCTCACACGGTCCTTGTTCCGGTCCGGCCCCTTACCCTCCAACGAAGCCTGCTCCACCAAATTCCTCATATCACCCTCGAAATTCATTTCCAGATTGACGCTCACGCGCCAATCAAAAGCCGTGAAAGGGCTAAAAACGTCAATGTCCGCGACACGGACTTTGACAATCTTGGCCTTTACTTCGCCAGTCTTCTGGTCGGTTGTGATGCGGACTTTGGCTCTGTTGTGGCGGGGATTCATTTGGGCGCGGATGGAACTGGGGAGATTTAAAACACCGGCTTGGGAGAGCTCGTAGAAGGTGTCACACTCTCTTTTGTGTATGTACTCCATAGGTATACGTGACTTCGTAGGTGTAGGTTTAGAGTCCACAAGGGCTCGGTTCAAGAATTGGTTCAACTTGCGGTGCTGGGCCTATTAATTACGGTAGAGTCAGCTGGACTGTGTCTGTTGATAAAACATATTAATGTGTCTTACCTCAGTCATAGAGCTTTGGAATTGTATCCGTAGATCCGGGTTACGTTTGTCAAGCACACACTCTGACATGACCGGTAGACGGAGGCGATCATTTGTATTCTTATCGATGAGATGCCCGATCTTGGCTTCGATTTCCAGAACAGCATCGGGGCCAGGTGCACTACCGGCCGGGCCAGTACCAACATCATCTCTCAAAACGACCTCTTGAAAGAGAAAATCCGAGATGCGCCTGGTCACCTCATCATAGGTGATTATATTCAGGAAGCTTGGCTCCCAAGGTCCAAGAGGCCCGCGATCTCCAAGTTGCGGCTGAGTTGGCAGCAATGATACGTCGCTGCTACAAACAGCATGCCCGTTCGTTTCCTCCTTGACTGGTTGAGTAGGGCCCTCGGAAGGTACTTTCTTCAGGTCAGCTGGTTCCCTCTTCACTCCGGAAACGCTTTTCACTGTCGGTTGTCGTCTGTTAGGTAACAAAGGATTGCCGCTTGGTCCACGACCCGCTTTACGAGCGGATTGTGCGAAGATTGGTATTTCATGTGGGCGGGGCCTCTTCCTGACCGGCCGCAGCGGCGACACCGTGGTACGTGCCGAAACCTCGGAATCTTCTGTTTTAATGGGGTTTTTTATCGCAGACTTCAGTGGCATTGTTGAAGCTGAACCTACACGGATTGGCGCAGAAGCAGGGGGATTAAAGGTGGTAAGTGGTGCGGGCGATTGTTGACTTGACGGATGCTGAGGTGTCAGCGATTGCTGCCCAACGAATGTGGCAGACGAGGAACCGGAGGTAGCCATCTCTCGGGACACTGGTCGACTTGAATTTGTTGGCATGTACCATATTCCTGGAGCTGATGTGGGCGTCTGTGAGGGCAAACGTTGACTTTGCTGTATTTGACCCGGAGATTCGTCGCTCGGTTCAGTTACAATATGTGCAAGCGAGTTTGCAGGCTGCCGCCCTTGAATAGATGAATTCCTTGTTTCTTTATTCCATTCCTCCATAGGTGGTGCATTCAACATGCTATTCACTCCAACCGAAGATGTCCGAACTTCACGCCGGTCTTGCGGCTGAACATACGAATAACCATCCTCTGGCCTATCTTGCCCCATTTTGCGCTTTGCAGGAGTCACTTGGCCACTAAAAGAACGGTTTTGGTCCGGCTGCGGATATGGTGTTTCAATACTTGATTGACTAGGTACCCTTGTCTTTGGGCTGACACTTAAACTTCTATCACGGCCGTTGTGATTGATGTATGCCTGTGATGTAGATGGAGAACGCCGAGAGCCATACGATAGAGGTGGCGGGCCAGAAGACACATGCATTTCTGTTGATGGTGACGGCGCCGACCCTGATTGTTGTCCAAAAGATCCACCGGAGTGGCTTCGCTGATAATCATATGAAACTGATGACTCTTTGCGCATACCTAATGGAGACCTACCATATGTGGAAGGAGGGCCCAAGGGAGTCCCTGGTTGAGAAACATAGTGCTGATTCGAATGTGGTTGAGATGGCCCGCGTATTTGAGAGTATGAAGCTTGCGGACTATCTCTGAGGAGGCTTGAAACCTGGTGCTTCCCCGAATTGGGAGTGGATATGGAATGTGAGGATTGAGGCCGTTGCTGATGGGAGTAGGAATGAGCACTGCCCGGTGTTGTGGCGGTTGGTGTCAAAGGTAATTGTGCTGTTTGACCGTACGCTTGATATCTAGTATCTATAGAAGGTACATTCATGTCCCGCTGTTGGTAAGGTGGAGGGTGGAAGCTGTGGGTAGGGCTCTGACTTAAATGTTGAGGAAATGGGTATTGTCCATTTCCCAGTGCAGACGAAGGAGTCTGCTGATATGGCGAAGGAACCGAACTGTATGACGACGAGCTAGGGGAACGTAAGTCGTTACTTGCTAGTGGTTGCAGAGGAGGGGGTTGTGGTGGCCTTGTCTCGCGGCGCCCATTATATGCTGGAGGCTGTGCATCGTAAGGGTTCTGGGAACCTTTTGCATGATGCCAATGTTCTATTCTCTGCTCTGGCTGTTGGTCCAATGCTAACCGATTCGGAGCGGGACTAGAGGTATCAGAATCGATTATTGACCGTATATCCATAGCTCTCGTCTGACCAATCCCTCCACTGCAACGGTCTGTCGACCGCCACGACACCGATCTAGTAGGGTCCCTCCACGGTGTGAGCTTCGATTGGCCTTATGGTCCCGGAGAAATGCAGCCAGCTCCTTCCGCAATGCAACGTTGTGCAGTGATGCTGAATGAGCGGTTTCTTCAAGGGGTCTTGCCTAAACTTGCCCGTTGGCCTAATGCTTGAGTTTCACCTTGTAGTGGAATATGGGTTAGACGTATATCAAGTAACAGCATCAAGGAGTGTAGATATAGTGATGACCACTTGTGAATTCATCTGATATTGCTGAGCTGTGATTATCGTTGCTCTAAATCGTCTATCAAATTTGTTGCAACGCAAGCTTCCTTTGTGCCCTGTCATGCATTCCATGCATAATTGGTAGTCACGAGTCAGGGGTGGATGACTAAGTATCTACTAGCGACTTGACGTGGTTACGGAGCCTGAGCGTGTCGTGCAAGTTGAAAGCTTCGATAACTTCCAACAGCAACCCGATCTGGTCATCACCAATACAGCCGAACCCTCGGAAGCTCGTCTAAACTCACTAAGGCCTTTTCGTATCGGTCATACTTACAACGCTTTCCTTTTCCGGTCAGCCAAGTACTTCCAAACCATATTCGTCCGTCCGGAGCTCGACCAACCTCCTCGATCAAGCTACTACGATAGTTCATCCACAGAACCTGAGCCGACCAGCAGATCATCAAGGTCAGCATGGTGGGCTTGACCTCAGCTGTAGGTGTAGTAGGTTTCCTATCGGAGCCAGATCATGAGCTACAAATATTCGCTCTGAGGAAGCTGAACGAGGAAATCGATTCATTATGGACCGAGGTCGCAGGATCAGTTGGAGAGATAGAGGCTCTGTACGAGGACCCGGCGTTTCCTGAGCGTGAGCTTGCAGCTCTAGTCGCTGCCAAAGTCTACTACAACTTACAGGAGTACCATGAGAGCATGGTGTTTGCCCTTGGTGCAGGGAAATTGTTTGACCTAGACCACGAAGGAGAGTTTGAAGATACGATAATATCGAAATGTATCGACTCCTATATCGCACTATCCGATACGGCCCCAGCTACAAGTACGAATCAAACTCCACAGCTCATAACTGCCTTTCCCTCCACGACAAATGGCGCTTCCAGTATTTCTGCAAGCCTTGCATCGCCGACAACTCCTTTCTCTCAATCCACACTTCCCTCGAAATCACTTCTCTCACGTCAAGATAGTTCCACGACCTTTGATCCGTCGTTACAGGGCGTCGCCAGTGCTCCCGGGTCGTTATCGAACTCACTTGCATCGCAGAGAGGAATACAAGAGCAATTACACAAGATCATAAACCAGTTATTCGAGCGTTGCTTTCGTGATGGGAGGTATCGTCAGGTTGTGGGTATCGCTGTAGAGGCTCGAAATCTGGAGGTCCTACGAAGAGCAATCCTGCGAGCAACTGAAGATGAGAGAAAGGAGAATAAGGCCGGTGGGGCTTCAGTAGGGCGAGGAGAAGAGTTAATGGAGTATGTGCTTGAGATTTGCATGGATGTTGTGCAAGAGCGTGCACTGCGCAATGAGCTACTCCGACTTATCCTCAACCTGTTACACGACATACCTTCACCCGACTACTTTTCCATTGCGAAGTGCATAGTATACTTGAACGAACACTCGATGGCGTCTGAGATGCTGGCCAAGTTAGTTAAGAAAGGCGACCCGAAGTCCCTGGCTGTTGCATACCAAATCGCCTTTGATCTTTACGATAACAGTACGCAAGAGTTTTTGAAGAAAGTAAGGGAAGAGCTCCCAAAGGCTCCGGCGCCATCATCAGTTGCGGCTGCAGATCGCGGAGATCAAATAGATGAAGAAAATACGGAAAATGTCAAGGAAACGGACCACCTACTCTCAGCGCAGGATGACAATACCGGCGCTCCGGCTTCATCTCTTAAGGACTCGCCCGAAAAGCAAGAGCCTATGCCCGCAGAAGTCGAGAAAGCCTTTGACTCAATACGAGAAATCCTGCAAGGGACGAAGTCTATCGAGCTGGATCTGGAATTCTTATACCGAAACAATCATACCGATATGAGCATATTGAACAAGATCAAAGACAGCCTGGAAGCTAGGAATTCGATCTTTCACACTGCGGTAACTCTTGCCAACGCCTTTATGCACGCGGGAACTACGAACGACAAATTCTTCCGAGATAATTTGGAGTGGCTTGGCAAAGCGGTCAACTGGTCCAAATTCACAGCTACTGCTGCTCTTGGGGTGATCCATCGTGGCAATCTTGGGCAGGGACAGAAACTGTTGGAGCCATATTTACCAAAAGATCAGATTGCGGGGGCGAATACAGGATCAGCTTATAGCCAAGGTGGCTCATTGTATGCTCTTGGTCTGATTTACGCAAACCACGAAACTCTTGCTCTAGAGGTTATTCGAGAGCACTTTAAGAAAGCCACAGAAGAAGTTGTGCAGCATGGTGGCGCACTCGGTTTGGGCGTTGCGGGTATGGCTACCGGCGATGAGGCCATCTACGAGGATCTCAAAGGTGTATTATACACGGACTCCGCACTCAATGGTGAAGCCATAGGCATTGCTATGGGTTTGATCATGCTTGGGACAGGCAACGTCAAGGCATTGGAGGACATGATTCAGTATGCGCATGATACCCAGCATGAGAAAATTGTGCGCGGACTCGCTCTAGGAATGGCTCTCATCATGTACGGCCGGCAAGAAGCTGCTGATGAGTTAGTCAACGGACTCTTGGACGACCCAGACCCTATCTTGCGGTATGGTGGTATTCAGACCCTCGCATTAGCATACTGTGGTACGGGAAGCAACAAAGCTGTGCGAAAGCTTTTGCATGTGGCAGTCAGCGATGTAAGCGACGACGTACGACGAGTGGCTGTGATGAGTCTCGGCTTCATTCTTTTCAGAAAACCCAATAGCGTGCCCCGCATGGTTGAGCTGCTGTCAGAATCATATAATCCCCATGTTCGGTACGGTGCAGCTATGGCGTTAGGTATCTCATGCGCAGGTACTGGCTTGGATGAAGCTATAGATCTATTGGAGCCCATGATCAAGGACCCGACGGACTTCGTACGCCAAGGGGCCCTAATTGCGCTTTCCATGATTATGGTACAGCAGAACGAAGCGATGAACCCGAAAGTTGGGACAATACGGAAGACCTTGCAGAAAGCGATCGGTGATCGCCATGAAGACGCCATGACCAAATTTGGCAGCGCCATTTCTCTAGGGATCATTGATGCAGGCGGCCGTAATTGCACCATCAGTCTGCTTACACAGACTGGCAATCTAAACATGGCTGGTATCGTTGGCATGACTGTCTTTACCCAGTACTGGTACTGGTTTCCGCTGACACATTTCCTATCTCTCAGCTTCACCCCAACGTCAGTTATCGGGCTAGATCAAGATTTGGAAGTGCCTAGCTTCAAATTCCACAGTGCGACCCGGCCAAGTTTGTTTGACTACCCTCCAGAGCAAGAACAAAAGACAGAAGACGCACCAGAAAAGGTCAAGACTGCCGTTTTGTCAACGACTGCACAAGCCAAGCGAAGGGCGCAAAAGAAAGAGAAGCTGCAAAGACGGGAAAGTATGGACATTGATCCCGCTCCTACGACGCCTAAAATAAGTCACACTGGTGACAGGATGGATACAGACGAGCCTGCGCCGAAGACCGATGAAGGCGAAGAATCAAAGGAAGCAGCGCCTCAAGCCGAAGGTCTGAAGAAGAATATGGAGAGGGAGAAGGTTGGCTACAATATTGAAAACATGTCTCGAGTTCTCCCTGCGCAATTGAAGTTCATTAGTTTTCCTGACGGGAGGTACGAGCCGGTGAAAAAGGTTCGTTCCGCTGTTTATTTCTGGAGGCAAAAGCAGTCACTAACGAGCAAGCAGCCGACAGGAGGGGTAATCCTTTTGAACGATACCACACCTTCGGAGCCTAAAACGCTCATGGAGCTCAAAGCTAGGAAGAACATCAAGGCAGCTGCCGCACCAGAAACGCTCCAAGACCGAGTCGATGCTGCTTTCAACCTACCAGGTGATGCAGGCGCTGAAGAGTCTGCGAGAGACACTGGGGGTGCAGCAGAGGCCGCTGGGGTATTGACTGCCATTGACGAGGATGGTGAGGGGTCGGAGGAGGCCGAATTGCCAAGGGAATTCGAATACCATTCGGACGGGGAAGCTGGTGACGATTGAGAGGGCTCCGTTCTACTATTTGTTGTGTTACTACCAATACGTTTCTAATTCGAGTTACTGCTGCCAATGGAGAGGAGCACCGAAGCATTGACATGGTGGGCTTGCTTGGGCTTTATAGACACGCACCAAGTTGCGTTGTACCATAGAAATACCATGTAATTGTCACCTTGATATCTTCCAACGTGTAGCATGTGTTACAACACTGAAATGAAGTTTGGGTGTTAATTTCAATAGTCGGGGTCCACTCCATTGGGCGGAGACGCAGCGCAACCACACTTTAACTTTCATAACCACAACCCCCCCCGAATCCAACAACCTACCCCTCATACCCCAAACCCCAACAATGGACTACCTCCGCCCCCACCTCCAACCCATCACCCACAACCTCCCCCCACCCCTCCGCACCCTCGGCCTCTCCCTCCTCGGCCCCGCCTGCTACAAAACCCTCCTCCTCGACCTCTCCCTCACGCCCTCCCCCTGCCTCTCCCTCGCCCTCTCCAAAACCCTCGGCCTCGCCATCATCGCCGCCTCCTCCGTTGTCAAAATCCCCCAAATCCTCAAACTGCT
>JAABUL010003307.1_pt1 | contig 24258 bp, 21 predicted proteins | sample 5559151 | NCBI WGS metagenome assembly JAABUL01 (sample SAMN10711876, study PRJNA513368) | rock metagenome | isolation source: Antarctica rocks | place: Antarctica: Victoria Land, Pudding Butte sud | reverse complement strand
GGTCCGCGGCCCAGCGATTCGGGGGCGTGGCGGTTTGTCGAGTATGGCGAGCGTTTGGGTGGGTAGGGATATGGGATATCCGGGAGATCAAGGTAGATGAGGTGCGAGAGCGATACCACGGACGGATGCAGCAGATGCGGGCGGAGGTGAGAGGCCAGATGAAGGGGAAGCGGCGACAACAAGGGAGGTATGGGGTGCACGGGGGAAGGATTGGGGGACCAGGGATGCAGGTCGAGGGTTGAGGGTTGTGGGTTGTGGGAGGGTAGCAGTCGCAGTGGTTGTCACGGTGAGAAGATGGTTTTTGGGGACAGCGGGGCAAGGGGGCGTTGTTGTTGTTGTTGGAAGATGGAGTGGGTTGGAACCCGTTTCCGCGAAGCGTTGAGGAAGCAGTCGGCGATCCGACACGTTGTTGTTGTTGTCGTGGAAGTGGAGAGAAAGGCCCGAACCCGTTTGCGCGGAGCTACCCGCTATTACAGCGGACAGGACAGTGTCCTGTTGTTAGGGTTGCCGCAAATTCCGTACCCTAAGCACAGACCGCGGGGCTAAAAGGGCGGTCTCCTGTTGACGGTCTCCTGTGCGGCCCTCTAGGTCTCCCTAACACCGAGTATACACTCTGTAAATGTTTTCAATAGCGTAGTACTGTCTGTGTTAACGTTATCGAGTTCGTGCAGTTGTTCAGGAGCAAGTATTTACACCTCTAGGTCGGGGACATGACAGAGGCTAGCACGCCGCAGCGCCACGCTACTTCGAGCCGTATTCTCTATAACGAAGACCACCGCATCGCCATCTACGCCGCATGTCAGCAGTCTGTAGTTCCTGGCGATGGTGTCGGAAGGCACCTAAAGACCATCATCGAGATTGGCCGCTTACGCTTCGGAAAGAAACCGTCACATACTGTGCCGGGCTTTCCTTAGCAAAACTAGAGGAAGTGCAGTATCCGACGGAAGTGTAGTACCCAATCCTAGGGCTCGCGCTCTATAAAGGATGGAAGTGCAAAGCGTGTATATACTGCTGCGTTAGCGAAAGGAATATAGACGAGCATAACAGGGAGAGTCATAGCTAGACCAAACGAAGAGAACTTCAGTGGCGAGCGGCAGTCGTTCAAACTATGTTCGGCGGGCCCCGTAGACGTTACTTCGAGATTGTCGGCCTACTAATTCCGAGCGAGATAGGAACAGGCGATCTAGATGGTGCAATCGAACGACTACTCGACGACGGGAAGAAGCTTGACCGCGAGGAGAACAAGAACGTAGTACGGACTAGCGACGAGCAGCTTCCGAACGACAACACCCCGTGGTTGCGAAAGACCCGGTGGGCTAAGAAGTTCGCCGGTCGGGACCTACTCGCCGTCGCCGCGGTCTATCGAAAGCCCGACAAAGATGAGGGGAGTCTATTGCTAGTCCGGCAGTCGGTCCACCGTGTCTTAGAGCGTTTTCGAGCGAGTATTGCAGCGTGGCACGACGATGAGGAGGACGGTGACGTTGTCCTTGGCTGGCTCAGTAGCCCTCAGACCGACAAGTATAACCCGGAGCCCTTTAGCACGTAACGTTAGTGTCGTCGTCGGTAGACCATAACCCTAAGGCGGACGACGAAGAAGAGCTTCAATTTGTCGACAAGATGACATTCTCTTGTCTATTCACTGACTACAATAGTGACGTCAATGTTCAGTCCATAAAGCTACTCCATATCCACATTCACCACCAAGTCCATATCCATATCAAGTCCATATCCATACAGCTGATTTAGTCTACATTAGGAAGCTTAGCAGCAATGCTCACAATACGTATCACCGGAAAGCCCACAGCCAAAGGCTGGGCACAGGTGGGCCATACTTGGGTGCGGGAGAATCTTTACTGCCCGAACCTCCATAGCACACCGAGAGGAGACCGTTTCAAGTACATCTCTGCCAGACTCCATGAACATATCGTGGGGTTTGTTGTTGCCATTCCTGATCCGTTGTGTCTAATAATAATGGCGGGTATTCACCGCAACCGGGAATTTTCAGCTACTGTCGGGATTTCTAACTACTTGGCGGCCTGCAGCCGGAATCATGACGTAGGAGGTACACACGAGGTTTGAAGGAAGGCAATTTCATGACAGTTGAAGAGTATAAAGGAATGAGACTAATCTCAGTCATGCAGGTGAGAGTTCAAGTTGGGCATCGCAAACTCCTCGAGGTAAACCATCGACATGGCCCGATCAACCTATGAAGTCACAGATCAGCGCATGGGCAAGCCACATCCTGCGCGCGTCGTTGTCATAGGAGCGGGAATCTCAGGCATCGCTGCTGTCAAGCTTTTCAGGGAAACATTCAACGGCAAACCGACCGAGCTTGTTGTATACGAGAAGAATGGCGATGTCGGTGGCACTTGGTTAGAGAACCGCTATCCTGGGTAAATAAACCTCAAATCTGGCGCAGCTTGAGTGGAAACATTGCTAAGGGATTCAGCTGTGCTTGTGACATACCTGCACACGGGTACACATACTCCTGGGAGGGGAACCCCAAATGGTCCGGGCCGTACGTCGGAGCAGTCGAGATTTTTGAATGGTATAAAGAGAGAGCGAAAGCATATGGGGTTTTTGATCATACCCACTTCCAACATCGGGTCACTTCGGCAACATGGGATACGATCACTGGGAAATGGAAGTTGACCGTTGAGAATACAACGAATCAAGTGGAATTCACGGATGAGTGCGATGTTTTGATCAATGCCGGCGGCTTTTTAAAGTGCGTTCTTCTCTCACGTCTTCGGGAGTGATATGCTAATCCGAGGATTAGCAAATGGAAGTGGCCTTCGATTGATGGACTCGACACTTTTGACGGCCATCTTGTTCATTCCGCCAACTGGGATGATGAATATGCTTTCGAAGGGAAGTCCGTTGGAGTGATTGGTAGCGGCTCTTCTGCCATACAAATTGTCCCGTTTATCCAGCAAAGTTTGTTTAGATACCCAAATTGCGATGGAAACTTTGGAAAAGTGACTAATGTTTCTGAACCCACCTAGAAGCTGCGTCTCTTGTGTCTTTTAATCGATCTCCGACTTGGATTACGCCGGAATTCGCAGCAGAATTCGCCCCTGATGGCAAGAACACTGTATTCTCGGACGAACAGATTGCGACGTGGGTGAACGATCCCGAAAGTTTCCTCCAATACCGTAAGACAGTGGAAGGCGGTGGGAACGGCTTTTTCGCTACGCAATACAAAGATAGCGACTTACAGAGAGAACTTTTCGCAACCGTGAAGGCAACAATGGAGCGGCGACTGGGCCGCGAAGATCTCGCCTCAATTCTTGTCCCAGACTTCGCTGTCGGATGCCGCAGGTACGGTCATTTGAAAATATTGGACTGCATGCGACGTCTCAGCTGACTCTGTTTTGAGGATGACACCTGGCCATGGCTATTTAGAAGCACTCGCAGCTCCCAACGCCACTGTCCGAGGTGACCCAATTCGGTGCGTCACTTCCACGGGAATGGAGATGGAAGACGGTACTCAATTCAATTTCGATGCAATTCTCTGCGCAACTGGCTTCGACACGTCATACCGCCCATCGTTTCCTTTGATAGGGGAAGATGGCACTGATCTTCGGGATAAGTGGAAAGACGAGCCTCGATCTTATTTATCTGTCGCCGTGGATGGATTTCCCAACTACTTCAGTATGCTCCGTCTGCAAATGTATAGTAATGTGATTGGAGGCTGACCCATCTTTTAGTGGTTACAGGTCCCAACTTTCCCATCGCCAATGGCTCTGTTCATGCGTCGTTAGAACAGACCCTAAGGTATGCATACATGGCAGTGGAGAAGATACAAACACAAAACGTAAAATCGCTCTCACCGAAGCCAGAGGCTGTGAGTGACTTTCAAGAACACAAAGATAAAGTCATGGAGGAGTTAGTATGGAGTTCAGAGTGCCGATCATGGTGAGCATACAACGTGGCTATGTCGATCTCGCCTCGCAGCTGACCAAACACGATCAGGTACAAGAATGGCAAAGTCGATGGACCCGTGTGGGGCCCGTGGCCCGGATCAGTGTTGCAATTCATCGAGCTGCTCGGCCAGCCTCGATGGGAGGATTACAAAATAGAGTACAAAAGCCACAACCGCTTCCAATTTCTAGGCAAAGGCCGAACAGAGATTGAAGAGACAGGCGGCGATATGGCATGGTACGTTTCGGAACCGGAACGCAAGCATACTAATCACAATACGTAACGAAAGTACATGTGGAGGGATTGTATTAGTCGCGCCTCTTGATAGTGCAATATGTAACTGAGTAGAAAGTGTTGACGATCAAACCACCTTGTCCCATAATTTCTAGTGTCATAGTCGAGGGCAGCTTCAAGTCTCCCGTGACAATGACCAAATCCTAACTATGTCAAACTTAGATCAGAAGTCTACTAACGTAATCACAAAGTCTGATCTACGCCACGTCTTCATCGAGGAGCATTGAGTTGAAGCATATTTGGAGGGTTGTATATGTCCCTTTCAGGCGGTTGGGTACAGAAACAGCCATATATGAGTGCAATGGTTCACTCGCGAGTCCAGAGGGGTGGTGTCCGCGGCCTGGTACGCACGAGTTGCGCCGCGCCTTGATTAGGACTCGTCGTAGCCTGGCAACTTTCCCAGTGACAATCATGGTGTTTCCATCACAAAGTTCATCAACTGGGCCGTATACCCGAATAGACATTCCCCGGGTAAGTTACGCGGATTGCCGTTCCAGTAGCGGCAATCTGTGTAGTACCTTGACGTGCTATTGCCGTTGAACCGTACAGCACAGATCTCACAAAGCTACCGTGCGGCGTTTGGCCGTAAATTGACATGGCGGCATTTGGCCGTAAAGTGACATGGCGGCGATTTGCCGATAGCTAGAAGCCATAGGTCGAATTCCGCACCAACATTGAATGAAGGACGCATTACCCCGCAAGTAAAGGCGGGTGGCCATAGGGATACCGCCCAATAAACCGGGCCGTTTGGTTTCGTGAAAGAGCGCATATAAAGTGCGGATAAGCAACAGAAGATACGTCTAGGAGTTCAAGCATCTCTCCTTCCCAACCAGTCTCTAGATAGTGTAAACTAAACACACCTAGCGGGCGTCTTACCCTCCCAACACACTTCGCGATATGGCCAACTCTCCATCTATAACTTGGGCCGGCAGTCGCCGCGGTCTGACGACAAAATGGCCTATTTCGACTGACCTGACCGGGTCCGGACTCCCCTTCCGATTCGAAGGGGAGATTGCCGACGTCATCGTTTATGGTGACATACCGTCTGAGATTGACGGCACGTTTTATCGAATTTCGCTCGATCGTTTCGTAGCAAAGCACGATAGTGTCCCAATCGATGGAGATGGCCTCATCTCTGCCTTTCGGATCAACGATGGACATGTCGATTTCAAAATAAAGTACGTGGGCACAGAAAGATACCGTCTGGAACGACGTGAACGGGAGTCACTCTTTGGGCTGTACAAAAACCCATGGTCTCACCATCCTTGCGTTCGGGCGGCCGTCGACTCAACAGGCAGCACAAACGTCATGCGATGGGGCAAAAAGCTATTAGTCTTGGAAGAGGCAGGAAACCCTCACGAGATCGATCCAGATACACTGGAAACGCTTCGATACGATCCTTTTGTAGATCAGATAAAAGCGAAAGCTTTTACGGCCCATCCCAAAATTGACCCTTTCACCAATGAATTGGTCGTTTTTGCCTACGAGGCAAAAGGCCCTGCCACGAAAGATATTGTAACGTACTCTCTTGACGGAAATGGTGTTAAGACGGAGGAATTATGGATTAAGGCGCCGTGGGCAACCATCACTCACGACTGTGTTATAACTGAGAACTGGCTGGTTCTGATGCTCTGGCCGTACGAGACAAGTCTCGAGAAGATGAAATCCGGTGGAAGTCACTGGTACTACACCCCAGATCGGCCAGCATGCTTCCTTGTTGTTCCTCGGCGGAAAGAAGCAGTCGCCGGTTGGAGTGAGGGCGAATTCCGGGTCTACAATTGGAAACACTGCATGAACATCCACTCAGCTGGAGGATGGGAGGATGAGAACGGATTGATTCACCTTGAATCGACACGCGTACACGGAAATGTTTTCCCCTTCTTTCCACCTGCAGATGGTGCTACCGCGAGCGCTGGAGAAGCTAAAGCCGACTTCGTCCGCTGGACAATCGATCCTCGCCAAGCTTCTGATTCTTGGCTGCCGGATCCGGAGCTTATACTGGATCTCCCGTCAGAGTTCCCACGAATCGATGAGAGACTCATGTCTAAGAAATACAAAATCGTTTTTCTCAACGCGTTCGTTCCTCAGAAGGGAGAAAGCACTGTGAACGTCTTTCATGGTCTGAATGGTTTGGCGATGATCAATACGGAGACTGGTGCACAGAGTTTCTACTACCCGGGAGAGAACTGCTTCGCCCAAGAACCTACTTTCATCCCAAGGAATTCAGATAGCCCAGAAGGTGATGGCTGGGTTATGGCTCTCATTGAGGATAGGAACGCGCAGATATCGCAGCTGGTTTTCCTCGACACTCGAGATTTCGAGCAGCCGATTGCAGTTGCAGTTCTTCCGTTCCGAATCAAGTCACAGGTCCATGGCAACTGGGTTGATGCGAAGGACATTGGAGCTCGCCGTTCACTTGTCAACGAGCCTGAAGTATGGCCACTTTCACACAAAGGTGCCCTGGAGCCTTTGTAACGGTAGTTGCAAACGATCCACTAAAGTGAGCATAATACGTACTCTTGACCATATAATGGATTCTGTACAGTTCGTTATATAGACGATTTGAATTAAATGATCTGCTAGTGTATGGTTCAACAAAAGGTGCTGTTGAGGTCTAGGACATTTTCAAACGTAAAGTTTAGAGTCCTCGCAATTTCTTCAGGTTCACTGAGACACATCAGAACTCGTATAGGTCTTCAGTTGGGAGCTCAGAACGCTTCAAAAGAATAACAAACTATGTGTTGAGCCAGTATCATAACAGTGCCTCGCGAAACCTAGAACAGGCTGTATAGCAATCAAACATAAACAACGTTTGGCTTGTTTGAGAGCCTTAAACAAACAAGCATAGATAGCTGTCAAGCACAAGCAAACAAGTAGTAAGGCTACTAAACAAACAACGCTTGCTAGGCACGGACACGGATGTAGTGTGATTTTAAACCTAACTACATACAGATGAACATCCTTCTTAATGTGGTTAGCGTGTTTCGGAAGCGCGGGCCGTCCCATCAGCCTAATTAACACGTCCATCGCGACCTTAGCGCGCGTCAAATTCCACCTCCTTAATTATTAATTTATACGCTTTAAGGAACAACTACAACTTACTATATTAACTACGCTATACAACCTATTAATATAGCCTCTAGCGATAGCGTAATCTCAACCCTTACATTAAGGGATAACCTTACTAAGATACACTACTAATCCGGCCTTATAACGACGTACTAGAGCCGCCGTACTAAGAATAGCTTCCTCGTTAGTAACGGCTTAACCTCTAGCTATTTGCTAATACTACTAGCTAAGCGTAGGCTTAATAGCTAGATATAGAAGGGAGGCTATAGTAAGCCTATAACTAAGGTCGAAGATAGCTCTAGGTAGTAGCTATATAACTACTACTTTAAGAAGGCTATCCTCTTCTATTTACTAGCTAATCTAACGACTATACTAGCTCGCTACCTCCTTACTTGCTACCGGCTTACTACTACTAGTTCTAGCAACGATATAACGTAATTAACGAAGAGAAAGAGGACTATTATAGACTAGATATAGGCTTAGAAGCGTACGTAGAACACCGTCTTTAACTAGTAACGATATAAGGCTATATACCTTACTTTTACTATAGCTTAGCGGCTATTACTACGCTAAGCTACGTCTATTTACCTCTACGACCTTATTATAGAGCGTAACCCCGTTATTAAGGACGCTCTACCTTAGTCTACTACTACAATTCGCTTATATATCGAGTACTTCTATCCCCTTGTAAAGGAGTAGGTCCTAGAGGCTCTAAAGGCCTCGCGTAGCCGTATAACCTTATCTTTTAATAGCTAGACTAGTAGGAGTAATATAGACCTTCTTAGCGTAGTTACGTACTATATTAGCGCCGATTACGAGTAAAAGATAGTGCTATTACGCCTAGTAGCGACTTAAGGCTTATATACTAGCTCTAATATAGTATAGACGCTACTCGCTACTATCCGTAACTACGAAATTAGCGGTAATATTAGTTACTTTATTACTAATAACGTAACGAGTAACGATAAGGCTATCTAGCTACTTACGGACGACCTTAATATATTACCGGTTAAGTAACGACTACGCTATACGGCTTATATTATTACCCTTATCTATAAGGCTATCCTTATAGGTACGGATTACGAGTACGTTAATAACGTAATATAGTAAGCTACGGTAAATAATAATAGCGAGGCTATAGATCAAACGATTAATCGATTTGAATACGACGTTACTATTAGTAATAAGTAGTAGGCTCTTTAAAGCTAGCGTCGTAAAGGGCCTATTAGCAAGCTCTATAACATTATTTATTACGTACGTAGCTCGCTAGCTCGTCGTCTATTCTTTAAGAGTAAGTAAAGGGATATTAACGACTTACTTCTAGTCTATAAGCTCGTAACTAACGGTAGAATTAGGTAGAATAGTACCTACGATATAATCCGTCGTACTATTAAGCTTAAAGACGCCTTAGACCTCTATTAATTATACTTCCGATACGACGCTAAGGCTCCCCTCGTTAACGACGAGCTATTACCTAAAGATTAGCTCGAGCTACGTAAGTTATTAGCCTTACTTAAGCTAATTACTACTATAAGTACCGAGATCTAAGCTAATCTAATTTACGGAGGCTACGGAGCCTTATAGTAGAACCTTAGTACTATAGACTTCCTTATAACTATACTAGAGCGTTATAAGTAGCTCTAAGCCTCTTAATCTAATACTTACTTTAAGGCGTATATAAACCTTAGTTAGAAGAAGCTTAATAAGTACTATACGCTATTAGACTAGGTACTAGCTTATAGAGCCTTAATTTATATTAATCCGTAGTATAAGTAGTAGTAGTTTATTAAGTAATAGAATAATATTTACTTAGTATAGGTTAACGACGTAGAGGTACTTATAGAAGGCCTATTTAAGTAGTATTAGCGGCTCTATCTATACGAGCACCGTCTACGGTTATATAACTCTAGCGGCAACGACAACCTATCCGAATTTAAACGATATAATAGGCTTAGTAATACTACTAGTAACCTTACCGAGCTCTAGCTATATAAGTAAGAGCTACTAGTACTTACTAACGTTAATATTATTTACTAGTAGCGAGATAACCGCTTACGGTTCCCTATCTTATATTATATAGCTATAGACCTACTAGTAGTACTAGTAACCTTAGTAGCTAATAAACGTATCTTTAGTAAGGCTAACGACGTAATTAATAACGACCGAGCTAGGCTCTATAAGGAAGTAGTAGAGTAGATAGTAGCTCTAAAGACCTAGATTACGTATAGCCTCGTTAATCTAACGTAATTAGTAGGCTACGAGGTTATTAATACGCTCGTAGACGAGCTTAACGAGGAGGACATTTACTTAGCTACCTCTGCGGAGGTCTAATTACCTAATAAGGTAGGTATAACGCTATATAAACAAGTACTACTTATTTATAAGCCTTAGTAATTAATTAATTAGTACTTACTATTTACTTAATTAAATAAGTACTAGTCCTATTTAAGCTAAATAAACTAGTAGTAACCTTATAAGTAGTTTGTTTAATTACTAAATAGCCTAACCTAGAAGGAATAGTATCTTTAAACCCGCCCTATTCGTACTAACTCGTAGCTTTTTATTATAGATATTAATTAACCTAAGATAAAGCCTATAAAAAAGTTTATTCTTTATAAAACTTATTATAAGCTACTATAAGATCTCCTCGAACTACAAATCTACGAGTAATACCGCTATAAAGGTTACTTTAGTATAGATTACTAGTAAGGTAGTCGTAAGAATCTCTTCCTATTTATTTCCTAACTAGTATATAATCGTATTAGTACTCGAGTTATACTAGGGCTTAATAGCAATTTAGATCGAGTATTCTACTTACTACGGTAATAGGTAAAGTTTCTAAAACGCCTTTAAAATCCTTTAAATTATATGTATTTAAGACTAGTAAGCTATATACCTAACATTAAGCTATAACTCTTTTAAAAATCTAGTAACGTACTACGGGTACGTCTATAGCGTTAGAGACTACTCTAGAGAAAGATTATATAAGACGTATAAATAAAGTTAGTATACTTTACCTTAATATCGAATTAGTAACTAGGTCCTATAATCTTCGTTATTCCTAAGCTATATAAGTACCTAATTATTTTAGTAATAATTAGGTTAACCTAAAGTAAACTATACTAGCTATCCTATACCCGTACGTTAAAGTCCCTTTCTTAAAAACTCCTAGAGCGATATTCTCGTTTAAATAGATCTAGTAGAATATAGTAGTAGCCGTAATATATAGAAGGAATTTATAGAAAAGTTAATTCTATTTACTTAAGGGAGGCTCTAGTCTATTATAGTTATTTAAGTAGCTATACTATTTAAGCCTTATATTCTAGTAGCTATTAGAGTAATTCTACTTCCTTCTCTTTAGCGTATTCTAGATTAAGCTATAGTTAATTACGCCTATTACGTAGTTACTCCTACTTAGTATAAGATATAGTAACGTTATAGCTAATATACTCCTTATAAATATATTTCGAATAACGACCTAACTAAGAACCTATAGTATATCGCTTTTTATACTTACCCTTAGAAATCTTTATATTTTAACATTATATATAAGAAGCTATCTTAATTCTATTAAGTTCTATTTCTAAGAATAAAGCTTTATATTTATTAAAGGAGAAAGGTATAGTTAATAGAAGAAAGTATATAGGTATTACGGGTAGATACTAGAATATAGGTAATTAGAGGAAAGGCGTATAGGTATATACTTATCTCGACGCGGAGTAAGTAAGACAATATAGGAACTACGTAATACTACTCGACTACTTAATAGCGAGATAGTAAGTACTACTTAACTAGCTCGTCGCGAGCCTAGCGAGCTAGTAATACTTATTAGGTATATAGGAACTAAGGATATCTTTAATATACTTATATTTAACTTATATTATAATCTTACTAAAAGGTCTATAACTATTTATAGTATATTCGAGTTATCTTACCTAAATACCTACTACTACCTACTCTTTAAAGAAGTACTTACGTAATACTACTACCTTATAGGATCGTAATAATAGGATATTATCTTCTTATTAAGCTTAGAATAAGCTAGGCTATAAAGGGAATAGTATTATAAACCTACTCTATAAGTATAGAAGAAGCTAATTAGGGCTACCTTAAATAGACTAATTAAGGGTTATAGCTTATATAATATAGAACTAACCCGATTAGTTTAATTAGATCGGATTAGATTAGTTAGATTTAGTAAAATTAGAGAACGACTAAACTAGGTAAATACTTATTAAGTATATAGGAACTAAGGGAGTTACTAACTTCCTTCTATTTAACTTATATTATAATCTTACTAAAAGGTTAAGGCTAATTAGACTAAATTATTAAGCCTAAGAATATTTACTACCTTAAACCTCTTACCTAAAGAAGTAACCCTTATAAAACTACCTTATAGGATTGTAATAAGAAGCCCTTTAGTACTACTATTAGTATTAATTATATAGGGAGGGCTAAGGCTAGCCTTATATATAATAACTAAGTTTAACGCCTTTAGAATTTTAAGTATCTACTAGAATATATTTAGTACCTTAATAAGGTAAACCCTAGTATTTATACTAACCTCTAAACTTATTATAGAATACAATTTAAAAAAGTATTTATATACCCTTTAAAAAATAAGTACGTATCTTAAATCTAGCCCTTATCTTATTACTTTTAATAGTACCTACTTAAAGAACTCTTTTAAGTAATATCTCTTAATTACTATTTAAACGAATAGTAATAATTCACTCTATCTATTAGTATAGGCTATAGTTAAGACTAAGAGCGAGAAGAGTTAGTAATAAGTATTTATTTCTTTAATTTATAACTTATAATCTTTATATCTTTAATATCTAAGGGTTATAAGACTTATAGAGCTAATATCTTTAATATAGCTAGTTTATTAGCCTCTTTATAGAGGTAAACGGCCCTATAAACTACTTAGGTAAAGGTAAGCTCTTTACGAACTCTAAGAACCTAAAATAGACTATTATAAGTAAATATATAAAGGGTTTACTTACTTATAATAACTTATTACCTATAGTTATAAGATACTATTATATATAGTATCTATATAAGAATATTAAGAAGATAAGTAAAGCCGCCGCTTTATATATCTACTATCTTATAAGATATAATTTACAAATGTCTATTAACGCTTATTTTACCGAGCCTCTATATTATAAATATATATAAACTATCTTTAAAGAGGGTGTAATAAGAGGACGTATCTAGCGTTAAGTTTTATAGAGGAGGAACTAAGATTAAGTTAGTAACTATGTTTTAGCGTTAGTTCTTAATTAAATTAATATCTACTTACTTTCTATTAGACTACTTACGACTTGTTATCTAATCTCAAATTCTTAAAGAAGGGTCTACGCGCGTAATTGGCCGACCCCGCGATCCTTACTTTTTGAAAACGCGTGATTGGTCGTAAGTCATACGCCGAGCGTTACATGACTCATGACGTTTGCCATGAAAAACGACTTAGCTATAAAAAACGAGGACACGGGGTAGCTTGGCTACCAGAAACGACATCCGAGCAAAGCGTCTCTATGACTAAAGGCTGAGCTTACGCATAATTCGACCCGCACAGTTACCTGCTTGACTGGCTGGTCAGTGCGAATCCATTTTGGCCAAGGCGCAAGAGCAGGATGGGGGTAGTGTCGGGGAACACCCATCGCCAAGGCCGTCTCTAGCTGACTTGTAGTTTTGTGCTTTCGTATCAAAGCCTCTAGCGCGGACAGGGTTCGGCAATTAACGTCCTTGTGGATTACATGACCTCGATCCGCGAAGTCTTGAGCTTGCCTAGAGTTCGTATGCCTAGCCTCGTACAGAAAGGGCATGCTTTGTGCTATACCATTTTCCATTGGATACTTCAAAGCTTCAATGCCGCGGTTGAGATGGCATGAGATTCATTGCCAAGAAGGGGAAGAAGACCAGTGAATGATGGAAATGGAGTTGCACAAGCGGAGAAGGCCAAAAGACCAAGCCCACATTTCATCGGGCTGCCGAAATCAACCATATTCTCACGACGCCTGGAGTACAGGTCTCCGGTTCATCCACGCAAGCCACGTCCCGCGATGCTAGAGCTTCGTATGCAGCTCGCGACCAACCAAGTGTGGTGAGATACTTCTTACATGTCTTAGTAGACAGAGAATAAAGCAAATGGTGTCGACCAAAAGGATTCGTCCGGTTCACAGCACGAAGAACGTGACGTGGCTCAATCAGAACGAAAGAAGATTCCAACATGGTGAAAGGATAACAGGTACGTTCTCAGATTGTTGAAGGGCAACTATTCCTTGACTATAGACGATTGCGCCCAACACGGAAGCCACGTGTACTCATCAGCCGTCCCGTCTCTGGGACCGCCGAGGTTTTGTCGAAGACTAGAAGCGCACCCCGGATTTCCGGAATCTCCGAGTCCCCGCACCACAGCCTCCACCATGACTTCTGCTCAAAATCTCATCTCTTCTTCAACTCTGTTCCTCACGCATGGCCATACATGCCTGGGACACCCAAGAAAATGGACACGAGTGTCGCATACGGTCTTTGCTCAGCCCCGTTTACCCCCGGTGCCCATTTACGCCGCCATCAAGCTTCCCGTACACCGTACCCCATGCCCCATGCCGAGCTGGCTCTCAGCATCTGAAGTCACGTCTAACCAGGTGCAGATTTGACCCAAAACAACTTCCAATGTTCATACTGCCTGTCCATCTTCTCTCGAAGGCACGTCGCCCAGATGCTACTTGCCATGGACAACGTCCGCTTCCGCTGACAATCGCTGTAGAGATTCCTTGCGGAAGCACTGGAGGTCATGCTCGCTCCGCAAGGCTACGGGACAGCCAATGCCCGATCCAGAGCTGCGCGGCAGGAAGAGAAGAGCATGTAATCAGTGCGCCGCAAGCAAAAGAGCCTGCAATCTCGAGACACCGTGCCGTACCTGCGTCGTCAGAGGGATGAGTTGCTCCTTCCAAAGCATGAGCCAACAAGACATTGGAGACCTGAGCCACGTTCCAGACACCGGCCCGGAGGATGTGATATACACACTCGGCTCTAGTCTGGCTTCGCCCTCTACCGACGTGGACCTGGAGAATGGCTCGTTTGACTGTTCCGTACACTCCGCCAATATTGACACTAACACAACTCCCATTGCCGAGTCAGATCCACAGCGCCTTCAAGAAAGTTGGACCTGGCCTCTCTCTCCGGGATCGGTCAAGCTTCTCAGTCCTCCTCTAGACAGTCTTCCAGAAAGGTCTGCGGAGCTTTTGAAACGGCATCACTGCGGAACGGAGAGCTTTGAATTTCTCCTCAATTTCGAAATGGGTGGTGGCATCAATCGGGTCTTCAACTTCTACACTTCGCTCGAGTCTGATTACTTGAATCTCGATTACAACGAGTCTTCTCTGGAGTTGCTATTCGTCGGACCTACACATGCCGATTCACCTGGTACAGACAGCGACATCTGCCAAATCCAGAGTACGCAGTGGTTATTCGATCCGCTTTTACCGCACGCAAAGGCTGTTTGGGAACAACTCCCCCATCTCTCCCGATCGGGCATTTCCGAACACACATCTACTGGCCAACTCGCCACAAATCAATGCATCGAATTCTTCAACCCCAAAAACCTACGCCGACTTCTTGGTCTATATTGGACAAACTGGCATTTCCATTGTCCCATTGTACACCAAGCTACTTTGAACGTTCTGGAACTTCCTATGGAGATGGTCGTGGTCATGGCACTACTCGGAGCATGCGTGTCTTGTGATGATGGGGATGTTAGCAAGGCAAGGCAGTGGCTAGACCCAGTTGAGGAGCTAATATTTGCGCATCCGTGGCTGTCGAAAGACAAGAGCCCTGACGTATCGGAGTCGGTTCACTTACGCTTGACGAAGCTAAGGATGCTTCAGACTGCTCTTTTGATTTGTGTGCTTCAGACGTGGGAAGGGACTGAAGCAGCGCGACTGAGGGTCCGGGAACTCCGGTACACTCGTCTTGTGAAGGTCTGCTTTTGACATTTGCAACGTATTACCCTGTCCCACGACTAACATTGCACTTAGGCTTCCCGAGAGATTCAATATCTTGAAGTAAATTTTGCTCGTGATTTGGATGGTTCCAACTTACAAGAGCAGTGGTCAAGATTTATCATTGAGGAGCAATTGATAAGGTGAATACTGTTCCGGACCTTTTCTTTCCAGGAAGCCAAATCTAACGTAAGGCTATGCGAAATGCAGGACAAAAAGCTTCATCTTCCTGCTTGACACGGCTTTCATTATATTCTACAACACTCCTCCCCGGATGACCATTTCAGAATTGATGTTTCCTTTTCCGTGTCCGGATATTAGCTTCTGCGCCCACAATGGAGACAGATTTCTGTCATCCCTGGCAGACCACGACCCATATTATCTGGAGATGCGACATACTTTTGTCTGCGAAGTGGTAGAGCACATGTTTGACAACTCGTCAGATAGGAACATTTCGCTGTCCGCAATGATCGGGCTCAACGGATTCTTGCTCATATCAGGTGCGAAGACATTAGAACGGACCCAAATGTTTCAGTACTAACGAGAGTCAACAGCTGTACATTCGATAATATCTTATCAGGAGAGTTCTTGTTTGCTGTCCTCGAGCACGATGACGTCTATTCTCCAGTTTCTTCAAAAGTGGCTGACGATGCGGGAACACAATGTGCAAGATGCAACATCGCGTGTTCATAGCCAAATCTCTCTCGTCGAACCACGTTCGACAGTACTTGCCAGTTTCAGTCGACATGCGCATGAGTATTTTGGCTTAGCACTTGCGAGACTGGACACGATCAATGAGTCGAAAAGCAGAGGAAGGCATTTGCGTTGCGAAAAGGCTGGAGAGCGGAATGTGAAAACTCTGATTACGAGCTATCAACAAAAGTATCCTACTAGGACAGCCCTCGACGTATGATCACCCTAGATAGGAATGCGCAAGCCACGAAATATTGCTCCTGAATTTCTTGGGGTCCCCAACTTAAAAACAAATGTACGATCAATCTTCCGCTAGGCTGCACTAAGTTACAAATTCGTCGAAGTACCCTGCAATCTTGTCCATATCGTCCAGGCCAGCGGCAAAGCCTAGGATGTGGTCGGGACGGATCACTACGAGAGCTCCGGAGGATTGGTCGATGCCGAATGCAGAGTGAGCTTGGCCATCGCTGTCGAAATAGAATCTTCCAACCGCAGCACCATTGAGAGCAGCCCACGCACCGCCCGCTGAGCCGAATAAGAGGGTAACAAGTCGTAGCATGCCTTTATGACGTCCGGCTAGCTTTGCAGCTGGCTCCCTCAACTCTGCATACCTAGCTTGTGTTAGTGCCGGGTTGCCTGCAAAAATGACTACACTCCAACGGCCAGTAGCACCATCTTCTAACAGCGTATCGTAGAATCGCCGCGGCATATTGATCCCAGGCGCGCGAACAAGAGTGTCTGGGCAGCGTACGCCACATGCATGCATAGAGCTGAGTGGGGATTGGTTGAGTACTGATGGTGAGTAACTGATTCCAAGCCCGAGGTTGAAATCTATCGTGTCCTTCCAAAATTGACTCAAAACTTGATCCGCCGTGCGTCCAAGCCCTTGGAACTTCTTAGGGATATCTCCGGATATGAGCGCGGCGGCATCCATGTCGATTTGGATTAGTTGCTTTGCTGCTCCGCGACGCTCGGACGCATACGTCTCCAGAACGGATGGTTTGTACCACCCTTTCACTACTCCACCAAGCTTCCAAGCTAGGTTGGTTGCGTCATGGATTCCGGTGTTCATACCCTGTGCGAAGCCGGAAGAATGAAGATGGGCGGCATCTCCCCCAAGCAGGATGTAGGCGTCTTTTTGCAGGGAGCGTGCCACACTTTGCCTGATCCTAGTAAGAAAGTTTTAGAAGTCAGCCGCTGGCCTCAGAAGGCTAGGAGCTCAGTAACATACTTGTAGTGAGTCCACCAGTCAAGTCTCTGGACCTCCAATTTGAAGGGTTTCATACTTTCGATAGCTTCCTCGACTGCCTGGTCTTGTGTTATCCCGTTCGGATATTTCTCGAGAAGCTTGGGATTCAGGGCGAACCCAATGCGGTGAGCGTCTCTGTCCAGCTTGATCCACAAGACGTTGCCATGGTTTTTCGACTCGATAGAGGCAATACCCAAGTCAGCATCAGGCATATCGGTGACTATCTTGGCATCGATCCGAATCCATTCGTACAGCGTCGAGTCGGTATCCATTGGAATGTCAGCTAGTTTGCGGACCAGCGATGATGCACCGTCAGAGCCCACAATATATTTACTGGTGCAGCGGTTAGTTCCATGTTTGTGCTCTTCAAAGACAAGAGTGGTTGCAACAAACCTGCGAATTCTTGCCTGTCCTTGCAAGCGGTGCTCAACGGTCGCAGTTATATTGAAGCCGTCATTCAAAGTGCTGTCCTCCACATACGATGTAAGCTCCCAACCTTCCCACAAGGATCTGCCGTAGCTTTGGTAGCGGTGACGTAAAACGTCTTCGGAATGGCGTTGTCGAATGTTGAGCACATAATCATGGTAACTTGTCTTGAGGTGATCAAACAGGGAAGCCCACCCTCGCTCATTACTTCTTTGACCATCTTTGAAGTTCACGCTGCTTCGAGACGCAAACCCTTCTTGAACTATGTCTCTGCCTACGTGGAGTAGCTCGAGCAGTTCTAAAGACCTTGGCCAAAGAGTGCAGGCGCGACCAAATGTCTCCTGTATGTGACGTTCTCGTTTGTCTGCACACGTTAGCAGATCAGAGATTGCCACAGATCTTAAACTGGTGATCCTTTACGGCCGACACAGAGGCACGTGAATACCACACAGAAGACACGACTGGTAATACGAAGCTCGTTACGCCTGATATTCAATGCAAACGTACCAAGCAAAATAGTGTCAATATCTTGTTGACAAAGACCGATGGCTGTTAGAAGGCCCATGGGGCCTGCACCAATAACGAGAACATCTGTAGTTGTCGGTGGGGACATCTTCATCACAATGTCGTAAATGGTCAAAATTCGAAATTCAGAAAAACTCCAATTTCAGCGGATAAAAGCCGTCAAAGAAATCGTATAGCAACGACGTGATATAAAATCGGAGCAAGCTAAATATTATATATCTTTCCTTGCGTGACCTTACTTTCATATCGCAACAAATGTGCCCGAAATCCCGGCACGTGTGCCGCACTAGCTAGAGCGATGGCTATATGCCGCACAAGCGGTCTGGCTTCTTGGGCGATCCTTGCATTTTATCAGTAGGACTCGTGCGGATATTACATTACTCTCGTAAATACCGCCGTGTCAAGCCTTCATTGTGCATCACTTATAGCGTGGGACAATTGATCAACATGTCAAGTGACGTATGTCTGTAAGCTGGCATGGCTACTCAAATTCAACAACTCCTACGAGACTCAGACACTACTGAGTGAACAGCCCCAGCTGAAGCAGAGTTTTCAAACGGTATTTGTTTCCGCTGCATACCTCGGACTGAATCATCAGCAGGATCAGTCAAGCCTATGAAGTAACTCTTAATGCCCCTGCTATTCACAATCCCAAGTGCTCCATTTCTCCCTGCGCCTGCAGCTGAATTAGTTTCACTCTCTAAGCTTTTTAGTCGAGGAACTTACATTCGCATAAGGCCCTTTTCCGGACTGGACCTGAAGAATAGCCACAATAGGACTTCGACAGGAATAAACATTGAGCCTCGTTACTTGCAAATCATCGTTGAACCTCAGTACAATTGTCTCATAGAATGGATCAAGAATTTTGCCCGCCACGTTGAGCCGGTTCCTGGTTTCACAGCAGACTAGCTTCTGGTCTGGATCGATTGTCTGCGAGAGTACCTGGCGTTCCTCAATAAACTGTTGGCCGATCAAGGTCTTGTATGCTTCTCGGATGGCCTCGCGGCCTTTCGCAGCATCTTTGTGTTCACGCATGCTGATTGGATTTGCGACAGCGTCATCGTAAAAAAATGTGCAGAAGGTTTCTAGCTCTTCTGGTGCAGAGCCACTTCTCAGCTCCATGAGAGCCTTGAAGAACTTTGCCGTTTGAGAATTGAGGCCATTACGGGTCGCCATCGAGTGGAGCAATAACTAACGTTGCAGCTAGGAGGATCGTCAGCTTCAATTAGCCCCTTGGGCTTGATAGACGAGATGTTTCAATGAGTTCACGAACAATCTGGCTCCCTGTTGAGCTTTCGATTCCTAACGGTTCTGGGGGATGCAAGGGTCGAGGTGTGTACAAAGGATTGGAAGGAGTAGCAGCTGCTTAACATATACGGCATCTGTAACAAAGATTTGTAAGACTAATCGATGTGCCGGAGCGGCAATTATCCGTCGGCAAGGATACATTTAGCCATGTTACGTGAGCAAAGGATGTCAACTTTTGCCCGAACTAGATTCCAAAAAGTGTACGGATGTAGAGCTATAGACTGGCGCAGTGGGGTTTGCCCGCCAACAACATTTCGACTCTGAGACTTGGCGCCTTCTACCACTTAGCCCTAACCGCCTAGCGCTAATACCACGATCGTTATCCCGGATCATGGCTGGTACAGGCAAGTCGACTATCTCGCGCACTGTCGCTCACGAACTTGGCCAGCAAGGTCGGCTGGGAGCGAGTTGTTACTTTGAATCCAGATGTGATGATATCAACAGTCATGGTCTGCTGATGGGCTGCAAAGAAAGCGGGAAGGGACTCCTCCTTATAGATATGGTTGATGCCAAGCCTCATCTTGTTCTTCCGAACTTACTTCCTACGCGTCTTGTCTTCGACACGCTTTTGGAAGACTACAACAACTTCACCATAATAGCGCACTACAAACATGACCTCTACCGTTACAAGCGACCTCACAAACGTACTAGCTACATCACAGCTTCAAATCCCTACCCTATATCAGCGCGTTAGCGAGTTCCCGGGCGTGCGCAACGAGCCTGAATCCCAGACACCACCTTCGAGCAATCTATACGAAGGAATCGAATGGAAACGGCTCAACGGATATCAGGTACCAATTGATGACTTCATCTGCCGGCGCTGCCAGAAGACAAGACGACAGCCTGTTCTTATAAAGGTTTCTCACTCGACAAGCGCTGCAATTGCACACCTTAAGAAGGAACACTCTATCGACCAGTTTGGAACCAATCAGAAGAAGCGGAAGGCCATGGGAGAATACGTGTGCACGCAGAAAGACGAGAAGTCCCTCGCCAACCATATAGCAGCGAAATTCGATACCCACGACTTTAAAGCACTGCTGTATGACTGGATTGTCCACGACAGCGTGTCTTTCAAACAACTGGAGAGCGACAGGTTAAGGAAGCTTCTTATATACCTGAATAAACGCTGCAAGGCTCATATACCTAGCCGTGTTACTGTTGGCCGGACAATTGGACGAATCTATAATAGGTGCGCAGGCGTCGTAACTGAACAACTTGTAACGGCAGTGTCGAAGATCAACGTCTCCTTTGATCTATGGACATCAGGCAACAAGCTCGCTTTGCTCGGCCTTTGCATTCACTATTTTAACGAGCAGGGCACGCCGGTCACATCACTACTGGCTTTGCCGCAACAGAAAGGCCGCCACACTGGACTCCGGATTGCAGATACTGTAATGGATATCATTACTGCTTACAACCTGGAACTGAGACTCGGCTGGTTCACTACAGATAATGCTGCGTCGGATGGCACTGCTATTGCTGCGCTAGTAAGTGGGTATTCCTTCATCGGTGACGAGCGATGGGTCCGCTGTTGTGGCCATATCTTCAACCTTGTCGGACAGGAAGCGTTACTAGGCCATAACAACGACGTGTTCAGTAACTATGTGGAGCAGATGGAGCTCGAAGAACAACAGCTGATTTACTGGCGATGCGAAGGTCCTATCGGCTGCCTATATAATGTGGTGGTATGGATCAATCGGTCGCCCTAGCGTCACGAGCGGTTTGTTCAACTGCAGCACGACCTTATCAACCCTACCAAGCCAGACGACAAGAAGGACTACGAGCTTGTCGCCGACGTTACAACTCGTTGGACTTCGTTCTATCACTGCGCTCAACGTGCTGTTTATCTATAGGCTGCAATTGACGCTATATTAGACGAAGAACGAGTAGATTATGATACCAAGGTCGCTCGAGCCGGGAGAAATCCGCTGGCAAAGCAGCCAAAGCGTCCCTCGGTCCTCGACGACACGCTCTCAACGACTGGCGCGCTATCACGCTCTATCTTGATATACTGAAGCCTTTGAAGGACGCTACAGTAAAGCTTCGAGGTCGCGTTGGCGGCAGACACGGCCCAATCTAGCAGGCACTTCCGACCTTTGAAGCCCTAATGACGCACTTTGAGAAGCTTGTAAAGCAGTACCCTGTGAAGGGCAGTCTTCACGAGCCGGACATTCACTTGCGGCCGCTGCAGGGCCTTACCGAGCGTACGGACGAGGCAGTCACGAATCATATGATGACGCCATCTGCAGAGCAGCTCAGTGCAGAGGATCACCTCTCCATCAATCTCGACCTCGCCTGGCTCAAACTGAACGAATATTACAGCAAACTGGACAACACTCCGATCTATGTGGCTGCAGTTGTGCTCCATCCTCTCTCCTTCCTCAGTTCCTACAACTTTTACCGGCTCCAGTACCTCCAGGCCCACTGCGGCTTTTGAGTTCTACCTCTATGCCTTATATGCTCATATGTATATGCTCATGGCCAATGTCTGCTGCTGAGATTGTCAGCAGCGCATGAGACTTCCCTAACGTGCCTCACCAACTGCTAATACTGTCAGCAGGGCATAAGACTTCCCCGACGTACCTCATTAGTCAACTGACCATGGTCCAAGCTCTCTGAGCTGGATATACACCCAGTCACCCAGCCAGCTCTTAGTTCAAACCCATCCACCTTTCAAAACATTAGAAGCCTCCTTAAGCAACTAAGGCTCTCAACCTTATCAAGCCTTCCTCCCTGTAAGTGTCCATCCTACTCCTCCTCAAGTCTGAGATCTGACTAACCTTCTCAAGCATCTTACTATCAAGATGCAGGGAGCTCATGCCTGAGATGACCGTAGGAGGCCTCAAAGTAGAGGTAGCTGGGATGATCACAAGCATATTGGCTTTATAGAGGCTAGTGAGGTATGAGATACCTCTTCCTCCTAATGAGATCATACTAACCAGGCCTACTGTTCAGGATGGCGTTCAGATAGTTACACGGTTTCAGAACTTCTCTAAAGAGCTAGCTACTACTCGCAACTTCAACCTACACTAACGTACTCGGCCTACACTTAACATTCTACTACACCTAACATTAAATCCCTTTATTGTTAAGATAGTATAGAAGCGTACTTAGTAGCCTTAGTAAGATAGTATAGACTACGATCGCCTATTCCTCTACGAGCTAAATAGGATAGCTATAATAACCTACCTTAATAACTCTAAGGAGCTATTAGTAGGGAACTAAATAGCGGTTCTTAAGAGACTAAAGCTACTTAGGGATTAGTTAGGCTTTAAGAGGGGTAATAGAGATATAATCTATAACCTCCTTAGCTTAATAGTAGATAGCTATAATAATAAGAAGGTAGAAAAGGAGGTAGTAGGAAAGGTAGTAGAGGTAGAGAAGTAGGAATAATAAAGAGTATAATAATAAAGAGTATAATATTAGAGAGTATAATAATAAAAAGTATAATAAATTATAGGCTATAGACTCTAGAACATTATATTTATCTTACTTCTACTTAATAAGATACTAGTAAGTAGAAGTAGTAAAGTTAATTCCTAAATACCTTATCTACTCCCTAGGTTAGAAGTAGGCGCTATAGGCGTCGCGCGTAGCTAGGCGTTAGCGGCCGCGCTAATTAGCTAACCCTACTAAAGCCGCTATAGGACAACGTCCTATTAGCTAGCGCCTACTAAAGCCGTTATAGAGCGACGTCCTATTAGCTAGCGCCTACTAAGGCCTTTATCCTTACTTTCTTTTCCGCCTATCGTATAAACTAAGTCGTATACGTAGGCTTTAAAGCCTATAGACGACCCTATACGCGCTTCTAGAACGGGATACCTACTCTTACTACTACTCCTACTATATCTAATAAGACGCTTACTACCGCCGCGCTTACCTCGCTACCGCAATACTATACCTCGGAGTTAGCCTCGTAGGCGTTAAATAAAGCTAGGCTTTAGTAACCGCGCTAATTAGCCGACTCTACTAAAGCCGCTATAGAATAACGTCTTATTAGCTAGCGCCTACTAAGGCTCTATCCTTACTTTCTTTTCTACTCGTCGTATAAACTAAGTCGTATATATAGGCTTTAAAGCCTATATACGACCCTACGCTCCTTTCTAGAATAGGATACCTACCCTTACTACTACTCCTACTATATACGATAAGACTATACCTACTACCGCGCCTACCCTATTACTGTAATACTATACCTCTAAAGAAGGTCGCCCTACTTGCTAAAGAGTAGGCGGCGAAGGAGGCTATAACGCGGGAATAGTAGAGGGTTTAATAATTAAACCGTCGATAGTAGTAGCGTATATAGTAGTAGTAGTAGTAGTAGGAATAGGTAGAGTCCTCTTTATCCCTCCTTAATACCTACGCCTCCGCGAGCGGCTTATCCTATCCTAGTAGCTCTTTACTAATAAGGCGCCTTCTAGCTCTCTTCCCTATTATAAGACCTAACTATCCTATAAACTAAGTACCTATACGATATAGGCGACCTCTAGGAGATTTATCTACTCTAGCCCTACCTCTACTAACCCCTCGCTAATATTATAAAGATAGTACGCTCCCTTACCTACTATAATATCTAATCCTAGTTATATAGCCGCTAGGCGTAGCCGCTACGCTAGTATAAGAGCTACCTACTAGTAATTAAGAGGACTAGGCTCTACTTAAGAGCGTTATATAACTAAGTCTACGGCCTACGTAAGATATTATAGCTCCTCTTTAAGACGAGGCGAGAGCTAAGGAAGAAGAAGGTAAGGTAACCTAATC
>JAABUL010003306.1_pt1 | contig 24259 bp, 35 predicted proteins | sample 5559151 | NCBI WGS metagenome assembly JAABUL01 (sample SAMN10711876, study PRJNA513368) | rock metagenome | isolation source: Antarctica rocks | place: Antarctica: Victoria Land, Pudding Butte sud | reverse complement strand
ATGGTCAATCTGCGCAGTTTAGGCGCGCCGCATGCCGGCGGCGGCGCGGCGGTAGGTGTCCAACAGCCAAATAGTAGACCGAACGACTGTTGAGTGTTTTCAAGCTAGCCTTCCATTGCACATGGCTTGCATGGTGCTGGGAAGCTCATTGCCGCACAGAAACAGCAAAAAGGAGACAGTAACCGACTACATTTCGGTCGTAACCGCGGTTGGTCAACCGCCAACTGCTAACCGCACCCCTAGTGCGGTTACTGCCAACCCTGCCGGAGGCACGCGGCATTGTTTGTCATTGCCAAGAGTTCTGCAAGTCAGGCCCGCACCTCTGAGAGGATCCACAGCGAGATGTTGGCCCAGCGCGGGTATGCGTCGCGGCAGCACTGCGCCAGGTCACGCTCTGCCACGACGCCCAGCTTCAGCGCACTCGCCTGCCAGCCAGAGACAAGTGCCATCGGCAACAAGGGTTTAGGGTTTGCAGCACGGCCTCAGCTCGTCATACTTGATCACACACGGATGCCTGGAGGGCTGTCAACCTCCGCTGTGCGCCAGGGTTCACGCTTCAGGGTTTGAGCACGTAGACTGCGGTGATGCAGCTTGTCAACACTTTGTGTTGGGTGTAGGGTTTAGGGTATAAACCATAAACCCTAGTCCCTTTGGGCACGCAGACCACGGTGATGCAGCGTGTCAAGCAGCTTGTGTTGGGTGCACTATGACAGCACCTGGAAGAAGATGGCTGTGAAGTTGGCGAGCATGATGGCGGTTAGCAGTGTGTACCCAAAGGCGGAGCCGGCCGCCAGATCCGTCGCCCAGTTGCCGGGGTCCACTACACACACGGAATGGCTCTATTTAGGGTTTAGGGTCGGGTTAGTATTTGGGGTAGGGACGGCAGAGGCGCTCAGACGGGAACGGTGGCTGGCCCATTGCCGGGACACCACCGATCGTAACCGTGTTGATCAGCTGACGCTACCGGCAGCGCGTCGCAGGTGGTACAAAGGTCCGGGTGCCTCTGATACTGGCACGACGCCTGCGCTAAGGGAGGCTGTAGGGTCAAGGAGCGCACTGTAGCCAACGCTGACGAGAAAGCCGAGGCCCGCATACGACCACGCTTTCCTGTACCAGGGCTTGCCGGGCGCCGCCACCCGCACGGAGCTGTTCACCTCCGGCAGCGATGCCTGCGGAACAGGGCAGGGCGCAGATTTGAGAGTCCCTCTCAATCTGATGCTGCAAGGCTGGCATATCGACCAGCTTGCGCCGAGGCCGACACACATCCAGAGGCAAAGCAGGCGTGGCACACAAGGATGTGATTCTGATTTCATCTGATTTGTTGGCGCAGCAGCCCTAAACCCTAAACCCTAAGTTCAGATGCACACGCCGGCCTGCGGGGCATGTCCACTCGACAGGGTTGTTGACGCCTCATCCCAGCGTGGGGGCCGGCGCGGCCCAGGGCACGAGACACACTGACCGGGTCATCGGGGCGCGACCGCCAGGCGGACAGCAGCGCCGCGCGCTCCAGCTCCTCGTCCGTGGCCTCGGGCGGCGCCTCCAAGGCGGTGACCGCCTCCTCTGCCGTCTCCTTTGCCTGCCCATCTGCTGCAGACATTCGCAGAGTGGTCTGAACCCAGAGCGGATCCGAGAAAGTCAGTTTTCTGTGCTGCAGGCAGCAATAGCAAGTGTGCGTGATTGCGGCAGCGGCTTGTTCAGATATCTCACCCTCGAAGGGGTGGGCGCTGCCCTCGGTGACGCAGGGGGATTCTGATGTGGACGCCTCCCCCAGCTTTGCTGCCTTGACCGGGTCGTCCTCGAACGTTTCCGTCTCTGGCATTTGAGGTGAGACCACGGTTCCCTGCTCCAGGTCTGGCAACTCTGGCAGTTCCGCCGCCGGCGCCTTCGGGGAACCCATGCCGGCTGGATCTGCCCCCACGAGCCTGCAGCAAGATGGCAAAGAATTGATGTTGTCCTGTCGATGCACAGCATCCGATAATCAATTGACCCACACCACCCGCAAGCACTGGGATATGCGGATGCAACTGGTATCGTGCCACGCATGCATATGCTCCATCAGGGTGCTCCGGCGCATCGAAGTAGCAGAGTGCCAGATATCAGCAGAGCAGCGTCGGCAGCCTTAGTTGCCCGGCGATGTACGAGTGAAGTTTTGTCCGACAACGTCTTGGGATTGGAGTCGCAAGGGCGCTGACCTGGGTGTGCACGCGACTCGTGCGACCTCAGCTGGGCGAGCGGACTGCTTTCACATTTCTGATCTACTAATCGTCATTGCAGCGGATGGGGAGAGAGAGATAATGTTACACCGTGTCGCCAAGCCCTGGGGGGCTAAAAGGGTGCCAGCTCCGGGGTGTGAACCCCTCCTGTCTGTCTGGACGAAACTGTCGAAACAAGCAACGATGAAGTCTCTGCTGCATCTGCTGAATCTGCAGCAGCTGCTGGACGCCTTGTCGGGCTTCTGCGCTGCTCTGGGCTTGGACGTCAGCCTGGCCAAGACGCAGGTCATGTGCTTTGGCCTGCCTGTGGCCGCGCCGCCCCCCACCTGCACCTACGCCGGCCGCACTCTCCCCCACACCGACAGCTACAAATACCTGGGTACCACGTTCACGCCGGCGGGCATGGCTGGCAACGGCTTGGCGCAGGTCCGCAGCAACGTCGGCAGGGCCTTCAACAACGTGCGCTTCAAGTTCGACCGGCTCGGCTGCACCAGCAACATCCATCTCCAGCTGCATCTCTACGACGCCATCGTCACCTCCACAGCCCTGTCATCCTGTGAGGTCTGGGGCGTCCACCCAGCGGCGCAGCAGCAGCGGCGACGGCTGGCGGCCTTACACCGCCGCTACATTCGCCGCATTTGCCGGTTGCCGGACAGCGTGCCTACGGAGGCGCTGATGGCGGAGCTGGGCAGGATGGACATCGAGACACGGTGGCTGGCGCACACCCTGCGCTTCTGGAACAGCTTGTGTGACCAGCCGCCGGACAGCCTGCACCACCAGCTGCTCCTGGATGCCCAGACCGAGGCGTTGCTGGCTGGCACCAGGAACTGGGTGTGGAGCCTTCGGCAGGCTTGTCAGCGGCTGGTTATCAGTTGGTGCTCAGCACACGGCGGGCGCAGCGAGTGGACGTGCGGCATGTCATGGATCTGGAGGCGGCACAGCGGCGACGGGCATGGGAGGCTCTCAGCGTATGCCCACGGACATGCCAGAGCGAGGGCGCAGCCAAGTGCACATACAGGAGGTGGTTCGCACGCACGCCGCGGCAACAGGAACGCTTGCAGATTTTCCGCCAGCGGCACTCGCCTCGGCGGATTGGTAACTATCTACGATTTCGGCTTGGGTGCAGCACTCTACCGGTGGTGATGGGCAGGCGTGACAGTGCACCTAGGCACCTGCGGCATTGCCAGCAGTGCGGCACCGCGGCGGTGGGGGACGAAAATTCGAGTGCCCAGCAGTGCAGCACATTCGCGAGTATCGTTCGGGACTTGTTCTGGGACGGCCAGTCATGCGCGAGTTCGTTAACCAGACAGATCAGGCTGCTGTGATGGATTTTATTTTGCCTGTTTCGACAGTTTCATTCAGACTGATTAGCTTAGCAGTGGGTTCCAACCCCGTGGCTGGCACCCTTTTAGCCCTTCAGGGCTTGCGACATGGTGTAACATATATCTCTCTCTGGAAAACGAAAGATGTGGTTGACATTTGAGGACCTAGAAAATACTCTGGACATGTCGCATTGCCGCAGAGGGACTGGGCTTGCGCTGTGGCGCCGGCAGGTCGGAGCTATCTATAAGCTCGCCCCACATTTGCCCTTTCCATCAACCATTCCATCAAGGGACTGTGGAGAGAAAATGCACACCACATGCAGTGTCCCTGTCTTCGGTGCCCAGGCACAACCCATGGCACAATGCAGCGCTCGAACATCAACAGCCGCTGGCCGATGGAAGTTGAGTTGCTTCAATTGAGTTATTTCACATCGCCAGCGATACCTTGTGGAGCTATTTCCAGGTGGCAGGCGCAGCGGCGGCGGCCGGCCTGCCGCTCGCCGAGGTGCGGGCCGAGGCGGAGGCCGCAGCGACCGCGGTCGGATCCATGGGCGTCGCCTCGCGCGCCCGCACGCTGCCGGGCGCGCAGCCCTCCGATAGGTGGGCAACAGCATTTCCGAGTTTCCTTCTTGATGTCGTTGTAGCCTCAATCCTGAGCTCGCCTGCTGGGTGCGATACACCGGGATTGAAGCAGCGCTGCGGCTCATTGTGCAGGCACGACGTCACATCGCGCCATCCGTCCTGACAGCGGCTTGCGCCGCCCAGATCGTGTGTGTTTGCACCCTGATTATGCGTCCTGCCGATTCGGCCACACTGCAAGGAAGAGGCGCGAATGTCCTTGCTTCCATTCCAGACGGTGTCGTCCTGACGAACAGAAAGTTCCTCGACTTGGATGCGCAGGATTGCCGACGGCAAGATGGAACTGGGCCTTGGTATCCACGGCGAGCTGGGCGCTGAGACGGCGCCGCTGCTCGAAGGGCGCTCGAGTGTCATATTGCACCATGTTATTCCTTCTTCTGCATTGCATTCTTGGTGCAGCTTGTGGACAACCTCATCTGCCGGTCTTGCCCTCCGTTTGCTGCGCTCGGGGGTGCAGCGTTGCAGCATAAGCGCAGCACTGGCAATTGCACTTGCAATACCCTGCACGAATTGAGAGGCATTGTTGCCAAAGGTTCTGGATGGGGTCCTCAGCAACGCTAGGGTTTAGGGTTTCGCGCGCGTGTCCGACGCTCTTGGAGCTGCCGTCGGGCGCGCATCGGAGTCGTTTTAGGGTTTAACAAGGACGAATCGATTGCGGCACACCAGATTTGATGTGCCTGCAGATCCTGGACCGCATTGCAGGCCGGTCTTCAGCCAAAGGCGGAGATCTGCCGCGTCTGGAGTTGGCGTCGGGCGCGCATTGGACTGGGAATAATTTTGCAATCCGTTTGTTGTTTGGCGACTTTGACCTGTGCCTGCAGATCCTGGATCGCATCGCCGGCCAAAGATCTGCCGCACCTGGAGTTGGCGCCAGTTGCGCCGGTGGCGCTGCTGGTCAACTCGCTGGGCGCAACGACGCAGATGGAGCTGTATGTGGCGGCGCAGGCCGCACTGGCGCATGCGCGGGACCAGCTGCAGGTAGGCACAGTTGCTGCAGGCACGAACTGCTGTTCTCTAATGTTCCCATCGCAGACCCTCGCATCGATCATGGGCCGGTGCAGGTAACTTTGCAGCGGCTGTACGTCGGCAGCTTCATGACAGTGCTGGATATGGCGAGCCCAAGCGTGCTGTCACACTTTTGCATGCCTTTCCCCATAAATCGAATCACACATTTTGCTCAATGCAGGGGACTCGCAGAGGATGTGTATCAGCAGCTTCATGACGGGACCGGACATTGCAGCTGGCTGTGCACCCTCACACGTTCCTCACGAAATCGAGACTCCCGCTCAATGCAGGTGGAGGTGCAGCGGCTGTATGTCGGGAGCTTCACGGCAGTGCTGGATGTGGCGAGCCTGCGCGCCCCTCATCAATTCTGTTGTCGACAGTATTGCAGAGGTCTCTACCCTGCGCCCAATCACACCCCCCTTGCATGCAGGTCAATGTGCAGCGGCTGTACGTTGGGAGCTTCATGGACGGCGCTGGACATGGCCGGCCTGTCGCTGTCGGTGCTGCGGCTGGATGACGGGCGCCTGCAGCGACTGCATGCGCCCACAAAGGTGTTCATCATATCAAGTCTTCTTCAGTTGATTACCATAAGACAGACATGAGACAGTGTCGATTTCCATCAACGCAACTCGACACTGTCTGCGCTGCTGTCGCTGTCGCTGTCGCTGCTGCGCCTGGATGACAACTAAACCCTAAACCCTAAACCTGGAGATTCTGGACACACCCACGCAGGCGGCAAACTGCGCTCGTCATCAGCTGCACGCTCTTATTACATGCGAATCTGCAATCGCAATCATTTTCTGCTGTCCCAGCTGCTGAGCATTTAGGGTTCTGCCAGAGCCGTGGTGCAGCACGTTGGCAAGCATGAGGGCGGCGCGCTCGAGGCCACGTGTCTTGATCTGAACAGAATGCTCGGCATCCCCATGTGCCACACCCTCCCCACAAGCCTCTGCGCAGGCCCCCGGCTGGCCGAACCACTCGGCGACGGTGCGCACCGACAAGCGCCCAGCGCCACTGCCGCGGGCTCCCAAGTGTTTCGCCAGCGCCAGCGCTTCGGACTCCGCGGCCAGCGGCCGGCCGGCGCAGCTGTCGGCGCAAGCGGCGCTGCTGGAGCGGTGTATGGCCGCCGCTGCGCATTGATTGACGCGGCGGCGGAGCTGGACGAATTGGACTCCAGGGTGGGAGACGGCGACTGCGGCACAACGCTCAGACTGGCGGCGCAGGCCATCCGGGAGGTGGGACCTGAAGCTGGGATATCATCGTATCTCTGATAGTGTGAACGATCCACAACATGCTTGTGGTTTCCTCTAGCAGTGGCGTCAGCGACCTGCATGCTTGCAGCCTGTGCCCTTGCAATTTGCAGCCTTCGCGTCATGCCTCGAGTCCCAGCCAGTCAAGAAGCCAGACGGCACAAGGACAAGCTTGAACCAATTCACGTAGAATCTCACACTTATGACCGCGCACTGGCTTTCCGGTTCGGACACCACGAACTGCCCCGATCAGACGTCCCGCTTGCGGTACAGGGCCTGGCATCTTCCTACCCCCTGGATGATCCTGCTGCGACACCCGCGGCGGTAGGCGAAAGTGTGGGGGCCCCGCCGGCGGAACATCCGGCGACTTGTACCATGTGCTGTTCGCCGCTGCAGCTGCCTCGCTGGCCAGGTGCTCGCCTCGCGCGGGAATCTGTGCGCGGGAATCTATGAGGCACTTTGCTGCGTGCCTGTGCGCCAGGCTGGCCCGTGCGCAGTAATCTCAGCAGTGCGCATGTTGCACACAGCACGTGACAGCTGCTGAGCCGTGAACTTGGTGCACAAAACACAACAGGAATCCCATTAACTCCTCCCGTCGACCACCGGCAACGTCGCGGCGGTAGTGGCTCAGTCAGCAGCAATCAGCTGAAGCGCGTCACTGCTTTGGCGCTATGTTTTCAGCCCTCAAACTGGGGGCGTCAACCAGCCCGCTTTGGAACGTACAAAGCCTTGAGCATGATTGATACAAGTACAACTGTCTGCTGCAGCAGCAGCGACAGTGTCGGCGGTGGGACGCCTAGCGTGCAAGCCTGGGCGGCCGCGGCGCGGGCGGGCGTGGCGGCGGTGCAAAAGTACGGCGGCGCAGGGCCGGGCCACCGTACCATGCTCGACGCACTGCTGCCGGCGGTGGACAACCTGGAAAAGGCGACAGGTGGGTTTGAAATGATCCTTACACCCCCCCGAGTGAAGACCTCCACGCGGTGCAAAAGTACGGCGGCGCAGGGCCGGGCCACCATACCATGCTGGACGCGCTGCAGTCGAGGGGGCACCCACAGGGTTCACCAGGGCTGTGTCTGCGCTGTGCACTGGCCATGGTTGTCGTACATTCCTGCCGGCATCTGCTCGGTGCCAGATCCGCCCCTGCAGCAGCAGGTCTTGATGTTATCGTGTGGGCGCCTGTCGCAGAGGCGCTGCTGGCGCCGCAGCGGCTGCCGCAGCGGCAGCCAAGCAGGGGGCGGAAAGCACGGCGCGCATGGAGGCGGGCCCCGTCTCTACGTGCCCGCGAGCGCCCTGGCCAGCACGCCCGATCCGGGCGCCACGGCGGTCGGCGTCTGGCTGGGCGCACTTGCCAGAGTGATCTCAGAGTGATCGGCAGGGATTGCGGCGATGCGGCGGACGCCAGTATGTACGAATGGCAATGCAAGGCTTGATGCTGGAGGCCCTTGCTGCTAATCTTGGCTGACAGCACGGCAAATTCCAGAAGCAAGCCGATATTGGCAGAATGCGCACGTCAATTATACGAGGTGCCAGCGCCGAGTTGAAGCTTGCAGAGCGATGGTGTCCCATGTTCTGCAAAATGAAACCTACGTCGAGTAGTGGAGGCAGGCAGAATATCAGACCAGTCCCTCAATTCCGCCGTGAGCTCGAGTCTCTTGCACCATGCACAATCGCCAGACTGGTTTCCGGCATGGCGCCATGTCCGCCACATGGACTCTAGCTGCAACCCGTGCATCTCCAGATTGCCCACGCTGCCGCTGGGGAAATGTACAAGTAAGAACACACACCTTTGCGCTGACGAACACACACCCTATGCTGCTGCAGCAAACCCTGAGACCGCGTCCAACATGCAACAGCTGCTCTGCCAAGCCCTCAGCTCTGGCGGCGTGAGCTAGCCGCGCTACTGGAAGTCGGCGACGCAGTTGACGTCGGTGTTATCGCTCATGCGCCATACGCCCGTCAGCAGATCGAATCCATTCCCACCCTCCAGCTCCGCACGTGGCGCCTGCTTCTGCAACTTACAGGCAGCTGGGGCAGACACTGAGGGAACGAAGAGCAGCAATGTCCCAGCAGTGTGAACCGCAATTTGTGTTAAAACCATCACTCCTCCAAACCATGCCCCTACCGCACTGCGCAGGGCATTGCAAAAAGGGTGGGCGTTCGATATCAATACACAAAACAAGTCATCATGCCTTGCGGCGCGCAACTCATGAGTGCGCAACCGTCCGCTCTGCACCTCCGTGCTGTCGCTCTGGTGAACAGGCGTTCAGTCCAGCTCCGGCAGCGGCGCGTCCACCTCCGCTTGGCCCAGCAGCCCCTGCGATACATGCCACCCTGCAACGTCAGATTGTGAGGGCCACAACTTCCACGAGTGATGACGTGATGGAGGAATGTCCATCGCCTCAACTAATGGAAGCTACAGACAAGTCTTGAGGGTCGCCTTCCAGCCAAAGTCAACGACCGCTGCCAGCTTGCAGATGCACAAAATGACGTGCCACATCTTGCTGCGAGGCTGCCCACGGCTTCTTGTTGGCCGCTGCCAGCGGCAGCGCTGCAGTTCTGCCGCCGCTGTCAGGCCTGGAGTTACCGCTTGCCCTCCGTGAAGAACAGTAGGCTGCGGTGGCGGCAGCTCGCCCAGAAGCGGTAGCGCAAAGGGGTTGACTCGAGGCGACGCTGCCGCTTCTTTGGAAATGCAGCCGCTGCTGAGTGCGCCCGACACAATGCCGTCCTGACCCCTGTCACCCATGACGACCAGCTCTGGTTTCTCGCCTGCAAAACCCTAAACCCTAAACCTAAACCCTAACGGATCGCTGTTAGAGGCGTGCAGCTGCGCATGACAGATTGCCAGGTAAGGTCCTGCGGTGCCACAAAGCGGAAAACGCCGACAGTCACAGCAAGCACCATGGGCGAGTGTGCTCCGATACGTGCCTTTCTATGAGGCAGCCGCCCCCCGCGTGCGCGGCTTGTGCACGCAAGCGGCCTTTAACTTCCCGATCACTTTGCGGGCGCCTGCACTCTTCTGCTGCCGGCGTGCTCCCTGGCGCTGCAGGTCTGCCACCGCCTGGCGACAATCCACCTACATATAGCAATGGGCATCATGCCATGCAGCAACCAATGCCTGTAATGGGCGGCCGCAGCCCTCTTCTTGTGCTGCATGCATCCTCGACATGTATATTCACGCCTAATTGCCTGGCGGCCGCCCGTGTAGGGCTTCAAGGCGGGCAATGCGCTCAACAGATGCACACGCGCCGAGGCAAATGGGCTCCTGTGTGCAACCTCGAGCCAGTCTGCAGGTCGGAGCAGCGGCACACAAGCAGAGTGCTGCACGCTGCAGACCCAGCAGAACACAGGCAGATTGGCTCCAGGCACATGTGACGCGCCTCGACAAAGTCTTGGAACGCGTCCGACACCACCTTCAGCTTCGCGAACACCTGCAGCTCCGCCGTCCACAGCCACTCAAACTGCGGCAAAGACGGAAAATGTTTCGGGCCAGTCGAGAAAAAGAGAAAACGCCATAGACGCATGGTAGATCAGCATGCTCATCAGGATGACGCTGGTCTCAGCTTGGACGAAGTGCCAAGGTCCTGACTGCCACGTCAGCGCTGCGTAGGGACACTGCCAACCGCACCTCGGGCGTTGCCATGCAGGCGCGGTGTCGCTCCAGGGTCACGCCGTCTGCTGCCGGCTGCGCGGCGGGCTTGAACAGCTGACTCCGGATAGCCCCGAGCTCGAGGCTCCTGCGCTGCAAGCCGTCGAGGACCTCCTTGAAAACGTCCACATGCCGGCGCATGGCTGCGAGCGTCATGTCAGGCGGCAGCTGCCGCCACAGCTCCTGCTGATCCGCTGCGGCCGGCGTCGCCAGCGCAGACATGTGCAAGCACAGGTCCGTCTCTGCCACCGGTGTGCAGCTGCGCCCGTCCGCCACTGTCTCGTCTGCAGCCGCCCAGCGCTGCGCTGCAGCCTTCTCGTCAGACAACGGCCCAGATGCGGCTCCTGCAAGACGCATCCCGGTTTGTGACTGATGCTGCATGGTTTGTGATTGTGAAGCTGATGCTGCATGGCCACAGGCGCTGAGATTCGCTTGGGGCATTGCGAGATGGCGATGGAGTGCGCTGCACCGCTCTCGATAGCCGTGATGCAGCCGTGGCTTTCACGGCTCTGCTCAACGTGCGTAGTGCTGGGGTGTAGCATACCCATTGTGTAAAGCGCTGGTCGCGCAGTGCGAGGTCTCCTGTCTTATTTGAGGCTCCGCTCGGCAGTGCTGGCTAGTGGCCTACTAGTGCAGCCATGAGCTAGGTCAGCTATGGCAGGTTGCTGCGAGGCGTCTGGATGTGAGCAGCGGCGTCTGGTGAACATTGCAATCTCGCGAGAGAGATATAAGTGGTTTACACGGTGTCGCAAGCCGCGCCAGCGCAGACATGTGCAAGCACAGGTCCGTCTCTGCCACCGGTGTGCAGCTGCGCCCGTCCGCCACTGTCTCGTCTGCAGCCGCCCAGCGCTGCGCTGCAGCCTTCTCGTCAGACAACGGCCCAGATGCGGCTCCTGCAAGACGCATCCCGGTTTGTGACTGATGCTGCATGGTTTGTGATTGTGAAGCTGATGCTGCATGGCCACAGGCGCTGAGATTCGCTTGGGGCATTGCGAGATGGCGATGGAGTGCGCTGCACCGCTCTCGATAGCCGTGATGCAGCCGTGGCTTTCACGGCTCTGCTCAACGTGCGTAGTGCTGGGGTGTAGCATACCCATTGTGTAAAGCGCTGGTCGCGCAGTGCGAGGTCTCCTGTCTTATTTGACGCTCCGCTCGGCAGTGCTGGCCAGTGGCCTACTAGTGCAGCCATGAGCTAGGTCAGCTATGGCAGGTTGCTGCGAGGCGTCTGGATGTGAGCAGCGGCGTCTGGTGAACATTGCAATCTCGCGAGAGAGATATAAATGGTTTACACGGTGTCGCAAGCCCTGAAGGGCTAATCGGGTGCCCGCGGGGAACCCCTCACTAAATCTGTCTGGACGAAACTGTCGAAACAAGCAACGATGAAGTCCATCACAGCAACCTGGTCGGCCTGGTTGACGATCTCACGCGTGGATTGAACGTTCCAGAACAAATCCGGATTCTGGTCGCGAATGTGCTGCACTGCTGGGCACTCAAAATTCATGTGCCGCTCGTCGCCCACCACCGCGGCGTCGCACTGCTGGCAGTGCCGCCGGTGCCTGGGCGCGTGGTCCCGCCTGCCCATCACCACTGGCAGTGTGCTGCAGCCAAATCGAAATCGTAGATAGCTGCCGATGCGCCGTGCCGAGTGCAGCTGCCGAAAGATCCGCAGGTGCACCTGCTGCCGCGGTATGCGGGAAAACCATCGCCAGTACGTGCACTTAGCTGCCACCTCGGTCCGGCACGTCCGAGGGCACACGCTGAGGGCCTCCCATGCCCGCTGCTGCTGCGCTGCCCGCAGGCCCAACACATGTTGCATGTTGACGCGCCGCACTCGCTTGCGTGCTGAGCGGCAGCTCATACCCCAGCCTTTGGCACTCTCGCCGCAGCCCCCACACCCAGTCCTAGTGCCGACCAGCAGCGCCTCCCTCTGGGCGTCCATCAGTAGCTCATAGTGGAGACTGCCTCGCGGCTGGACGCACAAGCTGTTCCAGAAGCGCAGGCTATGTGCTAACCACCGGGCCTCGATGTCCGTCCTGCCCAACTCCGCCATCAGCGCCTCCAGGGGCACGCCCGTTGGCAGACGGCAGATGCTGCGGACGTAGCCGCGGTGCTGGGCCGCTAGCTTTCGTCGCTGCTGCTGCGCCGCCGGGTGAACGCCCCATACCTCGCATGAGGACAGCGCCGTAGCGGGAGAGTTTGCCACTGCCACCCTGTCGCTGGGGAGAGTCTGCCCTGGGGATCGCTGGGGGGTTTGCCCTGGGGAGAGTTTGCCACTGCCAGAGAGAGTGATAGATGTCGCTGCAGCTGATTGGCGTTTTGAATTGGCGTTTGGATTGCCGGGAACTGTCGGAGGATGTACAAGCTCGCTCGGCAAATGCAATCCTGTGTTTTGTGCAGCGCGACCCCACGAGAGCAAACATCATGTCGCTGTGCCCGGGACGCCTGCAGCCATGCGCCGCTGTTGGCGCGGCAGGGTGCAGGCGGCAGGCGCCGCTCGTTCGATCGACGGCCGTTCTTCAACAGCGATCTGTGGCGCTGCGGCAGCGGGACAGCGGCCTGGCAGCGCTCCAATCGCGATGCAGGCCCTCACTAGCCGCATCCCCGCGCCCTGTAGCCGGCCACCTGCAGTGCAGAGCCGCTGCTGCAGCAGAGGGACAGGGCTTCTCTGACGGTGGGGCATATGCTGCATGCCGAGGATTTCCGGCCAAGCCCTCCCGGCTTGGCATTGGCGATGACCAGTTGCGTTCATAAGGTCCCGATCCAGGCCGCTGCTGCGGATCAGAATCGAACACCTGCACGGTGGCCCCATGCTTCAAACTGGCAGACTAAAGCGCACACAGAAATTCTGTTCAGAATGAACTTTGGCTCGAATTGGGCAGGCAGGATTGGCGGAGTGCCTGACTTGAAAACGGTGTCACAGGCGACGCAGACAGCTCGGCTGCCGCAGAGAAGAAGGAGCCGCTCGGGAAGACGCTGTACCTGGGGGCGCTATTTGGCGGGTGGTACCTCTTCAACATCTGGTTCAACATGTGCGCCCTAAACCCTAGACCCAGCCCTGCGCTGGCACTTCTGCTGCTGTGACGAGCGGACGACAGAATGAAGGCTGCAGCGGTGACTGCGTCATGCTACCCAAATGTTGAAATGACCGCCTTTGTGTCCACACATGCAGCTACAACAAAAAGGCGCTGAAGGTTTTTCCGTACCCGATGACGTGCACGGCCATTCAGGTGACAGCGCACAATACGCGTCCTGACTAACATCCTTCCCAGCCCTGTTCATATCTGCCACACTGATCATGTACTACTAGTGCAATAAGTGCTATTTGTGTGCGCCTGCAGTTTGGCGTCGGCAGCCTCATGGTGCTGGTGATGTGGACGCTGGGGCTGCACAAGAAGCCGAAGCTGGAGCAGGACACGGTGAGCTTGACAGGCGCCAAAGGCATCGCCTTTGCGCATCAGAGCCGTTTGAGACGCACCGTCTCACCTGCACCTGCACAGCGTCTGCCCTGCTGACCCTGTTGCCCGATCGTGACGTCGTGTACTGCGTGCCCCTTCTGCAGCTGAAAAACATCAGCCCGCTGGCGCTGGTGCACGCGCTGGGCAACACGCTCACCAACGTCAGCCTGGGCCGCGTTGCCGTCTCCTTCACGCACACCATCAAGGTGCCGTCAGGGTTTAGGGTTGCTTTTCGCCCGTGTTTTAATCTTGCACGGTTCTGGCATCACCATGCATGTTTCGCTCCATGCAGCGCGTGAAACATCTCGGAGGCGGCGCGTGCCGCTGGCCACTCTGCATGCCCGTGTCACCTCATGCTCGACAACGAGTTTAGGGTTTAGGTTTAGGGTTTTATAGAGTCCACAGCATGCTCGACAAAGAGTTTAGGGTTGAGGGTTTAGGGTTTTTAGAGTCCGCAGCTTTCGCGTTGCATGCAGGCCATGGAGCCCTTCTTCTCGGTGCTGCTGTCGTGGATTTTCCTGGGGGAGGCCGCGTCGGCCCCGGTGCTGCTGTCGCTGCTGCCGATCGTTGGTGGCGTCGCCGCCGCCTCCGTCAGCGAGGTGGGTTTGGGTTTAGGGTTTAGGGTAAATCTACCCTAAACCCTAAACCCTGAATAGCACCGCACACGCGTCTGATCAGCTGCGATCTGGCAACGGGATGTGTGGTATGGCAGCCAAACGTGGTCAAGCTCAGCAAGTATCCGGCTGGCGCTGATAGCTGGAGCATATCAAGAGTGGATGCCTGGCCGTCCACAGGTGACCTTCAACTGGGGTGGGTTTGCGGCGGCCATGGGCAGCAACCTCAGCTTCCAGTCGCGGAATGTGCTGTCGAAGAAGCTGATGATCGGCGCCAAGGTGCGACCAGATCTGAGCCGCAGCTGCTTGCCTCATGCAGCAGCCCGGCCTGCCCTGATCTCATCGCTCCAACTGACCTCGTCGACTGTTTCCACAGCCTCAACAGCCCGTCAACTGCACGGCAATTGCACAGCGCCGCGACTTGCTCTCTGCTCAGAAATCTGACACTTTAAATCAGCAGCCTCTTGGCCCATGCAGAGTCTGGACAACATCAATCTGTTCAGCGTCATCACCATCATGGCGTTCCTGGTGCTGGCGCCCATTGCCATTGCCATCGACGGCGTGCAGTTCACGCCCGCCGCGATGCGGGCTGCCGGCATCGCCGACCCGGGCACCGTCATGAAGCACGTGCTCATCGCGGCGGCCTGCTTCCACTCCTACCAGCAGGTGCACAATGCGGCGGCACTGCGGCGTCATGCAGTGCAGTGCAGTGCCGATCAGCCCAGCGGGCTGCACGAGCTGTGGTGCACTGGCAGGCCCTGGTCCATACATGCCCACACCCATCTCTCTGTGGGCCTCCATACTCTCGAAGTGCGGCAGATGCTGCACCAATACTGTTGCACCAATGCTGCAGCAATACTGTTGTGTTTTGCGGCGCAGGTGTCGTACATGATCCTGCAGCGTGTGTCGCCGGTAACACACTCCATCGGCAACTGCCTGAAGCGTGTCATCGTCATCGTCGCCTCCGTCATCGTGTTCCAGAATCCCATGTCTAGGCAGAATATGATCGGTGCGCCGCGCTTGTGCCGCCGCACGTTGGCAGTTTCCGCTGTAGTTTCCGCTGTACATGTGCTATCTGCCTGGCACCTGGCCGCCTGGCGCATGCCTTTGGCTCGCAGTTTGTGTTTGATGCAAGGCATCAAAGAGGCAAGTCACTGTCCACCGTTGACAATCCAGTGCTGTTGCTGCTGCAGGCACCGGCGTCGCGCTGGCGGGTGTGTTTGCGTACAGCCAGGTCAAGCGGCTGTCCGGCAAGAAGAAGGCGGCTTGAAGTGCAGTTGAAACAGGCGTGCGTTGATAGCGCTGCAAGTGAGAGGCGGAGTTGTAGCAGGCCGCAATGTACAATTTAACATTACTGATGATTGAGAGCAGAGCAGTCATGTCATTTCTGGACACACAGTCGAGTGCACTATATAACTTTATAACTTTATAACTTTATAATTCAATGCAAGACATACAACCGGGTGCGCCGCAGCCACGCTTGCAATGCCGCAATGCGAGACACGTGCTTGATATCGGCCCTCGACGCAACACTTTAGTACACTACATCACGCCAGGCCAGCTCCAGCTGTGTTCAGCGTGTCGCGGTGGATTCTGCTCGACCCAGAGTCGCTTAGGGCCACATCCACCGGCGGGTGGCCCGGCGGCCACTGATCTGAGCGTCCGGATCGGCCGCCCAGCTCGGCACAGCTGCACCCATCTCCATTTCGAACTTTGCATTTCTGCAAGCTTGCTGATCCTCTGATCACCCTGGTCCTCGTACATCATCCTGCAGCTTCGCGCACAAGTTATTGCTCGTTTTGCAACCTTTCCTGGACAATCACATTTGCTGGCTAGCCTATCTCTCTTAAAACAGCCTTGGTGCGGGCTCTTGGCCGCAGCAAACGTTCGCACTTGTCATCCTCAGCATCACAGCTATCGCCGCGGGCACCAGCACTCTGCTGCAGCACCTTTCGATAGCAACTGGCACAGCACCTCTGCAGCAATTCTTCGGCGCTAGGCCTGATTGTCACAGCGGCAGGTCGATCCGGCCACGATATGAGTTTGGCCACTAGCAACCTCTTCTCCGCCCTGAGCACCAAGACCAGCAAGAAAAAGCCATCCGAGAAACCCGGCAAGGATGGCGACGGCGAGCCCGTGGGCAAGAAGGCGTCCAGAAAAGCAGCTCGGCAGCGGGAGGAGGAGGACACGGCAGCCATGGAGGCGGCCATTTTCGGTGGCGCGCAGCCCAGCGTCAGCAATTGGGCTGATGAGCTCGACGATGAGGAGGACTTCGAGCTGTCCACGGGTGGTGGCCTTGCGCCCCTTCCCGACGACTGGGCAGCCGAGGTATCTGTTGCGATGATGCATGCACCTCGAAGCGTTTGCCGGCCGGTACAGCCTGGTATTTGTTGTGGGCTACTGCGCGTGATCCTGCAGGTGGCATCATCGCGCAGGAGACATGCATGTTCGCGTCAACAGCCATCGACTGTCTGTGTCCGACACCACAATCCTTCATGCAACTCAAAGTACCGTTGCTTCCTACGCATGGTTACTGAAACACTTCTGCTGCGCATCTGCGCAGGCAGCTGGCGGCGGCTCGGATGGTAACGCCGCGGCTGTAGAGGAGGAGGCAGACGACGAGGTGAGGACCCACATCGCTCTAGCAGTCAGATGGATGTTCATCGACGAGTATGATGATGCGTACACAGCATCCAGCATGCACTCGAACGCCGAGTCCTGCTGCCAAGGTCAGCATGCACATGCGCTACGGGTGGACACCATATTGATGCCTGTGGAACAGGGGGTCCTGTAACAAATTTTGATGCAAGGGGTCAAAACGCGCCTGCATGCGGCAGTCTTGACCATGCCGGAGTGCGTGACAATCTAGCGATATTACCGCTAACCGGCACAAGCGCGCACACCTGCAGGCACATCTCCAGCAGATCCACGAGGAGCTGGGGCTCGAGCTCGAAAAGGAGGACGACGACGAGCACGTCGCAGGTCCGTGCCTGACTGTCCACCCCGCATCGACACGTTCCTGCCTGTGCGAAGAGATGCGCTGCGCCATGCACGATGCAGCAGGGCCTTGGCCCAGGGCACTTCCAGGAAGATGGCACCGAGAGGAAAAGCCAAACACCGAGGAGGAAACGAAGCGGTGAGCTGCACCGTGCTCCAAGTATTTCACGTCGTTATCATGTGCAGACGAGAAGGAGGAGGAGGAGGAGGCGGAGCCGCAGCCCAGCGCCGAAGAGCTGACGGCCCAGCGGGCGGCAGCCGTTGCCGTGGCGGCTGAGGCAGCCGAGGCCGCGCGCCTAGCAGAGCAGCAGCTGTCGAAGAAGGTGCACAGTCTCTCCGTGTCGTCCAGGGGGTGCAGCAGATGAGCGATATGTGAAGCAAGCCGCGCGAATCAGAATATGGAGAAGGCCGGCTCAGCAGCTGCACCTGACCTACAGTTGACGTGACATTGTCAGGGCCGGCGCTGCCCATAGGATAAAAGCGGCGTATACTCGACAGCGTGCTTCCTCGCAGCCTCGTTTTGCTCTGGAAGCAGGGAGCCTGCAGTTGTGACATGCAGCCATGCCGACCACTGGGAGATGAAGCAGTGTTCTGCCGCGCGCAAAACAGGAACAGAAAAAGAAGAGCATGGAGGAGCTGGCTCAGGTGCTGGCGGAGCTCGGCATCGAGGGCGACGAGGCCGCGGCAGTGTCTGCTGGTGCGTGCGTCTGGCGCACAATACACGTGCTCTCCGCCTGGCGGGCGCTTTGATGACCCTAACCCTAACCCTAACCCCAGCCACGTGGCGGACGCGCATGCGCACTGTTCCTTGCGTGCAGATCCCAGGGCGTTCATGTGATGCGAAATGTGACGTGTGCATGCTCACTGCGTCGCTGCGACCAAACATGCTCACGTATGATGCAGCAGTCCTGCGAGCCCCTCCGATGTCAGTTCCCGCTTTTGCCGCAGAGGCGGCGGAAGAGCAGGACGGCGAGAAGTCGTCCGCTGCCGCCGCCCGCGCAGCAAAGCGCGCCCGGCAGAAGGCCGCTGCCGCTGCCGCCGCCAAGGAGGCGGCCGGCGATGCGCAGGAAGGGGATGCATCTCCTGCTGCCAACGGCGACGCCGCGCCGCAGCAGGAACAGGCTGCCGAGGAGGAGGCAGCGCCCGTCATCGAGGACCCTGCAGAGGTGAGGGACGCGCTTTGCTGGCCATGGAAAGGCCGCCGGGGCTTCTCAAGGAGTTCTCTCTACCCACGGCATTGCAGTCATCCCAAATCTCATATGGCAACAGCTCAGCGTTGCAGCGCGATGCTAGAGCACAGCCTTGAGTATGGTCCCCTGGGCTGCTGTCGTAGGCCAAGAAGCGGCTGGCGGCGAAGAAGAAGGCAGCGGCCGGCAAGAAGGGCGGTTCGGTGGCGCTGCTGGCCAAGGCGGCCGCGGAGGCCAAGGCGCGCGCCTCGAAGAAGGGCAAGTCCAAGGATAAGTCCGGCTACAATCAGGTGCGCATCTTGACCCGTCCGTTTGTCGACGTCTTGTCCAAGACACCATGCGGCACCTGATTGTCCTGCACTTGCTGCGAGAAAGGAAGGCGAGGCACTGGTTGCCAACGAACCCGATTCCACCTTCGCCATCATCTGACCTGCGGTTGCGGTCTGGAGGAGTGTCTTCATTTGTTGTCAGTCATAGCGATCGCCCAGCCCAGCTGTGCTGCCCGCAGATGCCGACGCGGTGAGTGGCGCCGTGGCGCAGGACCATGCAGTGTGGCTGAGAGGAGCGCAGACAGATCCTGGGCGGAGCGAGAGGCCGCTTTCTGTGACGAGGCTTGCCCTTTGCAGACACAAAGTGTCGCCTGCAATTGGCCTGAAATTCGTCGGCATCCGCGCAGCCGTGCGCTTGTCGGCAGGACACACTACTCCTATGTGCCGCATGCAGCTCTACGCTGAAATAAAGGAGCATGTTCTAAACTATCCTACCTGCCCACCTCTGAGTGCACAAGTTCATCGATGCTGTGCGCCAGGCGCTGCACCTCACCGAGGTATGCAAGGCTGCCAGTGCAGTCCGTCGCTCCGTCCTAAAGCTTGCGGTCCCATCTGCATGCTTGCTGTCAGGTCACAACCCCCTTCGCACGTTGCCAGGCGCCATCTGACATCTGTGCAGGTCGCACCTCGATGGCTCAATCGTCTCTTGCTGCTGAGGCCAGGGGCAACAAGGGTTTTGCCCTTCAGCATTTCGAGACTTTGCGCGTGTTTTTGATATGCGCGCTGCCATTGACGGCTTGACGTGGAAGCTTACCTGCAGCCCCAGTTGCTGACCCAATCGTCTGCCATCGCCCGCCCGGCCAACTTCGTCGCCCCGGGCTGCTCGAGGACGCAGCAGGCAGAGCACCGGATTACCTGGGGCCAGACAAGCGTCTTTCCGGCAGTGTATCGGCAGGCCCAAGGCAGGCGCCGCAATGGCAGCCTGTGTTGGTGAGTCGTGACATTAAGTTTATTTGCTTCCCAGACCTGCCAATGTACACTCAGACTTGTCGGATGCAACCAGGCTTCTGTGTGCCCTTGCCTCCTGCCTCGTGGGCAAACAATGGTCGGGTCCTGAACCGTATGGGTAGACGGACATGCTGATCGCCAGGCCGTCCCAGTCGCCTGGCCGTCGTGCAGTCGAGCTCATCCATCCGGCCCCACTCTCAGAGGGTTTCTCCGGCATATCCGATGAGTTGGTGTGGCCTGGGAGGCAGCACTGGCTCTCAGGATCAGGATTGAGTCCAATCTGCATGCGTATGTTGCACTTGCAGCTAAGACCTGGCTGCGCACCATCTGCACAAAGAGGCGGAAGATACTGTTGTTCAGGCGGTACAGACTACATGCAGACAGTGCACACACTAAGAGATGCTTGAAGTTGTGTATGCTGAGCAGGCTGTGCTGGCTTGGTGTCCGTGCGGGGACGTCCTGACCGCCTCATTGCTCCTTGTTTCGCCGTTAAGTCGTGCAATTGGGACGATTCGCATCGGCAATGCAGATGGAGATGCGCCTTCACCTCCTCCGCGAACAGTTGACCATCTGATCCAGGATGGAGGCTTGGCCTGAACTATGTGCAGTCAGCCACCGGGAAGATGGGTATTGGCGGCGTCGTTATGACTTGGCAAGGTCATGCAAACGGCGCTGATCTCCTGGCTCCTATGCACGCAGTGCCGCGCAACTTTGCGCTGCTGGAGGAGCTGGAGAAGGGGGAGAAGGGCATCGGCGATGGCACTGTGTCGTATGGCATGGACGACGGCGACGACATCATGATGCGCAACTGGACGGGCACCATCATTGGCCCCTCCAACGTGCGCTCTGCTGCCCCGACTCTGTTCGTCCACACGGACGAGGCACATGGAGTTCCGAAGCCTCTGCTGCTTTTTGTTCATTGCAGAGCTCCTTGATGCTGTGCCATATGTTGCTGGCAGGCTAGGGTTTAGGGTTTGCCTAGCAGCTGCCCTGGTTGCTGGAGTCCTCACGCTTTGGATGCGATCCTGCTGCTGCAGACAGTGCATGACGGACGGATATACACGCTGAAGCTGTATTGCGGCGAGCAGTACCCAGACAGGGTGCGAGATTGGATTGCGCTGTGAAAATTGACACTGGCTTTGCGCAGCAAGCATACACTCGGTTGCAAGCGACGCTGTTATAAGCGACGCTGATATGAGACATGTGGCTCCTGCCGCAGGCACCGCAGGTGCGCTTCATCTCGCGCGTCAAGCTCAGCTGCGTCGCCAACAACGGCGTGGTGCACCCTTTTGCCTGGCCCCGAATGGAAACTCCCCTATGCGAGATGCACTCCAGCGACATTTCAGAACATGGTGCCACTGCCTTCAGCTGCAATTACGGTAGGACATTATAAATCCTGAGTCAACCCTTTACCGCAGGTCGACCCCTCGCACTTCCATGTGCTGGGCCAGTGGCAGCGCGGCTACAATATGGAGACGGTGCGAACCCGGCTCCATCAAGACTTTGCTGTGCCTTGCAGTGGAGCATTGGCGTCGTGTGTACTCGAGGGCATGTACAGCGTCTGAAGTCGCACCGCCAAATCATAGTTTCTTGCTGCGTTCCCCTTTCAAACCTGGTGCGCCGCCACCGCAGGTGCTGACAGAGTTGCGGCGTGAGATGGCCTCGCCGCACAATCGCAAAGTGCCGCAGCCGCCAGAGGGATCCAACTACTAGCGCATAAGTCGCGGCGGCGTCGCACAGCCATCGGCAAAGCGCTCTTCAGGCCTGCTTGGTGCTGGTAAGCCACGCAGCTGGCCGGGTGCATCCCGCTGCCGCATACTGGCATGGCCAGCTGGTGCTGGTGGGCCGACATGCGGATGCGGCTGCTACTGCAAGCGCTCGCATGGCTGTGGGTGCGCTATGACAGGCGGCGGCGGAATCCTAAACCCTAAACCCAGGCAGGGATGGGACTGGCTGCGCTGACAATGGCGGCCAGGGAGCTATGTGGAACAGGCCGAGGCTGCTGGCAGTTGTTGTCACATACCTAGCACCAGACAGCTGCCGGAGGTGCGTGCGGTCTTGTTCGTGAATCCTGCCCATTGCGCGTGGATCTCACCCTCCAAGGTAGATGCGGCAGACGACCTTTCGCGCTGTTCAGTCTCCCCGTTTGGTGCACAAAACCTTCAGGCAGAGGACTCGAATTGTACTGCAGCGTCGTATGAGTTCATCCTGAACATTGGTGGAAGCCAGATTCAGAAAGCAGGTCGTGCGTCAACTGGCCTTCCATGTACTTTGCGCTGCGCCGCCCTAGGTTCCAACAGCCACCCCACCGGCGTGGCTTCCACGCCTGGGCATGTATCATCCTTCCACTCCGAGAGTGCTGCAAGCAACGCCTTTCCCGCGGCAGGGCAGCCGTCGCTTCGTTCAGGCACATGCACGTGCAGCACGCCACCGAGATTTCTCGTGAGGCTGCCTCGTCAGCAACATTTTATGCAATGACAGACTCGTGGCGGCTGCTGTCGGTGCTACGATTGCAAATCTGCTTTGAAGCACAGCCTGTTGTATTCAGAACCAGAGTGGCTCAAGCAGGAGCGGCAAAATTAGGTCCAGAAGTGTAAACGCGACACACGCTGTCAGGTCCGTCGCCAGCTCTGCGGCGAGTCCTGCACCGCTTGGCAATTAATGCTTTGCGGAGGAATGCGACAAGCTCTGACGCGCTGCCTTCAGTATCTTCAGAAACATCTGTGTATGTGGGTTGTGCGATCTGACCAGGAAGTGCAACGGCCCATTCCACGTGTGACTCAGCATTGTGCTGAGTCCGGTGCATTGTACAAATATTGTGCAATTGAACGAGCCGGTTTTGATCCGCAGCGTCGACGATCGCTGCTGCTGCTGGGAGATGCCACACCTAGTCATTCGGCGGCGCCAGGCGGGCAGCTGAGTCATGCACCTGCTCCTGACTGCTCGTAGGGATCCTGCCCGCCATCTTGAGGCGCAGCAGTATTCATAATGGCACTGGCAGCGCTGCGCACGGCGGCAGGCGCTGGCCGCAACGCAGCAGGCTTGCTGCGGCAGGGGGCGCCGGCGGCAGCTGCGGCGGCCGCGCAGTCTCGCGGCGTGTCATCGCACTCGGAGAACACCAACACGTTCATCAGGGAGGTGGGCGCAGCCGTATTTGCGTGTGTGCAGGAAACGCGACATCGGGCATGCACATGCAAGTTGAGTAGCAAGTTCAATGCATATGCAGCAATGAAAGCATACCGTCACAGCCGGACGTGGATGCGCTTCACCTGGAGTTGCCGTTTCGTGGCAGGCGCTCCACGAGCTTGAGTACCCAGCAAAGCTGCAAAAGCTGTTGCTGATGCCTGAGCGAGAGGTGGGCATCCGCCCTAGCCAGATTCCTGATGCGCTGTGCCGCATCGGAGGAGATGCGTGCATGCCGGGGAAATAACATATGTGCGTGGACCATGAGCCAGATGTTCGACACAATGCCATGCCCTGCAGGTGCTAGTGGAGCTGGTTATCACCAGGGACAACGGCGAGATCGAGACGTTCAACGCCTACCGGGTGCAGCACGACAACAGGTGCGAGGTTAGGGTTTTGCAGACTCCCAGCCGCTAGTGCAGCCGCTAGTGCATGCGAGGCTGCACTCACACACCGTGCTGCTGACGCAGCAGCACGCAGCAGGGACAGCTCAATCAGAGATAAATCGCATTGCCTGTTGGGTGGTGACTGGACGACTCACCTGACCCTCTCTTCCGGCACACGCATGCAGCCGGGGACCCTACAAGGGCGGTCTGAGATACCATCCTCAAGTCGACCTGGACGACGTGCGCAGGTGCGCTTGTTCGACTTCTTAGGGTTTAGGGTTTGCTCTCCTGCAGAGCTGGCACCAGCAGACGGGTGAACCGGCATATGGCGCTGCGGATCACTCATCACATCGGCGCAGTGTACGCAAAGCCAGATTTGCAAGAGCTGCCGCGCGCACCAGCTGACTGCCATTGCCTGGTGTGCAGCCTGGCGAGTCTCATGACATGGAAGACAGCGCTCATGGATATCCCCTTCGGTGGCGCCAAAGGTGCCTGACATCATGTCAAGTCTGTCCTTACCTTACCATCTGTACTACAAATGTTGCCCCGCCGCCGTCTGTTTGCTGCTTTACAGGAAAGTCGAATCGCCAGGCTGCAAAAGCAGTGCTTTGCCATATTCTGCACTTTAGCAGTGGGGCGCCATTCGCACCCCAGTGCATCTCTCGGCAACAGCAGCTCCAATCGATCGGGTGGCTGCCGACTCGCAGGCGGCGTGTCTGTGGACGTAAAGACGCTGTCCGAGCGGGAGCGGGAGAAGCTGACCCGCAAGCTGGTCCAGGTGCAGCCCTAAACCCTAAACCCTTGATTGTGATCTCCGTTCAAATCAACAGAACTCGTCGCCGTGACGCCGTGGTGCTCCCTGGCTGTCCGTGACCTGCGCCTGACTCAGCCAGGATGTCGGCTCACATCCCGCCGCTGCTGTCGGGCAGGCGATCAAGCCCATCGTGGGACCGCAGACAGACATCCCCGCACCCGACATGCACACGGGCCCTGCGGAGATGGCGTGGTTCTTCGACGAGTACTCGAAGTTCGCCGGTGAGAACGCTGCAACAGCCTGCTGCCCCAGGCTGCCCTTGAGTTCTACA
>JAABUL010003305.1_pt1 | contig 24259 bp, 22 predicted proteins | sample 5559151 | NCBI WGS metagenome assembly JAABUL01 (sample SAMN10711876, study PRJNA513368) | rock metagenome | isolation source: Antarctica rocks | place: Antarctica: Victoria Land, Pudding Butte sud | reverse complement strand
TGTTCCTCGCCACTCAACGGACGGAGCGGCTGCTGTGGTCGTCGTCCCATCGCCCCTCATTCCTCCTGCCCCCACAGCATCTCACACTCCTCTTTTCCCTGCGCTATTTGTAGCGTGACCCACTAGTAGCCGCCGGTCGCCTAATAAATGTACCGCTGGAACACTTCGTTGTGGCGAGCCTCACCGAGGATGACGAAAGCCATGTGCGTGAAATCGGGCCGCGCCGGCTTCTTGCGCAGCGTCATGTTCGCCTCGTCCGGCGTCTTGTTGCCCTTACGGTGGTTGCAGCGCAGGCAGGCCGTCACGCAATTTTCCCACGAAGTCTGACCGCCCCGTGAGCGCGGCATCACATGGTCTACGGTGAGCGGACCCGCCGTCGTGCCGCAGAATTGGCAGGTATACTCGTCGCGACTAAGCAGCGTCTTGCGCGTCAGCGGGATTTTGAGGCGGCGTGGGATAGAGACGTAGTGGATCAGCCGGATCACGAGCGGCACGGGGAAAGCAACGCGCTCGGCGCGCAGTTGGCGCGAGATATCATTCTCAATCGCCTCCGCCTTCTCGCGGAGCAGCAGCACGATCGCACGCTGCACCGAGATCAAGCTGAGCGGCTCGAAAGACGCGTTCAAAACAAGTACACGTCCCACGTTGATCCTCCTCCCCCTTATGACGCGTCTGTCACCCGCTTACTCATGCCTGCCATGTCTATTTCTTTTATACAAAAAAGCGCACGGCTCACGGCCATGCGCTTCTACATCCTCATACTACCCCGACGTATCTCCGGGTAGACTTTCGCGTTTCTAGCACGCTGATGCCGCGCACGGCCAGACGGCCATGTATCGCGCCTTCGCTCTCTACGCATAAGCCTCACCCTTGTCCGAAGAGGTGTACTTCTACCCCCAATATAACATAACTCCACGCGGCCTGCCTATTCGTTATCATAGAGGTATGAACACTGTCACCCCGCCGCCCGTCGAGCCTGCCGCCCCCGCGCGCCCTGTGCTGGAACTCGACACAACGACGCTGCGCCTTTCTAGCCCGCGCGGCGACGCGGCGCGCGCGGCCCTCACCATCACCAACAACGGCGACATTACGCTGCGCGGCACGGCCACGGCGCGGGTCGGCGAAACGTGGCTGCGCGTCACGCCGGCTACCCTGGAGATACCGCCGCACGAGTCGCTCCAACTCGCGGTGGACACTGAGGCGGCGGATCTTCCCACTGGCTACCTGCGCGGCGAGATCGCCGTCACCAGTAACGGCGGCGCGGCGACAGTCTCCGTCCGCTTCGGCGTCCGCGCCGGACGCGTCTGGCGCGTGTTCGCCATCGCCGTCGCCGCGGTCGTCATCGCCACCTTGCTCGTCGGGGTAGCCCTCGCGCGGGTCAACGTCGTCGCGCCCCCGCTCTCGCTTCCCACTTTGCCGTCGCTCCCCGGCGGGAGCCACGGGGTCAGACTTCCACCAATTCCGGGGATACACAGCCGCGGCCCCACGCTCTCTCCAGCGGCCCACGCCGCCGCCCTCACTGACATCCAGCAGAGCGTTAAGACCAGCAACTCGGTCTGGCTCTCTGCCCTGACCCTGCCCTCGCCTTCCGCGCTGGCCTCCGTTGAGTCTGGCGACGACCTGCGAACCACCACTGCCGAGGTCAAGGGCCTCGTCGCCGCCGGTGAGCGCTGGCGGATCACGCAGAGCGCTTTTACCATACAACCGCATAGCGTAACCGTGAGCGACGACGGGGCGACCGGCGCGGCCACCGTGGTCAAGACCGAGCGCCGCGCCCTCTACGGCACGAGCACGGGCACGCCCTATGACGACCTCGACGCCACCTATCGCCTGCGCTACGACCTTGTGCGCCAAAACGGCCGCTGGCTCGTCGATCAGGTCACTGTCGAAAGCGTCACACCCCATACCGACGCGCGGACTCTCGCTTCAGTGCAGGACGTGTACGCGCGTGTAGCCCCTATCGTTATGCGCGTCGAGGCCGACAGCACCGGGCAGACTGCTGTCGGCACCGGCATCGTCGTGCGCTCCTCGGCCACTGGCAGTGATATCCTGACCAACGACCACGTTGTAACCGGCGCGGGCGGCAACGTCAACGTCGAGCACCGCACTGACAGCGGGACGGACGGTCCCTGGCACGCCTCGCGTGTCTCTGAAGACCCTGCCGACGACCTCGCCGTGATCCACATCGACCACGGCAATCTGCCCGTGGCCGCCTGGGGCGACCCCGCGACCTTGCAACTGGCGCAACAGGTGGTGGCGATTGGCTATGCCGAGGACCTCCCTGGCGGCCCAACCGTCACCCCCGGCGATGTGTCCAGTCTCGCGCGTCCCGTTTTTAACGGATCGAGCGACAATACCTACATCCAGCACTCCGCCACCATCAACCACGGCAACAGCGGCGGACCGCTCGTCGACATGAGCGGCCACGTCGTCGGCGTCAATACGCTGAGCCTCGACAACACACAGGGCCTCTTCTTCGCCATCCCCTTCACGCGCGCCGCCCCCATCATCGCCAACGATACCGGCAGCAACGGCTGAATCCATTTGAGGGGGCATAGCTTGCGATTTTAATCGCAGGCCAACGGCGTTCTAGTATCTTCCCAGTAGACGCCCGTCGAGGTGGGTACGCCCGAACTCGGCGTCGAGGCGCAGCACCACGAGCGCCTTGTTCACCGGGTCGCCGTTCGCGCCCCCGCCAGGCGACAGGTAGTCGATGCGGCCCGCGATGCCCTGATAGGGCGACAGGCTGCCGCTACCGATCGCGGCCAACGCCTGTCGCAGCGAGGCGCGCGTCGGCGCGCCGTTCAGGCGCCCAAGGGCGTAGGCCACCGTGCCCACGGCGTCGTAGTAGAGCGCCGTGTCGGCCGAGACGCGGCTGGTCCCGTACCCGCCTTTCTTGATCGCCCCCGTGTTGAGGAACGTTGTCTTGTACGTTTGCTCCATATCCAATACGGCTTTTTTCTGACTGGCGTTGAGTTGGGGCAGGTTGTACTGGTCGGGGAAAAAGTAGCTGGTGAAGTGGAAACGGCCCTTGGGTGTACCGTTGTCGCTAAATTCGACCGGCTTGTAGAAGCCGTCGTCGCTCATAATCGGCACGGACTGTGGGACGCCCGCCCCGTCCATCGCCTGCGAGAGTTTGAGCGCCTCGCGCGCGTAGCCGGCGAAGTAGACGCCGTCGACGTGGCGCGCCTGCACATCGTTGGCGAGGTCCGAGAAGTCCTGCTGCCCGATCGTATACGTTTCAGAGATCACCCGCGCGCCCCCCGCCGCCGCTTCCTGCCGCACAACGCCCGACAGGCGGTTGGCGTACGCGTCGTTGGGGTCGCCGAAGACGGCGATGGTGGGGCGCGCCGTGCCTTTGAGCAGCGTGTGCAGCAGATAGTCCGCGCCCTCTTTGCCCTGCTCGGCGTCGCCCGGACACGTGCGGAAGAAATAGGATACCGCGCCGTCATAGAACTGCGCGCTGTTGAGGTCGGGGCTGCTCGCCGTGGGCGCGATGACGGGGATGCCCCGTTGCGCGGTGTAAGGTAGTGCCCTCTTAGTCGTGCTACTATAGGCGAAGCCGACGAGGGCCAGGATGTCGCCCTGCGTCGCCAGCTTCTGGGCCGCCGCAGCGGCGCCATCGCTCGAACTGCTGTCGTTGGCGACGACCAGATACAGCATGTGGCCGTTGACGCCGCCTGCGTCGTTGATGGTTTTCTGCGCGAGGTAGGCGCCCTGTAGGTTCTGCCGCCCCACGCTCACGTTGTCGGTCCCGTCGGCCGCGGGACTGAGCGAGACGCCGATGGCGATCTTGTAGGCATGGGGATCCGCGGTGATTACCCGATTGTCCTCCTGGTAGATCAGGCTCTCCGCGTCGGCCCGGTTGATCCCGGACGCCCGCGCGTACGCGCTCATAGCGGCGGCCGTGTGGCCGCCGGCCATGGACTGGGCGGCTCGCGTCTTTGTATCCGCCCACTTCTGTCCATCAGCGAGTGAGACGCCGAGCGAGCCAAGGTCGGTCTGGTCGGTGTCGAAGGCCACGGCGCCGGCGCTGATGGGGCTAACCGGGTGCGGCTGCCGTGCGTAGATCAACGCGCCGCCGGCCGAGCCCGCGACCAACACCAGCAGCGCCAGCAACGCGATCGTCCGCCCGCGCGCGGTGGAGAGCGCGGCAGGCGGGGTGAGCACGCGGTCGACGTCCTTTTTCATCAGGGCCGCGCTCTGGTAGCGCTTTTTCTCGTCGTTTTGCACCGCGCGCGCCACGATCGCCGTCGTGGCCTCCGAGACCTTGGGGTTGAGCGTGCGCGCGGGCGGATACTGCCACAGCGGCTGGATCTTGGTAGGATCGTGCCCGGTCAAGAGGTGGCTCATCGTCGCGCCGAGCGCGTAGAGGTCGGAGCGCGTGGTCTCCTGCCCCGTGAACTGCTCTTTCGGCGCGTAGCCCGGCGTGCCCAGCGCTGTGGAGAGTTGCGCGCCGACCGCGCGCGTCGTGCCCGGCTTGAATTTGTGTGAGGCGATACCGAAGTCGACCACCTTGACGCGGTTGTTGGCGTCGACGAGGATGTTAGCCGGCTTGATGTCGCGGTGGATCACCTGCGGGTCCTGCGCCGCGAGGTAGTCAAGCACGGCGAGCGTCTGGCTGGCCGCGGAGAGCACGGCCTTCTCTGGCAACCCAACCGGCGGGGCGTGCGGGACCTGCACGGCCTCGATGGCCTTTTGCAGGTCCTGGCCAGGCACATACTCCTGCACCGCGAAGTGGCGGTTCGACTCGGTAAAGAAGTCGGTGATGGCGGGAATATTGGGGTGACTGAGCGCGGCCAGCGTCGTCATCTCGGCGCGGAACTCCGCCTCGGCCTCGCGGCGCTCCGCCTCGGTGGCGTAGACGTTGGCCATCTCCTTGATGACCACCAGTTTGTCGTTGACGTGTGTGTCGCGAGCCAGGAACACCGAGCCCATACCGCCCTTGCCGAGGGGCCGGTCGATGGCGTAGCGTCCGTTCTCCAGCGTGACGCCGGGCGCGAGCGGAGTCGCTCCAAGGCCAGGCGCGGGCACGAACGTCGGGACGGGCACGCCGCTGGCGCCGGCCTGACCAATGCCGCCCGTCCCGGCGGCGCCGTTCGGCGTTCCCCCGGCGACCGCAGGGCCAGTCGCCGCTCCCGTCGTCGGGGCGGCGGGTGTGAGGGTAGCGCCCGGTGTGGGGAGGGCGCCGGTTTGGTGGGGGCGCTGTGTCAGGCTGAGGCCGCAGGCGCGACAGAAGCGCGCGCCGGCCGGGTTAATGATACCGCACTGGGGGCACGTCGTGCTACTCATTCTCTGTTGTCTCGATACTATGGAGTCGCCAAGGAATAACTTCCCGCCGCTGTCGGGCAAAGCGGCTATGAGCCTGCGCCCAAAAACGGGAAGTAATTGTTTAACGAGCCCTATGCAGTACGCTATAGCTGTGTTGGCGCCCTAAATATAGTGCAACGCTATGCCATCGATCAAGGAACTTGACGAGATTACCACGCTCGGCAACATATTCAAATTCTTTGAGGTGAAGAAGGTTTGTTACGGGCTAACGCCATTGGATGCTCTTTTCGATGTCAGGGCCGTCAGGGATGGGCGCCACGTCGAAACGGCCGCCCTCCTATCCGCTATCCGAGCGCCACATGCAACCGGGCTGGACCCTGCGCGTGGCGGACCGTTATCTCCACATATTCGTCCAGCGCGGTCAGAAAACGCAGCAGGCGGTCGAGCGTGAATCCGTCGAGTTGGCCGGTCACAACCAGCGACACCTTGGATTGCGGCGTGCCGAGTAAGCGCGCGGCTTGCGCCTGTGTCAAGCCGCGTTGCGTGATGATGGTGGCGATGCGGTGCGCCCATTGCGCCTTCGCCGTGTGCTTTTGTTGTTCCCGATGTTTATGATGTTTCTATTCGTGATAGAATGAAACAGCGGGGAGAAGACTATGCATGGGCGGTGCGGGAGGTATCATGACGACGAAGCAGGAGGTCGAGCGGGAAGCCCAACGCCTGCAACATGCTGTGTCGGAGGCGGTCTCCCAACCGGATGTGACGGACTTGGCCGGTATAGCGGCCGTACTCCAACAGGCTGTGACGCGGGTATCCTCATTGAGGGCACGCACGATCGCGCGCGGCGAGATAACCGTTTCCCCAGAGCGTATGCGGCTGTACTTCCCCACGCCCTCGGAGGAGCCGAGCGCCGACGAGTTGCGCGAGGCCGATGAGCGGTGGCAGGAGGCGCTGGAGCGGGGGCGACGCTACCGCAGTGAGGCGCTGGAACAGGCCGGTCCTTTGCTTACGCCCGCGGAGACGGCGCGGCGGCTTGGCGTGAGCCCCGTCACGGTCAACAAGTGGCGTCGCCAGGGTAAGCTGCTCGGCCTGCGCTTCGACGACCATCAATATCTGTACCCGCTCTTCCAATTCGCGGCGTCGCCCCTGCAAGGGGAGCGCGGTGTCCTGCGGCATCTCGACGATGCGCTTCACGCCCTCGGCGAGCGCACGGCCTGGGAGAAGGCGCTTTTCCTGCGTGCGGCGCATCCCCGGCTCGGTGGGGAAACGCCCGTGGATGTCTTGCGGCGCGACCCCTCGACCGAGGATCTCGACCACCTGTATCTGCTCGCGCGCTATGCCGGCGAGATGGGATCGTAGGATATGCCGCGCCGTCCGGGCCAGCTGGCTGCGGCGCCGCCGTTAGGCACAGCGTGGCCCCTACCCATCATGACGGTGGATGCCGGCGTCACCCTCTATCGTTTCACGCGCCTCCAGTTCCCCGACCCTGCCTACTTCGGGCGCGGGCCGCTGTTCCGATTCGACGCGCCGGATCACTCATTCGGTGTGTGCTACCTTGGGACCAGCCTGGATTGCTATCTGCTGGAAGTGCTGACGCCGATCTACCGCGCGGCTACCACGCCGCATGTGATCGTGCATCGAGCGCAACTCGCGTCGTATTATGCCGCCAGGGCGACGCTGACCCGGCCCCTGCGCCTCGCCTACCTGGCCGATGATGGTCTGGCCCGACTAGGCATCGACCAGCGCCACACAGGCGGCGACGACTATGATCTTTCGGGGGCGTGGGCGCTGTCAATCCATGCCCATGACGACGCTCCTGATGGCATCTTCTACCCGTCGCGCCACCACAATGGCCTCTATAGCGTGGCGCTCTTCGAGCGTGCGCGAGCCGCGGTTGCGTTTACGCGTTGGGGTGACCGCGGCGACCCGCGCGTGCCGGACCTATGGAGCGAGATGACGCGGGTCCTGCGGCGGTTCGTGATAGCCGTCCTGTGACACGGTGGGACCATATCGGTGTCGTGGGTAACCGGCGCCGTTTAGTCGCGCGTGTCACGGGGCGGCCGGCCATCGCGGTGGAGGATATCGTGCGCCGCGGGACGGTGGACAGCGTGGCGCGCGCCCGTGTCTCCTGACGACGGTCCCGACACCGCCCTGCCTGGTTTCCAGGCCCGCGCCATCGACCTCATCCAGTCGCGGCAGATCGTCTGTCGCACATACGACGAGGTTGTGCGCGGGCTTCGTAGAAAGTTGGATTGGCGTTTGCGCGTGCGCGCCGAAGCCGGCGCCGATGGAAATCCCGGCGTTGCGCCTCTGGCGCCGCCAGATCTGCCCGTGCCTGGGAGTGGCGATCGCGAGGGGACACGGGCGTGAGAATCCGCCAGTTACGTCCCGGCGCCGCGCGTAGGCGGCGTGGCGCTACGGCCGGGCGGCGCCAGGGGAACGCCCTGCGGCACGGGTGGCCCGTGCGGTGGGGCGGTGTACTCCGATGCCGGCGTGCGCGGGCGTCTGCCGTACAGCCCCGTCTGATTAAAATACTGACGTACGCAACCCTAATTTGGCGCGGTTGCTATAATCCAAGTGTCAACGGCGGTGGAACAGCGAGAGGACCACATATGGCGAGTCATGCATGGACGCGGCCGGAACGGCCGGCCGCAGGTCGATTATATCGCGGGTGGCTCGGTCCGCCGCGCCGCCTGGCGAGCCTCCTCGCCGTGCTGCTGGCCGCCGCGCTCGGCCTCGTCCTGCTGCTGCGACCGGCCACGCCCGCCTACGGCGCGCCGCTCGCGCCCAACTTCACGCTGCCCGTCGTTTCCGGCGGTCACGGCACGCTCTCGCTGCGTCAACTGCGCGGCCACCCCGTCCTGCTCAATTTCTTCTGGACCGGCTGTGAGCCCTGCCAGGCGGAGCGCCCTATGCTCCGCACAGCCTTTGACACCTATAGCAAGAAGGGCGTCGTCGTGCTTGGCGTCGCCGAGGCCAGTGACAACATCGGCTCCGTCCAGCGCTTCGCGCTGGCGGGCCATCTGAACTATCCCATGGTTCTGGACAGTCAGGGCGGCACGTTCTGGCGCTACAACGTCGGGCACTATCCCATTAGCCTCTTTATCGACGCGCGCGGCTACATCCGCGGCGAAGTCGATAGCGAACTCACCGCTGACTCGCTGCGCAACGGTCTGGCCCAGGCCGGAGCCGTGCGGTGCGATACCTGCGCCGCCGTCGCCCGCCCCGTGTCCGCGCCATCCAACGCTTCGGGCAGCGATGTCTTCGCGCCGCCCTATGTGGCCCACTCTTTCGCCCTGCGCGACCAGCGCGGCGCCATTGTGTCGCTCGCCAGTCTGCGCGGCAAAGCGGTTGCCCTGACCTTCCTCAGTTCCGTCTGCACCGAGCAATGCCCTCTCGCCGGCCGCGCGCTCGCGCAAGTGGACCACCTGCTCGGCAAAGACGCGTCGCGCTTCAGCATCGTGGTCGTCAGCGCCGACCCCGAGAATGACTCGCCGGCGGCGACGTTGAGTTTCGCCTTCAAGTCCGGCTGGCGCGGCCTCGACTGGCACTATCTCACGGCGCCGCGTCCTGTCTTGCAACAGGTCTGGAGCGCGTATGGTGTCCCCATCGAAGCGCCCTCGCCCATCTTCAAGGGCGGCATAGGGCTGACGCACGACGCCAGCGTGTACCTGCTCGATACGCAAGGCCGCTGGCGCGCCTACGTTGAAGCGCCGTTCCAGGCGCCGCAAGTCGCGTCGACGGTGCGCGCGTTGCTACACTCTTAGTATTGGGGCCACCGTCACGACAGGGCATCATCAACAGGAGGCGCATCATGCATCGTTCTCTCTACGGCATCGCCGGAACCGGCCTGCTCGCCGGCGCCGTCCTCTGTGGCGGGTCCATCGTACAGGCTTGCACCATCGACCAGAAACCCTCGGCGTCGGCCAACGGCGCGCTCGCGCGCGTTAACCTACAGCAGCCCACCACGTCGGCGCAACTCGCCGTGTGGGCGCCCTTCGTCTTCGCGCGTAGCTACGCGTCCCGCCAGACGATTACACTGACGGAGGACCGCGCGCAGATCGCCCGCGTGCTCGAACCCAGGGCGATGCGCCGTCCGTGGCGCTGGAACTTCACCGATGGCTCCAACCACGCCGCCGACAACACGGTAGCCTACGGCTGGACGGTCCGGCACGCCTTCGCCCACCCCGGACAGTGGCAGGTGAACGTCGAAGCCTACGACCCCGCCAGCAAGCGATGGTATCCTCTTGATCAGGTCGCCGTCGTCGTACGGCGCTGACATGGCGGCCCGTGGCGGATGCGAACGGAACAGGTGAGACAAGATGACGCATGACTCCAACGACAACGAAACCGGGGCTCTCGGCGCGGCGTGGGCGCGTGTCCGCACGCCGCTCACCCTTGTAGCGCGCCTACTGCTGGGGCTCGTCTTCGCCTTCTCGGCCCTCTCCAAGATCACGGCGCCCGGCCTGTTCCGTCAAAACGTCACCGAATATGGGCTGCTGCCGTATGGGCTCATCGGCCCCTTCGCCGCCGCGCTGCCCTGGATCGAGGCGCTCGTCGCGATCTACCTATTCATTGGGCTCTTCCTGCGGCCCACGGCGATTGTGACGGCGGCCCTATTGATCATGTTCACGGGCGCGTTGGTTATCAGCATCCTGCGCGGCAACACCGCCTTCGGCTGTGGCTGTTTTTCGGGGTCCGGCCCTATCGGTTCGCTCGCTCCCGTGCAGTGGCTGGCCGGCGGTTCCAAAATATCGTGGTTCGACGTCACGCGCGACCTTGTGTTCATTCTGCTCGCCGCCGCCATCTATTGGGGCGACCGCTACACGTTACGTATCGAAGGACTGTTGTTCAGACCAACGGTCGCAATTGACGACGAAGCGGACTATGATGATGAAGAGATTGTAACGACCGCGCCAGCGACTGGCCTACGCGCGCGTAAGATGAGCGACGCACGGAGCGAAAGAGGGTAGTAAAAACGTATGGCACAACGTAAGAATCAGGGGCGGACAGGACCATCAACAAAGACAAGGGACACGCGAGTGAATGGCAACGGCGCTAAGGGCGCCAATCGCGCGCCAGCCGCGAACGCGTCCACAGCCATCACGGCGAGTGAGGAGCGCAACCGCGCCACGGGCCGGCGGGCGCGCGCCCGCATAGCACAGGAGCAGGCGGCGCGCCGACGCCGCCTCGGCATCATCGCCGGCGCCATTACAGTCGTCGTCATCGCGGCCATCGTCATCGCAGCGCTGGTTCTCAATCAGCCCAGCAGCCAAACCACGGCCCTTGTCGACCCCAACACGCTCTCCTCACCGCCGACGCAACTCGCTATTGGTAGTAAAGCGCCGAATTTCGATAGCGCGACGATTGATGGAAAACACTATACGCTGGCCGGTCAGCATGGTCACCCCGTGCTCATAGAGATGTTCGCTGTGTGGTGCCCGCACTGCCAGGCCGAGAGCGCTGTGCTCAACCAACTCGACAAATCCTATGCGTCCAAGGGCCTGCGCTCTTTCTCCGTCCTGGCCAGCCCGTTTGGCAAGGACTATGACACGAGCGGGGGCACGGATACGCGCCTGGCCGACAAGAACGATATCAACTTCTTCAAGAATACCTTCAACGTCGCACACCCTATCCTGGTCGACCGCAACTTCGCGACGGCCAATAAATATGGGCTCGTCAATGGCCCCGGCGGACAGGGTTTCCCCTCGATCTACATTCTGGACGGCAACGGGATCGTGCGTTACCGCAGCACCGGCGAGGTACCCTACGCCACCCTTGCCAAGGCCGTCGACGCGGCGATCAAGGGCCAATCAACCCAGTCAGCCAGTTCGACAAAAGCCAGCCATCGGTAGCAGGGAGAGTAGTCAGTAGTCAGTAGTTAGAACGGGGGGAAGCGTTACCGATTGCACGATAACGTTTAACCACTGACCTCTCTGACTACTGACTACTCCGCTAATAGTGCGCCATGTACGTGAACACGGCCCGCGCTGTGCTGTGGCCGGCGCGTATCGTGACGGTAACTTGCCAGTCGAGGGCCATCACCACGTCTAGCGTCGCGACGTAGCGTCCCTGCCCACTGGCGCGCGCGGTCGCTTCGGTCTCGCCCATGTCCATGTCTGGCGAGCGGCCCGTCAGTTCTACGCGCGCCCCGTCGACGGGCCGTCCACCCGCGCCGACCATGATCGTGTACGTTTGATGCGCCACACGGTCGGATGGCGCGCGCAGGGTGACGCTGAACCCGTCAACCTGCTGTGTCAGGTCGACAGGACGGTTGGGCAAAAGCGGCGGCCCGAGCGACCCGACCGTGAACAGGTAGGAGCGATGCGCGACGGCGCCGCCCGGCGTCACCGCCGTCCAGACGACAGCGTAGGGGCCGGCCGGCAGCTTCGGCAACGCCGCGCGCAGTTCGTCGTGGCCGCGCCTTGTCACCGTCGCCGGGCTATTCAGCAGGTCCATCGCGTCACTGATGACCGACACAAAGCTGCGGCGCGCGTCGAGCGGCGTCGAGAACAAAAGATCCACCGTGCGCGGCGATTGCCGCAACGCGGCGCCCGAAGGCGGGTTGGCGTGCAGCAGCACGGGCACAGCTGCGCTCCTGCCCAGCGCCGCGTTGGGCGTCGCCGGCTGGAACGTAAGCGACAGCAGCGTTAAACCTATCCACGCGCGTATCATACCGGCAGTATACCTGTGGCGCGGGGGTGTACCCCAACATTGTGACACGCAGCCTGACCTTGAAAGGTCATGGGTAGAAGATTTCCTTCTTTGCCTTGGTCATGGACCCTCTTGTAACGCTGCGCGGTCGCGTCCGTCAGACATAGTGGCCGGGTACCCGAGGCCATAGACAATAGAACAAGGAGAAGAGAGTGTGACGCAAGGCATGCTCATCGAGGCCGGCGTGCCGCGCGCGCCGGACGACAGGGGGCAACAGGCGCGGCCACGAGCATGGCCGCGGGCGGTGGACGACCCCGACCGTGATCTCGTGGCCGCGGCGCGGCGAGACCCCGCGCGGTTCCTGGCCCTGTACGACCGCCACGTCGCGCGCGTGCATGGCTACGTGCGCCTGCGCATCCGCGACCGCGCCCTCTGCGAGGACGTGACCAGCACGGTCTTCGCGACGGCGCTGGCCAGAATCGACAGCTTCCACGGCGACGGCGTGTTCGGCGCCTGGCTCTTCCGCATCGCGCGGAACGCCGTCTACGACGTCTATCGCGCCAACCCGTCCGGTCGGGAGCAGCCGCTCACCGAGGAGACGCTGTCCCTGTTGCCCGACCGGGAGCCGGGGCCGGAGGAGCGCGCGCTGGCCGGCGAGCGGGCCGCGCGCCTGCGCGCCCTCGTCGGCGCCCTGAAACCGGAGCAACAACATCTGCTGGCCCTGCGCTACGGCGCGGGGCTGACCCCGACCGAGATCGGGCGCGTCGTCGGCAAGAGTGCGGTCGCGGTGCGCGTAAACCTGCACCGCACGCTCACCGAGCTGCGCCGGAGGTATCCAGATGACGACTAATCACGAGCGCGCCGACAGCCTGCGGCGCGATCTGCGCGCCCTTGGGCAGCCCGACGCGCGGGACGAAGGGTTCGAGCAGGAACTGCGCGCCCGCCTGCTGCGACAAGCTCACGACACGCTATCTAGCTCTTCAGAAAGGACGGAGGCCATGGCTACGACAGCTATCGCGACAAAGCGCGTCCCCCGATACGTGCGCTACGGGTGGGGCATGCGCCTGGCCTCCATCGCTGCGGCGGTCGTGCTCGCCCTTGGCGGCGCCGCGGCCTACTACTGGCGCGTGCAGGCGCCCACGCCGGTGTCGGCCCAGACTGTGCTGCGCCACGCCGCGGCGGCCCTCACGCCAGCGTCGCCCGACGAGGTCATGCATGTGATGAGCACCCATTACTATGGCGATCACTCGTCCTTCGGTACCGGCAACCAGACGCTCGGCTCCGGCCCCATCACGGTCACGATCGACCAACTCACCCAATACACGGCGACCGGCGCTATCAGCCAGCAGGTGGCCGCGGGGACGACCATCACGGGTACGCTACTGTTCCGTATGGTGCAGACCGGCCCGATGGCGCGCATCTATGGCACGCGATCGAATATCGTGGAAGAGTTCGGGATGCCCCAAAACACGGGCTTCTCCTGGGCCGACAACACGTTTGGCGTTGCTCCGCAGCAACTCGTCCTCGCCGCGCGACAGAACGCGCTTCCGCATGTGCGTCTGCTACCAGGACAGACACTCGACGGAGTCACGGTCTATGTCGTAGAGAGCAGCTACACCGCTCCGACGCCGCCGGGGGTGACAGCGGGCACGGTGCGGTCGCCGCGCTATGTCTTCCGTCTGTACATCGACGCCCAGAACTACACCATCCAGGGTATGGACTCGCTGGAGGCCGACCCGGGGGCCGCTCTACATGTCGTCGAGAGTATGCGCGTCACCAAACGCGAGACGACGCCGCTCTCCGCGCTGCCTGCCGGCACGTTCGCCTTGAACGCGCCTGCCACCGCGCGTATCGTCCGCTCGCCTTACGACCTATTGACCATCGCCGCGGCCGTCGCGCACCCTAATGAGCCGGCCCCTTTACTGTCCAACGACGCGGAGGGGCTGCGTCTACAGACCGTGATGCTGGCGCGCGCGCCGCAACCCGTTAGCCTGACGTACTACTACCAGAGCAGCCTGAACTTCCCGGGAGCCTCGGACAACAAGGTTTTCACGGTCACGATGACACCCGTGACGGCGACAACCGGGCACGTTCAACAAAACGCGACGGCCACGAGCCCCATCTCGCTGACGGTCGCTGGCGCGGTGGTCCGCGGCGCGTACAGTGCGCCAGCGGTGGACGGGCCGGGTATGGCGCGTAGCCTGACGTACCGGCAGGGTGACGTCACCGTACAACTCGCGGGAGTGGGCTTGACCAAAGACACGTTCTTCGCCGTGGTTGGCGCCCTGGTGGATGGGCACACGCACCCGGACGTCGTGACGGCGCTCCAGCGCGAGCTCGACACGCCGTAGAGCGCGCACAGCTTTCGTCGTCTGTTGGGAGCGCCAGGGCGTATGTCAATACGCCCTGGCGCTCCCAACAGACGACGACGAAGCGGGTTGCTAATCGGAGGGTATATCATGCCAAGTCACAAGAGACCATCAATAGCCATCAGCGGCATTGTGTTGCTTGGGGCGCTCGCCATCGCGGCGTGGGAACAGGCGCCGCGTGGGACAGACGGGTCCGCCCTGCCGGTCACGCGCGTCGGAGCGCGGCCGGTGGCGATGGCTGCTGACGCGCGCAGTGGCCACATCTTCGTCGTCAATGGCGGTGACATGGCGCATCCCGGCAGCGTCAGTATGCTCGACGCGACGGGTCACACCGTGCTGCGTACCAGCGCCGTCGGCGTCGACCCCGCCGCGCTGACGCTGGACGCGCGCCTCGGACGCGTCTATGTCATCAATAGGGGTCCCGCCAATGGCGACGGCATGTCGGTCGGGACCGGCAGCGTGAGCGTGCTCGACACGACGAGCGGCCGGGTCGTACAGACGGCGCGGCTGCCCATGCCGCCCCGCGCGCTCGCGGTGGATACGCGCGCTGGCCGCGTTTTCGTCGCCGGCGGCGCGTGGGGCCAGCCCGGCCGCCTCGAAGTGTTGGACGGCGCGAGCGGACAGGTTCTGCGCACCGTCGCCATCCCGCCTAACGCGATGAAGATCGTGGTCGACGCGCGGACAGAGCATGCCTTTGTTGTCGGCGCCGGCGTCTACCCGCACCCCGGCGGCGTGACGACGCTCGACGCGCGCGACGGCCGCGTTCTGCGCACGGTTACAGCCGGCCGGTTCCCCATGACGGCCGCCGTGGACGAGCGGACGGGGCGCGTCTTCGTCGCCAACGGGGGCAACAGCACGACGGATGGCAACGTGAGCGTGCTTGATGCCGCCAGCGGCCGCGTCCTGCGCACCATCGCACCCGGCTCCAGCCCCACGACCCTGGTCGTGGACACGCGAGCGGGCCGTGTCTACATCCTGATGATCAATAACAAAAGCGTCGCGGTGCTCGACGCGCGGGACGGCGCTAGCGTGGGAGCCATCCCGGTAAACACGTACCTATCGAACGATTCGATGGCCATCGACGAGCAGCGCCATCGCGCCTACATCGCCGACGCAAGCGGCACATATGTCATCGACACCGAGAGCAGACAGGCACGCCGTGTCCCCGCCGCCAAGGGGAGCGTCGTGGCGGTCGACGACACCGGCCGCGCCTTCGTGGCCGACGCCGACACGGCTGGCGACGACGACCCCAAGGGACTCGCCGGGCTTATCGCCACGCTGTTGCACGGCCCGCCCAGCCACCTCGGCCTGGTCGGCGCGCACAGCCCCGGCAAGGTGCGCGCGCTCGACCCATAATCTACTGGAAGCGCCAGGGATACACCCATAGCGCGTTTCTATGCGCGGCGATGCACGTTAGGCCGATGCGCCGGAGTAGTGGCGCAAGCCCAGGCGCCAGACCAGGCGGGCCACGGCCAGCAGCGCCGCCGTCAACGCCGTCGCGCCGAGCAGCGCCGGAGCCGTCAGCCGCCCCGTCAGCGCCTCGGCCGGTATCGTCACGGCGAAGGCGACCGGCACCAGGAAGGTCAGACCGGCGCGCAGCCAGCCGGGGTAGACGCCGATTGGATAGCGTCCCGCCGCGTACACGCCCTGGAATAGGTTGATCATCTCGTCGATGCGCACGGCCCAGAACGCCACGGTGGTCAGCATCAGGAAGAAGCTGTAGATCATCAGCCCGCCCAGCAGCAGCAGGTACAGGAAAGCCAGCGCCTGCCAGGCCCCGATACGCGTCTGCAAGCGTAGCGCCGCGAGCGCCACGACGATCAGACCCGTCGTCACGTCCACCAACTGCCAGACGCGCACCTCGCGCACGCTGACGATCAACTGCGCGTCCTCCGGCTTGGTCAGCGCGTAGTCCAGCGTACCTTGCTGGATGTCGCCCATCAGCCGCTCCATATTCGGCTGGATCGTCGTAGCGATCAGGCCACCCATTAGGACGTGGACCCCCATCAGCGCCAGCAACTCAAACGGCGTCCAGCCGTCGAGCGTGGCGGTGTGGCTGAAGATGAGCCATAGGCCGATCAGGCCCGTCGCCACCGCCACGAGCGATTGCAGCAGTTGCACGAAGAGGTTGACGCGGTATTGCAGCTCGTTCATCGCACCGACGCGGAAGTAGATCCACACGAGCCGCAATGAGTTCATTGGTTAATTCCCAACGGCCGAGTAGCGGCGCACGCTGGCGCGCCACAGCAGGGCCACCAACGCTCCGCCGATAGCCACCCACAGGGCTTGCATGCCCAGCCCAAACAGCAACTGCCGCGCGGGGAGCCGGCCTACTAACGCCTCGATCGGGAAGCCAAAGGTCCACTGGAACGGCAGGAAGTCGGCCAGGTGTTGCGCCCACGGGGGCAGCAGGGAGAGCGGTACCAGCCGCCCGGAGAGCACCAACTCGGCCGCGAAGTACAGTTCGAAGATAGCGCTGACCCGCGTCGTCCAGAAGGTGATCAGGCCCAGCACCCACAGGAGGACGGAGCGCACGAGGTACGCGCCCCAGATCGCCACGGCGAACACAGCCACGTCCAGTGGGCGGGGACTCAGGGCCGGATGGAAGGCCAGCGAGAGCAGCGCGGCCAGCGGCAGCCACAGCACGATCACCACCACCTTCCAGCCCGCGAAATAGGCCAGGTCGTAGTGAATGGGGTGGATGGGGCGCAGCAGATCGGCCGAGAACTGGCCGCGCTGGATGCGGAACTCCCAGCCGTACGGCGTAAACACAATGTTCATGTTGCGCACCAGCGTCCACACGATGTAGTAGGCGGCGAACCCGCCTGCCGTGTAGCCGCCGACGGCGCCGCCATGCGCCCGCGCGATCGACGACCAGACGACCAGGTAGATGACCGGTTCGGTGATCATACCGATCATGTAGAAGTAGTTCGACACACGGTACTGGAACTGCGTGATGACGGCCAGCTTCATGCTGATCAGGTAGAAATCGAGATAGGCGCCCAGCGTGGCCATACCACCGGGCTTCGTGACCGCCGTCGAACGGTCGCCCCGACGATCCAGCTCGATGGGGTTGTTCATAGCGGTTGCTCCTGCGCGAAGACGCGCTCGATCACATCATCGATGGGCGGTTCCTCCACGGTGAGGTCGGTCACGGGCAGGTCGGCCAGTAGGCGCGCCGTGAGACGCGACGTGTCGGCCTTGGGCACGCGCAACAGCACGCGCCCGTCCTCGCGCCCCATCACCTCGCCGTACGCCGTCAGGTCGACCGACGTATCGTCCAGGGTGACGCCGATGGTCTTGTAGGCGGCGAATTGCCCCACCAGACCGCTCAGTGAGCCGTCGAACAGGATGCAGCCATGGTGGATGACGATGACGCGGCGGCAGAGCGCCTCTACGTCCGCCATGTAGTGGCTGGTCAGCAGCACGGTCGCGCCGTGGCGCTGGTTATATGCGGCGATGAACGCGCGGATGCGGCGCTGCATGGCCACATCCAGCCCGATAGTCGGCTCGTCGAGAAACAGCACTTTGGGCCGATGCAGCAGCGCGCCCACGATCTCCATCTTCATGCGCTCCCCCAGCGACAGGTTGCGCACGGGCTTGCGCACCAGGTCTTGCAGGTCCAGCAACTCAATATACTCGTCGCGCGCCTGCTTGAACTCGGGTTCGGGGATGCGGTAGATAGCGCGGTTGAGTTCAAACGAGTCCAGCGCCGGGATATCCCACTGTAGCTGGTTGCGGTTGCCCATGACGAGCGTCATCTGGCGCAAGAAGTCCTTCTCGCGCCGCGCGGGCTGGTAGCCCAGCACGCGCGCCTCACCCGCCGTCGGGTGCAGCAGCCCCGAGAGCATCTTGAGCGTGGTCGTCTTGCCGGCGCCATTCGGCCCCAGGAAGCCAACCACCTCGCCCGGCGCGATGTCGAAGGTGATCCGGTCGACCGCCTTGACCTCACGCGATTGCCGCCGTACCAGGCTGCGCAGCGAAGCCTTCAGGCCCGCCTCGCGCTCAGGGATGACGTAGCTCTTGCGCAGGTCGCGGACCGTGATGGCTGGGGATGTCGCCATGCCTCTACCTTTCGCAACTCTCCCACGGATAGCGCGTATGTCACCGCCAGGATAGCACAAGGCCGCACTAGCTACTCAAGAATGAGGTGCAGATCCCCAAACTCGTGCCACAGGTAGCCCTCGCGCAGCGCCTCGGCATAGGTATGCGCGAGGTGATCGCGGCCGGCGAGCGCTTCGAGCATGGCCAGGTGCGAGGAGCGCGGCTCGTGCAGGCCGGTTAGCAGCGCGGTGACGGCGCGCAGGCCGCGCTCCGGCGTCACCACGAGACGCGTCCAACCCTCGCCAGGGTGGACCACACCGTCGCGGTCGACCACGGTCTCCAGCGCGCGCGCCACCGTCGTCCCGACCGCGACGACCCTGCGTCCGCCCTGTCGCGCCGCGTTGACCAGGCGCGCCGTCTCCAACGGCACGCGGTAGTACTCCTCGTACGGCGGTTCGTGCGCCTCGGGACTCGCCACGCCTGTGTGCAAGAGCAGCGGAGCGACGATGATCCCACGCGCGGCGAGGCGCGTCAGGCCCTCGGCGGTGAAGGCGCGGCCGGCCGAGGGCATCTCGGCGCTGCCGATCTCGGTCGCGTAGACGGTCTGATAGTACGACAGGGGCCAGCCCTCCCGGACATAGCCGTAGCGAATCGGGAAGCCATACGCGGCGAGGTAGTCCGCCAACAGGCCGGGCACATCGAGCGTGGCGATCCACAGGCGGGACGGCGCGGCCTCCCGCAACGCGGCGTGATCGTGGCGGTAGGGTACATGCAGCGTGGCTCGCCCGCCCGCGGGCAGACGCAGCGTCTCGCCCATCGTCGCGGCGGACAACACCAACTGCTTTGTCGCGCCCCCGCTCCCATCAAGCCGACGCGGCTCCACAATCCACAGGTCGGCTGGCAGGTGTGTCGACAGGTGCAACTCGATCGCGCTGCCGTCGGCGCGCGTCGCGCGTAGGGCCGCGTTCATCGTACCGCTCGTGTTGACGACGAGTACATCGCCGGCGTCGAGCGCGTCGGGCAGGTCGCGGAAGGCGCCGTGGACGACGCGGTCGTCGGACCGATGCGACACCATCAGGCGCACCTCGTCGCGCGCCAGCCCGCGCGCCTCAGGCGGCTCACCGGCCTCCAGGCGCGGCGGCAACGTGAAGTCTAGGGTAGGGGTCATTGGTTATCCTCCTTTCAGGGTCGGGAGTCGGGAGTCGTGAGTCCGCATAACAATGGCGCTGGCGATCAGCAACGCTTTGGGCATTCAATGCTCGCCTCGTATCCCGCTCACGACTCACGACTCACGACTCTGGTACCGCCCGCTCGGCACATCCTCATCGATTAGGCGTAGCAAGCCGGGCACGCTCTCCTCGGGTAACGGGCGGTCGGAGATATCCTCGCCGGGGAAGGCCTCCTGCTGCATCGCCGTGCGCATGTCGCCGGGGTCGACGGCGTAGACGCGCAGGCCGGGGTTCTCGACGGCCAGGACCGCCGATAGATGGTCGAGCGCGGCCTTGCTCGAGCCATAGCCGCCCCAGCCCTCGTACGCCTCGACCCCCGCGTCGCTACTGACGTTGATGATCCGCGCGCCCGGTGTCAACAGGGGCGCGACGGCCTGTAGCAGGGCCAGCGGCGCGATGACGTTGGTCCGATAGACGCCGGCGAGCGCGTCAGGCGGATAGGCCAGCAACGGCGGCAGCGGGCTCGGCCCCAGCGCGCTGGCGTTGTTGACTAGCAGGTCGAGCCCCCCGGCCTCGCGCACGGCGCCGGCCAGCGCCGCGCGGTGCGGCTCGTCCGCGATATCGCCGGGCAGCGCCACGACCCGTGTACGCCGCGCCAACTCCGCACGCGCCTCCTCCAAGGCCGCGCCGCCGCGCGCGTCGATAACGAGGCTCCAGCCGCGCTCCGCGAGGGCGCGCGCCAGGGCGAGACCGAGCCCGCGTGAGGCGCCGGTGATTAGGGCGATCCGCGATGTGGATGACGTCATGACTGCTTCTCCTCCTTGATTAAGCATCTCCGTGGTTGATCAGATCATACACCTATTTCGCCAATTAAACAAATTTTTACTGTTTTAATCAGTTTGTGGCTGAGGCCCCTATACTAGGGATATGAGCCCAACACAAACACCCGCCCTGACGGCGCTGCCCGCGACCTGGCAAACGGTGCTGCGTTACCTCAAAACGCGCGGTGACGCCACGGCGGAGGACCTCGCCGCCGCCGCCGCTATCACGTTGAGCGGGGTACGGCAGCACCTGACCGCCCTGGAACGAGACGGATTGGTGACGCACACGGAGCGGCGCGCCGCTACAGGGACAGGCCGCCCCAGGTATCTCTATACCCTGACACCGACCGGTGACGCGCTGTTTCCGCGCGCCTACGCCGAGCTAACCAATGAACTATTGCACTACGTCGAGGACGAGGATCCCGCCCTCCTGACTCGACTGTTCGACCGCCGCGCCCAGCGCCGGCTGGAGCAGTGCCGCACGCGAACGGAGGGACGGCCCTTCCCCGAGCGGGTGAGTGTGGTCGCGCGCATCCTCGACGAGGACGGCTACCTCGCCGACTTCACGCGGCGCGACGATGGCGCGTTCGTTATCACCGAACACAACTGCGCCGTGTTGAGCGTGGCCAAGCGCTATAGCTTGGCTTGTAGCAGCGAACTCGCCTTCCTAGAGGCGGCCCTACCCGACGCCACGGTCGCGCGCATCGCGCACCGCCTCAACGGCGCGCATGTCTGCGCCTATGAGGTGCGCCCCCGCGCCTAGCGCTCACTCTCGCCCCTCTCCCACATCCAGGGTCTATGAAAAATTTCTCCTCCAGCCCCTCCGCCCCCTCCGGGGGAACCTGGGGAGATGCCTCCCCCAGACCCCCGCCATAAAGGCGCTGTGGGAATGCGGTAGGAGATAATGGGCGATCGAGTTGATGCTGCCGAGCACCGCCTGTGTGACAGATAGACGCAGCGCATAGAAGGGCTGTGGGAACGTGGAGGACGCGGGTCATCTTCCATCTCCACGTCCAATGACGCCCGCGATGAGCGTTTGGCGGGGGTCTGGGGGGAGGCATCTCCCCAGGTTCCCCCAGAGGGGGCGTACGAGGCGCGCCGATAATGGGCGCGTATCCGTGGGACGTGGTATCACTAACTCAGGGGCGCCACGCCGGCCAAGCGGGCCGTGCGTCCTGCTAAAGGCACCGCCCAAACCCAGAGAGGATACCTATATCGTGCGCCGAAACTACCTTGCCTTGCCGCTCACCGTCCGCGTCGCCGCCGTCGCGGCCCTCCTGCTCGGCGTCGCCGCGCTCCCGCCGCGCGCGCCCGCTCACGCCGCCACGTACCAACCGCGCTTCCAGACCACCGCCTGCCCCTTCACGGTCGGCAAGGGCCTCGTCGTGGGACGTGACGTGCGCTGCGGCTACCTTGTTGTACCCGAAGACCGCGCCGCGCCGGCGGGACGCATGGTCCGCCTGGCCGTCGCCATCTTCAGGAGTCCCTACCCTAACCGCCTCCCTGACCCCGAGGTTTTCCTGCAAGGAGGTCCCGGCGGCGCGGCCGTCGGCCCGTTTGGGTCATCCATCGACGCGTCGACGCTGCCCCTCTTCACGGGGCGACACGATTTCATCCTGCTCGACCAGCGCGGCACCGGCTACTCGCAGCCATCACTGGCCTGTGACGAGCTGACACGTCTGCAATATACGACCCTCGATCAGAATCTCTCCGCGCAACGCAACGTCACGCTAGAGACACAGGCGTCGCAGGCCTGTCACGATCGCTTGGTGCGCGCGGGCGTCAACCTCAACGACTACACCACGCCCGCCGACGCGGCCGATGTCGCCGACCTGCGGCGGGCGCTGGGCTATCAGACGATGGACCTGTATGGCGTCTCCTACGGCACGCGGCTGGCCCTGACTGTGATGCGCCTCTACCCCCAGGGCATCCGCAGCGTCGTGCTCGACTCGGTCGTTGAGCCGCAGAGCGACAACTTCAGCGACCCTATGCGCAGCATGAATCGCTCCTTCGACACGCTCTTCCGGGGTTGCGCCGCCGATACGGCCTGTAACAAAGTATACCCACACCTGGATCAGACGTTCTACGCGCTCGTGACGCGCCTGAACGCCCACCCCGTCTCCTTCCGCGTCACCTCGCCCGACACCCACAAGAGCTACACGGCGTTGCTCAACGGCGACGGGTTGACCAACGAACTGTTCCAGGCCCTCTACGACACCTCGCTTATCCCCGCACTGCCCAAAATGATCGACGGATTGCGGCGGGGCAATACCGAGCTCGCCGCGTCCATCTACGGCCAGGTCGAGTTCGACAACAGCGTCAGTATCGGCATGTACTACACCGTACAGTGCAGCGAAGACGCGCCCTTTACCAATCGCGCCAACATCGTAGCGGCGTCGAAGGTGTTGCCGCCGGCCTTGCGCGCCGATCAATTGATTGGCAGCCTGGGCGAACTCAGTCAGTGCGCGGTCTGGAAGGTCAAGAGCGTATCGCCGGCGCAGAAGCAGCCCGTACACAGCAGCATCCCGACGCTGGTGCTCGCCGGCCAGTACGACCCGATTACGCCGCCCGCGCACAGCGCGGCCGTGGCCCATGGCTTGACCCACGGCTATTTCTATCAGTTCCCCGCGACCGGGCACGGCGTCTTCCTCAGTGCCTTGTTCACAGGCCCGTGCTCGTACCGCATCACAAACGCTTTCCTGGACCACCCCACGAGCGCGCCCGACGGCGCGTGCATCGGAGGCATGCCGGCCCCCGCGTTCCTCACGAAGTGACGCCGCCGGCCGCGCCATCACCCCGTCTACACATCCGGTGGATGGTAGACTAGCAATAACAGTCTTTCGGAACGGGAAAAGCGAAGAGAGGACGAGGATGGCCGTGAACCTACGGGCGGCACGGCGTCGCGGCACGGAGCGACTGCGCATGACGGTCGAGGAGTACCTTGCCTTCGAGGAGATGAGCCAGGAGAAACATGAGTATGTCGACGGTTGGGTCTATCCCCTATTCCACGAGATCGACGGCATGGCCGGGGGGACCAATAACCACGCCGCGCTGACCAGCAACATCGGCCGTCTGTTAGGCAACGCGCTCGATGACAGCCCCTGCATCGTCTATAGCCCCGACGCGCGCGTACAGATCGACGCCACGAACTATCGCTACCCCGATGTCGCGGTGAGTTGCGACCCGCGCGACTTAGAGGCCGGCGACGAGAAGCGTATCCACCACCCCGGAGTCCTCGTCGAAGTACTCTCTGACGGCACGGAGGATGTGGACCGGATAGACAAGCTCGCCGAGTATCGCGCCCTGCCGAGCGTGCGGGACTACCTGCTCGTCAACTATGCCGCCCGCCTCGTCGAGCACTACCATCGCGCGGGCGAACTCTGGACCTATCGCACGTACGGCCCCGGCGAAACGATCGCGCTGGAGGGCCTGGACGTGACGCTCACGGTCGATCGCATCTACGCCAAAGTCCGGCTGCCGGGTGATGCGCCCTCTGGACAGCTATAAGGGGTTTGATAATCATCCGAACAGATTTGTACGCTAAACGACACAACGGCGCAATCTTGGCGCTCCAAGCGATTCCATCCAAACGGTCGATCGCGATGTTTGTGGGGCTGCTTCTATAATGTGGCCCTACCGGCGCGTCAAGTCACATGCAAGAGGAGCGCCTCTTTGGGAGGCGCTCCTCGCTTTTGCTGGTGATATAGGGGTAGACGCGGCGCTTCGACAATAGGGTTTTGTTACGTATGTATATGTATAGGTGTAGGGCGAGGCGGTTACGGGGCAACGCTCATGTGCGTATTGCCATTAGACTCGTTGCAGAATAGGGCGAGATCGTCGTAGAGTGTAGGTATGCTTACCTATGATACACTGGCGCGCAAACCGAGCGCCTTCAAATCGATGACCGGATTGACCGTCGACGAGTTCGAGG
>JAABUL010003304.1_pt1 | contig 24261 bp, 27 predicted proteins | sample 5559151 | NCBI WGS metagenome assembly JAABUL01 (sample SAMN10711876, study PRJNA513368) | rock metagenome | isolation source: Antarctica rocks | place: Antarctica: Victoria Land, Pudding Butte sud | reverse complement strand
CTACCAGAATTTACCTCCATTGTGCTGAGCAATCTACCGCTCTCAGCGGTGTTACTTGAGCTTCACATATCGTCAAGAAAATAGTGGATAGGGGCTGTGGCAATCTCCGCCTAAATAATGGCTGGGGGCCCGCTACTAGAGTTTCCACCTTTTTCCTCATAGATTGACTCCTGTCCAGCTTCAACCTGCCTACCAAATGCCCCATATGACCTCATGTTCCAACCAAAAAATGTACCTTCGAACAACTCCTGATGCGCTGGCAATTCCTAAACCTGCGCCCGACACAGCTGAGGCTACCTTACTGTGGTGGAGCCATTTGGCACCCCCCTACACATACGACTGCGCATATTCGCTAAAGCTCGTGAAAACAGCAAGTTGATACTAAAATTCCTACTCGTCCTCCAGGGAGTTAAACTCTAGCGTACGGGAGCAAAGCGCTGTATTCTTCACGCCGCTCCAACGATTTATTATGACAGCTCTGGAGTTAATTGCTTGCGAATAAGCGTAAAAGATGGAGAAAGCTTCGTAAAATTTGAAGTAAGCTTCATCTTAAGTAAAGAATCATCTTGATCGATTGATTGATTAAATGTGATGTAAAAGCGTTGAGTAAGATACTGTCTCCAGAGCTGCCATAGTACCTAAATGGTTAGAGCGGCGTGGAGAAACTAACGTATTGCTCCCGCACGCTATGTATTAACTCCCTGGTAGACCAAGTAGTATTAGCAGCTTTTAGTACGTGTTTGGGAAATTGCTTGTGCTCGATCAACATATCGCGCCAATAAGAAACAATAGCGAAGTGATTAATCGCTGAAGTTTTGCGCAGAAAATGCGCAGATTATTAGGGCTTGAAAACCTAGCGTCAATGTGTTTCACTAAGTCTTGTAGGCTTGTAGCGAAGCCTAGACCCTAAGGTAGTATATTTTACCATCTTGCCCCATGAGGTTAGTGAACATGCGTATCATGCATGCGTTTTTTAAAATCCGAGTGTGTTACGCAAATATGCATATGCAGCCGCTAGAAAAGACGCTGCTACATCATACATGGCTCTAATAATATTTTAGCTGTTTACTAAAGTAGTAGGATTTGCACTTACAGGGAGTCAATTGATCAGCACTGCTAAACTAATCTCTACAGTACTACCTCAGAGAGAAGAGCAGGTAGGTAGCGAGGCAATCGGCAACGGATGAACGCCCTGGCTGGAGTCATTGGGCGGGCTTGGCGGACGATCTAACGTCAGCACTGCTTTACCTTAACGTTCACAGTACGGAGTAGTGCCCTACCTTAGCTTGTCAGTCAGCCTGCCGCCAGCCACCTGAACCACCACCGTGTGGCGTCTGGCTGATGGACGCAGGCTGCAAACTGGACAGGCCACAGGACATCAGTATGCCTGACGAACTGGTACGACCAGCAGCCTCGGTTTTTTAAGTTAAGACGGGTCTAGGTAAAGTAGACATGTCGCCTCTGGCGGAGATGAAAGTGCGATTGCAAAAGGCTAGGGTATCCGCTGCCGGTCAGCCTCTTCGCGAATTTGTTCCAGATGGATGCTTGCAACAGATTCTTCGTTTCACATTCCCAGCCACAAAGTTGAAAATACAGCCCAAATCGTCGCTTCCGAAGGCCGAATAGTCTTTGCACTATTACTGGACTTGAGCTTGGAGCGTGAGCTTGGACGGTTCATTGAGTATGACTGTCTTGACCATGCCTTGCCTCTACATAAAAGTCAGCTGGAGGACATCATTCCGCAAGCCGCTGGGAATTTCGCAAAGTGTCAATGGGATTATCGAGCATATCGATTCCGGAAAGGCCAGTATCATCGCAAAGTGCGAGACGAGGAAATCTTACCGTACATGGAGCAAGAACGGATTGGAGGTGGTGGCTTTTCCTCTATATATAGAGTCCTCATCCATCCTGATCAGCAAAACATTATCCCTGATTCTCCCTCTAGTGTGCGATTCATGCGGTCGAGATTATTTACTGGTGCCATGCTGACTTCATATGCAGGGCGTCTACCTGGTACGCAAAGAGATTCTCGCCTTCGGTAACGGAGTTAAGCCTGAATATGAGTCTGAGCTGCTTTTTCTACTTGGCAGCCTGAGACATGAGAACATTGTTGAGCTCCTGGTGTCTTATACTCAAGCTGGTGTACCCAATTTATTGTTTGCTCCAGCCGATTTAGATCTCCACGAATTCCTGCAACTTGAGAGCCGAATGGCCGGATTTGAGGAAAATGCCGTTGTCATCAAGGGTCTTCATGGTCTCTCCAGTGGATTGGAATATCTCCACAACTTCCGACCAAGGTTTCAAAACTTAGGAGAGGCAAAGGTATCTATGTATGGATATCACCATGACATCAAGCCAAGGAACGTGCTTGTAAAGGCGAACAAATTCATTCTTGCAGACTTTGGCCTTTCAAAGCTCAAGAACGTGGGAGAGAATACTACAACAGATTGGAAGGACACAACGTATGAGTACGGCGCGCCTGAGTGCCGAAATTCTGACAACTTTGCGCCCGGAAAGGTTGGACGAGCTCTGGACATTTGGTCTCTAAGTTGTGTTTTTTCAGAGGTTGCAATTTATTTGGAAACCGGGGCTGTTGGCGTTCTCGAGTTCCGAGAGAATAGGCTCATAGACAACATATATGGCAAGACACGCTGCTTCCACGACAATACGGCTCTCAGTTCACAGGTTGACAGCTACCTCATGGTCCTTGTAGAGAAAGCCTCATTTGAGCTTACGAAAGATCTTGTCGAGCTCGTACGAGAGATGTTTGTAACGAACCCGCAAGATCGGCCAAAAGCCCAGAAAGTCGACGTTAAAATGGCACAGCTGAGTCTTAGTGCGTTCATGTATTCTTTACGGCAAATCCTTGAGGACCGTATTCGGGATATTACCAGCTTGAACGACTCTAAGACATTCCGCGCGAGGCTTGTTCTAGAGAGAAACCGACTCTCGGCATGGGCAGGAGTCATTGGCCTAATGCCCGTTGCTGGCCATACATATGCATCTAAACACATTAATCTGGCCCTTTTTCCTGCCATGATGCATGTATTGCAGTCCACTATCAGCGATCTGAAGATCTTCCAACGCTTTGATTCTATTCAAGATGACCACGATTTCATCATTTCTACAATGCATCATACGAACAAAAGCCTTTGCGACCACCTACCTGACCAGATAAAAACATCGATAGATGATGTCTTCGCTATTTTGAGCACGATGGTATCGGAATTGCAGCCTCTTGCAAGCATCGAGTCGGCAACCATGGCGGAAAGTGCTCCTCAATATAAAGATGTGGGCGCGGTCGCGGCAATGAAATACATGTCTATCCTATTGTCCAGTCAAAACCGTATAGTAGTCGTCAGTCCACCAATAAGTCCAGCCTTGATAAGAAGGGATTCCCATGAAGACGACTTTCAAGTGTGTCCACAGACATTCTGGTACAGTTACGGTTACCAGCCAGACGAAGAAAGAAAAGTACTCATTGAATGGAAAGGTTATGGCACGCAGTGGACCAAAAGAATCAAAAGCAAAGAATTTGAAAAAATTGGGGAGTCAGTATTTATTCGCATTCAAGAGCTCGTGGAAATGCTGAAATTCAAACCCAAACCCTCGAATTTCCGAGTCCTTGACTGTCTTGGTGCATTCCATGATACTAAGCGTTACGAATTTGGTATTGTCTACGGCTTCCCCAGTGAGGCCACAGCCCCTGTCAGGCTTCAGAGACTGCTACGGCGTAAGAAAATCCAAGAAGTCTTCCCAGATCCGAGCCAAAAGCTTGCCTTAGCGAAAGCTCTAGTAGCTTCGATTCATATTTTCCATGTCTCCGGTTGGATCCACAAGAACCTAGATTCATACAATGTTTTATTTTTCTGCACATGGAAAGGCGGTTGGAAAGATTTGGATTATGGTAAACCTTATGTGGTAGGGTTCAATCACAGTCGTCGAGATGGGCCTCTTGAGTATACGGAAGGTCCAGACTATCCGACCTCGCAAAAAGAATATCAACACCCGAGGTATCGCGATGGGTCGAGTACATACCAAAAGGTTTTCGACTATTACTCACTAGGTCTTATTCTTTTGGAGGTTGGCACGTGGAACTCTTTAAGTAATTTTTATGATCGTTACCCTACGTATTCTCCTCTTGAGCTAAAAGAAGAGTATCTCAGGTTCTGTAAGCAGGAGTTAAGGATGATAATGGGAAAGGCTTATTCTGAAGTTACTGAAGCATGTCTCCGGTCGGATGATGGCTTTGGCGAAGTCAAGGGATGTACGGATCTGGATTTCCAGGAAGTTGTACAGAAGCTACAATCATGCGTGTTCTAGGTTGAATTGCATGAGGACGGGGCACGAACGCACTGTCGTACTTAAGAGTTGACCGATCCGCTGATACTCTATCTACTTGACTGCCCACGTTAAGAGGCTGTTATCCCAGAGCTAACCTGCCGGTCCTAGCCTCATTATATCCTACTAGACATCTCTTTAGCCGTAGTGACGTTTCTGTGGAAAGGACCGTATCCGCTCCGCGAAGTGCATAACAGGGTCTATTTCTGAATAGAAAGTTGTTCCTCCTATCCGAATTTAGGACGAGAATGGGCCTATGATAGGGGAAAGTACCGTTGTAAGCTTCCTTGGAATCCTCAGTGTATAGCTATCATCGACATGCTAACCCACAGGTATAAGCCAAAAGCTAGGCTGTTGCAGGTTTGGACTTATACGTACATCGATAGTAAAGGATCCAATCCCGAACAGCTGTTTCAACAGCGCTAAGAGAGCGGCTGAGTTGATATATCGTGCGTCAAGAGTCTGGATCTGCATTGGAGGCACGCTTTTTCTTTTAAAAGCGATCAATGATTTCAGTAAAGGTCGATCAAGTAATACGATGTAGCCGCGCATAGAAGTGTAGTACTGTAAGCAGAGACTATGTGGCTGACTGTGGGCCACGTGGCCCTGCAGCATGTCGGACGCAAGGCTAAAATTTTGGAGTACCTTGGATTCCAGCTTCTGAGCATGAAAGGCAATCGAATATTTCAACCAGCTCGTGATATGGTATGTTGAATTACTTATTCCAGTTCGAATCACGAAAAAAGACCGAGTACAATCTTTTTACTACGGCTATAATGGACTTGTTTACCTTTGGAGGGTATCACCCTCACAGCAGCCTTAGCAGAGCAATCAGAAGACCTGAGGAAAGAATGCACAACAGCTTCCTCCGCTTCCTCTCGATTGCGGTAGCACTAAAAGTCAATATATTCCCTCTCACATGGCGACCTGCCCTTGAGGACCTAGGAGAGGGCTCCACTGGGCAGATCAGCCAATCGCCATTGAATTCTCAGACTTCTTTCGCTTTTAAGCGATTCACTCGAGTCAACAGGAACCCAGAAATGTCGGATGTGGAGCTCCGAAAAGTACAGTATGAAGCTTTGATCTCTGAGATGGTGGTATTGAGCCATGCCGATATCTACGACCATCCGAATATTGCTAATCTGGAGGGTGTTTGCTGGGAGGTTATGCCAGAATCTGAGGAGGTCTGGCCCGTACTCGTATTTCGGAAGGCTGAAGGTGGGGATCTGAGTCGGTTTCTATCTCTTCCCGGAGTGGTCAGCGTTGATAGCGATGATTTGTTGGCTATTTGTGGGGAGGTTGCAAAGGCCCTGATGATTATGCACCGATGTGGTACGTTAATCCAAAATACAATTCCTAAAACCCCTTTTCGCACTGATTCCACGCAGGCATAGCACACGGCGACATCAAACCTGAGAATGTCCTAATTTCTAAGGGATCTGAGCCGTCAGTCTTTGGAGTCAAGATGACTGACTTTGGCTTTTCATGCTTTGAATGTACAGATAACGAGTTGGTACGAGTTGCTCGGAGCCGGCCTTGGGAGGCTCCAGAATGGCACGATAGATGGTTCCATCTAAAAGATATAAAGAAGATGGATGTCTATTCCTTTGGTCTTCTTTGTTTGTGGATCTTATTCCCAGAGGATAATCTTGTCGATCCAGACTCTATTGAAGTTAACATAAGCTTAGCATTTTCCGGCAGCGATGAGACAGCTCTTGAGAGACTATATGTGCTCAAGCGCAAAGACACGCTTAAGGAAAGTGCGTTGCGGCTAATATCACAGAAAATCGGTTTGAACGAGAACGTTTGTTTGCGCCTTCAGCGCGTTTTTAGTTTATCTCTCGCCAAGAACGCGGAGAAGCGGGCTTACGACATGCAGACCTTCGTTGACCTACTCTGTAGCGATGATAATCTTGAGTACGTAGCTGTTGATTATGGTGGCTTATACTACTAAAGAGTGGTAGGGAAATTGACCGTAAGAGAACATCCGTTGCTATTACCATGCCATCTTGGCATGGCAATCTAGAGGTAGGTATCTCCAGGTGATATTAAAGCAGATCTAATTATTGAAGCTTGCAAAATTTCACTTCGATATCGAGGCCTGCGATTTCAGAGTACAGTCGTATGTTGCACAGCAATTGACTGCCGCCGCCAAAGACAAGGGTTGCACAGCTTGCTCGAGCAACGCAGCGTTCCAATTGGCGCAATGCTACTCATTCGGCTTTGGGGTTAAAAAAGATATTGAAATGCGTAAGCACTGGCTCCAGCAGAGTGAAATGAACAGCAACGACCTGGAGGAAGCACTAGAATCAATCCGACGAACTGAGCCATCGACTTTCTCTATGGCTCAATTAATAGAGCTAGGTTACCAAAATCAGCTAGCAGAAGACTATGAGAAGGAAGGAATATTACCCCAAGCTGCCGCTGAATATGAAGTTATGGTATCCTCAAGAGATAAGATTCTCGGGCCCGATCATTTCTCTACAACAAGGCTCAGGTATGTTCTCGCAGGTATCTTACATAGAAACGGGCAATTAAGAGAATCTGCGGCGCTCGTTGTGAGTATAATCGAATCAACAGAGCATGATCTCAAGACACACGGCGAGAACCGTCTTGTTCTCAAGAGCAAGCTATCGCTTATATACAAGGACCTTGGTAAATTTGAAGACTCCGAGGTTTTGATGCAGGAGGTTCTAGAAGGGTATTCGAGCGGGCTTAAAAAGCACGAGGTTCCTCGAGTGGTTACCTTATTCCATCTAAGCTCGATTAGCTTGGAGCGCGGAAGAAATGAAGAAGCTGTCGACCGGAGTCATACTGCCGCTATAGAGAGCACTTTAGTTCTTGGTCCAAGTCATGACAACAGTATCATGGCAAAAAGCGCTTTGGCCACGGGGTACGCTAGATTGGGGGAGCTCGAAAAAGCTATAGAGCTGAATGAAGAAGTGGCTCGAGTGCGCGAAGGCTCTCTCGGATCAGATGATCCAGACACGATCGAGACCCTCGACCGACTTGGTTTGCAGTATTACAAACTGGGTAAATATGAAATTTCCCAAGATCGTTATAAGCGTGTCATAGAGGCACGAGTGTTGCGTTTTGGTAGAAACGCCCCTTCAGTGATACGTGCTATCAGTTCTTACACAGCTGCACTCACCAAGCTCGGCCAGGCCAAAGAAGCAGCTGCCCTACAAGAAGAACTGCTCGCTGAGATAAGAACAAGCTTAGGCGTTAAAAACGCTGAAACCATCAACTTGATGGGGAACCTTGGTGTTACTTATCAAACACAAGGGCTATGGCACAAGGCCGAACCATTGGAGAAAGAGGTCTTCAGTTGTAGACAGGAAGAACTTGGCAATAAGCACGAGTATACACTCACCGCCATGTCTAACTTGTCAGATACCTTGGTTCGCCGAGAGAAATGGGACGAGGCTGCAAGGCTCTCTATCTCTGAATTTGAGATTCGGCAGACCATCTCATCCAAGCCAGACCGAGAAAAGCTCAAAGCTGTTAATAAAGCGGCCATGTCGCTGGCACGCCTCGAGAATTGGGAGGCAACCATCTACTACCTTGAGCGTGAACTAGCATGCAGGACAGCCCTAGGAAACAACGATCACACTGAGCATCTGCAAGTCATAGCCCTTGCGGCTACCACTTGCATGAAGCTTCAGCAATGGGTGATGGCTAGAGGCCATTTGGCGGCGTTTCTGGAGGCGAGCATAATACGGAACGTAGAAGTGAGGAGCGTTCATAGTGACACTATCCACAACCTTGCTATGTCATGCCAAGAGACGCACTTGCTCGAAGAGGCTGAACAGCTCTTCATCTTGGAGATACTTACACTCCAGCACTTTGACCCGGGAGATAGTACTACCCTAGAGGATAGAGTCAAAACAGTCATAGAACTAAAGAAACGGCAGGGGAAGCCTGTAAATCGTATCACCTTCAACCCAAGCTCGATTATTGAACGTGCCAGACTCGTGAAGGAACAGAAAAAGGATGATAATGAATGAAATAGGTTCCCACCTGTACGTTGGGCGATGTTAGTGCAAGCGTAATCCCATCCATCGCGTTCCCAATTTTGCAACTGCTCTAACGTTCCTAGCTTAAGACACTGCCCACCAGGCTTAAAGGAAGAATGAGACGAGGCAATCAGCAACGATGGTTAGGACAATGAAGTTGATGGCGCGTAGAACGTACAGAGTCGATTATGTCTAGGGCGCTCTGTCATCTCAAGTTAACTGAATGAGGATGTTGCACAGAAATATAGTACTTATTATGTATGCTATCTAATCGTTGCTTCGACTATGCCCGTACCCTCATTTTGAGGTGCAGGTCTGGAATAGTCTCAATGGGATAAGTTGGATCATGTGCGACCAGCATCATATTTCGGGCGTTATGGGCGGCGGCATAGATATGGACGAGGATTGTTTTGTAGCCTGGATTGGGCTGGGGAGGTTAGTTGCGATATACAGATATAAGATACCGGTGGTTAAGCACGAGAAATAGGGGGGCGAGGGGAGTATTTGCCAGGCCGAGTACCAAGGAACGATCCAATAGACAAAGCAGAGGAAAAGTTGTATTAGATACAGCCAGAGATAACGTGACGGTTAAAGCTTGTGCAACGCGCTCCTGGAACCTACGACACGATCGAGACGTAGCATGAATTCCCGCTGCCTATCATGGCGGGCAAGGTGCCTTACTGAAGTTTAATTAGATCTGTTCAGGTTAATCGTTAGTTGGAGGATTGTAGGATCTAGTATATATCAGAAACTCGCCTTGCAAATCAGGTCGGTGAGCCTCAATTGTGATTTGAATTCCACACTGAAGCAGGTCCTAGTCCTCGATGATCTGGTGTTGACCCTATTGAGAAGAAAGTTTGCCAATATATTCGCAAGGCCTGTGAACGCTTTACAATGATTCGGGAAACGAAAAGTTGATCTACAAAGGCCCTGGCTACTTCTCTCTGTAACGCTATGAGTATTTCCTCCGAGCGAGAGGTATAGAAGTAATTAGTAAGCTGAATCGCGTTGAGTTCGTGAATCATCTCCAAGGTTCTTCTGGAGAAACCATGGGAAGATTGCGCGTCCCTATGGCCAGTCTTCTTCAGCCGCTAAATTCTTGTTCATTAGCATCATAATTCGCAATGAGGAGAGCAAAGTATCGTCAGTGACAATCGTGATGGTGGAACTTTGATTGGGGACCTTTTCTTGGAAGTCTTGAATTGAAAAAGTTCACAGGAAACCTGCCAAAGACGCCAGTCCCCATCAGGTAAGTAGGTAAACTCGAAGTTTCTTGATGGAAAGATTTGTCGGCATCTCGCCGTGTGAAGGAATCTTGAGTGTGCCTTTACGTCTCATCGCTCAAGCTCTTGTTATATTCGTTTGTATAATGTCCTTCGGTTTCTCTGTCGGTGACTTCCTTGCAGGCGCTGCTTTGGCATACAACACCTACAAAGCCTTATCAGACCGCGAAGGGTCTTCCAAACAGTATAGGGAACTAATAATAATAGATTCATACACCCTTGTGACATCGGTTAGGCCGACCCATGGGGGATAACTATGCTATGTGTGTCGAGTGGACAAAACCCTCTGGGGTAGAAAACCGCTCGCTGTCTATGCGGCTGCTACACGCTGCCGAAACAATAAGACTGAGACTATGTACCAAATTTGTTCGCGATGATCGCACGTTAGAGAATGAGTGTTCTTGCCACTCTAAACTGTTCCAAAAGCTCCGTTCCCATCATCATTTTCGCTGCCGCCCTGAGATCCTTCGTGATCGAGACGATGATCCGGTAGTCCGTACTGCCGGCGTCGCGAAGCATTCTCGACCGAAGGTGTGTCCAATCCGGGCAATGCATCAGAATATGCTTGGCTGTCTGATGACTCCATCCGCAGGCGCATCGGGGGCTATTCGCACCCGGAACGTTCCTCGAGTGCAGGTAGGCATTTAGGTCTATGCGTTCAGTCCTGATGTGAGTCGCAAGGGTGCTTTCAGCCTTCTGTAGTCCGTCACGCATTTTTACTGTCTTATTGGACAGATGAGACCGTTGTGCCGGCGTTGCGTTGATGTCTGCGATGCGTTTCTTGTAGTTTTCCCACCGAAGATCCCATTGACTTCTATAGGGAACTAATCACATCACTTAATATCGTTCACCAAATCCTTCTGCAAGTAGAACAAATACGCGTTTCAAGCACCTTCGCGCAACCCACTCTCAACGCGCTATTGGTTACAGTCAATAGCGTCAATGAGTGCATGGTGTCGTTCTTAACAGAACACGAGAAATACGCTGATAGCCTTAGAGACGGAGGATCAGGCAATATCATTACAGACACTTTTAGGAAGGTTAAATAGAATTTGTCAAAAATGTCAGAGGAGATTGAAAATCTCAGAAAGACTTTGGACACAATGCTTCTGTCCATCAATTGTTTGATACAAATGACTCAAAACCCAGTCAAACTCATCAAGTAATAAGTGGTTGAGATAGACGCAATAGTGTGCAAATCGCTAATCAGTTTAGGACTTTTCTTTCGAAAGTCCATGAGATAGAGGAGATTAGACGTCTTAGCTTTCACGCTGGTCCTATGGTTCGTTGGCCGCGTGAGCCAATATTTGGCTCTGAACGCCTCACGATACTCGAAACTATTTCGCCAGATCACCTTATGGGTCATGTAAAAACTGCCGAGAATCCTAGTGGGTCAAAAATTGCACCTTGCAGGATGTTACGCCGAACCGCACTTATCTAATACTTTTAAAAGACTTCCAACTACAACCAGTACCAATGCAATTCTTCAGACCTGGACGGGTGATTTCGGTACTTATGAACTCAATGATCACAGTCCACCAGAACACAGAAACAAGTATTGCCATTAAAGACAGACTTTTCCGCTACCGCCCTCATCCTCTTTGAGCAATTACATTGGACCAATTCTCACTCGTCGCTTTGTGGTGGTCCATGAATGCTATGAGAATGTCTGTGCTTGGGCATACACACATATGCGAATCGAATTTGTGTTGACCAGCCTGGTCAGGCCATGCATGCCGCCTTATACTACACCAAGGAACCTGCGCCAAACTTGATTGGTGAAAAACACATGATGCTACCTCCAATCAAAATGACGGTTGAGCATCCGTCCACTGCGCTGCCAGCGACCTCTCGAATCCGCTTTGGAAGGATCTTTGAGGTCCTGCACAGCTGCCCAGCCAGAGACCTTGGTATGATTGAGGTTGACTCGATGGACCGTTTCCTCTCTCACTTCCAAGCAAGCGGCCAGACTACCACGGATGCGGGGAATAATGTCCGAAAGGGCCAAACAGCTTCTGAAACGAGAGAAAAGCAGGTATCGGAAGACGCAAAGCCAGTCGACCCCGAGACTGCCGAAGACATCCGAAAGACCATGATAGATCTTGTGATTCCTAAGTGAATGATGAGTCTAATTACCGGTTTAGATAACTCTTCTCAACATTCTACGGCGCGCACGGTGGGTTTCGTTTCTCAACTACGGTACAGCATATTTCAAACAAACGGTATGACTCACCAGTGTAGCGAGGTGTATTGACCACACGCTACAACTCGCCCAAAGGAGTTTGAGAAGCGTCATTGGCGGTATATATGTCGCCACGGTGTACAGACGAGAATCTCGAGTTCGCGGATCTCCCCTCACCGCCGATAACTTCCCAAACCGCCCGGCTGAGCAGATTCGGATTTTCAACCAGAGCACCCAGGATTTAGCAAACGCCTGTCTCCTGGAACTTACACTGCATTTAACAGTGGCTCAGGGAAAGGCAGAGTTCTACACTAACTAAGCCAGTATGCAGACAAGAAAAGCAATTGCCGACTTTAAACCGTTTCGAAATTCCTGATAGAATTGCGCTGGCAGATCTATGAGATGAGACTCAACCACCAAGCCTATTCAGAGATGACTGATCTCTTCTCACACAACACACTCTGTCATACTACATTACCTCCCAATACGCAGGTTTCAATCCTCTAGCCACCTTATCATTTAAGGCATGACACCATCGTCCAACCTTCAGCGAAATACAACATCTAACAGTAGAGATCCATCCACCGCATCCGGACGGACCCATCGACATGCTTCGCATCTGAAGAAGAGTGCAAAGACTATGTGCCGACCTACGCACCACAAACCAAGTGTCCCAGCTTTCTCTCCGCTTCATGAAAGATGACAAAGTAAAATGGTCTACCAACAGTATCCCTCACCGAACGATGGGAGTACTGCTAGGGGACAAAGATCCAGAGAATTGTGATATTGGTCAGCTCCTTGAGCTATTCGTGCGTATTAAAAACACCACTAAAGCTAGGATTGCTCTTTCCCCTTCTTTAAAGGTGCATCAGGCATTAATACGCTGGGGAGAAGATACAGAGGGCTCGATGATGGGACTTTGGAACTTGGACAACAATGTTTGGAAGAGCATCATGAGTTTCTCGAAGAGGACATCACGAATAGCGAGTGGGTCATGCAGAACGCTGCCGGAAGAAAATCTAAGCTTAGATTTCAAGAAACCTATGGAGAGGACCCGACGCTGTCTCTAGGAGAGCGTCGTGCCTTTGTCAAGAAATTGCCTCATATGAATGACCTCGGTGGTTCGACAGAGCCTGAATACTCTGACCGGGTCTCGGACTGAGTCCTTGATGTTACATTTCAATCGTTCAGATTCGGTACTGCAGAATCGAACCAGTAACAACACGAATACCTCAATGTTCTCTGGCGCATCTAGCAAAGAAGCCTCCAATCAGGATTTTGGGGCAGAGGGATATATTTCACCTTGCCGAGTCCATTGTTCGAGCTGTTCCAGCAAACTTGTTATAGGATACTACTTGGGGAAATTGGAAACCCAGCAACAAAGGCCCCGGCAACTTCTTTCATACAGCTATTCGTATTCTCTTGTTGGGTTGTCGAGAAGGGTCGACTTGACGACTGGTTTACAAAGCATGCAGTAGACCTTCGCAATGTTATCATCGTAGGTTCGCGGAAATGCTTCACTCATGCTTTTGCGAGACATGCAGTCCAGTCAGAGAGGTTGATATATCTTATCTGCCTAGATCGCAGTCCGCTAAGCATCGTCACAGTCTTTGCTAATCACGCGGAAGAGTTCAATATGACAAAAAGCTGCTGATAAGGTACTTGCAGCTCGACTCTGATCAATGCAAAAGTTTAGAGAATAGAAGTGATTGTCGTGGTCGCTGCAATATATTCGAGGCACCTCGAAAGCAGCTGCTTGATTTCAGACCTAGCCTATCCTTTCAAAAGTCGACCTATCTTTTAGTGAAGCAAAATGACCTGCGCTCATCTTTGAACAAGCAAAGAGCATATCCACAAGCGTAAAGATCATGGAGACATGACAGGAGTTTGAGAGCGATGAAAACTTGTTGTTTTCGTTCACGTTTGTGCGTAAGCGATGTGAGCTGAGGTTCTGACGTGGATACAAGACGTAAAGTTTTGAACAAGACGTAAAGTTTTGAACAAGCAATGCCGATAACGTTGCCATTCAGTGTGTCGATCATGCATGTAATTCTTCCGAGTATTAGCACATCTTGGCAAACCATGATGACCTGCCTAAAGGGGAAACCATCTAGACCTCGACTCCTCGAGGCTTAAAGATAATCCTGAAAAATGCGTCACAATGCATACATCAGCTTTGCAGATAAAAGAAACTACGCGGGGTACTGGCTATATCGATCGTCGTACCAAGGTTCTTTAGGAACGCGATGGACAGTATGGGAATTCAGCATATAACCTGACCTGACTCCAGAGCATCGTCTTTCACGTTTCTTCTGCAGGTTAGCTAACGCCAAAAAAACACAATGCGCCTATCAAATACGGTCTTGTCGTCCTTCGTCCTCGCTGCTCTCAGCGCGACGGCGACTGACTCCCCTGACTCTACGCAAACATGTCCAGCTCAAGCCAACTCGATTTTCTCCTGTCCTGCTGCATCATGGCCTCCAGGCCCAGGCATCGGTACTTTACTGATGCCCCAGGAGCCAGATAAAGAGTTGCAGGATATCATGAGCCAAATCGATCCGAAACGTATAGAAGCTATAATAACAAAATTGGTGAGCTTTGGCACAAGGAATACCCTGAGCAATCAGACCGATCCGAAGAGGGGTATCGGCGCGTCGAGAGATTGGATTGCGGCCCAAATGAGGGAATTTGCAAAGGCAAGCAAGTAAGTTTGCTGGGTTCTGCATTCGTCGACACGGGGACAACGATGTCGCTGACACATTGGAATTGGAAGAGGACAGATGGAAGTGACGGTACCGAGCTATATTCAAGGTGTCGCACGGAGTATACCGTTTCCCGTGAGGATTAGCGACATTGTGGCCACGCTCAAAGGAAGCGTCGATCCAGGAAGAGTCTATGTTGTGTCCGGGCACTATGACAGCAGGGTGACAAATGTGGACAATTATCTAGATGATGCCCCTGGTGCAGATGACGAGTAAGTCTTTGCGGTTCTGCTTCTTGGCAACTCGTTACGACGTTGACGATCGTACAGTGCCTCAGGAGTCGCGGTCTCTATGGAGTTGGCTCGAATCATGGCAACTCACAGGCCAGCTGCAACCGTAGTGTTTGTTGCCGTAGCGGGAGAAGAGCAAGGCTTATACGGCAGTAACTTTCTCGCACAGACGTATAAGAACGCTTCAGTGAACGTGCAGGGGATGTTCACAAACGACATTGTTGGCTCATCCACGGCAGACGATGGCACAAAAGACCCTTATACCCTCCGAATCTTCGCTCAAGGTAATCCCACAACCGATAGTGCGGCCATAGCCCGCACCCGAGCTACCATTGGTGGCGAAAACGATTCTCCTGCTCGTGAACTCGCACGCTTTGTCGTTGAGGTCGGGGAAAACAAGTATACCCAAATGAATCTTCCAGTTATCTACCGTTTGGACCGGTACCTTCGAGGTGGCGACCACATTCCATTCCTTCAACAAGGCTTCACTGCATGCCGATTCACTGAGCCAAATGAGAATTTTGCTCATCAGCACCAAGATGTCCGTGTGGAGAATGGAACGCAATATGGAGATTTAATCGAATTCAATGACTTCGACTACATTACCCGCGTCGGAAAGGTCAATGCAGCTGCCATGTGGAGTCTTGCGAATGCTCCACAGGCTCCACAGGGCGTGACAATCAATGCCACGATACTGAGCAACAAAAGCCAATTCAACTGGAAGCCGAGTAATGAAACACTTTTGGCAGGGTACGAGGTTGTCTGGAGACCAACAGACGCGCCGTTTTGGACACACTACATTCCTGTGGGGAATGTGAACACCGCTACAATCAATCTGTCAAAGGACAACGTCAACTTCGGCGTTCGTGCGGTAGGCAAAAACGGATATAAAAGCCCCGCGACTTTCCCGTTCCCTCTATGAAGTGACAGAGGATATCGAGATATTATATATACTAAGTGAAAAGTCAACAAAAAGAATATAATACGCGAATTCCAAATACAGATGAAACGTAGAATCACACAGAAACTAGCTTGGCCGCTCCAAACCAGATCACAGCGGTTCTCACCCTTTCCTCCACTTGGTCCTTTATTAATCGTGACTTGCAGTCCAATGCTCCATCGTAGTAGCCTTTACGCGAGAAACCTCTCCGAGTAATGCATCTGCCCCATGCGGCTTGCAGCTCGCAGCTCTCGACCTAGACGAAGTAGCCAGATCTCGCACGGTTGGTACGGAACACGGAAGAATCTGCCTGAGCAGACAAGGATGGATGCGATCTGAGTTTCTTCGAATCCTGCTTTAGTACAAATTGAAAAGTGAATTCGGGTTGATGCAGCAAGGAGTTAGAAACGAAGCATGTTCATTGGTTTAAGCTGGTAATTTGGCCTGCCTCATAGTTTTGCATATAGTATTGCCCAGCGATAGACTGAGTATCCTCTTACCACTGCCTTGGGTGCTGAAGAGTGACACAAATGCTCCTTGTCCGTTACCGTGTTGTATTAACACCGTTGTGCAGTGGAAGTTCGTCTACTCGGATCGTGCGCTGTCCCATCTTTGTGCGCTCTGGCTTGGCATCACAGCATCCCTGCACATTTTCTCCGCGACGACACTAGTAGTACTAACGGCAAGACCCCTTTTGTGACAGGCCCAAGAAATCTTAACATCAAACCACCGACTTCGTCAACCCTCTGTGATACCCTGCCGACTCTCTGTCTGGCCTCTTCTGTTTTCGGCGTTGTCTACATCGTGTCGTGTGTCGTGTGTCGTGTGTGAGTTCTATCTACTCCTCAAACTCTAGGTGAGCCATGGACAAGGGAGAGTGAAGTTGGCTCATGGCATTGAGACTCGGCAATACCTTCTCCCAGGTCGCTCCTGCTGTTACGAATCCTTCACTGACTTCACTGGTGATCTCTTAGAGATCTAGAAACCATTGGAACGCTCCTTCCCAAGCTTCGTAACCAGCGGAAAAATGGGTAAGCCAGCCAGTGCTATCTCCATGATCACCATACACAACCGGTCCTCTTCATTACGCGATTGGATTGCAACATTATATCTACTAGCAAATATCATCACTGGAGAATATGTCACAAACTTTCAAGGTGGTGAAGGTCGACTGTGCGCCAGGCCACCGAGGCAGCGTTTTCAATTTTCTTGGCTCTGAACCCAGCAAGGGAAATCAGCATCCGCCTTGTCTTCCAACTCTGCCAAAACTGTCTTCAATATTGAACCTAGCTAACACCTTTCAATTTGATTTAGCCATGAACAACGGTCCTCTGCCACCGGCGCCACTAAGAGCATCTCCTGCCCCACAAGGACCTCCAGTACCAAATGGCAAGCCCACGTCTCCATACAACGAGCAGCGTAATCCGATGAGTCCCAACGCGCAAATTGCCGCTCAGACAGTTAGCTCGAAAGATCCCAAGGCTGCAGCTCAGGCTGCCAGTGACATGAGGAACGTTGTGCGGAGGAAGCTGACTGGCTACGTGGGATTTGCCAATCTACCGAACCAATGGCACCGTAAGAGTGTCCGCAAAGGATTCAACTTCAATGTCATGGTAGTCGGTAAGAATCCACTTATTTGCTCTACAAAGTGGGCTTCTAATTTCTCTAGGTGAATCTGGTCTCGGAAAGTCTACCCTTGTCAACACCCTTTTCAACACGTCTCTCTACCCACCGAAAGAGCGAAGAGGACCCAGCCTGGAAATTGTCCCAAAAACCGTATCTATACAATCAATCAGCGCAGACATTGAGGAGAATGGCGTCCGTTTACGTCTCACTGTGGTTGACACACCAGGCTTTGGTGATTTCGTCAACAATGACGATTCATGGCGACCCATTGTTGAGAATATCGAGCAACGATTTGATGCCTACCTCGATGCTGAGAATAAGGTCAACCGGATGAACATTGTCGATAACCGTGTCCATGCATGTGTATACTTCATTCAACCGACCGGACACTCGTTGAAACCACTTGACATTGAGGTGATGCGCCGGCTGCATACCAAGGTCAACTTGATCCCGGTCATCGCCAAAGCAGATACCTTGACGGATGAAGAGATTGCGTCGTTCAAAGCTAGGGTAAGACACTGTGTATTGGCTTTCTTGACTGCTTTGGCTAAATATAGCTCAGATTTTGACGGACATCCACCATCACTCGATCCAGATTTTCGAAGGACCACGCTACGAGTTGGACGATGATGAGACTATTGCAGAGAATCAGGAAATTATGTCCAAGGTTCCTTTCGCCGTTGTAGGTGCCAACAGCGAGGTCACTAGCCCCGAAGGTCGCAAAGTCCGTGGACGTCGCTATCCTTGGGGTGTGATTGAGGTCGACAACGAAGAGCACTGCGATTTTGTGAAGCTACGACAAATGCTTATTCGCACACATATGGAGGAACTCAAGGAGCATACTAACAATGCTCTGTACGAAAATTACCGCTCCGAGAAGCTCACGGGAATGGGAGTGGCTCAAGATCCCAGTGTCTTCAAGGAAATCAATCCCGCAGTGAAACAGGAAGAAGAGCGAACCCTGCACGAACAGAAGCTACAAAAGATGGAGTCGGAGATGAAGATGGTCTTCCAACAGAAAGTAGCGGAAAAGGAAAGCAAACTCAAGCAGAGCGAAGAGGAACTGTATGCCCGACATCGCGAGATGAAGGATCAGCTCGAGAGGCAACGCAACGAACTAGAAGAGAAGAAACAGCGTGTCGAGAGCGGAAGACCACTGGAGGGTACATCAAAGAAGAAGGGGTTCTCGCTTCGCTAAACGGCCTAGCTGTAAGCCATGTGTGACGCTTGCGCCGCACGTGGGCTGAAGACACCTGCTTCCTACACGAGCGAGACTCAAAGAATCCCCATTTTGTCCCTTCTAGCGAATTCGATATCCCCCTGCTCTTTGTCTTTTTTCTTCACGAGATCTCGCGGATTAGACACCGTCAAGGGATGTAATGTTCGAAGAAAGGCGAGGGAAAAGTGGGAATTTGTGCTTCCGAAATTGTATTTCTTAAACCAGGTTGTTCCCTTAAAGCAAGAATTCTTCTATGGCGTGTTAGCAAAGTTGTGCTTTCCACCATTGTGTATATGTGATAGGCGTTAGTTCTGGCTTTTAGTGGATGCTGAAATATTTTGTTCGCTGATGCGGTGGATGTGTGTTTCTCTCATCTCTCTCACGCTCCCAACGCCTCCCTTCCCCTTCCCCTTCTCCCATAATCCCCCACCATTTACCTCCCTCCCTGCACCCCACTTGTCGCTTTCTCCCTTCCCTAGGAGTCCCTTGTTTATGGAACACAACCACATTAAATATGATGATCCGAACCCCTCCTCCACGCCCCGGCCGCCCTGCTTTTTATCGCATGCGCGATTTATCGAGTGGATTGGGTATGGGTATTGGTATGGGTATGGGTATAAGAGGGGGGAGGTGAGGAGGGGATGGTATGGTATGGGGAGCCGGGGTTCCTTTCTATATTCGAGCTTTAGGACGCTTGAGGGATACATGGCCAATATATAAAAACGTTAGAAGTCAGAAGCTAGCACTGAGATCTTCCGTCCCTGATAGACGTTCTAAATAACACATTTGCTCTGAAGCCTATCTAATGAAAAAAACAAAGAAATAAATAATGCTGCTGCGGAAATCCCGTTTAAGCAGGTCTCCTGAGGTGAAGAGAAGGAGAAGAGTAATACCAACGAGTACAAAAACAATTGCCTCTTCTTCCTGCTTTTCTTTCAAGGCATCTCCGAGTGTCGTCTTGCTCACTTTTTCGGATACTTATTCCTGAACAAGTACATACTCAGATAGTAGTCTCCAACCGCAAAGACCCCCACGGCTCCAGCCCATAGTCCGGCAACCTTCCAGCTCAGATCCCCGGCGCTGTACTTCTTGTAAACACCCATGCCCAATACCGCGCACATCGCCGTAATCACCACCGCATTGCCGACCACCACTGGGTTATCGCGGTTCGCGCTGATGTCGTCGCGGGTGTGGATGGCGCTCTCTTTCGCCTGCTCGGACTTCTTCGCCGCGGCGCGTTTGGCCTTGTCGTAATTTTCGGAGGGGTGGTTGTAGATGTCTGACGCCTTGTCTGCGGCTTCGTGGGTGAGTTCGGAGGCGCGCTGGCTGGCGTTCGAGGCTACCTCGCGCGTTTCTTTGGAGAGCTTGGAGGCCTTTTTGGAGGCTTCTTCGGAGTACTCTGAGGCTTTGTTAGAAGCTTCTTTGGAGAAGTCGGAGGCCTTGTTGGAGGCTTCTTCGGAATAGTCGGAGGCTTTGTTTCGAGCTTCTCGCGAGTATTCAGAAGTTTTGTTCTGCGCTTCTCGCGAATATTCGGAGGCTTTGTCTGAGGTTTTCTTTGCGGCGGCGCGGGTGCGTTCTTCGGCTTCGCGGGCTTCGCGATCGGCTTGTGTTCGGGTCTTAGTGGCTTGTTCACTGTAGTCGGAGGAAACGGAGGAGATGTGCGGCGAGTCAACGTCAACTAGGGACGCGGCAGAGGCTTCTGTATCTTCGACTTGGGGTAGAGGTGGTGCACGTCTGCAGGAGGAGTTTAGTCGATCATTTGCTACAACCGTACTAATGGAGAGTATAGCAGCGTGTAGAACCAGCTTCAAAGGTAACTCCAGGATTTTGAGGGAGGAGGATTTACTTACGCCTACAGTAGATTAGCACGGGCCATACTTATTTCCGTAGAAATGGCGAAGTCATGTATAGACTACTTACTTCTTCAGATGACTGCTTTGGGCCTTTCGCAGCAGCTTGAGCGTAAGACATCTTCGCGGTACTTTAGCTACGAAATGAAACTGCTGTTGATAGGGTCAGCAGTAGTTTTTGAAGTTGGCCAATTGATGGTGAAGGCGATATGTACTCTGATGGTAAAGGAGAGAGCCAATTGAGAGGTGGTTCGGCGGTAGCTCGGTTAAATCTCGTGGGCCAAGGGAGCAAAATCGGTCTCGTGAGGTTATCCAGGTTTGAGGCATGTGAGTCTTAGCTCCGACTCCCACTGGCTTCCTACGTCATCCGACCAAAGCCGTAATTACCCGACATATTTAAAAAGCCGGAGGTTCTTTTGTATATCGAAAAAGCATATGAGTTATCGAAGGTCAGCGATCATGTTTTCACGGAAAACCTTTCAGTCACATATGATTTCAATCTCGAGTCGTTCAGAGTCAAATTTGTCCGAGTAATGTCATCCCTATCCATTATGCAACTTTTTCTGGGGTTTCAGCTATGGCACCTAGTTGGGAGACGAGAGGAAGCCGGTTCCTTGGTGCAGCAAGATACATTTATTATGACCTGAGATACAAAGGTTTTCCCTAGCCCCGACTCCTCGCTCAAATGCATGGCCAATCCTATCACTATCGTAGCTTTTTGTACAGACTGCCCCTTGCTTCAGTCAGACTTACATATACGTATGGTGTATTTCTGCCCAGGTCTCCCGAAATCTACCGTAGATAATAGATCACCAACCAGCAAAACGCAAAAAATAATATTGCTCCTCCCCAAAAGATCCACTTGTCCTGTTTGGCTCTCCTCTCCACCATCCGAATTGTGTCTCCGCTCACTCCCAAGGTATTTGCAACGCTATACAGCTTCCTCTGTGTGCCTTTCAGTATCTCTCTTTGATGCCCCAGATCACCAAGCACAGCCCTCCCACGTTCAAGGTATTCGTCCAACTGAGTATTTGTAGAGGACATGAAGGACTGCTCACGTAGCGCATGTGTTTCGCGATTGTAGTCGGCAGGAGAGGCGCCGAAGGAAAGGGAGGTAGGTTTCGAAGAGGGCGCAAAGGGGGAGTTGGCGGAGAGAGCAGATTGAGCGTAGGGATTTTCAGGTGTAGAGGTGTGGTGCGGGCGGCGCCCTAGAAGTTCTGTGCGGTTTTGCGTGGTTTGCTGAGACGCAAAACATTTAGTACCGATGATACCCAGGTAACGAAGTTACTCACGGCATCTTCTCGATCCTTCTTCAGGCGGTCAAAACATTGCCGGTAGTCTAAGAGTTCGGCGCGAAACGTTTTTATACGTTCACGAGCTTTTTCTTGTTTGGCTGGGATGAGCTCTTTCTTTGCCGTTTCCGAGTAGTCGTCTATGGTTCGGGAGAAAGAGGTGAGAGAGGCGGAGATTTGGCCTGTGATGGCCCATCAGAATCGCAATACTATGTATTCGTGGAGCACTGGAATCATCGACCTTGCAAGGCAGGCGACGATGTCGCAGGAGCTTCGGCGAAGGCATCTAAATCGCGTCGTACAGAGGATGATTGCTTAAGAGCAGAATTGAAGAGAGTATTCTACATGGGTCAGCAGAACCACTACAGACAGTTCAAGAGACATACCAACCATTACGGAGAAGAACAAGAGGAAGCTGAAGCGGTTGGAGAAATGGAGGTTGCCTTTGATAGCCCTATCAAAATGCTGTTGCTATACGTGGCTAGACCGACCGTTATTTAGAATACCGGAGACCCTGGAGATCACTGCATGCGGCGAGCGAGAGACTCCGACGCTCAACGCTGCGCTGAGGACTTGTGGTACCCAATTACTTCGAATGGGAAATACGAAATGCTGTCACTGCTGATAAAGGGGAGCACAGGTGCACGACTGTTAAGATGCTTTGACTCGACCAGGCATTCTGCGTTTCGATGAACCACCGATTATTCTCCGCAGGCGTTACCGGCCGTACTGAGTCGCCTCCTTGAAACTTATCTCTCACTGCTTATTGCCTGGAAGTGGGTTATAAATAAAGTCTTCTCTCAGCTGTCCGCCGCATTTCGAATCCTCCGTTTCAAAGTGTGGGGAAGAACCTTGGCAACTGAGTGCCTTGGAACCAAGGTTGACTGACCCATTCGTTCATGACGACAACCTTGATTTCTCAAATCCTTTGTTGACCATTTTTGACTCGTCATTGTTATGACTTGTCACAAAGGGCATTCATGGACTGCTCTCATTACTTCCAATAACACCTAATCAACAGTTGCGCGAAGGTGCTCAACATCCTACACCTTCAGTCCACGAACTCACGATATACATCACTGCGCCTATACTACCTCGGCATCTCTGAACATGCATCCTTCATTATCAACATCCTACCTTCTCCCGGCCATCCTACTTAATCCTGTCCTCTTCCTCCACAGCCTCAACACCATCCTCTCCAGGGTGCTACCTCCTACAGTGGTCGCCTCCCCAATACAGCCACCTCCATACTCAAAACTTGGTCCCTCCGCAAACCATCCACATCTCGATATCCACGCTTCAGAAACACTATGTTGGTGCTACACAGTCCTGATTATGATTGTGCAAATGATTGTCTTCGGGAGGATCAACAATTTAAGGGAGAAGAGGAGGAAAAGTAAAAGAACGAAGGAGACGCGCCTAATACCTATCAGGCAAAGCATGAGCAAGCAAGGAAAGCAAATGAACGGACATGCACATTATCCAAATGATGTAAGCGCCTCGCCAAATGGCAGAGAAGTCCACGAGATTGACAACATCCAGCCGCAACCTCAAGATAAGGATTGTCCGTCCAGTGAAACAGATAGTGAGTCTGCGGGGACGGACAGAACCACCGACTCGGAGATCATTCTCTGAGTCCAGGGCATCGTCCACTTTGGATTGCTCTTCCGGCGTTTCAGCATACAGGCATACAGGCATACAGGCATAAATGCATATAGAAAGGCGTCAAGGAGATTTCACAAGGCTTCCACAATGCAGGAACCCAACATCACTAGTTCAAATTTGCTTTTGTATTCAGCCTATTCGAGGCTTGCAGAGATACCCCTCGGAATTAGAAAAGAGCAGACGGCTCTCACGATGTAGGAGCCAAGCAAGCATGTTTGTGCAGGCAGTCATTTCGTACTATGCTTTGAGGGATACCCTCTTCGAAGTAGAGTAAGCATGGGCCGTTCTCACACAACCTACTAACCGAGTATCTCGCCAGTGACCTTTCTTGCTCCTTTAACATTGCTCCTGGGGCTCTCAGTCTCGCAATGCGAGGAGTAAGTGAATCTGCACTTAAAGATAAAAACCCCGGCAGCTTTACCATGCTCGTCTCCACTACGCTCGCGTGCATTGTCAACAATCCTTTCAATTCTCCGCCCACCAATGCTACCAGTAGGTTAGGAAGCACCCGCTGAGTAGCCCCCAGCGGCCTCCTTTCCATGTTTCGAATTTGAGCATTCCCCTTCGTTCCCTCTACTGTCAACGAAATCATCACAAGCCCGTAAGGACGTCCAAGAGCCGTGCAAACCATGCCATCATCTCCATACCACTTCTCGTGGTTGACACCAACGCAATGGATGGCAGCATAGTGGAAATACCCAATGTGTAGTTCGCGATGTAAAACCAAAACCTTACAGAAATAATCACAGAGAAGAGAAGCGTTGATACATCTATATAAAATCGTACTTGTACATCCTAGAACATGACAGTTTCAGGTATCTTCTAGATGACGCCCCTGGTGTAAATGCCGCTAAA
>JAABUL010003303.1_pt1 | contig 24276 bp, 27 predicted proteins | sample 5559151 | NCBI WGS metagenome assembly JAABUL01 (sample SAMN10711876, study PRJNA513368) | rock metagenome | isolation source: Antarctica rocks | place: Antarctica: Victoria Land, Pudding Butte sud | reverse complement strand
CACCACCATCGGATGGCGGTCTAGACGGATACTTGAAAGTTTTAGGTTCACATTTTCTCTTCTTCCACTCATGGTGAGTTGTTCGACCTCCCGCCTCAACAACATCTCTTCTAATCCGACATACAGCTGCCCGAACGCCGCAGAAACTAACGTTCACTCCCCGAAACAGGGGCATCATCAACATCTTCGGCGTCTACCAAGAAAATTACGAGTCGGTCTTCCTTTCGTCCTATAGCTCGTCGCCATCTCCTGGGTTAGCACCAATCAAGACCTCCTGCTCTTCCTTATCGGCATCCTCACCGGGCCCGTCTTCAACAGGGGGTTACTTCCGCCAACTCATCTTCACTGGCACCTCCCTCGTCGTCTTTGGCACGATGTTGACCAGCTTAGGGATATCATACTACTAGAAATCTGCACACAAGGTGTCGCGGTCAGCCTAGGTATAGGATGCTTGTTTGTGCCTAGTGTCGCCTTTGTATCCACCTATTTCACTTCCAAGCGCGCATTGATGACGGGTTTCACGGCCGCTGATGGCTCAATTGGTCAGTCACGCCTCGTTCTCCTCGAAACCCACTTTGCTCCTCAATGGTAGACGAGAAAATCAAATAAATAGGCGGCATCATCTTCCCAACCGTCTTCCGCCGCCTTCAATCAACCATCGGCTTCGGCTGGGCCACCCGTATCGTTGGCTGCCTAGCCTTAGCAATATTGGTCTTCCCCCCGTCCAACATGCGCTTACGAAACCCACCCCCTAAATCCCCACGCGCATTACTCGACCTCCGCGCCTTCCACGAAGCGTTCTTCGTCACCTTCAGTCTAGGCCTTTTCCTTGCCCTCGTAGGCCTCTACTTCCCTTTCTTCTGTACCCCAATCTACGGCTCCCGCATCGTCAACCTTAGCCCCTCGGAATCATTCTACCTCGTCCCCGTATCAAACGCAGGCCCCGTCTTCGGCCGCATAATCCCAGGTCTCATCGCTGACAAGGCAGGCTCCCTCAACACCATCATCCCCTTGCGGAACAAGCTGCGTAGTACTCGCCTTCGCTTGGCTGGGCATTTCCAATGCGCCAGGTCTTTGGGTCTTCTGCGCTCTCTACAGTATCGTTGCGCGACTATCGCCGGATATGAGCCTGGTAGGAACGCGGATGGGCATGTGTTTTACATTTGCTGGGCTGGGGCTGCTGATTGGGAATCCGATCGCGGGAGCGATCTCAAATATTCCCGAGGGCAAGTTCAAAGGCGCACAGGCGTACTCGGCGGCGACACTGCGTGCTAGAACTGCGGGGTCCGTAGCGGTGAGAATGCTACTGGCGAGGAGCGGCGACCGCGGTGGCAAAAGTTGGAAAATCCAGAGATGTTTTTCATATAGAAAGAAATCTCAAAGACATTGTTTCTTCAGAAAAGCATTAGACGGAAAAGAAGGTATCAAAATAGAGACATTGAGCACGGAATTGTTTGAAATGTAACAGCGTCCTCATACGATCCTTACTGAATCGGTCTTAGATAGAACCAGATCTTTTGTCTTAAACGCAAAAGAGGAATCACAAAACACATAAATAGGACCATTAATAGCAATTGGGGAACGACTCAGTAACATCCTAGCTAGGACCCACCGTACAGAGATTCGAGCGATAATCAGCACAGAGACCTGAGTTCAGGAACACCTCTCGGCCAACGCTGCCAAGTGCAACATCAAAGGTTTGAAGCGAGAAGAAGAAAGTGTCGCGTCGAAGTCAAATTCCCTGCGTTTCGCTTACGTAAAACTATAGCAACCGAACACGTCTCCCGCAAGCTCTCTAGGATTTATTTACCACAAGCACCTGGGAACAACGGAAGATCCTAGATATGCGGTGGCTATTATCCTCTTGCCTTCTCGCGTTGCTGAGCCTGGTTCAGGCGCTCAGCAGCAGTGGCAATCGGTTGCTGGTTGTGATTGAAGAAGCAGCGGAAAAGAGCAAATATTCAAAGTTCTGGACAGATCTCGAAGGTGACAGTCGTCGGTTTGAAGAGAAGGGTACATTGGTCGCTTACACTGTTCGTGAATTCAGGGCGAGGCTACAAGCTCTCTTTTGAGTCTCCAAAGAGCGAGAAGCTTGCATTGTTCGAACATGGCGAGCGAGCATACGACCACATCATACTTCTCCCCCCAAAATCGAAAGGCATGTCTATTGCTACAGCCTTTCAATAAGAAGGCTAACATCGCATCAGGACTGGGGCCGGCACTTACTCCTAATCTTCTCCTTCAATTCGTTAATCAAAATGGCAACATTCTCCTAACCCTCTCAGCCGACTCCCCTACACCAGCATCTATCTCTTCCCTTCTGCTAGAACTAGACATCCACCTACCGCCCGATCGGACGTCGCTCGTTGTTGATCACTTCGACTATGACACAGTTTCAGCCGGCGAGAAGCATGACGTTCTTCTTATACCACAACCTTCAGCCTTACGGTCGGACGCCCGAAATTTTTTCGGAGGAGACGGTACGATTGCCTTCCCCAGGGCTGTAGCTCAAGAGCTGGGTAACACGAGCCCCCTGCTTGCGCCGGTCTTGCGAGCCAAGAGTACCGCATATACCTATAATTCAAGGGATGAAGCCGAGACAGTAGAGGACCCTTTCGCTGTGGGAGAGCAGATATCCCTTGTATCAACTATGCAGGCACGGAATTCAGCTAGATTCACAGTCGTTGGATCCGTAGAAGCCCTTGAAAATACGTGGTTTGATGCAAAAGTCAAAGCTGCTGGAGGCAAAGAGAGCAAGACTGCGAACAGGGCATTTGCTAAGCAAATCAGCGCTTGGACCTTTTTGGAAACCGGAGTGCTCAAGGTCGGCAGAGTCGATCATCACTTAAGCTCGATCATTGACGGAGCTGCTGGGAACGACAGCGTTGCCCAGCTGGGTTACATGAATCCTAAGATCTACCGCATTAAGAACGATGTAGTGAGTATTCTTTGTGCCGGTTAATATTTTCGATTCTAATTCTACAGACTTTCAACATTGAATTGTCTGAATACTCCTACGACCATCTCATACCATTTAAAATCTCTCCCTCGGACGCTCTCCAACTCGAGTTCACCATGCTCTCACCCTTTCAACGCCTCAATCTCCAGCCCGTTTCCACAACAGCCAACGGCACCATTTTCGGCACCACCTTCAAATTGCCAGATCAGCACGGCATCTTCGCCTTCCGCGTCAACTACAAGCGGCCTTTCATGACAAACATCGACGTCAAGCGGGAAGTAACAGTTCGCCATTTTGCGCATGACGAGTGGCCTCGCAGCTGGGAAATCAGTGCTGGATGGGTGTGGATTGCGGGTATTTGGGTCAGCGTGGCCGGATGGATAGCTTTTGTGGCGATATGGCTATACAGTGAACCGGCGTATGAGAGGAGTCAGGGGAAGAAGATGCAGTAGAGTCAAGTTTTATACATTGTACCGCAATATACAAATATTTACAGCCACATCCTCTCGTGGCATTGGGATACTGGCTCTCTATGCCCGTTCCATACTTTCAATATGTTCATAGCGCTGCTGAAGCCTCCAATGCTCCATACTACAGCGACACTCCTCCAAGAGCCATGTAAGCTTTTTCACCCCGCAGCCAACGCGCAGAGTAGATTTCCACCGAATCAACAACTCCCAACCACAAACTCCATAGAATGCGCGCTCAACGCAACCCCCACCAACATCACTTCCCCCCCTCATCCTCCCTCCCCTCATCCTCCCTCCCCTCCGTCCCCCTCCACCCCCCCAACGCCGCCCCCCCGCCATACAACTGCGCCCCCTTCTCCCCCTCCAGCTCCTGGCTAACGGCCACGGGCTGGTTCCCGCGGAACCGCTTGCGCATATCCACCATGCCGCGCTTGCACTCGCCGTAGCCCTTTTTCAGCTGCTGGCAGCGCGTCGGGAGTGTTTCGAGGAGGGGCGGGCGCAGGCATGAGGTGGGGGTGTTGCGCGCGATGAGGACGCAGTCGGAGGATTGGAGGCAGGATGCTAGGGCGGCGCCTGTTTTGGGGAGAGGGGGGGTTAGTTTTTTTGGTGGTGGGGGAGATGGGGGGGGGGGGACGAACGGATGTCTTTGCAGGAGGAGGGCATAGTGGGTGGGGTGGGTTGGGTGGGGGAGGCTGTGGGGTGGGTGGAGTGGTTTGCGACGGTTGTGGAGGTGGACTTTGGTAAGCTCCTTTAGGATTGGACGCGGGCGGAGAGATTTATACAGAAATCTGCGTTGGGGCGGAGGTGGTTTCGAAGTGCCGCTTGGATGATGCAGCACCTCTTGTCCGAGAGGGATCAATATTCACGACTGAATATATTGCGGAGGGTGATGAAAACTTGTACGATTTGATTCCGCAAGGCTAAATTTTGAGAAAATGAACTGATTTTCTGAAGGGTCAAATGGAGAAATGGCTGAGGTCGAAAATCTTCACACATAAGCCTAGCGGCGGTCAACCAAAATATTATACCAGGACTTCAATCCTCGCCACGAACTTTACTATTCCATATGATTGGCGACAGGCGTACAGAGTTGATCATGAATCAGGTTCACAAGCAGTCAAGTGATACAGTCGATATCCTGAAGGTCAACCTCTAGACCTTCTTTCGGGTGTGCCTTCACTTCCTCAGGAGAACATGCGTTAGATGGTTGAAGCAGTCTCTACAATCATTCACTCCTTTATGGAAGAGATGGCCCGCAGTCCCAGTCATGCCATCCGAAAATTGTCACGGTCTCTAATTCCAATCATTAAAATTTTGATTGAGTTGAGATTTCTTGTTGCTTTAAGCAACTTTGGAAGCGCACACTGCATCACTCTTTGGACGCTTTTAATCTTGTCGGGGTACAAAGATGCGTACAAATACCTCAAGCTATAGCACAACAGACATAGACCATCTATTATCCATCGAAGAAAGCCCAGAAAGAGTAAAGACATACCGCGATATAGGCACGATTAAATTAAAACAGGACAGGAAGCTTGGTGATTCCGACATCCTTGCTAGGTGGGGTGTACTCGATCTCAGATACCGGGACAGCAAGCTTGAGGTTCGGCAACTTTTGAAACAAAGTACCTAAAGTGACGACCGGTTGCTATTTTTCAGCCAACCGCACCCTTTCGAGCCCTAGGGAAGAACAAAAACTCACCGAAGACTATTTCGAGCTCGGCACGGGCAAGCTGTTCTGCGATGCAAAGATGGCCACCGTATCCAAAACCGAGAGCCTTCTCAGATCCTCGCTTGCGGTACATATTGAAGGTGTTCGGATTAGGAAACACATCCTCGTCCCGATTAGCAGATTGTGTGGCCGCGATAATACCCTCGCCGGCTTTTATAAGCTGAAGACCGAATGCGATATATATCAGTGAGACACGAGAGAGAGGCAATCTATTGGGACGATCCGTACCTTGTCTCTGACCTTAATGTCAACTTTGGCGACGCGACGAGTGGCAAAAGAAGACGTGGTGTGGAACCGACAGAGCTCCTCAACAAAAAGCTTCGCAAGTGAAGGATCCGCCTTGAGGTCCTTAAGCTGGTCGGGATGTTCTAGAAGAGTAACCACTCCCTGGAGAGGAAACATACATTAATCCACAACACAAATCACTTTTAGAGGTTCGTGGACAATTACCAAGTTAATGGTGTTCACCATGGTAGCGTTTCCTGCAACCAGTATCAGAAAGGCGATCTGCGATACGTCTGATTTCTCGAGGTGTCCGGGCAGAAGCTGAGAGTCAGATTGTAGATGATCAGCCCAGCGGATCTAGATCTGGAAATGTTCTTTGGAAAGGTTGCCTACCTGTTCAACCACAAGCTTGCTGATAAGGTCATCCTCAGGTTTTGCGAGCCTCGTTTCAACCAACTTTCCGAGGTAGTCAAGGAGCTCTCTACAAACGGATACAGCGACTAGCTCAGCCAATGCTCGGGCAGATCGCCAAAGATCAAAACGTACTTGTTACTATCGGAAGCCTCCGTCGCAGTCGCGCTTCCATTGGTTCGGACGGCATTGCACTGGGTGAGGTACTCAAGGTCCTTGTCCGGAACCCCGAGCATGCCGTAGATAATCTATTAACGCGGAACAAGGGATAAGGTTCAGCGTTTGGTACGTCCGTCATACTGGTTCAAGAGATACTTACAAAAGAAGGAACTGGCAAGGAAAACTTCTCCACAAGATCGATGGGCTTCTCGCTACGCTGATTGAGCATATTTTCAAGGAGGGAGTCGACAGTCTTCTGGATTTTGGGGCGCATCTTGTCGACGTGCTCGTGAGTGAAGAGAGGCTCGACCATGCTCCTGAGGAAACAAGAATACGTCATTGGCAATCTTCGTAGCTGGTTCAGGACAGAGTCAAAGTCCAACCCCCTACCTTTGCTGCATGTGCTGCGGCGCATCCATATCCACAAACGTTGGCTTGTTCTTAGCTGCCGCTTTTCCACCGGCGCCCATTTCGGGGAAGCCAGGACGAGTACGCTCCTAGCAACAAGAGCGTAATATCGCCTAGTTAGCCAGGTGAACATGACCCAATGCATATTTCCTTTGATATATCTATACCTTCGATAGACGGTCATCGGTCAAGACACTACAGACATCTTCATGCTTGACAACGAGCCAAGGATGGCTTCCATCCCAGAGCTCGACTTGCGAAACGGGATCGGTTGCACGAAGCCTGGCGAATTCGACAGGAGGTTCAGCGGCTGCAGGTCTAGCGAAGGGAAACTTCAGTGCGGCTAAGATCAAATCAGTTGCTGGACTTTTGAACTGTGTCTGGAAAACCTACGGGTAGTGGCGGACATGCTGTTCCAGAGCTATTGAGAAGACGGAAGAGTAAAGCTTTGTAAGACTATGGAAGGTTACGGCAGTCTCTATATACGTTTTCTTTACGTACCTTTCATGTATATATTGATTTATAGAAAGAGGGGTTATACAACGCTTGCTCGATAGGGTTTCCCTTTCCTGTGGGAAACAGGCCTAGTGCAGGCAATATAGTCAGCTTCCTTCCTAACTAACTGCCCTGTAAACCCAATAGCTTTGGCCCGAAAATACCTTAGTTTATACAGTATGTTGCTATGATATATAAGATATATGGTACTTGGATTCCGAAGTTCGGGCCAGCTCTACGTGGGCCCCCTCCATACATACGACCTAGAAACAAGAATCACCAAGAACTTGAACATAGTGCCTTGTGTACTTTGCCATTCAATACGCGGAGGGCTAGCTGTCTAAGTCTTTGCGTCGGTCTGAATCATGGGATGATGGATTACTCGGATCGCAAAACGAGTGACTAGACACGGAAGTCGCCTAAAATGGGTCCTACCGAAAACTAGCGGAAGCAAGGATGTCCGCCCATCGTCAATTTCAACCTCATCTCATCCTTCAGAATTCTACGCCAAGGCGTCTGACAGTTGTCAACCCCCCCCCCGCGGCCCGAGAGCACGAAACCTGCTCGATCTCAAGTACTTTACTTCAAGTCTTGATCCAATCCGACATCTCCCGTCCCTCACCAATTGACGCATCCAAGAACGAACCATGTCGACCCCCCGATTCTTCCAGCAACCCTTGCACTACCTCCGCTGGGCGTCGTACGAAAAGCCCGCAATCTTCTATTCCATGGTCGTAGGGAGCATGGGCCCAGTGGTTATGTTTACTGTGCCGCCACTACGGAAGAGGTTTGGGGATGGACCTAGGGAACACATACCGATGACTTATCCGAGTAAGCTGCCTTTGCTCGTCTTATTTGGGCAGAGACTAGATTTTCTAGTCAAGGGTTTGTTTTATTGAAGAGCTTGACTGACTTTGGTCGGGAATAGTACCAGGAGGTCCTAGGAGGATACCGGAGGGGTATGATGACTAGGTTGCCATTGCGTACCTTTGCGCTATGAGGCAAAGGAAGGTTTAGGAGCTGCTCTCGAGGTTTATCGCATAAAAATGATGTCTCCGGGTGCTGGGCCTCTTCTTAATGGATACCAAAATAGGCTTGCCAGGAGTCATGTATATCCCACTTACTCACCTATGCCGGTACCGCACTGGACCCGTTACCATGCCAAGAAATCAGTATTCCCTCGATTTGAATCTTACTACCATGGTCATTGTCTGAGATGTTTCTTTGACCTTATACTACTCAGCCATATCTTTCCCTATATCAAGTGTACAAGCTCAGCGTTTACTACTCTCCTTTACCCCTGCAAAACGCGTGTTAACATTTCCCATGGTACTTGCCAAAAACTTTAGAATCAAGCACTTTTCGAATGTGAAACCTGGTCTGCAGTGAATCCCGGGTGCAAAGCATTCAAGCCAAGGTATGTGTTGCAAAAAAAGACCTCCAAAAGTGCAAAAAGCTCGGATCGCCCCGTTGAGGGTCGAACCTACGAAAACTGGGTGAATTCAATCAAACCGCGTTTATCAACACCTACTCGAAGTTTGACCCTAGTGAGTGGCTGGCCGCATTCAAGTAGCCGCATACCACTACACCATAGGTTCTGATTCTTAATAACAGGTTATTACTGACACATATATGTAACCCTCTTATCTCGCGCCTTTGCTCTTTCTTTCCACTTCAGGCTCAGCTGTGTCTAAATGCTTTACTCTTTCAAAGTTCTCCCTCCATTTAAGAAAGCAAAAGCAAAAAGTGCAAAAAGCTTGGATCGTCCCGTTGAGGATCGAACCTACGAAAACTGGGTGAATTCAATCAAACCGCGTTTATCAACACCTACTCGAAATTTGACCCTAGTGAGTGGCTGGCCGCAATCAAGTAGCCGCATACCACTGCACCATAGGTTCTGATCCTTAATACACAGGTTATTACTAACACATATAACCCTCTTATCTCGCGCCTTTGCTCTTTCTTTCCACTTCAAGCTCAGTTGTGTCTAAATGCTTTCCTTAGCAGACCAAGGTAGTAGGTTGTAACGGTTTAAGATCAATCCACTAACATAAACAGTTGACCTCGTAGAATTATCGTTTGATTACGAGTTTAAGCGTTTTTTTACGGTTTTCTTCACAGTTGTTTTGACTGCTTGACGTGTTTCACCGCTGGGTCGATCTCAAACCGTAAAAAGCTTTGGTGTTAGTCCGCTAAGGTTACTCTCTCAAAGTTCTCCCTCTATTTAAGAAAGCAAAAGCAGACTCGATGATTAAACATCAATAAAACGTTTGGTTGCAAAAAGTGCAAAAAGTGCAAAAAGCTCGGATCGCCCCGTTGAGGGTCGAACCTACGAAAACTGGGTGAATTCAATCAAACCGCGTTTATCAACATCTACTCGGAATTTGACCCTAGTGAGATGGCTGGCCGCATTCAAGTAGCCGCATACCACTGCACCATAGGTTCTGATCCTTGGTTCATAGGGTGTTGTTATGGTATATCAACAATAATAACAGGAAGAACAATAAATCAGTACTGATGCACCAACAATGTCTCATGCACGCATTGCTAGCTATGTCTGTCTTTAAATAGGGTGTTCAAAAGTTTACAATGCTTTGCACTCGGCTGACAGGGGAGATTTCCTTTAGTTTTTTAAACATATTCATCTTCTTTGGCCCCTTATCTAAACCTCAACACCGGATTGCTATTTCAAACCTCGACAGTCCAGCTCATTAACGCAAGCGGCGGAGTAGAGGCTTTGATCGCCATCGGCTCAACCACTCAGGAGAGGAAATATTTTAGGAAAATAGCGATTACGCTTCCTCGCCGAAGGACTCGGAATGTACTGAATTGGATTAACGGAAGAGTTTTGCATGGAGGAAGGGCATGAAGGAGCTTCGAGGTTTCCGATATAAGAGTATAGAACATGGCAGTCAGTCAAAAGATATCGCATCTTGGGAATGTCGTTGATAGCGACGGGATAGTCTGTCCACGTGGAAGATCAAACCAATTTTTGGTGCTAAGTGTGCGCGGTCCTGCAATGCAGGCTCATAAGATTTCTTCAATTTACAATATCTAATTGGGTTTTTACTGGACAGAGAGTTCTTGTGCTGGGACGATATTGATATTCGGGTTCCATCCCTAATCGGACGCTCGATCGAGGTCCGTCCTGTTCCATTTTTCGTCCATTTTCCATCGGTCGCACAGTCTTGTACCGTCTTACAGATAGAATAGGAAGACTCAAATAGTAGTCGGTCCTGTTGATTACATTCTCAAATACGGAATAGCATCAATCAGGCCAAAGTAGGATATGTGGTGACTGGTGATGGTGAAGCGCGAGATTGGAGGTGAGATTAAAGTGCGTTTTGCCGAGGTGACGTTACTGTACGCGCGGGAACCTCGGCATCCGAGTGGGCCGAGGCTACTTAATGTACTCACGTACTCTACTGTATCGGTGTATGTCGCCGTCATGTATTATTCTATTCTCTTGCCTCGACGGCTCTTGGTGGAAAATGTGTTCTCCCATGTTGACTTGCGTTCGAGTATTTTTTCAACCACATATCGCTTCTCGCCGTCGTGTGAGAGCTTCCCTGTACTCTCTGCATTGTTCTTTCATTACGGAGATTGTGTGAAAGGTCAGCATCAGTGGTCGCCTAATTGCCTGCCTTCTTCAGCCGCAGTCAGCCTGAGTCACACTGGAAAATCACTTGTTGAGTCCCAGACACATTTCCTCCTATACTCGCGATAGATTCCTCCTATAATGGATCCTCTTGAGTTGTTCAGCCGCGCAAGCAAAAGCGACGACCTGCGGGCGTCATGTACTCTCAAGACCTGTCCCATCCGGCTCTCTTACTACAACTACTTGCCGTCGCTCGCTGCAAATGGCACGCTGCTCGCTCTCTTTTCGTTCTCGCTATGCTGCTTCTTGTTCCAAGTCGGGCTTTCGCGACGCTTCATCGGCTTCACCATCGCAATGGTCAGTGGCTGCATACTCGAAGTACTGGGCTACGTTGGCCGTGTTATGAGCTGGTATAATCCTTTCGGCCAGGTAAGGCTGCCGTATTACGTCTACAAATAGGAAACGCAATGCAATCTAACCGTCTTCCAAGAATGGTTTCCTAATCCAAATCGTCTGCCTCACCATCGCTCCTGCCTTCCTAGCCGCGGGCATCTACCTCACCCTCTCCCGCATCGTCATAGTTTTTGGGCCTGAGAACTCCCGCATCAAGGCCATGTCTTACCCTCGAATCTTTATACCGTGCGACGTGGTTTCGCTCCTGCTCCAAGCAGCCGGCGGTGGTCTTGCATCCGCTGCAAGCCACTCGAACAAAAGCCCCGACATTGGTGATCATATCATGGTTGCGGGTCTGGCATTTCAAGTCGCGACACTGTTCATCTTCATAATTCTCTGCACGGACTTCGCACTACGAACTTTGAAGAGGATGAGGCAAATGGGCGATGCGGCAACCGACCCGGCTCATGCGAAACTTCGAGCCAGCTGGACCTTTCGAGCATTCCTGTGCGCTCTGGCGTTGGCGACGTTATGTATATTCATACGATCTATATACCGAGTGGCAGAGCTGAGTGAGGGATGGGAAGGAGCATTGATCAAGAACCAGAAGTTATTCATCGGGTTGGAGGGTGTAATGGTGATAGTAGCTGTGCTGAGTCTGAATGCCTTCCACCCAGGTCTGTGCTTCAGAGAAGGGTATACGCGCAAGACTAGGGGAAACAGGAGTGGCGGAAAGTTTTGGGGCAGCAAAGCCAGTAGAAATACAGAAACATCGGAGAAGGGCAGCCCTACAAAAGATGGGTCGAACAGCCCATCGGTGGTATAAAACTTAAAACGTTCGGGGTTTTGTTTTACTACGTTACGCTAACGACTACACTGCACGGATTTCCATTTAGAAAGCGCATAGGATTTGGTTAGGAACATTAGAGAGATACTATTTCCCTCATAAACAAATTCCATCCTAGAATAATTGATTGCGAATTCGGGCTACGGACTACTTTACCACCAGGGCAGTAGTCCTAACAAACAATCCCCAAGCGGACTAATTTTCTCTCTCCGACGTAACCTCAAAAGCGGAAACCAGTCAATTGGAAATGCTTGCTGCACAGGCTTGCCTTGCCGCCCGAACGTTGCAAGAGCCTGCAGCAGAGCTCACAACCGAGCAAGACACAGCCTACTACATCACGTCAAGGTGCGAAACCTGCTGCACCTTCACCACTGCTTGAAACGGGACAGCCGTCTACAAACGATGTTGTCGGAAGGGTTTTCGGCTGCTCTCTCGGCAATGTCGTGTCCACGCCCCTGAATCACGACGACGGAGCCCTCGTCCCGAAGTATCGAAAAGGCCCAAGAGATCTCTCTCGAGTCCCCCGCAAGCTACGCTGTGCAGAAATTAAAAAGCATACGGTTGAGCTCAGAGCCAGGGTTTTTTGCGCGGCGCCAATCAAGAACGAGCGCGACGGTTACGATACGGCTACTGTAGCTCAATTGTTGCCACTTTCAATAGCCCGAATCCTTGAGGAGTATGGGAAAGATATCTTGGTAGTTCTGCTTCGCAAGGGGCATGTCAAGGGGGGTTGGCGGAAGGTTGAAATGGGGAATACGTTGCTGGTAGAGGAATTTGGTGGGGGGTCTAGATGGAAGCTGTGCAGACGGTTTGAGAAGGGTTCAGGCTGCTTGTGGCGATGCGGCTATCGTGAGTAGTTGTCGATTTCATGAAATCGTGGCTCGCCTTTCTCGTTGACGGGATGGGGTAGGGTGGTGGGGCTTTTTGAAGAAACTGCGTGACGGTCGTGTCATTTGAGGCCTTCGTTCATCAATCCACGACCCATAGCCAGAAAACAAAAACAGAAGATAATTAGGTCAATCATGAAATTTGCGCATTTCTTCCGTGAGAGTTCGGACTGTGAAAAGCACGGCATTCAGAGCAAGACGGGCTCTTGGATTCCGCAAGCCTCCATTTTGTTTAGCGTCAGTCAGCTTCCTCAACAGCAATTTGGTCCGGGCAGTGCGGCGATTTACCTCATCCCATCTCGTCTCGGACGCGCCTGATTTGTGCATCCAAGGTTTTTTCTCATAGAAAATGTCCTAGCGCTTGTTGCGTATTCCGACGGTCGAATGTAAAGCGAAGGGAAAGGAACGGATGCCCAGTGAGATCACTCGAAAAGGCATAGACCCGCCGTCAATCAGCCAGCCACCTTGATACTGTAGCACCGCCCTAGCAACGTGGCCATGTATACAGTTGCCATCGTACTTCCATTTCGACCTGCTTGACGGTTGTGTTTGAGATCTTTTGAAAGCCAAATGTCTGGTGTTTGGTACAATCAACCGCTCTCTGAGATGTGATTCGAAGAAAAGAGATGAAATAATGTATCTTTAATCCGTCAGAGCCAAGTCTACAGCATTGCTTGCAATTGCCCTTTGGTAGATGAACTTGAAGCCGAGAGAACATGTTGTTGGATAAATGTTCAGCTTGGCAGGTCTTGGTATATATACACACCAGCCGCGCCAGGTAACGAAACTGAAGTATGAACACAATATCTACGGGATCAGTCGTGGGTAATTTTGAAAACGGTCTCCGAGGTTACCCAAGTTCGCCAGCAGTAGCAGCGAAGATGTATGAACAAACCTGAAGAACAGACCAAATCCACATAACCTCCTTTCCTGTACCAACCCCCATCTAACATCATCAAAATCTTGATATCCACCCCACGCTAATTTCTCCCGCTCTAACTCCGTCTACACCTTTTGAGCTGGATATATGAAGGAAGCTCTTCACCATTTTCGTCACTGTGTGGTTTTGAACGGCAGGGCGATATTTTTTGGAATTGTTAGGATGAAGGGTTGAGGTGCTGATCTACCATGGTGGCCGCTATAGAAGTTTTTGGTTCTGGTGGTAGATAGATCGGACGGGTGGGATCGATGGCTCCGTCCAAGCATCACCCCACCAAAGGCCATGGTGACGTTAAGACTACGGTGGTTTGTTGCTGGACCGCGCTTCAACGGGCCGACGTAAGGTGGAGAGCTCTGTGGGAGTTGTCTCGAGGTGGTTCAGGGTTCATGTATGGTCGGACTGGTGTTAGCAGAGTGGGCGATAGTTGTTGCTGGATGAGCATTGCGGTCTTATAAGGTGATGGGGACGAGCGCTTTCGAGGAGATATTCTATTATGGGGAGAAGAGCTGCTGAGGAAGGCGGCGTCGATGTTTTGGCGGTAGATGATCTGGCTTGCTGCCCGAATTGATCACAAGAGAGAGGTGGCAAAAGGTCTCGGGATGCTTATGATGCTGAGCCGGAACGTATACAAGCGGCCTGTGGTCCAACTCAGAGCGGGGAATTTGCTGTTAAGCGGTTTTGCGTGGAGGAGAACGTAGTGAACAAGGGCGTCGATTCAACCATCCTCCTTTCCATAATTCCACTGCACCTCAAAGGCCCCAGTCAAAGGCTGCGATCCCATCTGCAATCCAGTCAGCATTCCATACTAATAAAGACTTTTCTGAGAGCTGTTACCCGCATCTATGCCACCTGTAAAATCCACTCCGTTCAGCACTGACAAATCCCATCCTTGGAGTTGATCTTCCCAGCCCTGCCAAGAGTACTGGTCATGGATATCGCCCACAAGGCCCTGCTGCTGCCCCTGCTCGGGGGGGATAAGCCACTCCATGTTTTGGCTTTTGGGTAGCTTAGGTGCTGCTTCCTCTCGCTCACTGGTTTCCTTGCGCTGCTCTTCGTCAAATGGCCGTGACAAATCAGCAGCGCGGGACCGACTTCCCATTTCTGCTTTCAAGGTTGCGCTTTTGAGTACGGATTCATAGAAGAGGGATGCGCCAAGGCGGCTTGTGACGTGCGGTACGACTCTGTTTGAGCGATTCCATTTGCCCATCAATTCCAGCCATTGGGCTAAGCGAGCCATTTCGATGTTGTTTTCGGTTCCACACCGTGTAAGAGTAGAGTAGGCGAATCCGACATGGTTCCGGGCAAGGTCCTGTTCGGATTTTGGGGCTTGAGTGTTCGCTTCGAGGAAGTGGTAGAGGACTAAGCAGGCGTAGCAGAAAGTGAAGATGTAATGCTTTGGAAAGAATATCTGAGGCGGGAATTTGGAGGTTTCGAAGTGCGACCCGTCATCGTCTTGGTCTTTTAGTTCGCTGAAAGTGTAAATCATCTTGGCGGCTACTCCCATGGCCTCGTAGAGGAGAACATGGAGAGAGGAGTTCATCTCTGAGGCGGTTGTTGAATCTGAGACCTCAGGGTTGCGGTGCCGAGACCTAAACGAGAACCCGTATAGGAACATCTTTGCTCCGAGAAATTGAAGCTCGGTTTCCACAGCCCATTTATCGCGATATCCATTGCGGGTAGCATCAAGCTCGTCACTGAACAGTCGGATCAAGGACATGCGGAGAGCGTGTTCCTTGCATTCTTTTAGAGCTACGCAGAACTTTGCAAAGTGCCTCTGTACATCGATTTGAGCCGCAAAGTCTATATAGCAGGGATAGTCGCGGCATAACTGGGCGATTTCCCGCAAGTCGGATCCGCTTGCGAGAGATGGGGGCAAACCCATGCGTGAGCTGAGTCTGCTAGAATATCAGTCGATGATATCGTCCTTCTTTTCGCAGAAATTACATGATGTTGTGATTGAACAAACTCAACCATGTCTGAGTTCGCAGCTCGGTATCCATCCGCGTAACTTTTGGGAAACCATATTCTCTCTCGAAGCCTGGAGCATGTAGACCAATATGTAAAGCTGCGTTAGTGATGATACCGGCATAATTGTAGCTTGGGTCTTCTGGCTGCATTCGATTGGGAAGTGGCCACATAGCTATCATATGGACTGCCTGTATTGATTGCAACAAGAGCATTGGTCGAACAAGACACGTAGCGAGGATTTGCTCATAAGGTCGAATTAGGCTTGGAAAGAGGGAAAAGTACTGGGGGTGAAATCTGCTTGACAAAACAATGATCGTCCAGAACAGGATGGGACAGTGTGCTGGGAGTTCCGATAATGAAGTCCTTGTATCTAAGCATAGAACATGAGGATGATATTTTCGCTGAAAGCTACAGTCAATTAGAAGAGCCACGGAGGCTTAACCGAGTGGAACTTACTGCGTAAATAATTGAACAATGGCTTTACCATCTACCCTATTGTCACCTAAAGTCTGATCATTCAGTTGATAGGGGGTCGAGCCTTGTATATCAAAGAACGAGGGCGGGTTGGAGTTTTCGCTGGGACCTTTCGACGTCGCAATCATGGTCGAGTCCTTTCGGCAGGGCAAAGAATCGGGAGAGACGGCGGGATGCGGACCATTTCCCGCAATATCATCGCTGTTCGATGGCGACGTGTATGATTTAATGGCTTCTTGTAAGGTATTTAGTTGAGACGTGACTTCTTCAAGCTTGCTGCAGAAGTTCCACAACCGTCAACTCTCAATGGACACTTGGAAAGAAAGAGCATGTATGTGATAAACAGAGCTGACTAACTTTCTCGTCGGAGTTCTTTTGAAATTGGGATCGGTCCTGCAGTCCAAGCCCCTGCTGTGGCATCTCGAGCACGGGGCTGGAAATGTGTCTGCAGAATCGCATCTGGACTGAACCGACGATCTTGGCTTAGCATCATAGAGCAGCCGTGCGGGGAGGGAGGGTCGCCCACCTTCACTTGCCTACAGCATGTGCAGGCTCTGACCCTGCCTGTCGGCATTGGCTTGCGTTCATTGGGATCCGGAGCTTTACGTTTCAGTGATAGAAAATCATCCTCATCCTGCCTGGGGGACTGCATGGTCAGACAATCAAATCTCTTGTTATACGAGTAAATGGATATGAGCATTGAGGCCTAGAAAAAGTCCTTCACTGATGGTCAATATGATACGTACAGCAGCTTTCGTCAAGTATACGTTAGCATAGAGAACGGAGTAGATGCTCCAGACACGCGTGTTTTATGGGAGGTGGTGCGCCCAGTAGCTAACAGGTGCCTTAGTACACCAACAGTCCCCAAGACTTCCCAAGCTCCAGGGGCTTTTACGCAACTGTGCTTGAACTGGCTAGATGGCTGGGGTGCTGAGTCTTGCGGATTTCAGTCTAAGAAAAAATATCCCGATAGTGGTTCTCGAACGCCAAGGACACTCTTGGCGGTATGCCTTAAAACTACCCTCCCTACCTACCTTAGTACGCACTGGAAGACATCGTCAAGAAGGTAGCCAACGGTGAGGGAAAGCCAAGCCGCTTAAAGTGGGTTGATGAGAGATTCAGCAATCTCGTGGACAACCCGTCATGTTACGACAAGCGAAAGAGGAAGTCCTTGCGGTAACTCTGCAGGTCGTATTGTAGTGGGAGTCTCTCGTTGAGTCAACATCCCCAACTATGTGCCAACTTTCTGTTCATTTGTCGGACATTAATTCTATTTGCATTGTGTTCTCTTTATCATGAGATTAAATACTTGTAATATTGCTCTAGCTCGAGGGTATTCGTGTTCTCCTAAGGTACTCTGTTATGCGAGTGCCCAATCCCAAAAGACTCCCAAATTCTCTTGCGATCTGTACGTCTATCTTTACGATTGCCGCGCGTTCGTTCAACGCCCTTCTCATGCTCACTGCTTCACGCTGCCATCAAGATTTGTTCATTGTCTGGTCTCTTCGTAAGAGATTGCCCTGAAAGGCTTTGGCTCCTCAATATCACTCTGGCTGGCAGATTTCTCAGCAACGATGGCGTTCGATCTCTTGGATATGCTGGAAAAGCTCGCTGGCATAAAGTTCATTGGCCACCGACTTCGCTTAGGCTCAACGGCCTCACGTTGGCTGACTCCTCCCTCAATGTCGGTAGGCTGCTGTCCCTTTGATTTACGAAGTGTGAAGTTGGCAGCGGACCAATGCCCTTGGAATGCAACACCGGGATGGAGAACAGTTAAGACTGTGATGGCTACGATAATCATGACACCGTCGAGAACCATAAAGGTGGTCTCGTTGTTGGCAAGTGCACCGTGGAAGCCAGCGCTGAGTTCGGCAACACGAAAGCAGGATCGAATCAATATAGCGACTGTGGAGACGAGTAGTGCTGGATGGTATGTCAGCAGGAGTCTCGTGTGATTGAAATTTCAAGGGACCTTACCAACAAGGAAAGACTTGAACTTCAATGTGCTGCGCAGCTTGGAGTATGTTGGTTCCCAATCGTATGCGTGTTGGTAGCAACGAAGCCCAAATTCGGCACAAAAGGCGAGGAAAAGGACCAAAGACGCGACTTGGGTAGACAATCCAGCAATCATGATGTTGATTCCCATTTGATCTTGGCTTGGAGTGTTCGCGCCTGAAGCAATGGCGCCTCCAGCAGCTTGGAGCAGGAGAGAAAAGAAGTCGCAGCAGATGAAAGTAATGGTATAGATGGCTGGCCGAAAGCGTGAGATGCCTTCACCGAAGACAACGACGATCCGAGCCAGGCAGAGGTAGATTGACGCGCTGAGGAAAGCAGGACCGATAGTAAGGCAGACTAGGTACCTGTGGGATCCAAGATTAACGATCAGACGAGGAGCTCCGACCACCATATTGGTCGAGGATGAAGGAAACCCACATGAGGAAAGGATTAGACGTGAAAGGATTGTAATGCATCTGGACCCTAGCAACATATCCGATGATTTCGAGGACAACCCCTCCAATCATGCCACCCAAGAATCCCCACGTGCGATGTTTGACACCGGCGAAGACTTGCACTGCTAGTAGCAGGCCAAAGATGCCCAAGTATAGGGCATTGCCAGCAAGAGTAGGGACGTATTGGAAGTGGGCTTGCAAAAGCGAACAGGTCTGCAATGTACAGAAATCATCAGGGATAGTGGGATTCTTGATGAGACCCATCTTGAAAGACTTGAAAAGACTTTGGAAGGATTGAGAGAGAAAGTAGTAAGGTAGGTGATTGTCTTAAAGCCTTGAGTTGTTTGATACAGAACATTCTTCAACCAGGCTCCATTGACATACTTATACATCCTACCGCTACCCAAGAAATGCTGCGCACTGCCAAGACATGCAACAAAGCGAACACCGCACCGTAAGCCTACAAGTAGAAAATGAAGGATATTACGGTCGAGTGTCAGAACTTCGTTAACAACGATACAGATTCCATTTTTCGCGCAAGTTTTCCTTTATTAGGCTTAGCTTTGACCGGCTGTCGCTCGTCCTAGCGAAACCCGCTGGAGCAATGCGTGCCGAAGTGCGAAAGAAATCCGGTAGGGCTCAGTATCAATTGAAAGTACGAGTACTGATAATGGACGTCTTTCTCCGATGTCTTGTTGAACGTATAGTGTGGAGTTCAATGGGAGAATACGTGGCATATCAGCGATTGGACGACCTGACATGTAAGATCAATTTGACCATCATCCAGTGCACGCTAGTCCCGGTCACTTCCTGTCGGTATCAAAAATGTTGATACTTTATGCTTATAAGACCGACGGGACGCCGATAAACTTCGTCCAGAGCTACGTTTTTCTTTCCTAATCTTCTAAGTCTAAGGTATCTCAAGCCACGCTTCGCTTTAGCCACGACAACATCTGAGGATTGAGACCATCTCTTGGATCGTCGACTATTCCCCAACTGCAAGCAATCTAAACGGCGAATGGCAGCATGAGAATTTCAATATCCATCCATCTATTGGCGACAAATCTGCAGATTAGGAGGGACTCAAAGCGAGAACTTCAACAGTACCTCCGTACACTGGCGCCCATTCTGGACCTATGCTTTGGCAGCCATAACGCTGGAGAAGCCCGTCGGAACGTCAGAAGAATGGCGCTTTTCCAATTACTCGCACCATAACCAATGCCTCGAAGACAGGAAGCATTTAGTGGAGAGTGAAGCATGGGTATTGACTCCGCCAAGACGGTACAACACACAGGCCACTTGACCTTTCATCACAGAGTAATATAGACATAGAGAATGAGGACGCCCATCTTCTCACTGAGACTCATGATGCAGGTCCATTCCACAATTGTTTGTCTATACTTTGAGCTATTAGAATGCACCATCCCAGGCCCGGCAAACAAACATGGCCTTGTGTCCGCCATGAAACCTCGACCGAACCAACGGGATGTGAGAAGATAACAAAAGACCGAGTACCTAGCAGAAGGGGATGGTAGTGTAGGTAGCTCACAACCCCAACGAATTCTGTTATTCTATGGAAAAGAATTTGCATGTCTGCCGTCCCTCAAAGGACTCCAAAACGGGGAAGGTAGTCCGAGCTAAGCATCTGGGTACTGTATGATCTTCTGGACCATGCATGTGGAATCTAAGCCTTTGAGGTTCCGGGATCTTAGATCAGTCTCATGCTAACATACATGTCCACTACGGCCCTAGGGAGTACAGTAAATGCATTTCTGACTAGGTTACTCAACGCGGAATTCCCGAGTCATGTCAGCTCTGCAGAACTTAGTTGTCCCAAGAACCGAAGACCTGCAGGTCATAGGATCAGTTTACTACCTAGGTTGCATCGCGCACCTTCCGAGTCCAAGCAGCCATGGCAGGATCCACCGCTAATGATTTGCTGCGGTACTGGCATTGACGTTTCGACACGGTATCAGCTTCAGCGTTCGCAAGTCTTCCCTAACGTAGCTACAACAGTCATCAGCGGTCGATGTCCCTTGGATACGTATGGAAAACCGAAGCATGATAGCTGAGAATGCCACAAGAAGACATTTACCCGTCTAGTCTTAGTCCTGCTTCGGTAACATTGTTTTATTCAGAATAGATAGGCAGTTCGTATTGACGACCATGTCCTTCCCTCTGCGCTCTACATTCTCCTCAAAGCCCCAGACTAAGGCCCGCGTCCGCATAGCACCAGCCAGGGCCTTATCCAATCCCTGACCAGTCTCACGCGTCAACGATAGCTTCAGCGTCGGACAGTTTTTTTAAATTTAGACAAATGGCAGTTGACTCAGATTTCCACGTTATTCGGGATTGTGATAAGATTGAAGGTTTATCAGTCAGAACGAATACACAAGCCCCGGCTCTTTAGGCAAGGAGACTGCATACACGCACGCATCATAGATTGACCGTCTGCGTTCAAGAAAAAAAGGAAGACATGCACCGTCGTAGTTTTAGCTGCCATCAGCTATCAGACCTATAATTATCTTACTTGCCAACAGGTGTTCAACATCATATAATTTCCGAATATGCAAAAGTGAGGTATCTGGATACTAGGTAGCAATGATAAAATGGCAAGACCACTGCTTTTTGGGCGGACAACAGGAGATAGGCACCTGTCAGTCAACCACCTCAAGCTCGCCAAGACTGTGAAACTATAACTTGTGAATCGATACTAGTTCACACGGTGCGACTTTCACCGACATAATGTCGCAAAGTCTGATTGGAAGCCAAGTTGCTCTTCATGTCGAGCTGTATGTACAGAGTGTTCGCCGTTTTCGGCGCTACGCCCTGCAAGGCGAAAAAAGTTGGTGAGTTCCCGCATCGATCAACAAACATGCTCACTTCAAACAACAGAGATGAGACTTTGAACCTTTCTTTTCTACTCTTCGCAAAATCTGTGTTCCTAGCAAAGTTCGTCTATTGCCATGTCGTCTGCTGTGGCGGGGTCAGTGTCCGATGCTTGGGCGAGCATGGATAGTGCAGAAGTTCACTATTTTAATAGGTAGACCGGCTCCTCGAAGGCTGGATTCATAAGATATACAGCTAATCTTGTGTAGCTACAACCACCATGGTACTGTTTAGACTTCTCCGTAAGTCTAGGAGAGCACGTACTGACAGCTCTCTTGTTACTAAATAGGTATTCATGAGGAGATGTTGGTGTGTAGTTGGTTCCTTACCCTTGGCGCGATCACTCTTCTTAACAATCTTTTATTAATATTCAATCCGCTTTGCTAGAAAGACGAGATTCGCACAAAAGCATATCAACATGCTATCTACCAAAACAAGCATATCTTCAAAGATAAAGTCGTGCTCGACGTGGGATGTGGGACAGCCATCCTCAGCATGTGCGCATACCCCTTCTGATTTGCTTTTTAAAGATAATTAGCTGACGAGACGCGTGATACAGGTTCGCCGTGAATGCTGGAGCTAAGCATGTCGTTGGCGTTGATATGTCAACCATCATCGAGAAAGCTCGAGAGATTGTAGACGTGAACGGCATGTCCGACAAAATCACCCTCCTACAAGGCAAGATGGAAGAAGTTGAAATGCCGTTTCCCGAAGTAGACATCATCATATCAGAATGGATGGGCTACTTCCTGCTGTACGAGAGCATGCTAGATACTGTCCTATTTGCCCGAGACAAGTATCTAAGCCCAACTGGTTTGATCTTCCCAGATAAGGCTACGATACACATGGCTGCCATTGAGGATGGAGACTACAAGGATGAGAAGATAGGCTGTGCGTCAATGCTTCTTCACTTTGCGAATGAGAAAGTTGCTGATTCTATGCGAAGTCTGGGACAACGTCTACGGTTTTAACTTTTCACCACTGAAAGACACCGCCTTGACTGAACCCCTGGTCGATACTGTAGAAACAAAGGCTTGTGTTACCGACCCAACCACTGTTATGACAATCGACCTCTATTCCGTTAAGCCCGCCGACCTCGCATTCGAAGCACCCTTTGAGATGGTGTCGCGGAGAAGCGATTTCATCCATGCTCTCATCGCTTGGTTCGACATCGAATTTGCCGCCTGCCACAAGCCCGTACGATTCTCCACGGGTCCACACGCAAAGTACACTCATTGGAAGCAGACGGTTTTCTACTTGCGGGAGGTCCTGACTGTCAGCGAAAATGAGCATGTTAAAGGTGTTTTGAAGTGTAGGCCGAATGCTAAGAAGCCGAGGGATCTGGACATCGAAATCGAGTACGAACTGGAGACGGAAGACCCAACTAGAGCGGCCAAGGGCAGCTGTGCCTATAAAATGTAAATGCTATGTATTCCCCCAACGTCAAGCGTATCTTCACTGACTTCAAGCAGGTGCTAATGAAGCCATGTCTCTACCGCAATCTCCTCTTCTGGTTACAAAAGTGGATAGTAGCAGTTGAATCTTTTCTAGCGAGCATCAGGCGCAGCATAATGGGTACGGCATAGCGAGTTCGAAATGCTTCGGAAAATATTTTGTCGGGCAGCATCCATAGATACCAGAATTTTCAAATGCACCAATCGTTGACCTAAAGTATTGGCTCCCAAGAACAATTCACGACTTAGAGGTCGCTTGCTTTGCTATAGATGCTTATTCTCTGATTGCAGCCGTTGCCTCACTTTTGATATTGCTTTACCCAGCAAATTCAGTCCCCAGTCCGATCGATTTGCTTCCGCATTTTCTAGGTCATATCCAACGCCCCATATTCTGTCTTCTGGGGAAACCTGCGTACTGGTCACTTCATCGCGTTCCTAACAATATCCAACAATTTGCATACCTCTACCAACTCCCTCTCCCCTGTCTCCAACAGCAACTCCCGCAACCTCGGCCCTTCCTTTGCATTTTTAAACTTATTCCAATTCCCCTCCTGTACGATTATATCTCTATTGCCCACCCATTTTTCCTTATTAAAATTCTTAACTTGTCTTCCTAAAGCTTGATGCTCAGCTGGCGTCATCGCCGCCATGATCTTCTCGGCAGTTTCGGTGTCGCAGAAAAGCATCGCTTTACGATACATCATGTATTGCTCGGCGTTCAGAAAGGACGTTGCGGGAGCGGAAGGGGAGAGAGAGGGGGTGGTGAAGGGAGCGGGATACCATTGAGAGAGGAAGCCGTAGGGTTCGTGGGGCATCCGGAAAAAGACGGGACCGCCGTCTGATGATATTGTTGCGGACATGGCTGTGCCGTTGAATCGAGGGTTCGATATGAAACGTCGAGCGGTGCGGATGAGAGCCTTGTGTGCGGATTGAGGACGGATGTATACGATCATGAGTTGGTGAGTTCCAGCAGATACTCCGTAAGTGTGTGTAGAGGAGATCCCAACAAGCATCGGCAAAAGTGCGAACCCAGCTAAAACCAGCTAAATGCGCCTCAAGCTAGCATAAGTCAAAAACATCTGTTTAGCCGAGCTCCTAGCTGGCAAGCTCTAATAGCCACTCACCAAGAGCTAATAGCTAGCTACAAGCGCTATTAGCTCTTGGTGACGGCCAATTGTTCATGTAGCACCTTTGCTAGGGCGTTTGGTAGGGAATTCGGTAGGGAGTTTGGTAGGGCGTTTGGTAGGGCGTTTGGTAGGGAATTCGGTAGAGCGTTCGGTAGGAAGCTCGATAGGAAGCTCGATGGGACGCTCGGTAGGAAGCTCGATAGGGAATTTGGTAGGGCGTTTGATCGGAAGTTTGGTATCGAGCCATGAAGGGTGCGTTCTATTGAGCTAATTAGCATGTGCTATGAAGCATGTATGAAGCATGTATGGAGCATACTATGAAGTAGGCTATGGAGTAGGCCATGAAGCGAATGACGCGTGTTTGAACACGTCGCATGAAGCATGTTTTGA
>JAABUL010003301.1_pt1 | contig 24283 bp, 23 predicted proteins | sample 5559151 | NCBI WGS metagenome assembly JAABUL01 (sample SAMN10711876, study PRJNA513368) | rock metagenome | isolation source: Antarctica rocks | place: Antarctica: Victoria Land, Pudding Butte sud | reverse complement strand
GTCGTAAAGTTCCAATGTCACTTTGGTGGAACCGGCCGTAGTAGCGGAAGAGAGGTTTGCGCTGATAGTCGTGCTATTAGCGAGAGGATAGCATGTTGATGTCGAGCTCGACTTACTAGAGCTCGTTAGAGTTGAGGAGACTAATAGTGATGTTCCGGAATAAACTCTCGAGTGTGTCCTCCAACGATTCATCGGTCGTCATCTTGGTGTGTATTGTTAGACCCTTGAGACTAGCTATAGAGCTCTTAGATACTAACGCTTAGAGGTTCGTAGCATTAGTATTAGCGACTTAGTTAGAAGCGAGGAATGCGAATTCTTTAGTCCGAAGCAATAGTGTCGACTATACGCCGGTTTTCTCTTTCTATATAGACTATAATAAAGAGCTACTCTAGATCGAGCCTAGAATAAGGTTGTTAAAAGCATATAATACGCTTTAATAAGATAAAGTACGTAGAACGTAGTCGTTAACCTCGTAGCTCGGTTTATAGCCGTCTATTAAATTTAGGGTAGCGACGATAGTAACGCAATTATTTCTAGTATCCTATAGAGTAATAGTATCAAGACCTATTATAAGAATACTACTAACTATCTATATAGTCTCTACCGATTCCGTAGGTTCTAATTTAATATCGATATACCAGGCGCTATTAACGTAGTAAAATATAGCGTTAAAATAGGACTCTATAAGATTATATTATAATATAGTTATATTGTCGCTACATAATAGACTATTCCTTTTAGGGATATTACCCGAAAATACTATATTATATATATAAGGAGCCTAAGGGATACTAGACCTTAGTTTCGCTATTAACGATTATAAGATAGCGATTTATATATAGGTATTGTAAAGCTAACAAGCTATAGGAAAGATGTAGCAACGTATAGAACACCGCTCAACCGAACAGTCAGTTGATGGAAGAACTAATCTCTGCAGTTCGTTGAGCGCTTGCGACGAGCAAGATATAGCCGGTACGTCACGTGGGCCAAGGCTGGAAGCCTTAGCATCACATCTAGCAGTTGTCCTTACAGGTATATAGTTATAGCTAAGAGGTATATACTAGTATAAGAATACCTCTCTTTTAAGTATAAGAATAATACTTAAGAAACTTCATCCCTTTAAAAGATTATTCTTTCCTTATACTCCTATCTATCTCGGTATACTAGTACTAGTTCTAACGCGGAGTCGAATCTTTTCTAATCGAAGTTAGACTTAAAGCCTCGTTCGACTACCGCCGGACTACTACTAGTATTTTAGTAATTATATATAAAACTAAACTAGCTATAATTTAGTAGCTATAAGCGACTAAACCCCTACTAGTCCTTATATATTACCTATACTATAAATATTCGATTTAAAGAAGTATATCTATATTAAGACTAATACTTCTAATAGAGTAATAAGTATATATCTTATATAAGAGTTTAAAGGGACTTAGTATCTAATTATATACTTGTTATAAAAAATATTACCTATAGAATAGAACTATAATATCTATAATAAGGAAGTACTAGTAATCGTTATAGTATTATACTACTAGAGAGTATATTATAAAGGGGTAATAGGACTTACTATCTATTTCGACTACAACAATCTATAATACTTTATAACTACTAAGGAAATCTTATATTGATAAGTTAGATAATATAGCTACTTAGGTAATATAAGTTTAATATTATATATACTCTAAATAAGGATAATAGGCGCGCTAATATACTTAGTAGAAAAAGCGACTATATAGTAGGATATATACTAATATACTACTATATACTAAAGGTAAATCCTAACGGAAGTCTAAGCGCTAACCCTTAGGAGATTAATAGTATTAATATAGATCTTAATAGATAAGATAGAAGAATTCTCTATTAAGTATAGAAAGTATAAGATACCTTTAGTATAGGAAGAAGTTATAATAGACTTTATTATAAAACTTCTAGATTCTAAGGATCTAGCTATTAATAATGTATATAACTTAGTATTAGTTATAGTAAACTATCTTACGAAGTAAGTATATAAGGAAGTAATAAACGCTAAATAACAACGGATATCTAATACTCGATAGATTTATTTAATATTATAGTATACTAATAATATTTATTACTAATAGAGATAAGCTCTTTACTAGTAACTACTAAAAGATTTTAGTCTTAGCTATAGGAATTAAATATAATCTATTTATAGTATTTTACCTATAAATAAATAGATAGACGAAGAGATCGAATTAGATATTTAAGGTATACCTTTAAAGCTATATTATACCTACCCTCAATTGATTGAAGATGCTTTGGAAGCCAACCCCGAGGGTCTTAACAAGCGCGGTCTCTACAACTGTCTGAAAGAGAATCGCCGCGAAGAGAAACGTTCTACGGTTCTCTGCAGGCGGCGTTGAGTGCGCAGGCAAATAAGAAGCGCCGTTGACGCTCTGGGAGCTTGTGCCAAGCAAGCGCAGGAGCTTGAGCAAAAGGCGGCCAAAGCACGTACGGAAGCCGACCCGGCTGTCCAGGATCGAGATGGTGGGATCGAGCAAGTTCAAGAAGTCGTAGCTAAGGAGCGAGTATTGAACGAGCTCGATCAGCGCATAACGGAGACGAGGAGAGAGCTGGATATCGAAACGGACTGATGAAGTACTCTTCTTTATGCGGTGAATCAAATTTCAATGTACAGGCTTAATCGCTTCATGGATGAGTACACCGTCTCCTTGCTCGTTAGATTCTGAGCAGCACAGATATGGCCGACATCCGGCGCATTGACGAGCTCACCGATAAGCTCATCAACCTATGGGAGACGATGCCGGAAGCCCTGCAGTTCGGCGAGAGCTGGCTGCAGACCACTTTCCAGCAGCCAGAATGGCCGCTGGAAACCTTGTCTGCCTGTAAGTTGAGCTGATCACTTGTAGCAGTCTCCATAACTCGGTACTGACCTCATTGTAGCACTCTATGCCAAAGTGCAGTCGATCCTGATCCTCCGCAGCCGACAACAGATCGACCGCACACCGGCTGAAGGCTCACCCGACATGTTGCTGAACACTCTTAGAATGCTCGAGTCTATTGCTCGCCGTTTAACGTACCGAGGGCGACCTCTGGTTGTCAATTCGTCCTTCTTAATCCTTCAGACGCTGATTCTCTCCTATCATCGCAACAAGCCAACCTCATCTGCTGGACCATGGTTCAGCAAGCTTTCAACGCCGCTATGATCTTACTCCTCGACTAATGGGAGACAGATAACAATGCCAACGAGTGGATCAACTAGGCATATAGCGTCTTCCAGGAACACAAAGGCGTGCCGAGTGTATATCAAGACTGTGAAGGAAGACGTCGAGCGATTCATGGCCATGACAGAACTCCGAGGCGACCCAGCCGTAAACACTACAAGAAAGGAAGGTACGGCCCGACCCTCTCTCGAATTCGACCATGGTGAAACATGCTGACTAAGTCACTCTGACTTGTCTAGAGTTCGCGGTTTTTGGCAAAGGAAGGGGGAAGATAGAATAAGACCGATTCTACATGACTAATTTAGTGAGACCAATTCGTAGAGGGAGATCCTATGGCCGTTACGAGCACGCCGGCGAAAACTTTTGTTACGAGACTTGAACCGTAGCAGGGGTGACGAGACGGTGGAGCTGGGCTTCTTAGTAACTAGTACAAAAAGCCGAGATTCTCATTGCTCCTTTGGCATTTGTTACCAGGTGACTCTTGTCAGAGTAAACTGACGAGTATGGCCTTGTTTCTAGTGATCGCACTAGCATCTAAGACAGTGGCGCCTAGTACGTTACCGGCGTTCTTCTCCAGCCATCCCCCGCCAGGTGTCCCTAAGTCATTTTGGCGGCTGCCATGCCGCGGCCAGACCGGAATTGGCCGTCTGGATCCGCTGATGTATTCCGGTGAAGTCTCTGCGCACGTCCACACCATTGCTGGTGGAAACGGTAGGAAAGCCTCACCGAACGAAGTTCTCGCAAAACTGTCTGACTGTGCTTAAACAGGCTTCGGCTTTCGAGCGGATTATGATACGCTATTAACCTCTTCCTGTACATCATGTGCAGTGCTACAAGACAAGTCCGCATACTGGACGCCAACCTTGAACTTCGTCCACTCGAATGGGAGCACGGTCATGGTGGAACAGGTGGGCGGTATGCTGGTGTAGGTTGCGCCACTCATTTCCGCGTATCCGCTGACGAATAGTAAGCTACTACAAGTCCTTCGCCAATACCACTTCGTTCCCAGAGGGATTTCGAATGGTGACCGGTAATCCCTCCATCAGAAATTTTTCTGGCCCCTTTCCTGATGTTCCCATGAGCGACGCGGGTGTGTGGTTAGACGATCCGACCGAGGTCGCTCGTCCAGAGCATCAGCTGTTTCTGATGCAGCGCGCACTCGGCTTCAATTGTTTGGATTACTCCGTCGTACCCGCCGAAGCCTCACTATATCGCCACCAGTTGCCACTGAGGGAGCATATCGACAGCGTCTGCACCGATGGTCTACGTCTAGAACTGGCTTTTCCTAGCTGTGGTAACGGATCGGCAGATTCCTTGGATCACAGCAGCCATATGGCTTACCCAAGCTTGGTCCAACAGGGTGTGTGTCCAGCAGGCTACCCAATCCTGTATCCGTTGCTCTTTTTCGAAACCATTTACGATACCTACGCGTTCAAGGGTCAGCCAGGTAGATTCGTTCTCTCGTATGGTGACCCTGTGGGGACTGGCTACCATGGGGATTTTTTGATGGGTTGGGAGTCAGCAGAGCTGCTGCAGAAGGCGATTAATGAGTGCAGAGCCATGTCGGGACACGTTGGTGATTGTCCACATTTTAAGCTCCAGTCAGACGAACAGCAACAACATTGCAGGTTTCCAGTGCCGGACATTCTGAACAACGACAATCCGACCGGGCCCCGTGAAGGTCTTGCGGTTGACATACCTATCCAATACGGACCGCAGCAGGCTACAGCTTACCCTGTGCGACTTTCATCTAACACGAAGCATCGGCAGTTGAGCTAACACTGCTAGATGTAGCCTTGTTCTATACTACGTATCCTGGACAACATTTTTTGTGGTCCTTGTCTAGTGCACGGAACCAAACTTCCGCGGATGCGTTCTTTAGATCATACTCAATCGCGAGCTGCCTGAGATATGCTCTCCTCACTAAACATGCCAGACAACCTTTGGTCGGAGGATTTCACCTACGAGTATACCCCTTGGAAGGTAGAGACTTCAATATCTTCGACAACGATAGTGGTTTTTTGTTGATCGTGGAAGCTTTTAAGTGGGATTACCTAATAAATTTGGACAGTGCTGAGCTACAGTATAGTGCTTCACAAAAACAGTAAATAGTCTAATGACTCTTACATGGATAGCTCATCGCGATGTTGCCGTCGCCTCTCCAACTTCACTACTGTAAGCTCGCAAGTAGGAGTGAAACAGTCCGAGACACGTAGCTTGGCGGATCACGCGTATGGAGTGCAGTCGAGGGAGAGTAGAGGAGATACAAAGAGCGCGGTTAGCGGAGTTTGAGAAGAGAGGTGTAGATGTAGAGACCGGCCAACCCGTTATGCGTTGCAGCGGCTTTATCGCAGGCCAATGGCAAGTAATGAATGATAGCTAACGAATCTGCCGGTGTTACTGCGACCGACAGTATTAGGGGGTCGATTGATCTGGCTGGATACAAGCACGATCCGGGACGTCCTTGCTAACTACTATATTCCATAGTATAAACCTCAATATGTCGACCACCTTTTAACGACGAGAGTCCACCAGTCTCACCATCATGATGGAGATCACTATACTACTCCTCACCCTGGCTGCTCTGACATTCGCACAAGACACCTTCTCGGACATACCAACAGTAGCAGCTTCACATCCACAGCCAACCTCGACTACATCCTCGCACTTCCGTCTCGTGGTGGACGTCACGTCCCACGACGTTGAGCTTTCTGTCCAAGACTGGGCAGTCTCATCATACCACATCGGTCCGTGCTATAGCTACGCTGTGCTTCTGCCAAAAATCGAAAGCTCTCCAGACTACAGTCGTGCCTTCTACGTAAACGGGACCGAGAGTGATGTGCAGCTCGAGACGAATGACATCATTACTGACGGAGGAACACCACGTGTGCCATACGCACTCGTCGTGCCAGCTGCCAAACATGCCGACAAGGATGGAAGGCGACCCGTCCAGATGAACTGCGGCTACGGCACCTCAGGAGTTACCGTCTTACGCCGCACAGACACGACGCCGCATCTTCGTTACGTCAACAAAGCTACTCATGAGCCATTCGGTGGTTGGTATGCATGTAACACTTCGCTAATATATGGGCCTGCGGTGGTGCTATATTATCGAGAGACGGAAGAGCCTACGCCAAAAGGTTGCGTGGATATAAAGCTGTGCACTGAATGGTGAGCCTTCTGAATCGGGAGAAGATCCATCCCCAATTAACAGTCGTTGTAGTGTACAGCACGACCCAGCCATCGATAAGAACGCGCAAGTGGCGGCATGTGTTGCGAACGTTATCAACGTCGATCGAAAGGGCGAAGTCATTGACGAGAAGTAAGGCAGGGCAGGCAGACTGTGGGGAACCGGCCGTGCGTGCGCTCTCGGTCCATTTTTTAATGTTGCTCTAGATGTAGCGTCCTCGGATTTAGATATCGAGTGTACATTTTTTTCCCAACTACCCCTATGGAGATGCTCCTCTAGTACCACTATCAGACTAGGCCTCTTAGTAAGCTACTAAGTCAAGCTTATGACCCAGATTCGTGTTGTCTTCGCATTCCGACATGATCGTCCAAGTGTTGAGGCACCGCGGAAGGAGACTCGGACAATCGAATGAAGGGTGTGAGCCCTGGCCAGAGGTGGCCGGTGACGGATGGATGAGGTGGAGGTGATGGTTGAAGTGCTGCAGACGGAGCAAATGGGGCCATTGCAGTAAGCGACGGATGTGTAATTACCCGGCGTGAGGTACAGCGATGATGTGGAGCTTAAGATGTACAATCATAGCAGCCTAGACTGTTGAGCTGCTCTGCGTCCTAGATAGTGAATGTCTCGTACTATTGATCGTAGCCGCGGAGCCATCGAACATTTCATAAAGGCACTCTGACTTCGGCGTCATACGTGAATGATGTTTCCATGCGGTCGACATTATGCGTTCCAACTCTTTGTTTCAATACAACCAATGATATCGGCTGACCATCTGTCCAGCCCATCAAGTCACCCCTCTTATGACAGAACGAGAACCTCGCCTTTCCGATGTTAGAGCTCAAAAGTACAGACCCAGAAACGAATTGAGAGTATCAGTATCGCTAGCGCTGCACCCATTAACTCCGTGCCCTGCCCAGGGCGCCATGTAGGAGTCGTCTGCAACAAGCCGGCGATCTCGTCTAGTGCCGCGTTCGCCGCTTCTCCCATAGCCATGGCCGGGTTGGAGAGGCCTTGGTACTGCGGTGCTATCCAGGTTTGGACCATAGACATGATCAACGGAACGCAGCTGATCTGAATGGAAACCCTTGAAACGACCTTCACCGCCACCTAGCTGGTTATGCATTGGGGTCCGGACACTGTTACGTGCAACCCAGTCACCATGTGACGAGACGTCATCCTCATTAGAGTGTTGCTTCGCAGGAAGGCGTGGGTCTTGCCACGTGTCCAATGGGTGAGCGACACCTCGCGCACTATCGATCACCCTTGACCAAGTCGTATTGCAGCTTTGACTGCTGCTGGTAGAGTGGCGCCGCAATATTGGATGTCGAGAGAACAACGACTGCGAAATTGTGGGATTCCCCGCTCCACTCGAGCCTGCCCGCCCTTCGGTTTTGGGGACAACGGACCGGTAATACGTGCTGCTGTTCGGGGGCCCAATGATGTCGCGGGGAAACCCGCTGATTGGGAACCCGTCAGGCTCCAATTCATCCCGTATGGTAAGAACGAGATTTATGGAAAAAGCCTGCCGAAAGTCCTCCAGCCGTAACAAGACATCGGGTCGCTCGAATACAGCGTCATCCACCATACGAACAATCTTCTCGCTGGTGATGGTGATCCGGGAATGTATATTTCTGGAGTCTGGCGCAGGACAGATGGAGAAGTAGGGCTCAAATCCGTCTTGGGCTTGATGGGCGAGAAACCTTCCGAATGCCCTCAGCTCTGCACTACCGTCTTCAAGGCGGCAGGCGATCGAGCCTGCGACAACGCTTGTGCCCTTTTTGTCCGAGGGCTGAGCTTGCACGAGGTAGAATGTAGTCGCGACAAGTCGCCGCGCTACATGTTCGATCACCCTCCGCTGGTGGGGCTCTTGTAATTGTTTTAGAACGCGGGCTTGGAACACCCTCAGCTGGTCTTTCCGATCTTGAGTTGGCGGCTCTTGCCCAATGTCAGGGTTTAAACGGATTAGACCCTTGCTGTGTAAATGACCATTCGCCGCCGCTTTCAACGTCTGCCAGTCCTGCTCCGCCCTAAGGATATCCCCATCTCGACCCGATCGCCACCTGCGGACTGTATTCCGCAATTGGCGTGACGGGCCTCGTAGCAACGGACCTACGTCAGAATCCGACGATCCTGGGGCGGTAGTGCGGAGCTTTTCCACAATCGCGGTTCGATGCTGGCCAGTTCCCAACGACAGTAGAATGTCTGGATGTCGCACGTCCCACCAAGTGTCCCTTGCCAATTCGCGTGCCAGGTCTGCCGGGTTGGTGCATTGTTTCCCCAATATCGCCATGGTTGCGGCGACGCATTGCCAGGTCTTCGGTTCCTCCACTGGATCGTCAGCTTCCTGGAATTTATAATGATTGTTTGGGTGGCTGCGTTGCTTGTAGTTGGCAAGCAACATCAATTCACCCCGGGTCGCGCTCGTTGCTGTGATGACGACTTTCGGTCTAGACGTAGCCTGCCCTGATGCGCTGAAGAAGCGGGCTTCATCGGTGAAAGTGGTCTTCAAAGCTTCATGCAGTGGACCTGTTTTATACCGCGGTCCTAGATGCATCGCTCTCTCGATCTGTCGCATGAGGGTGAACCCGTTTGCGTGGGGTGCGAAAGCGGACTTAGGGGCGAGCAGCAGGCGCGGTGTGTAAGCGTGTTCGCATATGGCGGCAAACATATCCAGACATCTTTCCACATTCTGTCCTTCTGTCTGCAGCACCGCGGCGATCAGTCCTCCAGTGCCAGTGCCGACGACGAGATCGAAGAATGTCTGCACAAGCATGTGACCGCCGAGAGCGTTCTGAATGGCGCACAATAATTCGAGCTGCGCAATGCCCCGGACCCCTCCTCCGTCCAGGCTCAAGATGCGGACGCCTGCCCCGACAGGTTTATACCGTACTACTGTAGGTACTTCCCACGGGCCTTCTTCTGGATGCAGTGGGCAGCTGTCCAGAAGCACCGACTGCTTTCGTACTCTACCACACCCCTGCAGACATCTGTCGCACACCGCGTGTCTACAAGGCAGGACTTGCTGGGGGACTTCCATCATAGGGTTCCTCGTTCCATTAATTGAAGAAAAAGAATGAACACGTTCGGATCTCAGACTATCAACGACTTATCTAGGTGGTGCTTCGGGAGAACCAGTAGAGTAGTCTTACAGCTGGAGTACATGAAGAGATCGGGATTTGGCTGATCACCATAAGCACACTGCGTTCAACTACGCGCCACGCGAAATGAGTAAGCATTGGCTTTTAGCACATATCTAATCTTCGTATGTGTCCTCACGTGCACGAGCCTGTGGACACACAAGCGCTGGTCACGTTATCTTGTCCTGCTCCCACTCGAAAATGTCACGTGAATTAGGTTTCGAGATAGAAGCGCAGAGTTGCACCTTTCCTCAGTCGCAAGTGCAAATATAGCCAGATTGTGAGACAAGTAACCCAGACAACGATACTATGAATTGTCGGGAGCAAATCCGGCAGGCTGTTGGAACCAGAGGATCGATTCAAGAACGAGTTCAGAACCGCAAAAGAGAGATCCTCGATTAGAGTAGAACACCAGGTCTGTCCTGAATCAAGCTTTTCGAAGAGGCCAGCTGCATGACAAAGATAAATGCCGTCTTCAATGGGACCCAGTTCGCCTTCCCGTTGGGAGCTCCGATATTTTGCCTTCAACATAAGCGGTCCACCTTCGGTCGGGATGCTTGGCTGTAGTATCGAGCCTCAACCCCATCTTCCCTACCCCCGGAACACTAACCCATCGTCTCCTTCATCGCGCTCTTCGACCTTACTCCTACTCTTTCTATTATCCTCTCTCTCCACGATCACCTTAGTCACTTCGACCGGCACTACTGTCGCCTTGCTACTGAGCGAGTTACACGGCACCCAATATGGAGATTGAACCGGCACCAGTCTTCCAAGGAAGTGAGCACGATATCGTTCTTATCCGACACCGAAACATTTGGAGAAGGGTAGTAGCAGTGTACCAGCAACGTGGACACACCCGCATTCTGCTAGAGGTAGCAAGAGTGAGGCAGTACAGAGGCCTGCCGGTTTGCATGAACATCTGTGAATTTGTTGGGCCGTCTGTCATCGAGTCTGCTGACGCTGTGTCCCAAATTTTGAGCAATACTTTACTGCGGGTCACGCCCTCGGATGACAGCGGAGAGGTCCATAGTCTTCGATGGAGCACTATTGCGTACCAATGTCCGAAACCGGGAAAGCAATATAAAAACCTCCCGGAGACGGTAATAATCGGTTCGGCACCAGATGTGGAATCGACGCCTCGAATCTGCTATAGTCGAAGCAGTCTAAGCAAAGCGTACGGTAATCATGAGGTCGACCTTATTCTGATGCCAATCTTTGCCGCCATCCATGGGCTAACTTCCACGGTAACTGCAAAGACATGGCAGCCGAAGCCATTACGCGAGTCCTCGCATAAGTTACAGCATCGTCTACAGCTCGGAATAGCAGCTATCAAAACCGATCTAAGCGAGCAGGTCTGGCTTCAATCACGCATGGCGCATCAATGTGGCTCATCCAAAGATGCACCCAGTTGCGCCGATGCTACGGAGGCCACTGTTTCGACTGCTATCGCTAATGCCAATGCTTCGAAGCCAGTGTCCGACCAGACGACCCACATGTTGCCTTTGAAAAGCACGAACTGTCCTCTAGTGACAGCTAGAACCCCAAGTCGATTGGAGTCACTACCGTCGGAGCTTTGGGATTCGATCTTGGATTTAGTCCAAGACTCGGACCTAACAAGCCATGCAGTGAACAAGTGCGAATCAACAAACACAGGCGACTTTCCAGCTCTGCTCTTAACTTGCAAGGTGCTTCATGAACTCTCGCTCGACTGGTTCTACCGCCAGAAGCTTACAATACGTGTGAAAGACTGGCCCACAGAACCAATAAGAGGATTCGACCTTAGCAAACTTCCTAAACGTTTGCTCGAAAATGTGAGAAAGGTCAGAGTCGACTGTTCCGACCTGTCGTTCGAACAGTTGAGAGAACAGCATCCCGTTGTTGCGCAAATTGCAAACATCTGGCGAACAGCTAACAAGTTGAGCTCCGTCAAGTTGTTCGTACCGCCGCACTACCAGTCACTACCTCTGATTACACAGGATCCTGCTGTCGAACAGCTGCTCGGACCTCTACTTCAACCTTCAGACTTCATTAACAAAATCAAATGGGATTCGACGGACTTCACTGGTGACGTTGGCGCGGGGATGACCGCCTTACAGTTGGCGACATGGTATGATGATGAGGAGCTTGTCCATTTCATCCTTAAGCAGTCATACAATGGACTAAATCGTGTGTGGGAAGGAATCGCAACGCCATTGGACAATGCAGTACAACACGGCAATATCGGGATCGTTAAGCTACTTATTGATACCGGCAGAGTCGATGTGAATATTGTTGGGAGATACAGATTTACTCCGATCCATACGGCTGTCGCTTTTGGCCAGGAAGCGATACTCCGATTACTTCTTGGAACGGGGCAGGCGGATCTTACACTGGAGACAATTGGAGATGAGACGCCTGTACAAATGGCACACCGGCTAGGAAACGAAAACATTGCGCAGCTACTAGTCCAATCTATTCAATACGGCGACGCTCGACTAGAGTCCTCCTAACGTCCCTCGTCCTCCTGGGGCTTACCTGTCAACCCCGCGGGTTTCCTCTTCTAGCTGTTGAAGCCGATCCAGATGAGCAAACGACGGCGGATTGTCTTTCATAACGAGATTGGGTGAGGAGTAAGCCGGGGATGAGATAGTTTAAAAAACGACATTTCCGAATGGAGTAACGACGACGGGAGAAGGTTGAGGGAGAGGATGGAGTAGAACAGTTGCGGAAGCAGTTTGAGCGGTGGAGCGGTTGTTGCATCATTTATAATGTACATATATATCACAGATTCGCATCGTAAAGGCCGGGCATGCACTGCCACTTATCGCCGATCCTCTCCCCAACACGTACTGCATTGCAGCGCGCGCTCCAACCAATGTTGTACGTGTACTTGTGCCTATACCGCCACCAGCCAAGGTCATGCTTTCCATCATTCTTGCTTCCCACGCTCGAAAGCGATCTCTGGCCGTCGACCTTGTGGTGGTGCATGACTCCGGGCGCGGGCGCGACACATAACATATCCAGACTTTTGCATTCAATATGGAGTGCGAGATCGAACTTCTGAGCCTTGTCTTCTCGCAGTTTCCAGACGAGCCTTTCTGCTGCAGGTCGGGTCAACGCGAACGCGTATGATGCCATAGGGGCGATGTTGTGCAAAATCTGCTGATCCTGGTGTGGTTGGGCCATTTCATAAAAGTTGTTGAACTTTGAGGTCAATCGGTCCAAGGGCAAAGCTTGCGGGTCCCGATACTTCCAAATTTTTGTCTTAGAGGTATACTCGACTCCAAAGTGACCGATCCACAAGACGTCCCAGGCTTCTTTACCGTACGGATACTGACCTGACGACGAGCTGGGGGAGGGGTGGAGATCGCCGTTAGGTCCGTCAGCATCGTCGGAAGCGGTTCTTGCCACAATAGTGCTCAAGATCTTCTCCATCTGCGCTTTAATGTGGATCCCGAAGTCAGTGATCTTGTTGGACCGGACGCTGTTGGACGCTTGGCACCGCGGTGCCAAGCAGACGGACGGGGACGCAGGCCTCTAATAGGCTAGTGTTCCAGGGGACTGAGTGAATGTAGTCCGATCGACACGAGTGTTGCCTTATTCGGAAGGTCGATGCGAGCCTAGTGAATGCTGTAAGGGGATAGCCATCCGGTCTTTTGAACGCGTAGGACGCGTGTGTAGCGTGTTATACCTCGTGAATACCACTTTATGGTTCACTTACAGGCACCAGCGACCTCACGAGCCATCTACACGTAACAACGAGCCAGAAGACGCCTTCACACGCCTCCGCATCGTCAAGAGGCTTAAGACAAGCCACCGGCAGTCCTCTAGCACCACCGTAATCGACCACTTCGAGCGCTATATTACGTCTGATCCATTGCTAGCACCTAAAGATGAGAAACACCAGTTTGACGTCATTGGATACTGGCTTAAACGACGGCAAGGTGAACCAGAGCTTGCTCAATTCGCCTTTGACGTGCTGTCTATTCCGGTGATGTATAATAACCGACCGCCGTAACCGGCTAAACGAGGACATCATTAAGGCCTGTTAGTGTCTCAAGCAGTAGCTCGGAGTGAATGAGAAGGAGAATACTAAACAGGCCTTTAACCAGGTCAATCAGGTGGACGAGCTTAACGAGCTGGAGCCTCTACAATAGCCAGATAACTGCTGTATACCACTCACTTTCACTTTCAGCGTAAAATTCGCTTCCACCTTCCTATTACGGCTATTGGAGTCCAACAAGACCACTGGAATGAGGCTCTGCGGAGCCTTAGTCCACCGGACAGAGGCCTTGTTCAACAACGTCCAGTCCAACAAGATCACTGCCCGAAGTCGACATCATCCTCTACGAAAAGTGCTGTCTCGTATCCAGACCGAAGAAATCCCTCTAGAAGAGAGATATAATTCAGTACCGCACGAATCTCATCGAGGACCGTCGTTGCGCTATCTCCTTTTAGATGTAACAATATATCCTGGTCGGTTGGTCGTTTCTGTACAGGAATGGTAAAGCGAAGCTCAGTGAGTTTCGCAGCTGATAGTAGTCCCTGGACCCGCCACGTTGCTGTGTCCTCGGTCAACACGTAGAGAGCACCGAAACCAAGCGTTGCGTTCGACGGTGAGGTTAGGCCTGTCGAGCTCTTGTCGAAGTAGAGGTAATAACGCACAATGGAGAAAGATATCAGAAGGACAAAAGTCATACGAAGATAGTTTTCAACATGAGAAGCACGCAGGATGAGCATATCGAGTTGGTTGGTTCGTTGGAGTTGGGTTTCAGGAAGACCGATCGAAGCTACCTGGAAGTGTCAAAGCAGTTGTATCATCTTCCTTCCCTTGACATTAGTCCTATACCATCCTCCTTCACTAATATGAGGCCCGATTCACACCGTAAATTGACGCCCGGGCTAGCTAGCCAAGTCCTAATCACACGTGGCACAAGTTTGCGACCCAATGGATGGACTCATGTTCAATAGAGTTAGAGTACCGTCTGGTTGCTTGGATGGACAGAGAACCTGCATCTCACCAATTATACAATCTTTGCCAGGTTCAACGTTGCTCCGATCTTGCGTTCTCCACCCTGCTATTCTGCGCCTAACGCCCCATGTGCTAAGTCCGACAGGCCACCATGACGCCCACATCTCTTGCCATGACATAACTGCCGCACCACGAGGTCATCCACGCCGAATAACCTCCTCGTATGCGGCAGCACTGGAAGCAACCCGGACGTCTGGATGGACGTAAACGTCGAGCACGGGTGACAGCGGATTGTCGATATGAATCAAGCCGCACTCCGAGGCTTCAAGTCGGCGTTGCACCATACCGTCTGAGATGGATCGAAATGATAGATTATGGAAGTAGAATGGACTTGCGTCCATGAGCACTGCCGCTGGCTAGCGGGACCACGTAGCAACAGTGGCAGTGTACGACGTCCCCATTCCATTCCAACAACTCCGCACAGGGACTGCGTCGCGGGCCTTGAGTGCATCGCGAGAAGCGCGGGCGCGGAAGTACGGGAAGCCGATTGGTACGAGATGTTGGACACTCGCCGTTCTAGATCAATCTTGATTTTAAAGATATCTAAGGTAGAATGGTTCGAGATCGGTAGGCTCGTACGACTGGCGTCGTGCATCTCTTGATTTCCTGGAGTGTCACCACTAAGTGTCGACCGGCCAAGAGTGTCGACGGGAACAGATCGATGCACCACGATCTGAAAGGGGTCGCAGCCTGTCCTTTAACGCCCTCTTCCAGGAAGGTGTCATCTTGCACATCCCCGGCGCGGAAGGGCCAGCTTATAAAGACTAGAGAAACCAAGACGTTTTTTGGTACTTCCAACAATGAATATCAATTGTGGGTTCGCCATCGGCTTCTTTTCAATATTTGGCACTCTTCTCATTGCGAATCAGGTCTCGAAAGTATGCCGAGCCTGCTGGCCGCCCATATCGAGGTGGACCGTAAGGCACGTTCTGCTGCCTAGGCTCTTCCGTGGCCGGCACATTTTCAATCCTACGCGAACCGAACTTCTATGTCACCTGCTCCATTGGACGGCAGTGATCGTGTACAGCACCTGGGATGTGGACAGCCTTAGTGGAGCTGCATTGAGAGCCGGCCAACTTGCTGTCATTCATGTAGTGCCTCTACTGATCACATATCAATTGGGATTCGTGTCTAGATTACTGGGACTTTCTTTCAATGTTACTGGGAGAGTACATCAGTCCCTGGCGTTTATGGCATTGGTGCAGAGCATACTGCACAGTGCTATCCACTTGCAGACTGGAGGGAAACAGATCGAGACGATGGTCTCCCAAACAATAGTATTCGTCCATGCTTCATTATGTAAGCACAGACATCTAATTGTGAGCAGGCCGCAGCGTCATTGCTCGCATTATCGATCCTGCCATTGATCCGCCGGTATGGCTATGAGATATTTCTTTGGTTGCATAGGGCGACTGCGATGACGTTTCTCATCGCTCTCTGGCAGCATGTTCGGTCGAGCCGGACGCTCAGTAGAATCCTGTTAATCGTAGTCTTCGGCGGACTACTCGCTTCGACGACATACCAGAGCCTAAAACAAATGTACAACAATACGACATGGGACAAGCACGGCATACGTACTGTACACACATTGGAAGCTCGACGATGCGGAAATCGTTCGATCGTCAAAATTCAGCTTAGCCGCCCATGGAAAATTCAGCCAGGAGAGTTCATCTATCTCCGTCTCTTGACGATGAAAAGTGCATCAATCTTCCAGACACATCCTTTCGTCATAACCTGGTGGGAAGGGGATAACGCATTAGAAGACAACAAGAGTATGGAATACGACCGGAACAATGCAAACAAAGCTCGGATCATTTACGTTATGATAGACCCTCAACATGGCTGGACACGAAATGTTACAAGTAATGAATCTGCCTTCAAGGATCAGGTCGCATGGTTAGACGGACCTTTCGGATCACCATACCGACTGGAGGAGTATAGCACCGTCGTTCTCTTCGCTTCCGGAAACGGTATATATGCTCAACTGCCTTTACTTAAAGATCTGGCTACCGGAATGAAAGCTTCGGCTATCCGAACAAGAAGAGTCAAACTCGTCTGGCAAGCAGAAAGCTCTAACGAGCAGCTTCAGGAATGGATGCATGAGATATTGAGCGATGAGCAGCTCGATGACGATGTACGTTGTGGATGGGGCCTAGCACTTTGACAGTCATGTTGACCTATGCAGGTTCTGGATATCTGCATCCACGCGCCAATGTCCGCCGAGCAGCTCGAAGCGCACGAATACTTGAAGAATGACAGGATTCGCAAGAAGAGTCGCTGTGTAAAGATCGTATACGACGTCCCGGATGTTGAGGGATATCTGCAACATGAACTAAAGGAGTCGAAGAAAGATACTGCAGTTACTGGTGAGTGCCATATCGCGGGTGAAAAATGGAACTAATCTTACCTGCAGTCTCTGGCCATGGGCAACTCCGTCATGATGTTCGGCGTGGACTTATCCGAGCGGAAGGACATGACGTACGTCTGTTTGAGCTTGATTATCAGCCGGTTTACGAGAACAAGCATAGAGGTGGTACAGTAGTCTGATATGTAAGACGCTGCACTACAGCTGTCACACGTGGTCGAGCAGTTCTAACCAAGGGGAGCATAGATTGAAGACCAAAAATGAAGTTTTATATAGTTAGAGTAATCCTTATCGTTTCACGATCTTGAGGAATCAACCGCGTAACTCCCTTTCTCTTTCTTGGGCAATTTTTGTACTGGATGCGGCGTAGATATAACTAGTTACGTACCAGAATCGACCCTGTCGTCTGATAAGACTTCGTCGTCTGGGGTTGTGTCGTCGTCTGGGGTTGTGTCGTCGTCTGGCGAGGCTTCGTCGTCTGGTGAGACTTCGTCGTCTGGCGAGGCTTCGTCGTCTGGGGTTGTGTCGTCGTCTGGCGAGGCTTCGCCGTCTGGCGAGGCTTCGTCGTCTGGGGTTGTGTCGTCGTCTGGCGAGGCTTCGTCGTCTGGTGAGACTTCGTCGTCTGGCGAGGCTTCGTCGTCTGGTGAGACTTCGTCGTCTGGCAAAGCTTCGTCGTCTGGGGTTGTGTCGTCGTCTGGCGAGGATGTCGTCTAGCGAGCGCTAGCTACCGTTGTAGTCCAACAAGAAACACATGGAAAATGTATGTGACATGAAGCAGTGGAGGGGGCAAGTTTTAGCCAGGGAGAACTTCGACCCCCCGTGGATAGCCAAAAAGATCGCCATTTCACGCTTTTTAGCTAGTTAGCCCATAGTATCAACACGAATTATCCAACTTTTGGCTCAACCATATAATTGTCCTGGCAATTGTAATGTCGATTGATACTTATCCTCAACTAGATCGCCACTTTCAAGGCTATGCTCGAGTCAAGCTGGAAGATGTCAACTTCGACTCTGGTCGCGATCTAGACGGTCAAAATGTAGACCGACTAATCGGTATCTTCCAGCTGCAAGGCTGTGAGCGGGAGAACACGGCCAATGCGATTTCAGTTTTAGTGGAGAAAGGTGCTCTTAGGAACGTACTCACACAGCAGGGTTCGCTTTCGTCGGGTCTCCACTCTATCATCCCTGATCAGCTGCCATTCCTCAACACCAAAGTGTTATGTCTTCAAGGCAAACACAGAATCTGCGCTGCACGAACGCTCCTACGCCATCCTAACCGGTGGTGGACGGCAAAGATTTTCGACGCTGGTAAAGCTTCTCACACTAAAGCAGGATCGCAGACTAATGGCTCCGATAGATCTCCCGCTGTACGCTCAAGAGCATATTCGCCATGAGACGCCCAATGCACTTAAACTCTCGAATGGAGATATCTTCAGGCACCATCTTGCTGCTGAAAGACGGGGTGATAAATCAGCGGATAAATGGTTTGGCATGTTGGCCCCAAATACACAGGGCAGGGTGCGACAGCTGAAGAAGGACGTTGAGCTATTGAATTCATTCTTAGATTTGCTGCCTTTTGCAGGGCTATGGCCCGACTGCGATATGGGACCTTTGACTCGTGAACTACCCATGCGTTGTCGCGAGGTGAGTACTTTCCATCTGCGAATCCAACCCGATATGAGCTGAAAAGAGCTAGGAGCAACACTGCTACTTGCGTTCTATCCACCAGAGATTGACTTATGTCCTGGGACCAGATGTCGATCCGCATTGTCTCGACTTGCAAACAGTGAGATTGTTTGAAGTCCTTATGCCGGCGAACTCATCCTGCGACGCACGCGTGATCCACGAAAGCATGCGCACATTCAAAGCATTCCCACGCGTTCGCAACCCATCCATAAGGAAAGGGCTGCAAGCTCGATTGCTCAGCTGTGAGAGGATACTAACCCTGAAGTCTTTCCACCGCGATACAATTGTGCTGGAAGGTTGTTATCAGCCTCTGCGGCAACTCTTTCCCGTGGAAGAGACTACACTGCAGCGCGCATGTATGATTTCTTTCGAGCATGACCATCGATATTTTCGTGCCAACTACATCGACTTGTGGCTTCATGTTTTGCGTAATCACCCATATCTTTCGGATCACCCCTCTGCCAAGCCAATACAGGACCGGAATGAAGACGAACCCGTCCACTATCTGAAAAGCGAGGCGGAGGTCTCGAAACTCGTTTCATTTGCCGCATCTCGTGGCTTCTGGACCTTCGACATTGGGACCTCGTTACCACGAGACCACGTTCCGATGCAGTCAGAACCTGTGGGCACGAAGCTACCAAAGCTCAGCTGTAAGAAGAGCAACATTCAGCCCAGCAACCGGTCCAGTCGTCCGCGGGCTTGTGACTTCGAACAGGTATGGAAGCATCTGTCTCTTCAGAGTGTATTTGAAGCACAAAAGCAACCTAGTCTGAAGTACCCTACTGCATTTGCGGTGGTCAAAGACATCGTCCGTTGTTTCTGGGGTTCTGTCTCGCCAAGCGAGATTGCCAATCCTGATCGAATGCTGCGAGTTGAACAATATATGGAGCAACATGATGATTTGAGTAGGGCCGCCGATGAGTCACAAGCCTCGTCGAGTCAGGACGGCATTGCTGCAGACTCGGGTCCCATGCAAGGGGTATCTCAGAAACTAGCGACCCTACCTCGTTCCGCATCGTCCAAATACAGCGACTCGGGTCGATTGTCATCAGCTACTACTTTTCCTGGGAAAATTTCTCCCATTAGCGGTGAGTTCTGGGGAGAGAATGACTTCACTGGGTTATATCACAGTCCCATGGATATCTCAAGCACCGAAGACGAAAGTAACGTTCATGATGGTTCTCATCAAGCGAATGCGTTCAACGGAGATATACCGATGAGACTGTCATCCAACACAAGAAGTGATTCGCGAGCGACAAGTGAGGCAGACATCCCAACAACCCCACCGCAGGACGTGGAGTTGGAACAACCAGTAAAAGTCAATAAAGGTCCAGATCGAGCGGAACGAGTTAGGAAAGCAGGACGTCAAGGACTCCCGCAGCGTGTGGAAAAGTCTCAACAATACACACAGAAGAAGAGGTTGAGACAGCAACAGACACGCTTGGAAAGGGCATTGCAGAGGCGTGACGATGATCACGTGCAAACTGTGATGAGGAAGGCCGAGGAGCACATGCGTAGTGCTCATGATGCGGTTGCTCAGGTTCATGACGATAGTTCGGTCAATTATAACCAAACGACCAATAGAGAAGGTATTGATGGTGGTATCAACGACATGGTCAACATCACGACAGATACCATGAGCGATGTCTTCCCCGGAGGTCGAATCAGACCTGCATCAGACTCAGGTTTGGATCTCCATGAACCTGTGCCGACCGTCGAAGCGTCGAGGCTCAGCGAAACACAAGCTGAAACGAGCGAGGAGGGCACTTCTCGTCAGGACAAAAGAAAGCCGATATATCACATTACGAGCTCCGTCCAGAAGGCAGACAACAGTGTCTTGCCGAAAATTCAGGCAACTCAGTCCCACGTCGAGGGGCCAGATGGGGGCCAAGTCAATTGGGATACAGGTAAAAAAGATGGTCCACATTTATCAATGTTTCCAGGCGGCTCCCTCGGTCCATACAACGTGAAGCAGGTGACGACAGAGGCACATTCGAGCTCACAAATTCGAGCGGTATCCAAGAAGAGGCTTCTAGCGAATGAAATTGAGCACGCTGATGTTCATCTAGGGTTTCCGAAGCCCCCGAAACAAGTTCAGCTGAGCAGCTGGACACCGTTCGAAGAGATAGTCGACTCAATACGAAGGATTTGGAAGGACTTGGACCATGCTCGGATCTATGTTACAAGCCCCATCGAAATTGAGGAGTTATCAGCGCAGCAATTGCCGAATCAGCGACTCTGGAGCTGGCCCCGAGGGGATAAAGAGCTGTTTAACAGGCTAATATCGTCACTCCTCGCGAAGAAATTTGGCTTTCAAGTTGTGTCCTCGGATGCACACTCCAAACGACGACAGTATGGCAGCTTGGAACACATGGAGTACTGGAACACATACTTTGGAGATAATAGACCTGGTTACTGGCTTGCAGTCCTAACTCCGTGGCGAACGGCGGGTTCATCACGGGAAAAAGTGAGGAACAAATACAATGATGGAAATTCATGAGCTCGATCATGCGTGACATGGAGGCCCAAGAATTCCTGGAATATAAAATACTTCAGTAGGCAACTCTTAAATCTGAAATGAATTATGACGTACTCTTCAGTGTTCGTTACATGCAACTCGTCAAGTACAACTGCCCTGTTGGGCAGTTGTACTTCATGCGACCGGTTCGTCACCGATTAACGACATGTTCACTTGTATGACTGATAGGTATCGTAGGAGACACTGTCTCAACTTTAGTATAGTGTGGTGTAGTGTGGAGACAGGTTCGGTGGGTGTTCGGTGGGTGTTTCGGATTTTCATGTGACAGCCGATCGTTGCCATCGCCATCGATCCGCTGGCGTCATGGTATGTGTTTGCTGCAGCGGAAGATCCTCAAAACCTTTCCACGCTTCACAGCGTACACATCCCGTAACGTTCATTGTCGTACCGTAATCGAATCTCACACGAACGTCGCACAATCCTCCCACACACACGTACGAATTCTCCCTCACACACACAATCAACCACCACCGATCCACGGTCGCGACAATGTCGGGCCCATATGTGTTCGTACCTAAATTCATCGACAAGGTAGACCTTGCGCCCAACGAAGAATACCAGTGGCCGGAGGAGACTCTGGTGGACATCGGCGAGAATGGCGAGGGGACACTGGTGACCTGCACGCGATGCACGAAGTCGATCTGTCTGGGCCGGTGCTATGAACACTCTGGCCACAAGGCATGCAACTTCTGCTCGGGGCGCAACATTGCCCAGAAGTGATACAGCAGTACTTTTAAAATTCTCTCTAGTCCGTAAGGCTTTCTACTCTAGAAATCTCGTTACTATTCTATACGACCAAACGTATCTCGAGGTGAATTAGACCGAACACGTAAGATACTAAAGACTAAGTAACGGCTATAGCTCTAATTGGAGCTATAAGACGAATCTAGCCTACTAGCTATAGACGAGAAAGTATGTATATACCCTCTACGGGTTTCTTCCTTCGAGTATAGATGTGGAGTTAGCTTAACGTTACCGTATAGTCGCCTTAATAGTACGGCGGAAAAAGGAGAGAGAGAAGTTGAAGAGGGGGGGGGGAGGGGGCAAGCGAAGCCCCCAAACATGCGACGTACAATTTGTAATAGTAGTTATATACCGTAATGAACTTCGGAAATCTTCTGCCTGCTATTCATATACAACTGTATAACAACTTAACGGCAAGCATTTGATGTTCTTAGGCCCACATACCTGGGAGCCATGCGTCCCCAATTCCCTTACCCATCGTCTTCATCCGTGCGGACATCTAATTGTAACAGATCAGCTTGAGATGTGTGGCCGCAATTGTCTCGTTTCAGAGTCAGCGGACAAAGAGCGAATGAGAGATCTTGACAGGGTTTTTCTGTGTCCTCGTTCCCAATGCAGCACATGTCCAATATGTTCCATCGCGCGGCACGCCCGTCCAAAGGCAGGAACTCGAATAATGGTCCTACATTGCAAGTCTGTTTGGCAAGAAGGTGAAGTGGGTACTGGAACGGTGGGAGAAGGTCCGTGTGAACCAGCTAAGCACAATGGGACCGGGTGTTAGGGTGTGGCTGCGATGGATGTGGCGAAGTGGCCAAGGATTTGGGTCTCCCCGACGCATTCTGATTGCCAATGGATTCCGCAGATAGAGAGACGACCAGTAGGTGAGAACAGATCACTACTGCCCGCCATCGGTCCTCACGGGAACGCTGGATCTACGGTTCCTCCAAGCTCAATTGCCGTCAAAAGTAGCCGAGAAGATAGCCTGCCTTGAACGACGCTATTGGTTGGTTCCTGCTTGTCCCGTCGCACACACACGAGCTAAAGGGCTTGTAACGAACAATGAAAGGGTGCAACGAACAATGAAAGGGCGCAGTCGTCGGCAATCAAAGTAGCAAGGCTAGCGCTTAGCAAGAACGACCACAGGGGTTCTCAAGTGAGGTGAATAGCGTGCACTACATCTAGTATGCGCTCACCTATCTTCCTCGACTTCAATTTATGGTTGTTTCGTAAGTAACAGAAAAAACGAAACATGCAACGTAGTCGCGTTCTAAGAATTACAACGATACCGGTCTCGTATACCGGAAGGGGGGGTTTACGTCCGACCCCACGACTTCTAGTGGTGTTCGCGCTATTTACCTGACTTAAGAACCCTTGTGCAACCAAATGAAAGTACAGCAGTGCAGGAAACAAAGCGAAAGCGCAATCTCTTCATTTACCTTATTAACGTTACTTCAAGGACGTATAAAGTCCGGCCTCTCCATGTTAAATGATCATCAGAAACGACAGTAAATGGAGTCCGCTCCCGGTCTTCGAGTTCCGCCCCTGCAGCCGCCGGACGCACACAATGGCCGGGGAACGGACGACCTAAACGTCATCAAATCCAAGGCCGGCAAGGCAGGACGCCCAGTCCTTCAATCATTGGATGCGATGCCCGAATGGTTCCGACGTGAATCTAACCCGTCGAAATTACATAGCTATCGGCCCATATCAGGCTCGGCTCGCGCTTCGTTCTCCAGTTGGTCGTATATCCACAACGGGTTGGAGAAAGCAATGGAATCGGCGCCAGTGACCCGGAGTATCTGGTGGCGAGGTACTGCTGAATATACTACATGCCGAGCAGGAAGAACATCGCCGGGATTTTTCTGGTGTGAACCTTTGCCACGCAACATCTACTGGTCTGTGGTTAGTCAATCTTCATATGCACAGTTTTGTTTTTTTTTCGTCTCAGACTTAGTACTTGAGTCTAACACTATTCTCTCCTTGGTTGACAGATTGGAGTTTGCGGGACGCCGACCGTCTTCGTGACAATGCAAAAGTATCGCCTTTTCCGAGCATTGATGTTCGTGGCGACTGGCTTGTGCGGTGCTGCTCCCTTAGTCCATGGACTCAATGTGTTTGGCATGTCGCAGATGATGAGAAAAGCTTTCCCCTACACTCTGGCAAAAGCAGGCTGCCTTCTATCTGGGACTTCGTTTTATGCAGTAACTCTCCAGATCTCGCACACAAGAGAGAGATTGACCTTGACACACGTTGTTTTAAGACCAGGTTTCCCGAAAGTCGATATTGGCACATTCGACCTATGGGGCTCCCACTCCATTTTTCACGTCCTAGTAGTATGCGCCGCGGTCGTCCAGTTGATAGGGTATCTGGATGCCTTCGACTATGCTCACGCAAATCTT
>JAABUL010003298.1_pt1 | contig 24304 bp, 38 predicted proteins | sample 5559151 | NCBI WGS metagenome assembly JAABUL01 (sample SAMN10711876, study PRJNA513368) | rock metagenome | isolation source: Antarctica rocks | place: Antarctica: Victoria Land, Pudding Butte sud | reverse complement strand
GTTGCGGCAAGATCTGCGTAGCCTCGCTTGGACCCAGCTGCAGCTCCAGCAGTAGCCTGCACAGCACGTGCTTGCGCTGCCACTCTGACTTTGCGCTTCTCCTCCTCATCCTGGATCTGGGTAAGGGTCTTCTTCGGCCCAGCTTCGCCACCGCCCCATACGGGCCCGGAAGGAGGCGAGGCTGCAGCTGGTGATGTTACTGTCGCTGTGTTTTGACCCTGCGACGGCAGACCCCAGGTCATATTCTGAGGCATCTCATCGAGATCTGGTGTCTGTGTAGGTGACCCTGTCGCAGCACGAGCCTCCGCGACAGCCCGCTTTCGTGCCGCCGTCTGCTTGGCTTGCCCTTCCTGGATATCTCTGAGGGAGGGACCAGCAATGCTAATCCGCCGCTCTTTGTCGTCTTTGCCCATTCCAGTGGTCCAGGGCGCTGGCCGAGCCGTTGTCGAGGTATTCTCGGGAGTCTGGGGGCCCATAGGTTTGACATCGATCACGGACCCTTGTCTCGCTGCAACTGGCTTGGGGGGAAGAGAAGCGGGTGCCGGAGGAAGCTTGGTCGCCGGTGCATTAGTGCCAGAGGAGGACGGGGGCAGGGGGAGTTGGGCTGAGGCGGGCGCAACCAGAGACAATTTCCGGCTTGGAGGAGCGGAAGGGGTTTTAACAGAAGGAGAGGATTCTTGACCCCAGACAGACTCGACGGTAGGGGCGGCTTTCGGAGCGAGAACGGCTTCGGGCAATTGAGGTGGTGGTGAGCCGGGCTCCACAGGGGTCTCTACCGCTGGCTCAGAGATAGAGGATCCCAGCTCCTCCTCTCCCATATCTGGTTGCTCCTCCGCTTCGGTCTCAAGGCGAACCTCCTCGTCCATCCCCGAATGCATCGGATTTTGACTGGAGATGTCATCGTACATTGACGTATGATAAGGAGCCTCCTGCCTTTGCTGTGGCCAGGTTTCGCGAGCAGGTCCGGATGGCTGCCAAGGCGGTAAAGGCGAGACTTGCTGTTGTTGCAAGTGCTGCCGATTTTGTGGGTGTTGAGAAAGCGGCGGGACAGCCCACGGGGATACAGGATTTGCGCTGATACTGATTGGAGGAGAGACAAAGCTGTTTTCAGGTGAATCGCGGTAAGCGGCACCTCCCGTGCCTGGAGAATGAAGAGCGGGGAGTTGTTCGTGCGGTGTCGTCGCGGAACCAATAGGTGTGGGCATGCCGACCGAACCATATCCGCCGTTGAGACGAGAAGCGATACTGGACGATGCCCATCCTTGTGCGGGTGAAGTGGCATACGATGCCGCAGGAGACGAAAGCTGATGATCGAAGCTGGTCTGAGGGGTAAAGGGATTGGGGGAGATTGCTGTGTTGTGGTCGGGGACGTAGCCGTGCTGGTAAGCCTGCTGGAATTGCTGGCGAGGTTGATCAGGATTGATGCGAGTATTGGATGGCGCTGAAGCGGTAGGAGGGCTATGCGCGCCGAGCCGTCCAAAGGGGTCCACCATATCGCTCGAAACAGGTGACCCGATGGCTGCTTGTAAAACAGAAAGTGGTATGGGTAGGTTGGGCGGGGGATTGCGTGGACGGACGGAGGAGAGGAAGGGTTGCACGACATTGCCGGTAGAGGCTTTAAGCTGGGCAAGGGAGTGAAAATTGCTTTCGGAAAGTCGTCGTAAGGGGAGATCGTCGGTGAAGTACATATGTGTGTACCAGTCGTGCATCTGGCTTCCAGTGAAAGGACCTATGATGATTCAGCTTACACTCGAAGAATAACGAGAAGTGACCGACCTTGTTCACGCCCGTCTGGGTCTCGGTAAAGCCACTGCACGCGACCCAGATCCTCCCTCTCTTCGGTGACCGGGTCTTGAGGCGTCGGTATCGATCGCTCATTTTCGCCTGACCGAAGCCCGATTCCAGGTGCAGAGGTACCCTCGAGAGCCGCATCGCGCTCAGGTACAGGTGTCCCGGAAGCAGTAGCCATTACAGACTCAGAGACGCTTTCGGCCATCGTCATAGGGATGTTGAGCGTGTGCATGGTCTGAAAGAGACGATGAGTGCCAATGATTTTCCGTAGAGGCTGTGTCACCCACCTTGTCCCCTGCTTCTGGCGCTGCTAGCCCAGCTGCTAGTCTCCATTTCTTCTGCCCAGCGCCCCATCCCGGTCCACCGCCAGTCCCGAAGGCTCGCAGTTCCGGCTCCCTATCCCTTCCTTGCTCTGCCTTTTCACGCTGGCCCTCGACAACTCTCTCCTTCCAGTGACTATCGAGCGCTGAGCTGGAATTTGCCTCGAAGGCAGCGGACGAGCTGGGCATTTCGGGGATTCCGGAAGCTGACGCATGAGGAGGAGCCGCAGAGTTCCCGAATCCAAGTACACCCTCGAAGCTGCCAGAAAGCGTTCTTGTTGGTCGCCACACAGGCGCGGCCCCAGATCGAGAAGGATCTGGAATAGTAGAGTCAGAATCAGTCTGAAAGGAGCATGATGGTAAAGCAGTGTACCTATAGCATCATTACTCTCCGTCCTTCCCCTGCTTACTACTCTCTTCCCTACTCCCGCGAATCCTCCACTCATCGGGCCGGGCATTCTCGAGTCCACATTACCCGGGCTCAAGACTCCCCCGCCGTTTGCCCCCATTCTCCCTCCGACACCTGCTCCTAACGCTCCGCCTTCTCCGCGGCCAAAGCCTCCAAAGCCCGTTGAACGCCCATTCATCTGCTGGGTCGCTTCTTTGCCTGATCCAGGAGGCCCGGGGGGACGACGAGTGGCGAAGCCGTTCGCAGCCGGAGGATCGGTTGTACCGCTTGGATTGATGGACATCTGACGACGGGGAGGAAGTGTAGGATGGATGGAGGTAGCCAAGAGCTATCGGAGGAAGTTCATCAATCCTGTTGTTCTTGCGATCTCGCGAAGCATTGCAGCGGAAAGGTCGAAAGCTGACATACCTTCTTTTCCACCTCGGACAATTCCCGTAATCCCACTGGCCGCTCGACGCTCTTGCTGACAAGAACGTCTCCTACATCAAGCATCTCCACCAGCTCGATAGGCGTCTCCTTGACCTTGTCCTCGTCCCACAGCGCCAGTATTTGCTCGCGACTGTATCGGAAGGGATGATGATTTGGGTCGACCTTCCCGTTCGTCTCGCCATTTGAGAAGTACGAGCCATCTGCAGAGGTATTTGGTGACATGGTAGTATGCGTAGCACGCGAATAGGAGAGCACATGTTCCCTTGCACCTGTCGAGGATACCGGGGAAGCGGAGAATTGGCCTTGTGACAGCGCGGGGAAGGGGACGTTTGGAGTGTTGGCAAGGGTGTTGACTGGTTTGATGGGAACAGGACTATTGTCGGATGTGGGAGTGGGTGATGTACCGGTAGGCTTGATCGGCTTGAGCCATCGGGGAGCAAAATGGATCGACATCTGGCGGCAAAGGCAGGAAGATCAGTTGATATTCTGTAAATCCTTCGCGGTATGCAGGCAATGCTCGTGGGTTGAGTGGAGGAGTCCCCCGCTTTGTCACATGATGGAAGCCATTGAGAGGGAGATGTGCAGCCAGCGGGATGCTTCAGTGCCCGCTGACAAGTAGACCTCGCTCAACGACGAGTCACGAACGGTGATAGCTCCTGACCTTTAAAGCTGCTCACCTTTGGCGCTTGCTTGATTATTCGATACGGCCGGATTGAGTGTGAGGGAAACGGGTTTGACAAGGTATTGAGGAGATTGAGCTGGGGAAGATCAGTTGATGAAGTGTAGAACGTGGAGAGGCAATGGTCGTCTGCACTTTTCAAAACTCGAACATGATGTCGGAGTTACGTGGAGTTTGTAATCGTTATCAGAGACGGTGGCGGAAATCTGGGATGTCCCGTGCCTTGGCTAGATATCTTCTGCCTCGACAATTCCAATCGACCAGTTTTCTTATTTGCATTTGAGGATTTTCTGAGCTATCCGACAAGATCAACATTCTACCATCCTTGCAACTGTCGTCCTTGATGTCGAAGTAAAGAGCATCGAAGCTACATCTCGCCGTATGATATACAGCTCGATGTCTTGCTCGATCTGAACAAGGTGAGCTTTCGTTGGGACACAATGTTCTGGCAACCATTATCAAGGCGACATGACTGATCAAGCGGATTTAGTTAGACTCATATACCTCGATGAGCTCTTCCCTAGACAGGCAATGCGTTTCCATGTCGTCAGTCACCTTTCATCTCCCTCGATCGATGCTGATATCGTTGTCTTTCCCTTGGGTTACGCCGACAGCTCGGTATCGGCTCCATCGGCACCCTCATATCCCACCATCTCCGCCTCGCTGTACCCACTTCCCCCATTTCCCTCATCGTCAAGCGCGCGGCCAAATTCTCATCTACCCGACTTTACCCATTTGGCAAATCTGGCGATCTGCCGATCACGCTCACCGTTGAGCGAGATGGTCAGACCAGTACGAGCACCGGCTTCGAGCTCGAAGTATGGCATGACGGACGGGCAGAGCGGATCGTCCGGTCTAAGGGGGTTGGTACACAGGAGGGAGTCATATCGCCACCAAATGGTCCGATCAACTCCCTCGTCGTATGTCTCAAGACCTCAGCTACCGTGTCGGCACTGCAGACTCTTCAAAGTCGACTCTCGCCGTCGTCGGTCGTCACGCTCGTTCAAAATGGGATGGGAGTGTACGACGAGCTCTGCTCTTCAATCTGGCCCGATCCCAAAACTCGACCTTTCTTCGTCATCGGAACGACAACACACGGTGCTACGCCGGACAAGACGGGCGGGATGGTGCATCACAGATCGAAGCCTGGAGAGGGGGATTTCAAGTGGGGGGTTGTGTCCGATCCCAGGAAGGAGGTGGACCTGGAAACCTGGCTTTGGGGAAAGACAGTATCGAATACCCCGATCCTCGCACCTCCATCATCCCCCTCGCTTCCCCTCAGACCGACTCCACCATGTACAACCGATCTCGAACCTCTCTCAGAAACCATTACCGCTCTCCTTTCTATATCGCAGCTGTCCCCCTCCCTTCTCCCTGTGCCACACCTCCACCATCAGCTCCTCCTCAAACTCGCTCTCAACTCCGTCATCAATCCTCTTACAGCCATTATTGGCGCCGGTTCCCTCCCAAACGGCGCGTTAGCTAACTCATCGCCATCTTACCGACTGATCCGCGATCTTTGCCGCGAGACGAGCAGTGTCCTCACAGCCTACCTCCACAGTCTTTCAGCACCTCACACTCCGCCATTCGACGTCATCCGCCTGTTCTCATGGGAAGGACTCGAGCGGCGGATCCTCGCCCTCATCCATGCAACCGCCGAGAACATGTCTTCCATGGCTGTCGATGTGAGCAAAGGTCGGACAACCGAAATCGAGCATATCAACGGGTACATCGTCGCCCTGGGTAAACGGCTAAGCGTTGAGACACCTTGTCACCGGATCGTTCGTGAGATGGTCAAGTTCACAGCCGAGGTGAATGGTCTCAAGCCGGCTTTTGCAGAGACAAGCGACCTCGTCGCGGACCGACGCGCGGGCATTCAAGGGAAGCTCGGCAGAGGACGTCAGCTGTCATCTCGACAGATGGATATAGAAGAGAAGAGGCTAGAGTTGGAGGAGAGAAGGCTGTATCTCGCCGAGGAACAGATGCTGGAGAACAAGCGAGCTAGGCGACGGATAGCGAGGTCCGCGAAGGAGATTCACAGTGCTCGGAATGACATGGCAGTTCGGAGAGACCTCATGGAGTCTGCGTTGAATCGGGGGATCGTGCCGGACTCGAAAGAGGACGTCGCAGACGTTACGGCCGCCGAGAACCCCGAGCATAGTATTGACACGCCTTCCGCGAATCACGAAGTGCAGGCGGCTCCCAAAGCAACGGCGGGTCCGGCTCAGACCCGTACTGCAGCGACGAACGAGCCGAGGGCGACTCCTCCGCAAATCGTGACGGACGCTGGCGACACAGCACCACCTCGTTCCAGTCCACAAAACGGCTCATACTACTATTCTCGCGATGATGCGCCACGCAATCAACAGTCGTTATCCGCGAGTGCTAAATGATTGGACCTCGGCGCCTGGAATACCGCCGATATTACTGCAAATGCAACTAGGCCTACCGTGTGGCCGTTTAGACCACCCCTTCGCTTATCGATAGTTGGCACGATTCGATCGCCGACCTCTCGTTTTATGCTCTTGCGATGAGGTTTCCGCCACTCAACAAGGCTTTGTCGTGCTACCTTGCGACGGGTTGTTCTCTACTATTGATCGAATCCGGATTTCCATCATGATTGCGCCGTTAACGCCACAACCCAGGATCTCGCAGAGAGAGCTGGGGGAAGCGATGGAGGCAGGAAGGTTTGCGAGGAGATGGGAGGCGCCGAAGGACGAACTGCGACATCTCGCGCACAGTCAAGCTCGGAGTATCAGATATTGTCAGTTTTGCAGTTCCTTAGATGCATACAAAGCATTCCTGCATACGCCGCATATCATCCCGTGTCCTGACTAGTGAAGAAGCTCGATGCTACCGTATGAACTCGTGCATCTTGAATTCCTGACTCGTGAACCCACTCAGCCCATCATGCCCTAGCTCTAGCAATCTCTGGCCGGAGCCGACTCCGTTTCGGGGTGTGGACGTGTCGCTTCGTTGCGATGATAGTGGGGAAGGCTCGGGACTGGTCAACCATTTCAGCCGGGTTCCATCACTCGAGAAAGCGGAAATAGGAAGGGGAGCAATGCGGAGAGGAGTATGAGGGAGACAAGACGGAAGGGGTGACAAGCACCGACCCAATCGCGCCAAATATCCGTAGCCCCCTCACATGGGTATCCTTCCCATTCAGATGATTCGCCAAAAACAATATCCGCAGATGATGGCACGGTATCGGTGGTCTATCCCCCATCAGCTCTTTCTCTTCCCCAAGGCGAACTGAGTTTCGAGACGTACCCCTCGACAAGCTCGCCTTCTTCGCCAGAGTCCATGGGCCGGAGGGCGATGTGCATCCATCCATCCGGTTTCTGGAAGTCGACGTATCGGACCTGTCCCCGTCCTCAGCATCGGGCCAAGCCAGACCAGAGTGGAGTGCGAAGGATGGGTACCTCTTGGAGATCGTGTATGCCTGTGCCAGCTCGGATCGAGATCTTCGACGGGGTATAGGAATCATCTCGCGGGTGTGATGTGTGGACTGATATCGCCTACCCCCTGGCTATCAACCCTGAATGCCTCTTTGGGGAAGAGAATGAACCGAGACGAATACTCGTTTGGGGAAGGAGAGGTCGATGATATGCGGTTGAGGGCCTTCGGACCTTTACGAACCCCCCGGCTTTTCAGCTTGATCTTGATGACCGAGAGGTTGAAGAGATTGGCGAGAGACCCACTGCCAGAAGGTATTCTCGTTACTATCTCGGAGGTTGTCCACCCCGAACCCGTATTTGTGGCTCGAGACGGACCATTGGGCGAGATGGCCTAGCTCGGGTCGGTCCGCTGGGCGAGTAGGGGATCAGCTGGGCTTTGTGGTGAGTAATTGCTCTCGGAAACACACCTTGAACAGCAGGATCATTGTATTCGATGGCCTCGCCCTCAACTTGCTCCCGAGGTGGCGTAGTGGACATGGTATTCATAGCTTGACACTCAGCGCACAGGATTGCTTGACACTCAGCGCACAGGATTGATGGAGGCGTCTCTCCAATTGGCGGCGACCGCCGAGGCTGGTTGCCAAAGCCCACAACATTATGCATCGGGCAAGAGGACAAGTAGACAAGTACGATGGCTGTCTGCAGTACAGCCTTCTCAAGCAGCAACGTGCTACTTTTGCTCCTCCTCAACTTGCTCGGCTCTCTTCTGCCCGTGCTCGGCTGATGCCGCCAACTCCCTTGATGCCTTCTTGCAGTACCCACAGTGGTGCCTCTCGCAGTATTGCAGCTTCCCGCAAACCAGGTGCCGCTTGGAATCCTTGCAGGCCTCCGAGAGCCTCCTAGGTAAACAGACTGGGTAGGGACAGTGAAGGACGGCGTAGGGATCCACTGGAGCTATGGGTGAGGCGCCAGGAGCTTGGTGAGCCATGATGAAGCCGTGGCAGGTGTTACTGGTAGCGGACATGTTGACAGAGGCTGACAAGCGGATTATTGGTGTTTGATGATGGGATCAGGGAACGAATGATTTCTGAAATGGGTTGTGGTCGTGTATGAGAATGCTGGATGCTTTAAGTATGTTGCTGAGTGTTCGAGGATGATAATGGAAGGACATGCAGACGCAGGAAGGGTGAAAGGACGGTCGAAACGCGTCGGACTGGATGGTAGGGAGTGAGTGATGATACCAAGGAGGTTCAGTCCGACTTCGACAGTCGTTCGAACAGCGATGGCCGAGCGGCGAAGCGAGCGAACTCGAGCGGGGTGGATGTGTTCGGGTCTCGGAGACCGTTTAGAAGCTCAAGAAACTCGACCACATCGAGGTGAATGGTGTCGACATGCTTGTCGTATGGGTCCCCCTTTATGTCTCGAGGTCCTCTTGGAAAGACAATGTAGCGTTGCAGAGAGGCTCTGGCGGGTGCTTGCAGTCCCTTTGAGTCGATGTCAAGCAGCAGGCCGCCCATGACCTCTATCATGTGACCAATATCCGACCTGAGCGGCAAGGATCCGGGCGCAAATGCCACTTCGAACCCTTCCAGGCAGCTCGACGAGCATCTGCTGAGCTCGCTGAGAAGCAGCCGTATGATCAGCGATGCAACCTCTTTGGCCGGGTTTATGACCTGAGTTGAATTTTGGGGCGTCCTACCCATCTCGGCCCTGGGGGGCAGCTCGTTTGAGGGATCGGCGCAGAGTATTTGCCCGGAGGAAACCGGAATCAGATCGGCATCTGTGTGGAGTTGTCTGTCGGTGTCGTCGTCCGTAGTCGAGGCTGTCGCCGAGGTTTGATCATCGAGGAAAGTTTCGCCCCCATCTGCTAGCGGAAAGCTGCCGAGTGGAATGGACGGCGTTTGAGGCAATGATCCGAAATCGACATTCAAGTGAGCTGGAATTGATCCTGAAGCCTCTTTGAAACGAAGACCACTCGTATCCGCATTCAAGTTCGTCGCATTTTCGATTGATGGTCGGGCAGTGCCGCTGATGCTATGTTGGGCCAATGCGAATGGAGGACGCAACGACGCTCCGGGGACGCGCTTGTCGGCCGAATGTGAGATGTGCCTGTGATTATGAAGTTCGGTCCCAGAAACAATGTCCTCCACGGTATGACCATTGTCCGACGCAGATCGCGAGGCATTCAGTGCGGAATTCAGGGCTGGTACTCCAGTGACTGCATCAACGGCCGCAGCGCCAAGCACGTTCGAGGCGACCGGGAGCATTCGTTGAGCAAGCGGAACGAGTGGAAGCAGCTCAGGGCTTTCGCTTGCCAGTGGGTTTCTCCATCCTGGTTGACCGGCTTCGAGGATGGGGATTGCCGCATTTGGTCCCTCTCCGAATGGACGATTCGGCAAGCTTGAGAGCGCGCCGAATCTTGTTGCGAGAGGAGCCTTGACCGGCGCTAAGATCGATGGCATTGGCTGCGAGGCTGCAATTCCGGGTCGAAGCCTTTCCGCCAGCGCCTTTGCCGGAGCGGTCGTCCGGACGTCTTCGGGCTTCGAAATCGACATTCGCTCCGACAACGATGCGTGCTCGGCTGGGAGACTGGACGTCGCTGCTGGGACGTTTGGCGGCTGAAGGCGAAACAGTAGCGGTAGCGGAGCCCCGGTCGAGTCGGACTTCGATCCTAGACGACTTGCTAGGGCAATGCTGGACGCTTCCATGTGGGGCGTAGGACTCGGCAAACGGGCGTTGTTGGCGTCTGATGATTCGGCATATGACTTGTCTATCTTACTCGTGATGGGAGTGGGAGGGTCCGACGTCGGCTTGACTGGATCGTCCGCTGCAGGACATCGCCGCCAGGGTTTCGATAGCACGCTTCGCGATGGCATCCCAAAGTCCGTGTCTCGGGCCGAGGTCTTGCATTGGTCGGAGCTGCCCTCCGTTGAGAGCGGTGTGGGAGGTTTTCCAATCAGGTCTGGCGGATCTCTCAGAAGGGTGTCGGAGATTTCCAATGTGGAAAGCGAGCTTTGAGGTATCTCGTCAGCCTTGATTGGTCTTTCTTTGACGTCCATCGCATGTGGGCTTGCCGGAGTCGAGGGCTCCCGTGAAGCTGAGCGAGGCGGTTGGACTATTATCTACCACTTCAGCATCCGTAAAGCCGATGGATTCATACTGGTACGCACGAAGTGTACTTGAGCTCGTCTCGGATGGGAGCGGCTCTTCCTGAAGATCGTGTGCCGTCTCATCGCATGGACCCGCCAGGGCATCCAGAAAGCCCACGACCCCGTCTGCCTCCCTATCAAAATCTATCAGGTCGTCCTCGAGAGGGTCGGAGGAAGCTGCAGCCAGATTGGGGGAGTTGTGTCCCGAGATCTCCTGGCTTATGGCCTCTCGTGACTCGATATTATCCGCGATCCGCGATGGCGAGCTCCCAGCTGAGATCCAGGACGCCAATTTGAGCTTGATCGCGGATGGGGAAGGGAAGTCGAAACAAAGAGATGGACTGGTCTCGATGACTATATCGCCTTTCAAAGGTCCACTGGAGTGCTCACCCGTAACCTGCGGCTTTGGCGAGATGGGAGAAGGTAGGTCAGGATCCGAGTTGGTCTCAGGAGTTGCAGCAGGAGGGGTTGGCAGACGGGAGTGAACTCTGGACTGGCGGACTATCCGGCGCGCACAGTGTTCATCGCGCTCATCTCGGGCCGCAGGGAGATTGATAGGCTCGGGACTTGGGCTACGCGAAGGGCCATCTGATGAGCCAGAGGCCCGCTCGATTTCGAGCGACGAGTCTTCTTCGACGTCTGCCGTGCTGGCGTTTGAGGATCCCGAGTCAGCAACATCGAAAATGATCGCTTCGGATACGGTAACACCTTGCCGCTCTTGAGGACGGGGACTGGCAGCTGGAGTCGGTGGTGATCGGTTGAGCGGGTCAGTCCTTCGTCGATTTGCCGAGCGTGCCTCAGCCGTCGCCAGTGGGGATCGACTTCCGCGGGAGTCCCGCTGTACGGTACTATATTGGGAGAAAGATCGCTTCGGATCGCCTGTGACTGTTGGTGATCGGCTTGCCGAAGATTCACGCTGATCGGAACAGTACTGAGACCATGATGGTCTCACGTGTCTCCAATCGATGACGGGCTTGGGGGACTGGCTTCTTTGCGAGTCAAGCTGTGCGATATGGTGATGTGACAGTAATTGTAACGGAACTGGTGATTTCCGCTGTCTGCCGCTTGAGCTCGAAGGGCGGTATACATCAAGTTGCCGGACAGGACCGGAATGGGTGGCGCGTGCCAACTCTCCTTTGGCGAATGGACGACGGACAGGACTGCGAGACCGGGGTCGACGTGGCAGGGAAGGATCCTGCCGGCTTGCTAGTGACGCGACCACAGGCTCGTAGGTAAGCAATGGCTCGTGACGTGTTTTCAGGCCAAGGTAGGTGAAGTACCACGTATACTCTCCCGTCTGAAGGCAGTCACCTAAGATCTTCGATCAGTATCGCCCACAAGTTCCATCCAGACACTCACGCCAGATCACCTCGGCACTCGACCCCTTAGGCAGCTCTTCCGGACATCTGGATTCTCCAAGGTATCTCCGCAGTCTGAGGTACTCCCTATCAAGCCTAGAGGAATCATATCTTTAGCCAGAAAGACTCGATGTTTTGAAAGGACAGACCATCTCAGTCTATGGGTCACAGGGCAAGAGGACTCGTTCCAGAAACTTTTCCCGAATGGGCGTCCTCGATCATCCCGTTCGACCCATCCAGACTTGATCATCCAGTCCATCCACGCCGTCCTGTCGAGGATCCTCAAGCAGAGCTCCCGCTCATACCGACCCTCGTTGTCGTCTGACCTCTGGCCAGGCGGTGGGAAGAAGATCTTCTGGTACGTCGAAGATCGCGACAAGATCTCAACGAGGCGGTTGGTTTCGGGATTGGTCCAGCTGTATCTCACATCAATCAAGCTAGAGACGGGGGGTATGCGCTCACTCATGAGTCGGCGGATCAGTGTGGATAGGGATGCGAGGTGTGCTATACAAAGGCGAGATACTGGGGCGAGACATATCACATTGATCACGGAGCATCGTGTCGTCTGATCGATCGCAGGGGAGCCCGAAAGGAACGATCAGCTTATGGCATAGAAGCAAAGCCAAGCGATGAATGATACGGGAGTTCAAGAGATGGATGATATATACATGGACGGGGAAAACCGATGATGGCGGGAATGCGGAGAGGAAAAGGGTGATTGGTGATGTAAAGACAGTTTCGAATTTCTGCGAAATCTCTCAAGAGATTTTTCTCAAAAGATTTCGCAGGGACCCGGCTGGAACAGGGCCGGGATCCCCTGCGGGGTACGATACCGGCCGTATGGCAGCGCCGGCCTTTGCATCTGCGCGATCCTTTCGGAAAGGAATTGAATATGTGGTAGGAGCGAGGCGGCTAAACGCTATGGCATATTGATAATCGCGCGCAAATGGCGATGCGAATCACTCGTCCCCTTCGTCCTCTTCCCCCTCCACAGCCATCTGCGCCAGAGCCTCGCTGTACCGATCAACACGTAATCTTCAGTGCGAGAAGCCGCTCACCGATACGCCTTTCGACATGCCATTTTCAGATGCGCGGTCCTGAACCCCTTCGACTTGCTCTTCTCGCTCTTCTCCTTGCCCTACACCTCGTTAGCGCCGCTCTTATCCGAATGTGGTCCACATACGGCAAGGTAAGTCTCGTCCACCTCTAGCACTTCATCAGCTTCGTCCATCTTCATGGGGTGAGTGACGGACCGTCATTCTCTCCGAGCATATCCAGTCGCGATATGGGAATCCATCCGAAGCTAGCTTGCGTGTCGAAGAAGCGAACCAGCCAAGTCCTTCCCCCTCGCGCCATATTTTGCGCTTCAGACGCACTGCGATTTTCAAAGACAGCGGAAGGGATGTCCTCGGGGTCGACATTAGGATCGATGATCTCGGCGGGGAAATAAGGAAAAGAGAAGACTAAGACCGTCAGCGACATGACATTACATGAGCAGTGGCAATACCAACGTTTTGCCCAGACTAATGGGGAGCTGTGAGCCAGATGTCTCCAGTCATAAGAAGGTGGACTTACCCAGAGTACCAGCTGGATATGGATCCCCCTCATCTTCCGCTCGATCCTGAACACCGTGACTGTCCTTCGGTCCGAACCTCGGCGTGACAGCGATGATCTCGTCACTCGTTGGTATCGGCGTCAGCATCTCATCTCCATCCTCCTCATCCTTCACCGCCTCTCCACGCAGCGTCTTCCTATCTAACGTCCTCGGAGTATTGACTCTTGACTCTGAGAAAGGCGTCATCTCTTCATCCTCATCAATCTCAGCTTTCGCTCGTCTGGCCCCTCGCGTTGGAGTCCCACCCATATTGGCTTCCGCTTCGATTTTTCGCTTCCGGTTCGCAGGCTGTGATAGAGACCAGGTTTGCGCGTTGAGTCCGTTCGAGCGACCGGATGCCCGTGAGAGCCCGGGGTTGAACCGTCTTTTGCCTTTGCCTTCCGCGTTGGACATCGGTAGGCCATTCGCTTCGTCAGATGGCGGAGGCGTGAGCGAACTGGCAGAGTGTGAGCTCGGATGCGCAGACGACGTAGAAGGCAGCACGACGTCTTTGGTGATAGAGGCCGCGGATGTCCGGCGAGCTTTCGATGATCGCGCTGACGGTGGTTTTTGAGCTGTACAAAGGTAAGCAAGGACCTTTGCGGACGATTCCGAACCTCACATATCAGCGGCATGGACGGTCCCGGTGCCGGCGGCCGTTCCGATCTTCTCCTCTTCGATCCCTCAGGTAATACCCAACCGACATTGAACCTCTTGAATTGATCCTGGGAGTCCACCTGCTCTGTCAAGATGTCCATCCTCCTCTCCAAGTCCCTCCGTTCCTTGTCCGAAAGCACCGCCACGGCCTCGACTCCAGCTACGCCCCTTTGGGGCTTAGACTGCCGCCGGACACTGCTCTCTGATTCCTCTTCTGCCACGGTCGATGGAGCATCATCCCGCATGTTCGCTCGAATCTTTCTCGCTTCACGGCGGGAAGGGGAATGTCGAGCTCGAATGGATGGACCAGGGAGTTCGATGTCTGACGAAGGTTGTACCCCCGCTTCTTCGGCAAATGCCTTGGCCATAGCCTTCACAGCCCGAGTCGATCGACCAGCTACCGCCCGCTCCTTGGCAGCCGCCTCCTTCGAATCCCAGCGCTCCTTCCTCTCTGCTGCAGACACATACTTGTGAGCTCGGGGTTCAGGTGGAGTCGGCGGAGGCGGGGTAGGAGGCCTCGGCTTTCTGAGCTCGAAGGCAAATACCGAGGAGAGGTGATCGCGATCGGTCTCATCGCGTGGAGCTTCGAGTAGTGCCCTCAGGAGAAGCGACGATGGCTCAAGATCGCCGGCAACGTCCTCGATGGCGCCGGATGGTGACGCGGACGCCTCGTCATAGGTCGGCATTGCGAAGTGCGATCGCGCAGTGATGGCATCCAACTCATCTAGAAGAGCCTGGGCATGGCCGTGGATCCGCTTCGCAGTCCGATGGAAGCGGCTGTCGCTTTTGTTATACAGCATGGCATTGGTCAGAACGAGATTGATGTTTCGCTGCACAGGTTGCCATCAGCTTGGACATGCTGTATGCTGATCAACCTACTTTAAAATCGCCCACTTCAAGATAATCGTTCTTCTCCAGCTTCTCGTCAATGAATAGCCAGCACATAGGTTCTTTGACGACCTCGAAATAGTCGGGTACTTCTGTCTTGTTCACCGGGTGAAGGAAGAGCTCCTCGCGATCCATCCTATTCTCCTCAGTAGCGTTCAAGGCAATGATAGAGACGCACGCGGATATCTTTTCCAAAGTCAAGCGGAGCTTGCCATAGTGCGGAAAGATGAAGGTATCCACGAGGTCTTTAATGACCTGAGACTGCCGAAGCTTCTCCTTTTCGCGCTTGCGGACAAGCTCGGCGAGCATCCGGACCTTCTCGAGGTCATTTCGCAGAAGCACCAGGAACTGCCAAACGTCAGTGGCATCGCATTTCCGCTAATAGTCGTATTCACCTGAAGTTTCTTCGCTTTCTCCGCCTCGCTCTGCTGACGAACCGCATTTGATGCCGTCCAAGGCTAAGACGTGGTCAGCCTATCTCGAGAAGATGACTATTGATTAGTCTCACCTCAAGATGTAGCCTTTTTAGGAGAGGTGCACCCCTTCTTGCCTCTCTTTTCAAGCTCCAATACCGACAAAGCCTCTCAACGAACGGCTGCCGTTTCCGGATTGAGATTTTAGCCACATACTCCAAAAGCTTCCGGATGACGACATTGGGTACAATAGGTGGACCGGGTCGGTACGACTTGGCGTGAGCACGCGCAGATTTCGTCGTGACCGGGGCGTTGAGCGTATGTGATCCCTGTCGCCCGCGGGCTCGCCCTGGACCAGGAGAGAAGTTGGAGGAGGTCTCGCTGTCGCGCTCACTCCTGGAGCTTGCCTACCGAGAGACGTAAGCCTCGAATGGAAGGGAGAAAGAGGAACCTTACTGGAATGTGCTTGTCGCAGAATGCCCCAAGCGATCCGTCGGTTCCCACCGATTTCATGCTCATCAACAGTCCCATCTGCCTCGCGCAGGTCACGTGAAAGGCGGTGAAGCAGTTCCGATTGTCGCACTGAATGCACGCGCCAATTCGCTCCCGACATAATGCGCAGTTCTAAGCGATTCTTGAGCAGATGCTCCGAAAACATTTTACGCAAGAAGGACACACTTACCAGCTTCCATCGATTCTTCGGTACAGCCTCGACACCCTCCACGGGTTCCATGTAGATAGCGTTGCCGACCGTCAACTCGGGGATCCAGATGGCACACAGGAGGTGCGCCCAGTGTCCAGTCGACGTCTGCTTGAATGCGCCCCCTTCGCTGGGACAGAAAAGACAGGACTACGGGATGGAGCATGAGTGTAAACTTCGAAATCGCTTGGCGAGCCACTCACCACCGGGTTCTCCGGTGATACAGTGCATTTCCGACAGAGCCATTGACCTTCTGGGATGTACGGGACGCCATAGCAATCTACGCAGATGATGGCGGTCAGCTCAATAAAAAGAAATCGTCACGTCGCGCACGTTTTCCTCACGTCGGAACAAGCTGAATACGAAATCTCACCTTGATGGACAGCTAGATTACATCCGTCGCAGAAGACAATCGCGTTCGAATTCTCTCCTTCGCCATCATCACAGATCGAACACTTTGAATCCTCGACAGGCAGATGGGAAGCTGGCTGTGGTATCTGTTTGATCTAAGCTGCCCATGAGTCCCGAGACGTCCGAAGGTAGGGGATTTTGAGGAGGGCGGAACAACTGACTTACAAGGTTGAACCACTCCTTCTCCAGCTTGTCCATGATGATCTCAAAGACTTCGTACGAAATGGGTCCAGACTGGTCTTTCTTCCGCTCGGCGTTTAGGGTATCCAGCCATTCCTGATCTTATAGTCCATAAGCGTCTAGCCATACCAACCGCGAATTTGTGCTCGCTCTCGAAGCTCACCTTGCTCGTCCATATCATATTCCACTTGCACTGCCAGCTCGCTTTCTATCGGTTCTATCGTTCATACCTTGTGAGCGCCGCGGTGCTTCAGGTAACCTTGTCGGTTAAGCGAGATCCGCGAGAGCTCACCGATATGCCTGATGTAATGATCCGGCCGCTCGAAGTCAGAGAAGTCGTTGTCTGGCGACCAATACTGTCAACACATCGTGCTTGCTCGTATGAAGCCAGCCCTTACATCCATATGACCGGCTTTGCTCCTGCAGATTTCCATAGTATCAGCATGATACGGTGACTTCGATGATGGGGACCAACCGAGTGCACCCCAGCCGGGATGAGCAACGACTTGTCATCATCGATGACCCGGAACGAGACCTTCGGCAGGCCATGAGCATATTTCTGGTCCACCAAAGTCTCGAGCACGGGCATGATGTCGTCTTGGACAGCCGTGCTTTTTGGGTGGATGGTGAAGAGAAGAGAAGAGAAGAGGGACTGCTTTCAGGCCGGGGAATGACAAAAGCGGGGTCCCCTGCCGGATTGAGAAATCAGAATTGAGCATCCACCTTCCAATGCGGTGACCACAACTTCGCTTGGGTACAATGCCCTCAAAAAGGGCCTCGAAGACTCCGAATCCGTCTAAGCGGGCAAGAGTCGCTCCAGCTGCGCCCAGCGAAGTCGTCGCAGCAGTGATTTCCTCACCTCTTTCGTCTCCTCCCTCTTAACCTCGCCAACCCTTACAACCCGCACCAAACATGTCTTTCACAAAGCCTCGATCAGCAGTCCAGTCCAAAAATCCCGGCAATCCTGGCAAGGTACGCCCCGACAAAGCCTTTCCTACCTTCACATCCACCCCGCCGGTCAAAACATCGCCAACTACCGTCCCTTTGGCCGCATCATCAGCAACCCTCGTCGGGTCGAGTCAGAATGGCCGCAAAAGAAAAAGGCTGCAGTTCTCGGAGACTAGTGATACCTCGACTAGTGACACCGAGGATGAAGAACCGCTTTTCGATATCGATGAGGCTATGGAGCGGGTCCTCGGGGGAGAGTATGACCCTTTCCCGAAGGAAGATGGAGCGGATCACGAGGCGGAGGAAGACGTGCCGGTATTAAGACCGACGCAATTACCTGCTGGGTCAGTGACATAGGCCTGATGTATCAACGCACTGATGAGATCGGCAGCGTCGAGATAGGATACTCAGTCCTCGTGAAGAGGGCTTACAATTTCTTCCCCGGTTTCCTCGTCGATTTCTTCCCCGCCCAATCAGCCAAAGAGCGGAAACGAAACAAGGGCGATCGGTATCGAGTTCACATCCACGGAGAAGGGGAGAAGAGTAAAGGGAGGAGCGATATCATCTTCATGGTCGACGATTCGATCGCGGATTGCTCTGTGAATCTGGATATTCTCAGCTTATACTTCATAAGAGACTGATCTTGTTTTCGGCAGGTCGGTCTTATTCACGTCTCTGCCGAAACGATCATTTCCGACGCCGCCACCCGATCCGTCACACCGCCTGTAGACGCATCTGCTGCCGGCCCATCTCGGCCCCCCTCGCCTTCTTCCTTCTCGAGACTATCTCGGCGCGAGCAGCTTTTACAGCTTCGTCCACATTTCGCATCGATCATCTCCGAGAACTACGCCCCAGCTCAATGGCGTAACGACGAGTACTTTGCTGGCCACCAAGCAAGGAACGGCTTGGGGAATTACGTGAAGTATGGAGATATCCGAGAAGAAGAGGTTGGCGTAATCATCATACCGGAGCTGGAACGGTGGGCTCTCAGGGGAGAGAGGTGGGAAGGATACGACGATCATCATGTGAGCTGACAACAAAATCTGATGTACGAACTAAGACAACTCGATCTGGTCAGAACCGACCAGCTGAACCGTTTCGTACCATCGGCTCACAACGCTACGAGTCCCTGACCATCCCCCTCCGGCGGCGGTACATCGCCGACGTCCTCCTCCCCGAAGCAATCATCCAACTCTGCATTCTCTCGGAAGGCTTTCCCGATCCTTCCTCTCAGGAGGCATACGACGCAGCTCGCAAGAGGCTCGATCAGCTATCATCGGACAGTATCGAGATGGACTGGCAGATCCGCTACCACGAACTCCGGGATGCCAGAGCTAGGATGAGGAAGAGATTGAATTTACCTAAAGAGGGGATGACGGAGGAGGAGAAGAAGCAGGCGAGGTTGAAAGCTGGGGAGATGGAGAGTTTCTTCACCGGAAGGGTTCGGAAGAGGATGCATAATGAGCTCGGGTGAGTGTGGGGGACGGATATCGGATAGGCTTCGTTTGAGCGCGATTTGAATGGGGATTGGACCTAGAATGGGGATGGGACCTAGATGCGGAGACCTGGGCGGGCAACCCACGCGATGCAAATGTCTCAGTACACTCATCCTGATACAAGGAGCTCATGACGGTGCGCTCCAGTGTCCTTTGATCGCCGGCCCCTTCGGCTCGCAATCATCCTTTCGCCATCTTCCTGATGAGCTCATCATATATTATATTAATGACACTATTGCTGAACTGACATCAATAGCCTTCCAGTCGGAGCATGTGGCCATGTTCCTCAAGCGCGAGCCATGACTCCCTCGCAAATCCGCCTACCCTCCCCGACCGATCGGACGGCAAAGCGAAGGACCGAGACTCATTTCGCCACCGCGTCAGGAAAGCCTGGCAGGAGATCCTTGCCTTTGCGCTCTTCGCAACCGGTCTCGTTCTCATCTTTGTCAGCAATTTCTCGAAAGCCGGTATGTCTAGTTGCTCAGCCTTCGGTCCAAACTACTAAGCTGACGTTACGGACAGACCTTGACTCGCTATCCACCTTTGGTATCACGCCTACGATTGTCGTTGGGCGGGTATCGCTTCAGTCGGTGCTGGGGTCTTCTGGGGTACAATACTGATGGATTGTCCACTTTGTGGGCAACAAGTCGTCGGTCTCCTTCTGCTGTACAGTGTGATCGTTTATGCCCTTCGGAGTGATAAAGGATATTCCGAACGATGCATTGGTTTCACCCGCAAAACCAGAGTCGACCATATCCTCCTCCGTATCTCGTCTAGGCGTTGAAATCAGCCACATGCGACTCGATGACACTCTTCATCTCCGTCTCAATCTCCTTCGTCAGCACGCCTCCCGACATCTTCTCAAGAAGAGAGTGGTTCTGGCTCTTCAGCTGCTCGGTACTGGAGGGGTCGTCATTCACTACGCGCAGAGGAGCCCGGCCTGAACGTACAATGACCGCTCCCATGCAGTGATCTTGTCAACGGGGATCTTATCGAGCATACCGTTGACACCAGCGTAGATGAGAGGGGCCATGATTTCGGTAGGCATGCTAGAACGGATGAGCAGAAAAAGCAGTCAGGGTTGAAAGACTGACGGAGTGAATTGGGGCTGTTTGAGGAGCTCAGTGAGACGAGAACCACGGTTCAGGAGGTATCGGGTGGAGGCATCGCTATTGAGCTGTGTCAGCTCTGATTTCGAATGATCGCCATGTGCACCCACAGGTCAGAGCCAAATTGAGCAAAGGCAGCGACCTCGCGGTACTGGGCGAGATAAAGCTTGAGCGATCCAGCAACCGACTTCATGAGTTTGGTCTGTGCTGCCGAGCCGACACGAGACACAGACACTGAGAGAAATCAGAGGGTGCAGGTCACGAGTAAATTGGTCAGACTCACAGCCGACGTTGATGGCAGGGCGGACACCCTTGAAGAATAGCTCGGACTCCAGGAAAATCTGGCCGTCTAAACAAGCGAATCAACGATTGAGGCACATGCGCTCCAGTCAGGACATACCGGTGATGGAGATGACGTTGGTGGGAATGTAGGCGGAGACATCGCCACCCTGGGTCTCAATGATCGGTAGAGCAGTAAGGGATCCACCTCCGTACTTGTCGTTCATTTTGGCGGCACGCTCGAGTAGACGGGAGTGAAGGTAGAAGACCTGCACAAGCTTCAAGTCAGCAAGAGCAAATTCTCGAGAGCTGCAAAGACACCCACGTCACCTGGGTACGCCTCTCGACCAGGGGGTCGACGGAGCAAGAGAGACATCTGACGGTAGGCGACGGCCTGCTTGGACAAGTCATCGTAGATGATGAGGGCGTGTCTGCCGTTGTCGCGGAACCACTCGCCCATGGCGCAGCCGGAGAAGGGAGCAAGGTATTGAAGGGGAGCGGCTTCGGAAGCAGTGGCAGCGACAATGATTGTATACTTCATTGCGTCGTTCTCCTCAAGCGTCTTGACAAGCTGAGCGACGTTCGAACGCTTCTGGCCAACAGCAACGTACACGCAGTACAGCTTTTTCTTCTCATCGGCACCGTCGTTCCACTTCTTCTGGTTAAGGATGGCGTCGACAGCGACCGCGGACTTGCCGGTTTGTCGGTCGCCGATGATGAGCTCACGCTGACCGCGACCGATCTGCGAAGGCATCAGTTTGCAAGATCATCCGCATCCTCATTCACGTACCGGGACAAGCGAGTCAACACTCTTCAGCCCGGTCTGCATGGGCTCATTCACACTTCGCCTCGGCAGAATACCCGGGGCCTTGAGCTGAGCCTTGGTTCGACCTTCGGATTTGATCGGGCCCTTCCCATCGATGGGGTTACCGAGCGCGTCGACGACACGACCGAGAAGACCGGGACCAACGGGAACGTCGACAATCTGACCGGTGCGCTTGACGGTGTCGCCCTCCTTGATGAGACGATCGTTACCGAAGATGGTGACACCGACGTTGTCCGCCTCGAGATTGAGACACATGCCTCGGACACCGGATGAGAACTCCACCATCTCCTCGGCTTGCACATTGCGAAGACCGTATACTCGAGCGATTCCGTCACCAATGGCTGATGAAGCGTCAGATCGGTCAAGCAAGTTGTCGTGAGGGCGGGCATTACGGCAAGCCTACGGCTAAGGCGTAGAGGATTGAACCACTCACTCAAGACACGACCAGTCTCCTGGACATCACCGCCAGTGGAAGCACCCGCGATCCGGCCCTCGAGGATGGAAGACACCTCAGAAGCGGCTGCAGGAGAGTGGCCGGGATGGCATGGGAAGGGAGTGGAGGTGAGTCAGATGCACATCGCGCCGATAGCAGAAGATTGGGATAGGAAATGAGGCAGAAGCCGTGATGGAGCAGAAAAGCAATACGTGAGCTCTCCTCCCAGCTCCATGAAGAGAAACAACGCACCTGGCTTGGCGGTGGCATAAGTCCTGACAGCGTTGCAAAGGACTGGCGAGAATCGGGTGCGGGCCTGCAGTATTTTGGTCAGCTTCGGCTCCCCGATTGTGATTGTGGATCCTCGAGACGGCAAGGCAGGCCCATGAGCGAAAGCGACCTCAAGAAAACCGCTTCGCAAATCTCGACCAAGAGACACCCCATACTCTCTCGCAACATTCCTCGAAACTCGGACTCACATTCTGCGCTACCGCTGCTCGGCTTGCTGTCCGGAAGGACCGGATGGCGGACTGCATGATGATTCGAGTGGTAAAGAGGAGCTCTACAGGTTTTTGAGCCGAAGAAGCCGGGATGAGGGGATGATGGCAGGGGGTTTTGAAGACGAGGCTCAGGGCTTCGGAGTGATCTCCGGCGATTTTCGGCGATTCATTCTCGATATTCGGGATGTCGGGCTGAGGCACCGGCCGAGGTCGCCTCTGATAGCGAAGTCTGTCCTTTCTACAACAGAACCAAAATGTCTAAGCAGCGTCCATCATGGGAGAAGGTACAAGACAAGGACTCGCGTGACTATTGGTCTACCAGAGGCTATCGCGACTCGTTGCGTCTCAATGTCCAATATTGGCTCTCCCAGAGACGAAACCCGTACTTTGTACCACCAGATGTGGACCTCTCGACCCCAGGCCTCAAGGTCGCTGATCTCGGTTGCGGTACTGCCGCCTTCCTCCTCGAACTTGAAGATCAGACCGAGCTATCACCCACGGCCAAGCTAGTCGGATTCGATATCAACCCGAAACTCTTCCCACCGCCCGAGTTTCTGCCGAAACGAGTTGTACTTCATAAGTTCGACATCCTCGACCCAGACTCTGTCCCGCCCGAGTACGTCGGGGCCTTTGACGTAGTCAACGCCCGCCTCCTCGTGACGGTTTTCAAGGGAGGGGACCCGAGCCCGTTCCTGCGAATCGCGTCGAAGATGCTGAAGCCCCGAGGGTGGTTGAGGTGGACCGACTGCAAGAGCCTGAGTTCCGAGTTCAACGCCGTCACGCTCGATCCGAATCGAAAGAGAGAAGCGTCGGACGAGGTTATGGCGAGGCTGAAAGCCTTCTACACGCATCTCGAAATGAAACCCGAGAGGTTCCAGGATTGGGAATCGACGTACGGCTTGCGAATCGTTTCGGATACCAAGCAGCAATCAAGTCCGGCATTTTGGAAGGCTGCGACGGATCCTACTTTGCAGCTCTTGGAAGAGCTCAGGGACCGGCTTCCCGAGGTCGCCGAGGAATCCGAGCAGGGGGGGTACGTGCTTCCAACTTCATGCAATGACGATCTTGCTGAAGCTTTTCGAATTCCAGGTCCCCTTTTGCTGGCATGTCTAGGGGCAAATTTACGCGTTTGTTGGCGGAGACGGTACAGGAATGTGATAATGGAGTGGCAGTGGTCTTGACGTCCACTTTTGAGCTTCTCGCCCAGAAGCTTGGCTAGATTGCTGGAGCGTAGAATATAGTATAGAGAGACCTATCTGATTGGTCACGTGACGTTTCTCAGAACTTCTCTTGCGCTTATGTCCTGGCCCTAATTCGCGAAGAATCTCAGTACTACAGGTCCTCGGCAAAGGGTCAAGGGGTCTTTATTAACCATGCCGCCTCGAACAGCAATCTCCAGCTGTAAGTATCCAGAAATTCTCTCGAGCTACACTGCAAATCCGCACGCCAAGGATTGTTCAGACTGACTGATGTGCCCTGTTATCTTCAGATTTGGTGGCTCGATACTCCCAACCCTTCCGATCCCTCCAAACTACCCCTCCGTCACCACTACCCACTTACCTTCTCCCCCCCTCCTTATCCGCCTCGACCTCCTCTCTCCCCTCATCCCCAACCCCGCTTCCCCAACTCCCACCCCACCTCCCCGCTCTCCACCCTTCGACATCTCCCCTCTCCCTCCCGTCCACCACCACCTCCGCCCTCTCCCTCATCCGTTCCCAGTCCACCTCTTCCACAGGTATCTACCTCCTCGCCCGACTCCACGCGCGCACCTACCTCCTTCACCCACGCGACATCCTCACCCTTCCAACACTCCGACCCCTCCAACCTCCCGGAACCACACTCGCTCTCACCCGTATCCTCGAAGTCGGTTCTCGGGACTACGCCATCCGTGCCCCAGCTGCTGAGGCGAAGGAAGTGCGGAAGGAGTTGGATTTCGATTTCGACGAGGTGAAGAAGTTGCCGACTGTTCCTGGGTGGGTGGCGAGGTGCGAGTTGACGGTATTGGAGCATACGAGGAGCCCGATGGAGGTCATGTTGAAGAAGAAGAGGAGGAAGGGGTATCAGAGGACTATTAGAAGTAAACAGGGTTGGACGAGGTTGAGGGTGGGGGATATCATTTTGGGAGAAGGAGAGTCGACGATCGCGGCGGCAACGATGGAGGAGACAACAGCATGAGGATGCAAGACATGTAAGGCATAGTATTCAACTTGGGTATCAGATACAAGACCGCAACGCAATGTCCAAGGTGATTCTAACCACACTTAATGCTTCACTTGACGTTCTGCCGTTGCGCGCGTCCGACAACCGTACTGTTGACCTTCGTCGCGAATCTCA
>JAABUL010003296.1_pt1 | contig 24316 bp, 7 predicted proteins | sample 5559151 | NCBI WGS metagenome assembly JAABUL01 (sample SAMN10711876, study PRJNA513368) | rock metagenome | isolation source: Antarctica rocks | place: Antarctica: Victoria Land, Pudding Butte sud | reverse complement strand
AGAATAAATTTGCTATTTTTTTTCGCAATATTAAATTTATTAATTAAGATAAACTTATTGCTTTCTTTCGCAACATTAAATTTGTTAATTAAAATAAATTTGCTACTTTTTTTCGCAATATTAGGCTCGTTAATTAGAATAAACTTGTTGCTTTTTTTTCGCAACATTAAATTTGTTAATTAAGATAAATTTGTTGCTCTCTTTCGCAACATTAAACTCGTTAATTAAAATAAATTTATTGCTTTTTTCTACAATACTAAATTTGTTAATTAAGATAAACTTATTGCTTTTTTTCGCAACATTAAATCTGTTAATTAAGATAAATTTGCTATTCTTTTTCGCAACACTAAATTCGTTAATCGAAATAAATTTGTTGCTCTTTTTCTCAACACTAGATTCGTTAATTAAGATAAACTTGTTGCTTTTTTTTGCAATACTAGACTTGTTAATTGAGATAAATTTGTTGCTTTATTTTGCAACATTAGATTCGTTTCAATGTTATTATTTAACAACTTGCTAATTTCTTAACTTCTTAGATACTTATTCGATTGTTTAAATAAAAGAAATAATTGACATAACTTCTTGCGAAACTAGAAAGCTCAACTAAACATTTTCTTCGTTTAATATAAATTCGACATCTAATTGTTGCAAACTTTAGAATATAAATTAAGAAAAAGAAACAAATTAAGAAAAATTGAAATCAATATTAGCTAACAAATTATTAATGACGAAGTAGATTCTTTTATGCAAAATTAACATTTAAATATTGTACACGTTCTTAATAAATTTGTAAACAATTTATTTTTCCTTGTTATCTAAAACTATAAAGTCGAATTTATAAATTAAATAATAATAGAAAATAGTTTTGTCTTCTTTAATTACAAAATAATAATTATAGATTCTCGCAAAAATATAATTGTACAAAATAAAAAAAACAAGAATCTTTTAATTAAGCTCTTTTTTGCGCTTTATTAATTTAAAAAGTTTAATAAAAACTTTTATAACAACAATTATATTATATGCGTTTTATTAATCGATAACGTTTAACGTTGTTGCGTCGCACTTAATTTCGCAAATAAAAAAAGAAAAATACATTCGTGTTGTAATTATAAAGTAAATAAAAGTCTTAAAATCGATTTCGCTTATAAAAAACTTAAGTTTTTTAAATTGTTTTTTTGTAAATGCAAATTGATTAAATTCTACGAAATAATTAAGTTGCGAACAAGTATTATAAAAAGAAATTATATTGTTTTAATTTTTGTTAACGCATTTATATAGATAATTAAGTTGTGTAGCATTATATATAACTAAAGTTTAAACAAAAAAACGATTAGCAATTCGATATTTCAAATAATTATAATTTTGTTTTAATTTCAAATCTTTTTATAAGTTTTTTTAAATAAATTATTGCAAAATAAAGAATTTTAAGAAAGCGTTTAAGTTGTTTTTAATAAATTCTTGCACAAAGTCTTAATATTTTTTAAAATATTATTATTATTAAACTTGCGCATATAGTTACTCTTTTTTTTCAAATTAATTTTATATTTTATATTACAATATTAAGCATTTTTAATTTTACATAACAATTAATTACTAAATGTCTAAAGATTAAATTTCGAATTTTTACAACAAAAAGAAGATAAAAATCTCTTTTTTGCAAACAAATATTATAAATAATAAAAATTATATATTAACGTTAACAACTTTTTTAAACAATACTCTTGTAATTAATTTCTTTGTTTTAATTCTTTTGAAAACTTGTTTTTTCGAAATTTTTTCTAATTTAGCTATCTTGTTCAAAGTATTTTTTACGTTATTTTTTATTTTAAATTTAATATTAAAGAGAGTTAAAACTATTTTTATTAATATTATTTGTCGCTTTTAAATGTAATTTCTTTTTAACACAACTCGAAAACTTAATTTAAATTTGTTTCGAGAAAGATTAATTTTAAATTTAACAAAAAAAAAATTTAATTTTTTGTTCTTTTAATTCTTGTTTTTGTTTTTAGGATTTGTTAAGAATTTGCGAACATTATAATGTCTAAAACAAATTAACACTACAATATAATAATAAAAGCAATAAAGACATATACTTTTTTGCTCTTAAGAATGTTGCTTGCTAAAGAAAAAAAAGATGTCTATATTCGAATGTAATTACTTTTAAATATAAATTGTTTGCGAAAATTTATCGTTTAAAGACGTGCGCTTTTGCGAACAACTTGTTGTTTTTTAATGTCTTAAAATTGTTTCTTTACAACTAATTAATCTAGACAACTAATATACAAATTTAGAGTATATTATCTTGATTCTTTGATTCTAAAGATTATTGCTTATTTTTAATAATTAACTTTGCTTAATCGCAAACTATGTAAATTAAAATAAAATAATAAATCTTTATGTAGTCGCTAGTATAAAACGTTAAAAGAAACTTAATAAAAAATAATATAATTAACAATTGCAAAAAGTTTTAACAAAATAAGCAATATTAAATTTAACGTCTACTTTGATCTCGCAATTAGTTTATTTTGCAAAAATATACTTTAAAATAAGTTACAAATCTTTGTCAATTAAGCTTTAAAGAATAAATTCAAATTAATTTTCGTTCGTTACAATGTCTACTAATACAAAACACAATTTGCTATACTTTTGTTTTCAAAAAACAATTCTATTTTAATTAATATTTCTTTTATTAATCTCTTGTAAAAAGTTACTTAATTTAAAATATTAATTAATTTTTCTTTTTCTTTAAGACGATTGTAATTCTTACAAAAAGAAATAACTAAATAGAGATAAAAAAGATAAATTATATTGTTTATAAAATAATTATTTGCAAATTTACTTACTTTGAATGCGTATATTTTTTTACAAAATTAGATTTCGATAGTTATTTATATTACGAGCGATTTTTTATATATTAATAATATACTAGAAGTTACGTTTACGTCAATATTTAATTGTAATATAATTCGAAACAAAATTGTAAACATAAAGATAATTTAGTTTTTAAGCAAAAACTACTTAAAAATAAATCGTTAATTAAAACAAGTTTTTAATTATTAATTATTTATTAATTAAAGCACACTTTATAGAAGTTACATAATTTATATACTTTTATTTGTTATTAAATATTATAACTTAATTACTTGTTTAAAGTGCGCAAACGTTTTTTTCTTATTTTTAACAAGTTTTTTTTTCTTTAAAAGATTACTAGAAACTTAGAAATCTTAAATCTTTTTTTATTATTTACGACTTAATTATTGAACGCAAACATTATTATTGTTAAAATTAACAAACTCGCATAATTTATATTATTAGCAAATATTAATATAATAGTTAACAAAGTTACAAAGAAGAGCACGTATATAATATATAAAATAGCAATCGAATTTATAGTTATGTTTTATTAATTTGAATTGAACAAATTTAGTTTAAACGTACGATCTCGAAGTTTGCGAAATAATAAAAAGACAATAAGAATAACGTAGTTAATATATAAAGCAATAAGAGACAATAAAATAAGCGTATTAAATGTTGTTGTGCTATTAATATTAATAATAAACAAAAGATAACAAATAATAACAACAAATATAAAATTGCAAATTGATATATATTAACGAATTAAAATCTACAATTAAGAGTTTGTTAACAATCTATTTATATCTCTTTTGTAAAAAAAGAGATTACGCACAAATAAAAAGAATTTAAACAATAGCAAATCGTTGTTTTAGTTAAATGTTCACGTTAATTGCACAACAAATGCAAAGATGTTAAAGAGCAAAATAAAAAAAAAATTATATAAAAGATAACAAAAAGCGTTGTTACAACTCTAGAATGCGTAACGTTAATATATACGTTAATAATAATTAAGTCGTCGAACGCGTTAACAATAACGTCAAAATTATTAAAACAATATAAAATAACAAAAAATTACACAAATCGTACAATGCTATTAAGAAGCACAACAAAGATTATAGTACAAAAGACGTTAATTTTGAGTTTCTTTACTTCTTTGTCTACAACGCATTCTAATTAGTCTTAAATTATATCTTAAAAAATTAAAATTCGTTTATTTATGTAAAGAATTTTGTCGAAGCAAGTTAATAAAAACGCAATAAATAGCAAGTTAATGTCGAAAATTACACTTAACTAAGTTTAGTCGCTTCGATTGTTCGTTAACATTTTTTAAATAAATAAGTTAAAACTTCTTGTATTTATAACATCGAATATAATTATTGTTACAATTCAAAACGTCTCGTATTTAATTATGTCGATTGTCTTTATTAAATTAAGAATTTTCTTAAATTACAAATTGATTGCGACAAAAAAAATAACAAAAGCGCACATTAATAGTGTAATATATTATAAATAAAAAACATAATTAAAATTGTTAACTACTATAAAAGCTTAAACGCTTTAAGCAAAATAAGTAGACAAAATAGTTGTAACTATAATTTAAACAAAGACAATTATTTAATCTTAAAACGAGTTCTAGAAACGTAATTATATTAAAGCGAATTATACGAATTAACAATATTAAGTATTTACGATTAAGTTATTAACACAAGTTAGTATAATTGTATCGCGAAATGCGAAAGCGAATTTAATATTAACTTATATAAATGTTATTTTTGCTAATAATAATGCAATAAAACAAATTTTATAATTAATTAACAAATTATTATAGAACAACAATACTAAGTTGTTATTAAGTAAACTAAACTAGATAAAGAGATCAAAAGCTTTTTATGCTACTTGCAAAATAAAGTTAAAATTAATAATAACAAGAAGTTAAATATACTTTTAAAAATAATTAATTATAAATTAATGTTATATACTTGAACTTTGCGATTTACGTATTTCAATTAAATCTTTAGCAAAGTTGTAACTCTTAATTTGATAAAAAATACTTTTATTTTTTTGTTCAATGTAAAGCGCTTTTGAGTTAATCGAAGAGTTCAATTTCTTAACTATTGTTATTTCGAAATACTTTTTATTTGTTATTTTAATAAAGAGACTTTTGCTAATTAATTTGCAATTGTACGAAAAAGAGTTAAAAAAAATAAGAAAGCGTTTTTATAACAAAATAATTTAGACTTGCATTTAAAATAAAGCAAAACATAAAATATATCTTTTAGCAATTAATATTTGTCGCAACAATCTCTCTTATATTGCAAGAGTCGTTAATTAATATATACGAAAATGTTGTTTTACATTAGTTAATATTCTAAGTTACAAAAGTTATAAATCTCTCTTACAACAAATTATTATTGCAAAGATTGTTAATAATAAATTGTAAATAAAAATGTAATTTATAATAACGCAATATTAAAGTGTAATTGCTAAATTTAATTTCGAACTATTTTAATAAAGATCTTTGCAACAAACTTCAATTTTATAACAATATTAAATAGTAAAAAGTTTTTAAAAATAAAAAGATATTATTTTTTAACTTTGTACAACTATAAAATATTAAAATTATAATAATTTTAAAAGTGTTTTACGAAAGTTTCGATGCGTACGTATTAATTTTGTAACACTATTTATTAAAAGACGCGCTATATATTAATATAAAATTAAACAACAATTTTGATCAAAGATTTAAAGAATTTGTTTCTTACTAAGTTTAAATCTTAATTATAAAATATCTAATTTAAGAAATAAATATCACAAAAATCGTAACTTTTCGTCAATTATATTTGCTTCGTATTAAAATATTTTATATAAATTAATATTATAATATTAGAATTGTTTAAAAAGTCTTCGCAAATTTAGAATAAAAGATATATACTTTACTTATTTTGTAGTTCGTATATAATATATTAATTGTTAGCGTAACAAATTTTATTTATTTAGAAATCTTTATTTGTATTATTAATTAATATGTTGTATACAAAGTACGTAAAAGTTAAATAAAAAAACTCTTATTACGTTAACACTTAATTTCTTTAATACAAAGTATTAAGTTTAAATTTTGTTACGTTTTACGTTTTTTAAAACAATCGATTTTTATATTAAGATCTAGTACTTTGCTATATACAAATAAAAAATCGATTTAATAATTGAACTTTTTGCTAAACGTCTAAGAATTTTTATTCGAACTAAAAATTAATAATTTAAAAAAAATATATTTTAATTTGTCAAATTGCTCTTTAATTTATTAGAAAAATTAGAAAATTAATCTTTATATATATATTTTGTTAAGAAGATTTTGTTATAACTAGTATTAAAAAATTATGTTTTAAATTACAATTATTGTCTTTTGTAACGTAAAAGAATTATATATTACTTTAATTATATCTTATTATAATGTTTTTTTAATTGCAATTTATACTATATAATTTATTAACTTACAATAAAAAGTTGCTACTATAATAAACTTTTATATCTTATACTTTTTAATAAATTTTAAGCATTAAGAGACAAATATAGTTATTATATTATATACTTTAATTATATATACAATTTGTGCTAGTGTAATACGTTTCTACATAAAAAAAAAATTTAAAATTAAGTTATTTTTTAATAATGCAAACGCGACTTCTACTATTATAAATTTATGTTAATTAAATTTTCGATCGTACAAATTAAAAAATAATTAAGTTTATAAATATATAATTAGATATTTTTGATCGTAATTTATGTGTTTTATGCAAAAGTTATTTTATTAAGTCTTAATACTTATTAGATTAATTAATTTTCGCAAAGTGTTACTTAAACGTTTTAAATATCGCACTTCTTTATTTGAATTATAATTGAAAAGAATTAACATTGCGATTAATTAATTTACGCAACGCAATTTCTAGACATAATAACAATGTAAGTCGCAAAACTTTCTAGTATTAATTTTAACTAATATATAGAGTTAAATAGCGATAATTAATTGTTTTAAATTTTTAAAGTTTTTTTTCTTGTAATTAGAATTTAAGACGCAATCTGTTTACTTTTGCTAACTTTTTAGTGTTTACAATTAATATAAAAGTCTATTGATTTAACTATTAATGCATGTTTAAATAGCGAAATTATACAATATGTAATAATAGCATTAAATATAGCGATTAACGTCTAACTAGCATTTGCTTTGTTGTATCTAATCTAAACACAAAATATATTATATAAGAGAAAAATTTAAATTATATTTTTTTTATTTTTAAGATTAATGTAAGTTTAATCTCTTTGCAATTTTAAAGAACTTTTGCGTCAAATATATTATTATAAGAAGTATCGAATTAATTTATAATAATATTCTTTTTGTTGCTATTGATTAAATAATTGCTATTTTATATATACAACGTATTACAAATAAAATTTAAGAACATACGATTTAAAGCGTTTAGAAAATTTTTGTAATTTTCTTCTTAATTATTTGCGCAATCGTAGTATATTTGCAACAATTTTAAGATAATTTTTAATTTAATAAGATATAAATTATTAACGCAAACAATTTCGAACTTAATAACAACAATTAATATAAGTTATTTTTATGTTATTTTAAATAAGTTTTTAACACTAAATCGAAACAGCGTTTTTTAAAGAATAAATTTGTTTATTTAATTACAACGACGCAATCGCAAAGAGCAAATAAAAACTTTTAACTACAATTGTTTTTAAAGTTGCATAAAAAATACAAAAAATTAAAGACAAAAATACAAGATTCGTACAATTTGATAAAAGTAATATAGAATAAAACTAATAGTAATTAAAGTAATAATAATATTATTTATTAAACAATCAAGTTTTTATAAGAGATCAACGCACTATAGTAGTGTGTTACATTACTTAAAACTATTATAAATATATACTTTATTTTAAGAAACAAAGAACTTTACTAAGCTACTTGCAATTAATATATTAAAAGAGTTTTTTTAAATTTATATAATATTACTATGCATTAAATGTGTAAATTGTAAAATAAATTGTTAAGTCTTTAATCTTAGCAAACTAGTTTTGTAACGCAACATTCAATTTAACATTTTAACAAATACAAAAAGATAAAAATTACAATTTGCGATAAAAAAAAAATTTATTATATATTAAGTTTAATGCAAACAACATATATTAGTATTGCAAATCTTCGTTAATTAAATAATGCAACAATTTCGCAACTTTATTGCATTATATTATGCAATTAAAAAAGTTACTACAAAGACGCATATATTATAAGAAATTTATATATAATATTTTTTTCTTTTGCTTCGCATCTTTAATGTTATACTTAATTAAATACTATATTTTTCTTCGAATACATCTAATTGTTTATTTATATAATTAAGTGTTTTTTTTTCTTTTTGCATTAATTAAGATTAACAAAATATATTTAATATTAAGCATTACTTTAATTGTTGTCGCTTTAACGTTATTTGTAACTCTTTATATAAATGCAAATCAACAATATGTCAAAAGTATCTATTAATAAGATCTTAACTTAAATTTTTAATTATATATTGTTTATTCTTTTATTTTTTAGCTCGCGTTTTTAACTCTTTAACGCAAAGAATATTTAATGTATCGCATATATAACAATGTTACGAAAAGAATCGCCATATAAGAGAACAAGAAGTTTATAAGAATTACAATATCATTCTAGTTGCATTCTTAATATTAACTTGATTCGCTTCAAGAAATTAACTAATTGCGAAAATATAAATAATATAATTAAGAGTGCTCTAAATGCAATTAATGTTATAAATAAATTCTTAAAATTTAAACGCATATTGTTTAATAAAAGACGTAACTAATTTTAACAACAAATAACGTTTAACTTCTTTTTGACTTTTTAAAAAATTTATGTTAAAGAATTAAACATCTTTAAAGACAACAAGTTTTATAAATTTCTTAATAAAAAAACAAAGAGCAACAAAAATGTATAAATAATAATTAACAACGAAAAGCATACAATACAACGTAAAGTGTTTAATCAAACGTTGTCAATTAAAGAACAAATTTTTCGAAGCATCGATTAAATTGTTCAAAAATTCGCAAATATAGCAAGAAGCTACTTTTATATTTTAATAAAAATAAAAAAGAGAAAACAAGTTTAAACGACATTTATTAAAATTAACACAATAACTAACTAATATAGCTTCGATCTTATTAATACTATTATTTTTAAAAAGCTTCTTAATATATTGCAAAGCTTAAAATATTATTAAGTTTTAAATTGTTTTAAAAGTACGAATATTTTTCTTTATTAAATTAGTTACGCTTTAATTGTGCGATTTTAACAATAATTTTTGGATTTAAATTTGTTTTCTTTGTTGCGTATACAAATAGTTGTTAATACGCAAATTTATAGTAGTTTTGCAAAGAAGATGTTTGCAAATTAAGAAAAAAGATTGCATATTAAAAACGATGTTAACTTAAAAAATTTAGATATCTTTTAATATTTAATTAGCGTTAATCTCTATAACAAGTATAAACTTTAAATTAATAATTTGTTATTAATAGTCGCAAATAACAACATTATACGTTTTATTATTATTGCAACAATCTTTTATTAACTTAAGAATCTTGTTGTCTTTAATAAAACTACAAAAGAGATATATTTTAACGTTATATTAATAGAATAAATTAACGATTTTACGTTTAACTTTCTTTGTTATTTTTATGTTTATGTTGATAAAATTATGCGTCTTTTCTCGCTTAAAATTAGTAGCGTCTTTCGTAAAATAATGTAAAACAACATTATTATTAACGATATATATATATCTAAAAATATAACAATTAATATTAGCTTCTACGTATTATATTACAATTTAAACATTTATTTTAATCTTTTTGCATACAATCTTGATTATTGATTGCAACAATAACAAAATTGTTATATATAAACAACGTTTTATTTGTTTCTAAAAGATTTGCATATATGTTTTAGATAAATAATAATGTATTTTAAGATCTAATTTGTATTGTTTTATTTAATATATCGCTATAATATAAAAGCTACAAGTAAAAAAATAACAAATAACAAATATAAAAATATGTTAAAAGACAAAAAGAGAGAAGATAAATATTAATTTTATAATTAAATTATAGAATTTGCAAATAATTCGTTTACTAAGTTTATAAAAAGAGAATTTTAACGACAACTATATTTTGTTAATAAGAATATCGAAGATTAATATAAATATTTAATTAATAATAAATATTGCAAAGTTTGTTAATTTTTGCAATTTTATCTTTGCGAAACAAGCAAAAATAAAATTTTATGTTTATTACTTATTATTTTTAACTTCTTCGAACAAAATTTATCGCAAATTAACTTAATAAATAATAATAAACAATACATTCTACTATATATTAATATTAAAATCGAACTTTATTTGCTTAAGTATAGCTTATATTAATAAAAATATTTAATAAAATATTTAATTTTAATAATTTAGCATATAATTTATGTTAATATCAAATATGTATTTGCAAAGAAAGTAATATTTATACAAATACTTTATTACTTAATTTATCAAGAAACAAATTTATACACTTTTAATTTTTTATTGTAAAAATTATTTTAAATATAACAAATGCAATCTTAAAAACAATTTAAGTTGCACAATTGTTACAAAGTTTATTCTTTGTAAAAATCTTACATTTAATATGTTTATTTGTTATTATATTAAGCTTATTTTAAGATATTTGCTATTTATAATACGTAAAACTCTTATTAAAACAACGTAATTTTGTTCAATTAAAGTATCAAAATTCTAAACAAAAAGCGTCTTAACAATAACTTTAATTATTTAAAAATATTATATTAAGTTTTTAATATAAAAAAATTAAACTTATTTTAATATATTTGTTAATAACGTTATTTTATCTTTTGCAAATTAAAATTTTTTAATAAGAATTTTGACAATAAAAGATTTAATATTGTTAGATTTTTTATTTAGCAAGTCGCTCTTTAATGCATTTATATACGAAAATTAAATTGTATATTTTAAAACTAGACTTCTTTTAATAATAAGTTAAGATTTACGCTTATTTTCTCTTAGTATTTTTAAATAACGTCTTAAAAAATTTGCTCTTTAGTTCGAATCAATTGCAAAATTAATAATTTTATTAAAAAAAATTGTTACAAGCTTTTCGCGAGTCTACAATACTTTAATTGTCAATTTAAAAACAAGTTTTAAATCGAAGTTTTTTTTAATTTGCTTTTGTATACTTTTGATAAACTTATTATAATATATTATAAATATATACACAATTAAAGTGTTATATTTAACAAAATATTTTAATAATTTTTCGAAAAAAACTTTACAAAATTAAATATATATAGAATTAAAAAATGTAATAATAATTTTATTAACATTTATATATTTGAACGCAATAAGTTTTTTATTATAAAGTTTTTTAAAATAAAGAAATCTTTTTATTAGCAAAATTATCGCATATTTGATTTTCTTAATTAATTAACTTTTGTTTTATAATAAAAGAAGTTTTGTATTTTTAACAACGATATATAGAAGTTTTAATTTTTGTTTTTTATATTTTCGCAAAATAAAATTAAGTAAGTTAATTAATTTATATAAGCGATATCGAATAATATATTTAAGAAGAAGTCTATTAATATTTTGCACAAAAGTTTCTCTTTTTTGTTCTTTATATTAATTTAGATAAAAATTAATATCTAAACAAAACAAAAAAATATAACAATATATTAATTAAGATTCTTTCGAATAAAATTGTTATTTTTAAAAATTGCAATAACACAAATTGCAAAGAAACAAGATTCTAGTACAATAAAGAGATTTTAAGAGATATATAATTTGCTTTCTTAATATCTCTTGATATCTTAATTGTTTTATTAAATAAGAATTTAAAAATAACAAAATATTTAATTGTATATTAACTTTAATATTAAGCACAAGAAGCATATATTATTTATCTATTGTAAATTTTGCTTGTTCTTTACTTGTTTTTCGAACATTGTTATTTGTATTTATAAATATAATACTAATGTTTACACTTTTAAAACTTGTGCTTTTAATACGTTTTTATTTATTTATCTTTATTAAGTTTAATTCAATTATAAACACTTTTAGAAAATAACGCGTTACGACAAAAAATAACTCTTAATTGTTATAATTTCGTTATTAAACGTTCAATACAAGATTAAAGAAAACAAATAATTAAAATTTAAACAAAGTTATATTTTGTAAAGTTATTATGTCGCAATCTTTACTTTTAATTAACGTATTAAAGAGTCGCATTTTAAAAAACTTAATAATTTTTTTAGTTGATTGCACACAACGAAGATTTGTCAATTGTTAATATAAACAAAGTTAAAAAGCAAAAAAGACAACAATCGTATATAAGACGTAGTTAAATTCGACAAAAATTAAACTTCTATTTTATTATAAAGTTGCAATATATACAATAATTTGTTTATAAAGTAAAACAATATTTGTAGTTACAATCTTACTTTTTTAAATATTTGCACTAAGATTATTACGACAAACAAAATTAATTGTTTGACATTAATAAAGCTTAATAACTTTGCGAAAAATAAAAAAAACAAACAAAAAATTACTTTTTGCTTAATTAAGTCAACAAAAAAATAGTAATATTGTTGCGTTTATGCTAGATTAAAGTTTAACTTTTTAATAGCGTCAAAATAAACGTAAAGCGCTTTTAAATAAAATTGACGCATTACAAATAGCAACTTAATAATAAGCGTTTTACAATAAATTTTAAAGTCGAACGTTATTTATTTTGTAGAACAATACTAAGTTTTGTGCGACAACTTTGATATTTTTTTTTTTCGCTTTATTTATTACTATGTTAGCATATTTGAAGCAACGAAATTTAAGCAATTACGACAAAAACATTTTAAAACATCTTTAAAATTAATTGTTAAAAACAAAGTTCGCAAAGCAAGATAATACTAAATTTAAATTGTGCGTAAACAATAACTTGCTTAAGATATAAAAACAATTAGAAAAAATGTATTTAATTTAACGAATTCGATATTTATAATTATAAAAGTTGCTTAATTAATATAATAATAATTTATTAATTTAAGCTATTTGATTGTTCAAATATTAAATTCAAATTCTTTATAATTACTTATTATTTAAAATATATAAACTATATAAAAGTGTTTCGAAAGCTACTATTAATAATTAACGAAATTATAAATTTTGTTTGCGTTTAAGAATAACGTTTTAATAAATAATAAAATTGTTATAAAAATAGTATCGAAGAAATTTAAGTCTATAGCGCAAGAATTATATTATTTTAAAAACAATATGTTAGTTATAAATCTACTTTGCTTAATTAAGAATTTTATAACAATTTGTTTATAAATTAATTATTTTTAACACTTATAATTTGTTAATTTAGAGCAAGTTAAAATCGAACATAATATAATTACATTTTTTACGATTATTGATTTTTTTGTATTAAATTTTGAAATAATCTATATAATTTCTACTTTATGCATCGACATAATACAACGAAAATCGAAATCGTTATTTAAGACTCGTTTGTCTTTAAATTTTGCATTATTCTTTGCTAACAAATAAAATAAAATATATATATTTTGTTAATAATCTTATTACAAAGTAATTGTTGTTTAGAGTTAAACTTAATATTCTTTTTAAAAGATTTATTTTTTCTTAAGAATTACTAATTTAAGACGATATAAATTTTAACAACATAAAAGACATAAATATTGTTCAAACATTAGAGACTTTAAACGATAATGTTTTAGAATTTTATTTCTTTAACATTGTTAACGTTAACAATAAAAACTAAAATCTTTTAGCTTTTTTTACAATTATTTTTTTGAAAATCTCTCTTAAACGCATTAAGAAATAATTATTTTATTAATATTTTATAAGTTAATTCTCAATTTTAGATTGTTTAAATGTTTAGTTTTTAAAAAGATATAAAATTAAAAAGTCTTAAATCTCGAATAATATTAAAGAAGTCTAGCAATAAATTTAAACAAATTATAAATATTGAACAAATTATTATTTGCGAAATTTATCGCAAGTTAATTAAGTTATTAAAGAAATAAAAAAGATACTACGTATAAATCGAAAGCTATAAATTAAATTCTTGTTAAATTTAAGAAATTTAAAGCACTTAATTGTTAAGAATATCTTTAATAAAAAAGAGCAACTTAAATTGCTAAATATCGCATTTTAATTAAATACAAATTTAACTTTGTTTCAAAAATTTATAAATATATTGCACAACTTTTAGAAAAAATTTATTGTTACTCTTTATTAAAAGTTCAATATTTATTCGATAGTTATAAGTTGTTTTTGCAATAACAATAACATAATTTTTAAATATTATAAATAAAAAATCAATTTAAGATTTAAGAAATTTAAAAATAAGCAATTTAAAAAAGAGAATTTTAAGAACAAAAACTTAAAAAATAAGAATTTAAAAAATAAAAAATTAAAGAATATAAACTCGAAAAATATATATTTAAAGAAATAATTACAACAATTTATACGTAATTGTAATCGACATAAAGTGTTAAAAAGATAGCTAGCATTGCTATTTAAATGTTTATTAGTTTGTTATTATTAAAACAAGATAACGTTATAAAACGCTATTAACTTTGATTTTAATTTAGACATTTTTTTGTTTTCGTAATTAATTGTTCGAGTACAAAAGTAACTACAATGTTAAATCGAAAATTAATTTACTTTGTATATTAAGAATTATGCGATAAAGAATGCATAACAATTCTCTATTGCGCAAATAAAAAATTTTGTATACGTGAATTAACGTTTTGAAATTACAAGTTAAAGTGCAATAACAAAACAAAAAACTCGTCTTCTTAAATAGTCGATTAGTATGTTAAGTTTTAATATAATTTAAAGTTAATTATTTAGTTTAGCAAAGACAATTTATTGTAATTAGTTAAATTTGACACTATTATACGTAATTTAAATATTTTGATTGCAAGTCTATATTTTTGAATTTTTTACTAGAATTTACAACTCTTTTTTAATTTGTTACGTCTTGCATATATATCTTTCAAATTAATAAATTTGCTTTAAACTTAATCAAATTGCGAAAAATAATCGAAAACTAACTTTGTTAAAGTAAAAATATTTATTCTACTTTAGCGAAACGCTAAATTCTAAAATATATAATGTTATGTTTTAGCTTTAAGACAATAATTATTATTATGTTACAATAAGTATATCTTAAGTTTTTTAAATTTTATTAATTTTACTTAAGACTTAAATCTCAAAATCTTAAATTAAGAATATAAAAATAATTAATTTTGCATTTATTAAAGCTAAAATTATAAAAAAAAAAATTCGACAAATTTATAAAAGAAGTGCGAAAAATCTAAAATAATATTTATTTATTTCGAGATATTGTTTTTTATTAATGCGACAATCTTAATTAATGCTTAACGCTTTAAGAGTGTAGAAAACGATTAATTATTAAGAGTCTAAAATAACTAAATCAATGTATTAGAAAATATTGCTTACGACAATAGCAATTTAATTAAAAATCTATGTCGACAAAGTAATTTAAATAAGAGATAAATTTAACAATAATTATTATAGAAAAAAGAAACTTATTTTAACTTATTGTCGCTCTTAGTTCTTTAATACTACGAATTATTTATACGAACAAAAGAGTTTGCAACAACTACGAGTTACAAAATTAAAAAAAGAATAATAACAAAATTAACAAATTAAATTAGATAAAAGAGACAATTAATTAATAATAGAAATTAATATTTTAATATAATAAGAGAGATCTATTATTGTTGTTTGTCGATTTAAACGTATTTAATAAAATATTAAAAGTGCGTACAATAAACGCTAGAATTTATCTTTAATAAAAACAATATACAATAGTTTTTCGCATTTTAATTATACTTGTTTCGAACTTTTAATCTTTTTATTTTTTATATTTTTTAAGACTTGTAATAACTAAGTAGCGAAATTCTAAAATAGTAGTTAAAACAAAAGACAAAATATTATATACTAGTAATAAAAATATTGTAGAGCTTTTCGCTTATTACAATTTTAAATTAGTGCAATATTACAAACGAAAAATGCAATAATAAATTCAAAATAATTATATAGTCTTTCGTCGTTAGTATATTGAAGCAATTATTGATTGTTAATTTTTTGCGAAAGTTTGTTTGTTTGTTTGCGTTTATATTATATAGAATTTTGTGCTTCAAGATTTTGTAACAATTTTTGTGTGTTTTCTAATTTGCTTTTAAATAATTATGTGTTCTTTTAGCGCACATTGTATTTATAATTATTTCTTGTTAATCTCTTATTAACAATCTTTATTATTTTTTATTTTTTTTCTTTATTTAATGTTAAATGTCGCTTGTTTTACAAACGTTTAAAAAAGCGTAAAATAACAACAATAACGTTTGTAAATCTAATAAGATTACTAAGTTCGTTAATTGTTTCAATTTTGTTTTCGATTACAAGAGAATTATCTAAAGTATGTTAAAAAATCTTAAAAATTAATTAGAAATGTATGCTTATCTTAATTGTCGTCGATCTTACTAAACAAACTAGAATTCGTTGTATTCTAACGTTGCTAATATAGTTGCTTTCAAAAATTTCTTTTGTTATTATTGTTTAATCTAGTATTGTTTGCTATGCGTTTAAAGAAGCTTTAAATGTTAATAACGTTTATAGTTGTTATAAACTCGTATAGAAACACAAGTTCTTTAATTTTTTATTTATTTTCTTTATAGCAATCTTTTTTGTTTCTCTTTCTTTTCTCTTTGTTAAATGTGTAATAAATCTTAATATCTTTGTAAGCATCGTCGCATATCAACGAAAAAAAAATATAAAAAAGTAAAAAAAAAGAATTAAAAATAGAATTTTTGATTTTCTCGCAAAGAATAGAACATCTAAATAAGTTTTATTTGTCAAAACTAAAATTAGCAAACAATAATATTAAAAGTTACATTTAGTTTCTAAGCTTATTATAGAAATTAATAAAGTATTAAAAGAGCAATATTTTTTATCTTGCATTTTACAAATTAAATTGTCGTTATTAAACTAAAGATTGCTATTGTTGTTGTTATTAATATTCTTATTTTTAATATCGCATTATTTTAATTCAAAAATAAAAATATAATTGCAATTGTTTTAAAAGAAATAAGTAATAACGTTATTAAATCTTTCTATTTTATAATTATGTTTAGATTGCGCACAATATAGCTCTTGCGCTTCTTTAAGATCAAATAGTAATTTATTAAGAAATAAAAAATTATTGTCTTTCTTATAATTACAACAATCGTAATTGCACTTAAGATCAATATTGTTTAAAAAATTTAAAATTATTAATAATCGTTTATTACAAATAATAAAAGCAAGTAATATCTATAGTATATAATTAAAAATTACAAAAATTTACTATTAATTTGCGAAACAAATCGAAAGACTCTCTTAACAACAAAACAATCAAATTAAAAGATTTTATCAAATTGTAATCTTTAAATTTATTGTTCAAATTATTATTTAATTCGAAAGTTATAAATTTGTAGCTCTTATTATTGATTGCGCAAATATCAAGATTAAAAGTTGCAAATTGTCTTTTTTTAAATCGATTTATTATATTTAATAATCAAAAGAAGTAAACAAAATTTATATTAATAAAAATTATTGTAAATGTGAAGCGTGCCTCGCAATGCTAAGTCTACTTCGCAATAGCGTATCTAGCGTACGTCAATGCGTGTTTGGCAAAGAGTCGCGCGAACTAGATTCAATTAAAACTAGTATTAAGTTAACGAATATTATTTGCGCATCGTTCTCTCTTAGTAGCAAACAAGAAAACGTCTTATAGAGAGCGAGATTTTTCTCGCATTTGCGTTTCTTAGCAATTAATTATACTACAAATGCTATTATTATTATTACACGTGCTATCTAACTTGACTCGCTTGACTACGTAGCTTTACTCAAAGAAATAATAATTATTTTACAATTTTAATTGCTTTGTTTAAACGAAGCTACTTAATTAAAAGCGATAATTAACAAATTATTAATAACTCGTTTTCGCAAATATACTTAAAGATCGATTGATTCTTAAAATATTATTAATAATTAATTGCGTAAAGAAACTTACGCAAATAATATGTCTTAAAAATTAAACAAAGATAATTATTTTAATACTAACATAGCTATTAATTAGAGCGAAGAAAATGTCGAAGCATCTAACTTTAAAAACAAATCTACATTGTTTATTTTAACAAATATTATTATATAGCATATTAATAATGCAAATGTGTTGCAACTTCTAAGATTCGAAGTTGAGCTTATAATTGCGAAGCTTTAGTTTGCACAACGCATTAATAACTATTGTTGCAAATATAGCAATAATTATTATTGATTCGATTAACGCAAAAAGACTAATTGCGTTAAGAAATTATTAATACAAAAATATATTAACTACACAAGTTTAAAAATTTAATTCAAAAATTGCAAAAATTATATTTAAAATAATCTCGCAAACTATTTTAATAAAGAGTCGAAAATGCTTTGAATTGCATTATATTTTACAAAAAAGCAACGTAATTAATACCGCAAACACGTACGAGAAATGCGTAATAAAAATAAAAAAATTATTTAAAACTATTTTCTTTAATACGTTAAAAAATTTCTTAATACGTTTGAGATTTGCGACGTAAAAATTAAGTTTAAACTTAAAAATGCGAAGCAACAATTTTATTAAAAAATTAAAAAGTTTGTTATTTATCTGAATAATTTATATTTGCAACTAGAGAAATTAGTTATTAATAACAAAAAGATGCGAAATTTAAAAAACAAATGCGTTAACAAAATTCGTTAAGAAATGCTTTGTTAACAATATAACTACACTAATATTACGTAAATGCGTAATAAATTTATTGAAATCGAACAACGTTTGCAATTAATTACGAAGCTATTAAAATCAAACAATATCTTTTATATCGCAAAAAACTTTAAAAAACGTAATAAAAAAAATCGATTTTTGTGCGAATAAAATAACTTGTTTAACGCAATTAACAATACGAACAACTTTATTATATCAATTATTAAAATTATTGTAACTACATAAATTAAAAATAGTATTAACAATAACTAGCGAAATAAAAACAATTGTTAAATATTTGTTAAAAAGAAGTATATTGTGTCTATTAATTATAAGTACTATATGTGCGATTAAATAAATTATAAATTAAGTAACTTTATGTGTTCGCAATATTAAAAGTAAGTAAAAAAGCGAAACAAAAGTAATATATCTTTGAGAAAAATTAAAGCTTAATGTTTGTTGCTACAACATTAAATATAAAAAGTTAAAAACAACAAATTAAAGTATTAATCTAAATAGTGTTTATTAATACGTTGCGTAATATACGCGAAATTAAATGTTTTATTAATTTAAGAGTTAAAAAGAATTTTATTTCGCAATTTTTTATTAAAGATGCGCAATTATTTAAAGACATTTTTTTGTTATTACAAATGCAAGTTGTTAATAATCGCATTATTGCTTTGTATAAAACGCAAAAGCTCTTTAATGCTATTATTAATAACAAAGAAATACATAAGAGCGATCGCTTTAAATTTTATATTGTTAATATACAAAACTATAAAATAATTTTTAAGCTATTTTAACTTAAAAAAGTCAATTTAGATATATAATAATTAAATTGCAATTAAATTTATTAAGATAGTTTTGCTAAGCAATTAAAAAAAGATATTTAAATAATTAATTTTAAGAAGTTTGCACAATTTGTTATATTTGCTCTTAAAAATTATAACGAAATTTACGTTGCATTCTTGTATTAAATGTTATTTTTAAAAAAGTTTTTAAAATGTGCAAGAAAAAAGATTGCGAAATGCGATGCACTTTAGATTAAAAAGCTAATTGTTTCGAATTAAATCAAAGAAATTATAAAGATATTTTCGAAAAAAATTTTAAACGTATTTAATACGCATAATTAAATAAAGCATTTAATTGATTTTATAAAAAGCAAAATGTTGTATATAGAATACGTATATAATATATCGCAAAATAAATTAATTGCAATACGAAAATATCTCGCAAACATATTAAAGAAAAACTAAATATATTTTTTAAATAATTTTATCAAATTTTTAGTATTGTTTGTAAAGAAATTAAATAATAACTTGTATTTTTGCATAAACTATCGCAAACTTAATAAAATTATTGTTAAAAATAAGTATTTTTTTTCTTTTCTTTTAGAAACGCTTAAGTGCTTTGCAAATGCAAAGCGTTTTATTAAAATTAATATACGCAATACGTATTATTGCATTTAAATTTGTTAAAGCAATAAATAAAAAATAGTTTTTCGTATTTGATACAAGTAGTTTAAGTATTAAATTATACTTTTTAATTTTGTTAACGCTTCTATTATCTTTTAATTTTATATAAATTGCGTATTAAAATTATATATTAACGTTTGTTGCGTAATGTATTTAAATAACGTACTTATTTATTTAAATTTAAAAAAACAATATTAAAAGAATATTCGCAAAATGCTTTGCGCACTGTTCGAATATTAATTATATATAAAGCTATTAAAATGCATATTTAATTGCAACAAGATAATTTTTCTAAAATTCGTAATTAAAAAGCAAAACATTTAAATAAAACAAATTTGTATTAAAGTTATTTAAAAATAATCTAAATTAAAGTTAGTAAAAGACATTTTTATATTTCTTAAATTTGCGAAATTCTATCGACGTTTTATTTATAAATTCTTTTAAATGTTAATATCTTTAATTAATTTAACAACAAGTGCAAAAAAGAGCAAAGCACGTTTACAATTTATATATATTAAGAAAGCGAAAAAAGTTTCTAAGATATTTAAAATTGTTTTTATTATTGCTTTTATTCTAAAATACTACAATTAAAATACTTCTTTTTGCGTAAAAATTAATACGTCAAATTGTAAAACAAAAGACGTATTTAACTAATTTAACAAAAATAGGCAATAATACTTTATTGCGTTTATTAATTACAAGTTCAAAGAATTTAAAATTCGCTAAAATATATATAACAAAAAGCTCTATATTATTGTGTTAGCTTTTAAGCTTTAAAGATATTATTTATAAAATAACAAACACGTTATTTGCGTAATTACGAATTACAACAATTTTCGCTATTTTATAATTATAAAGAAGCTTTTAATTAAATAAGTTCGCTAAATTAAGAAATTAATTGCGTTTAACTTTAATATAAAATATCGCAAAAAAAAGTTTAATTTCGTAGATACGTTATTAAGAAAATTTAATATTATAAAACTTAATAGTAGCGAAAATAATAATAATAATTTTTTATTTATCTTGCGAAACAAACTTCGCAATCTAGAATATTAATCGAAATTACAAAAAGACATTGAAGTTTTTACTATAATTAAATTCGCAACTTTAATAGCACAATTAAATAATACTATTATTGCAAATATTTAGATTATAAATTTAAATAAGAAAGTTTTTAAAAGATTACATAATATTTTAGACTTTATGTTGTTTTAATTTTTAATGTAACAAGTTGCAAAGTTAATGAAGTTCTTTGTTAATTTAAAAGAATTAATAACAACGTAATTGCAAAAACTACAACAAAAGAATGCTTTTATTGTAAAAAAATAATAGTGTCAAAAATTCGCAAATAAGCAAAATAAATTTTCGAAATAAAATGTTAAAAAGAATAAATTGCTATGTCAAAATCTCGCAATCTATATCTTAAAAGACGCAACAATAAAAGATAAAATTCTTTGTATATATTACAATAACTTTATATTTAAATATTTTATATATTAATAAATCGAAGATGCAATGCAACGAAAATATTATTAAATTAATATAATTAAAGAAATTAATAAGTATATTCGTATTTATTTTGATTGTTAACGTACGCATGTTTATTATTATAAATTGTATAAAAAAATTAGTTCGATATCTTCTAAAGATTTGCAATTCTTCGAAACGATAACAATAAATTTTATTACAAATATATTGTTTGTAAGAAATTTATATATTGAAAAAATTAATAATGCGATTTTAATATTAATTAACAAGTTAATTAAACACGCAATTTATATCGCAACTATTAAGAAGCTTAACGTAAAAAACTTCGCAAAGCTTTTATAAAAAAAGTTCGTATATTATTATAAAATAATGCGTAATATTATTTTTAACAAAGATTTGCTTTTTACGAGTTATTTTTGATCGATGTTGTGCTAGTATTTAGATGCGAAACATTAATTTAATATTGCGTTTTATTCGCAAATCAATAATTAAACAAAAAAGTAAAATATTATTTTAAAATATTATTTGCGTATTTATTGTAATTACAAATAAAATAATTGATTAAAACTACTATTTATAACTATATTCGCATATAATAATAGTATTTACTTAAGTATTAAAAAAGCTTTTTACGAATTGTTAACAAATTATATTGTAAACTTTGCAAATGCGTCTATAAGCAAATTCTTAACAAAAAAGATATTTTTAACTATAGAACAAATAAAATAATTGCGAAATATTAAAGAGCATTTAAGAAAATTGTAAATAGCAATTTCGAAATAATAAGCAAAAAGCTACAACAAGAATTACAAATTAATAAGTTTTTAAATAGATAACAAAATACTATTGCGAAATGTTAATATACGTATATTGCAATTTAAAAAAAAATTTAATTATTATTAATTAAGATTTTTTATTATTTTAATTAAAAAAGATAATTAAATTTATTAATTAAATTTATTTGCGAAGTACAAAGCAATTTATGTTATTTTTTATATTTCGCTACTTAAATTTTAGTATTTGCGAAACAAAGATTTAAAGTTAAAACTAATTCTTATTAAAAATAAAAAAAAATAAGACGTAAATAAAGTCCTAGATAAACGAACTAAAAATAATATATTTAAATATTTGATTAAGTAACTTAACGCAATCTTGTAAAAAAATACGTAAAAGTCTTTAAAATATCTCAAAAACGCAATAAACAAAATTTAAAAATTTAAGAAGAGACAAAAGAAGCACAACGTAATTGCGAAAATATTAAAGAAAAAAAGATAAAAGAAATAAATAATTAGCAAATCAAAAAAACGAAAACAATTACGCAAAAACAAATAAAAGCGAAAAGTTAAATTAAAGTTCGAAGATTACGTTTTTAAAAACTACAAAAACTTTTATAATAACGCAAAGACTTAAAAACAAATCTAGATATATAAAAATACAATTATATACACATATTTACACAAGTTAGTTTTTGTTATTTTAAAGATAACAAATAAGACGCATTTTAATTGCAATTTTTACGAATAAAACAATTATTATTACAAGCAAAGCTAATATATGTTAATTTTATATATTATAAACTTTGTAATACAACTTATTATAACAAAACAACTTGCAAGTTTTAGTACAAAATTTTTTATTAAAAAGCAAACGATTAGAGTTAAAAATTACAATATAATAACAAACAACTTAAAAGAAACAAAAAGAATTATTAACAACAATAATCACAATTGTGCAAATTAGTCTAATATCTTTTTTAGAATTTATGCGTTGTTTTTATTACGTTACGCATAATAGTTTATTTTTAATTGAAGAATATTAACAACAATAAAAAAGATTATTACGATAACAACAACAAAGCAAACGCACAAAACAAAAAAAAATACAATAATAACAATAAAGTTCGATTCGCAAAGATACTTTGTTATAAAGCAACAAAAACACTTAATAACGCAACTTATTATTAAGAGATATACAATAAAGAGATTTTGTTTAAGAGCAAATACGCAACGATAATATTAAACGACTATTATATATTGTTAATTTTGTTTTTATTTTATTTTAATTTATAAATGCGTTTTATATTGCGATCAAAAAACGAATTAAAAAAAGCAAAAAACGCAAACAAAATTATAACAAACAAAAGAGAAATTAAAAAAGCGAAAAGAATTAAAGTTAAAGCGAGAGAAACAAAAATTAAAGTAAAAATAACAAAGATAAACACAAAAGCAAACGCAAGAATAAGCGCAATAGCAATAGCAACAACGACAATAACAACAACGAACAAAAAACGTTTGTTAAGATTGTGCAAACAATTTGTCTATACGTATATTAATTTTGTTCTTAAAACAACGTTAATACTATTAAGCTACTTATTATTGTTTAATAATTTATAAAAATGTTAATAATACTTTATACAATTAAAAGTTAATTAAATTCTTAAATTAATTTTGCAATTATTTTTGTTGCAATTAAAATTAAAACAAAGTTGTTTTTTGCGTAGTATGCAAACAATCTTAATGCTTATATATTAATTGCAATAAACAAATAGA
>JAABUL010003295.1_pt1 | contig 24318 bp, 2 predicted proteins | sample 5559151 | NCBI WGS metagenome assembly JAABUL01 (sample SAMN10711876, study PRJNA513368) | rock metagenome | isolation source: Antarctica rocks | place: Antarctica: Victoria Land, Pudding Butte sud | reverse complement strand
ATAATACAAAACTAACGCATTAATAGAAGAAAAACTATATCGATTTATTATTTTTTAGTTGAGAAAATTAAGAAAATTAACTATACAAAACATTTATTAATTTAAATCTACTTTTTCGAATCATTAATAATTCGAACTTTCGAAAATTATTAAAAATACTTTAATCAAATCTAGTATTTCTAGATTATATCAAATTATCAAAATTAATTTTTACAAATTTCGATCAAATTTGTAACAAAATTAAATTAAATCTAAAAAAGTCTTAATATATTTTTATTATTTTAAATATATAATTTAGTTCTTAAAAAGTTATTTATCTTAAAGTATTAATATATTGAATCAATATTACATTTTAATATTGCAAATATCTTATTAAATTTAATTTTTTTAATATCGAATATATAGATCGACAATTAATATTAAAACTTATAAAAATTTAAAAAAAAATTAAAATTAAAAACAAACTTTTTGAAATTGTTATTAATAATATAAGCAATAACAATACTTTTAAAAACAAACTTAACAAAGTCTTAAATTAATAAGAATTTTAAAAAAATAAATAACAAAATTCTCTTTCTTGTTTAATCTATATTATTAATTTAATAGTTTAAAACTTTATTGCAACTCTTAAATTAAAAACAATTATTAACAATATTATTTTTTAATTAAAGAATAAACAAGTTTAAAATATTGCAAAAAGTATAAATTTGTTTATTATAATTAAAAAGATATTTGTTTATATAATAATGCAAAAAAATAATATATTCGCTAAATTTTATTTAGATTCGCACTTTTATTGTTGCTATTAATAACTTGTTTTAGCACTTAATTTGTTTTAGAGTTTTTTGAAAACTAATACAAAATATTTGTATTTGTTAAAATTCTATTTATTTAATACTTTGTTATATATATTAACTACATAACTATATTAATCTTTAAATTAAAAAAAATTAAAAAAATTAAAAAATTAAAAAATTTATATATTTGATTAAACAAAAGCAAGTTACAATTAATTTAATTGCTTAATAATATATTAAATTCTTTCGATAAATATACTTTTATAGTTTTTCGAACAACTAATGCTAATATTTATTTGGAATTTCGAGTATTTAATATAATATTTAATTATCTTAATTATATAGAGAAAACTATAACAAATTATAGTTGTTTTTTAAAAGAAATTATATTAAAATCTTGTAAAAAAACTTCGACAAAGCTTGTTAAATATTATTTAAAAACAAAAAAATTTAATAGAATATTATACAATTTTGTTAATATTTTAAATTCTACGCAAAAATTGAGTCTTTACAAGATATAAAACAAAAAAATTAATAATAGTTTTGTAAACTACAAAACAAAATATTAAACAAAATTTAAAATTTATTTTCGATATTATTATAATTTAGTTGCTACTTTAAAAGCAAAAGTATAAAGAATAAATATTGTTAAAAAAATAATACAATATAATAATATATTTAATCTTTAGTTAACTTTTTTTATAGTTTAACACAAATATTGTAAGATTTTTATTTCGACAATTTTAATACTTTTATTTAATTTAAGACAAAGACAATCGATATTTTTGCGCTAATATTATAAAGAATAAATATTTAATATAAAATATTAAAAAGATAATACTTTAAACTATTTTAAGTTAATACAAATAACTAAAGATTTTTTTTTTATCTAGTATTATTAATAGATATTGAACAAACTTTTAGTTTTGTTTGAAAAATATATTAATAAAATCGATCTTAAATAAGTTTGTAAACAATTAAACAAATTATAATAATTAAATACTATAATTGTACTATAAATTTAAATTTAAAAAAGATTATTGTTAAATTGTAAAATATATATTGTAAAGTACAAAATAATAATTAGCGAATTAATAAAAGTAAAAAAAAAATTTAATTTTTTTTTATTTATAACTAGATTATTGTACAAAAGATTTTATATTTATAATATTGTTATAAACAAACAAATATTATTAGCAATAATATAGATAAATAATATATTTAAATATAATAAGAATAAATAATTAAGTTTTAATAGTTTAGTAATAGTATATTTAATTTTTTTAATAATAACGCGCAATCTATAATATTGTTTAAAATAATATTATAATGCTATTTGAAACTATATTATAGATTGCATATTATTAGTATAAAAAATTAAAAAAACAAGAATTCGAATTTCTTTTAAAATATAATAATTTTTTTTGTGCAACCTTCTATAAGATTATATAGAACAAAATTGTTAAACTTTTTAATTAAAGATATTAAGTTAATAATTTAACTCTAATTATTTAGATAATTTAAATATATAATTATAATACACTTTTTAATTATTATATTTAGTAGAAAAGAATACAAAAAATATATATAGCAAAACAATACATTTAATAGATAATGTAACAAAATAATACAAATAATAAAGTACAATAGATAGAATAGTTTAAATTTTTAATTTCTTGCTAACTATTTCGAATTTTAATATAATAAAGATATTTAAATATTAATTTTATTACTATTTATTATAGTAAAGTTCTAGATTTTGTATTGACTACTTTAACAATTGCAAATTCTTAAACTTAATAATTTTACAATTAATATAAATAGCAAAAAGATTGCTATCTAAATATATAAAGCAAAATATTAATATATATTATATAGTAACAATAATAATGCAAATAAATAATATACTTATTAGAGAAGAAATTAATTATAAAACTTTTAATAATTTTCTAAAAAACTAACAAGATTAATATTTAAATTTAGTAATTTTTTTTGTTTTCTTTGTTAATAGCTTTATTTTGCAAAACATTCGAATTAATTTTGCGAAAAATATCTTCAAAATTATTAAATTATTAATCTTCTAATACTTGCGAATTTTATATAGAATTATTGTTTTAAATTTGTATTTGCGCTTTTTCTATATTATAAACACTTAGTTAATAATAACTTAATATATTATCTTTTTATATTATCTTTTACATACTAGAAGTTATCTTAATTGATTTCTTTTTTTTGTTATAATCAACTTGCGTTGCTATATTTTTTTGCAATTTTTTGCTTATTGTTTTACAAGCTAAATTAAATATATTAGCAATATATAATATATTAAATATATTAAATAGATATATTATTAATTTGTTTAATTTAAGTTATTAAAATTTTAGAGCAAAACATATTGTTAAGTTAAGAATTTTTAATATTAAATAAAAGAATTAACAATATAGAATATAAGAATTAACAAGTTTTGCAATTAAGAATTTAATAAATAATGCAATAGAATAATGCGCAACAAATATATATATTTGTATTTAATTTTAATAGTTAAAGAGTATATATTATGCGATAATTAATATAATAGAGATAATAATTTTTAATTGTAATAATATTAAATAAAAATAATATTTAAACTCTAATTCTAATATAAAGCGCGTAAATTTATCTTATAATTGCGACAACTTTTTTATCTAAATATTATATATTAATTAATATATTTAATATTGTCTATTGTCTTAATTTATATAGTTGATATACAAGTTTATTTTGTATTATTTGTATATATTATTATTAAAACTAATCAAAAGAATAAATTTTTTAAGATCGAATTTCTTTTTATTTAGAAATTCGAATATTGTTAAGTAGTTAATATTATATTATTAAGTAAAAGATTTGTTTTGCATTATTTATATATATTATCTTTAAAATTAATTTAAAACGCAAAACATCTATTTTATTAACTTTTTCGCAAATTATTGTTAGTAGAAATTGTACTATAATATAAATTGAAGATAAAAAGTTGTTTTATAAAAAGCAAAATATCGATTATATAATGCTTTACAAATATCTAATTAAGTTGCGAACAACAATTGTCTTTAAAAAAGCCTCTAGACAAATTTAAATTAATATAAAAAAAACGTCAAAAATATAATAGCTAATAAAAGAGTAGAAAAAGAATTGCATAGTAATACATTTGAGTAATATATATATATTTAAAGAGTTAATTATATTGTAGCACAATACTTTAAGATTAAACTAATAAAGAAAATTAAAAACAAAAATATTGCAAAATAGACTAAAGTTAATACAATTGCTATACAAATAGTTTTAGAGAGTAAAAATATAGACACAATACAATCTCTTAATATTTAAGTATATATAAAGTCTAATATAAATAAAATAATTAATCTACGTATTAGTTTAATTTTAATTAGTTAAATTAAGCAAAAATATAATTAAATATATAATATTCATTATCGAAATAATTTAACAACGCATTCTATATTATAAAGAGTTTAATAAATTGAAGAAAGCGCACAATTTAGATACAATTAATAAATTTGAAAAATTTAAAGATACTTTTGCAAGCAATAAAAACGTTGTAGATTGCAAAATATCTAATTTTTTAAGATCGACAAATAACAATACTAAAGACTTAATTAAAATTAATAAGAATAAAATAAGAATAAAATAAAAAAAGACAAAAAATAATGCAAAAATAATAGATAACAAGTATAGAAATACAAAGTACAAAGATAATAATAATAAGAGTAAGAGTAAAAACAATAATAATAATGCTAAGAATAAAATTGATTGCAAGATTGTAGAGATTTCGAACTAGTTAATAGCATCGTTAAGTTTAAGTATATTATCTAAATATATTATTATGCACTTTTCGATAAGATATAAGATCGAAATTAATTAAAAGACTATAATAGTTGTAATTTATTTACTATATAAATATTAAATAGTTTAAATATATTACTTTATTGCATTACTATAGAATATTTAGATAAAAATATAATAAAATTTAGAATCTAATTTTTGTTTATTAAATTTGTTACTAAATAACTTTATTTCTTAACAATTCGAATCGATTTTTTCCAATCGATTTTTGATTTTAACTCTAGAAATCGATTCGATTCGACTCGATTTTCGATTTCAATTTTAGAAATCGACTTGTCAAGACTTTCGAGTCGAATTGATTTGAATCGTCAAAATTCGAACTCGATTAATCGATCCGACGCGATTAGTCTATTATTATATCAAGAATTACTAATTTTAGAATTTTTTTTTATTAATAAAATAGAATATTTGCATCTGTAGATTCTATAGATCTTATAGATGCAATTTATTAATAAAATATATTATTTGTATCTATAGAATCTATAGAACCTATAGATACGATTTAATTTTTTTTTTTTTTAAAAAATAGAAATATATTACTATAATATATTATCTTATTATAACTTAAATAATTAAATATTATAAAATATATATTAACTATATATTGACTATATATTGACTATTAATAATTATAATATAATTATTCAAATAGTTTTAACAATTTAAATCGATTTTAATTCTAGAAATCAACTCGATTCGACTCAATTTTCGATTTCAATTTTAGAAATCAATTTGTTAAGACTTTCGAGTCGAGTTAACTCAAATTGTTAAGATTCGAATCAATTAATCGATCCGAATTCGATTAATCGATTCGACGCGATCAGTCTAAGAATAATAATATTATTATTTTAAATATTTAAGTTAGTTTATTTAATTAAGAGATAGAATACAAGAATTCGCAATATATTTAAAACAATATTTGCAATATTTAAGATACAAAAAAAGAAAAAAGAAAAAAAAGGTTCTAGATTTGCATCAATTATAATTAAAAATTTAAAAAAATAAAAATAAAAATATTATTATTCTAGATATTTAAGTTAGTTTATTTAATTAAAAAATAGAGTACAAGAATTTGCAATATATTTAAAACAATATTTGCAATATTTAAGATACAAAGAAAGATTTAAAAAAAATTCTAGATTTGCGTTAATTGTAATTAAGAATCTAGAAAAATAATAATATTATTATTTTAAGTATTTAAGCTAGTTTATTTAATTAAAAAATAGAATATAAAAACTTGCAATATATTTAAGACAATATTCGCAATATTTAAAATACAAAAATAAAAAATAAAAAACTTATTGCGCTATCTTAATCGAGCAAAAATATAATATAGCAATACTATTAGAATCTATTATTATATATTTTATTATATTAAACTTAATAATAGAGTCGATCTTTAGATTATCTTATAGTATAAATAACAAAATATTGTATAGAAAGTCTTAAATCTCTAGATAGCATATATAATGTTTTTTCTCAAATTGTTTGTTTTAAAGTAAGAGACAAAAATTATAATAGAGTCGATATAATATTAGATAATTTGTCTAAAATAGATATATTTAATAGATATAATTTGTTCTATTTTTAGCAATCTTTCTAGTTGTTATTAATTACAATATTATATACAATATCTATACAATATCTTTTAACTATTATTAAAGTACAATATTAAAATATTATTAACATAAATATTTTAAGAAGAATTCGAACTCTTATTTTCTTTGTTTTTAACTAATTTCTATTTTAGATATTTGTAAAATAGAAAAACAAAAGAGTTGTTTAAATTATTAGCTAATACTATAGAATCTCGAGCTACTTGCTATATTGTAAGTTTTGTTTTTGTATATCGAATAATATAATATAGAATTAAGATAGAGAGATTATAGATTAACAAATAATTAAGATTATAATAATTTAAATACTTAATTATTGTATTAATATCTTAACGTCTATAGTAAAAGAATATACAATCTTAATTATTATAAATAATTAAATAGTATAATCTACTTCTACAATTATTATATTTATTTGTTCTACAAGATACAATTATAAGATATTCTACTTAGTAGATATAATAATTAATTATAAAGTTAAAATAAAGCAAATCAAACTAGACAATATTTTAAAATAGATATTACTTAATAAATTAATATACTTTAAGTATTAACAGTTTCTTAACAAGCAAGCTCGAGAAAAAGTTAAATTTTCTAAACAATAACAATGTTGTACAAAAAAAAGATTCTTAACAATACAATCTTTTAAGTTTGTAAAAAAGATTAAAAACAATATTAACAACAATTCTCTAAATACTTTTACAATTTTATTAATATCTTATTTAAAACAAAAGCAATTAAAAGATTAATTTCGAAATCGATCTTAAAAGTAACTCTTTAATATACAAATTTATTTAATATACAAAAACAATATTAATTTTTTGTTTGTTTTAACAAATTCTCGCAAAAGATATCGAGTATTGTCGAAATTTTTCTATAGTTTAAATTAGATTATATTTATTTCTTAATACAATAAAATTAATAATTTTGTATTAATTAATAGATATTAAGATTTAGATTATTATTATATCTTTTTGTTGCAAATTAAGAAAAGAGTAAAGAAGTTTAAATATAAGATATTCTTAATTTCGAATAATATCAAAATCGATAGTTTAATTGTGTCTACTTCTTTAATATTATATAAGATATTAATATATTTATCTAGATTATCGCAAAGAAGCGCAAGCAAAAAATTAAGATTAGATTTAAATCTTTATTTATTCGAATTTAGATACTTAGTCTTTTAAGTAACGTTTTGCGATATATAGAGTAATTAAAGTCTTAATTGTATTTAATTACTTAAATAGTATCTTTTAACAAAAATTAAATACAATTGTTCTAATATAACTATCTTTTAATTTTAAAGCTAATAATAAGAATATATTAATTAATGTCTTTTTTAAGAAGAATAAATTAATTACTTTACAGACAAGTTTTTATACTATATTAAGAAACTATTTTTAGCAATTAACTAGTTTATCTTTATGCACAATATTTTGCATTAACAAATCTCTAATAAGCGTAATATCTTTGTTTAACAACTAGAATAATATTCTTATTTCTTTATAAGATTGTAAGATTTTCTTAGATTTAAGTACTTTATCTAGCAATAAGAAATTTATAAAATAGTCTTTTTTTTATCTTTAATCTTGCTTAAACTTACAACAAAATACTATTGTTGCAAATTAAATAATTAACGCAAACAATAATTTAATAATTAGTAGTTTAGTACAATTATAGAATTGTATTACAAAAAGCTATTAACTCTCTAGCAAAATAAAAATAGTAGAATTATCTATCAATTAAATGTTCGATAACAATAAAAAATTTGATTAAAATGTTGTCAAAAACAAGTTTAAGACTAGAAACAAGATAACAATTAATAAACTTACAATAGAGTTTAAAAATACTTATACAAATCTTGTAATTTTTAGTATATTATTAAGTTAAAGTTTTAGAAATTAAGTATCTTTAGTAAGAATTTAATAAATTTACAACTATTATTGTTTAAAAGAGCAAAGTTTAAACAATAATACAACCAATATATATTAATATCTTTAAATCTTAAAAATTTTATAATATATTAAATAATATTTTTAAATCTAATAAATAGAACAAAATTCTTATTATTAGTTTATTTAATTAAACTCTAATTTAGCAAGTCTTTAAAATTCTTATTTAATTAAGATTTTAAAATTAAGAAAACTTTTTTAAATTAAGATATAAATAACAAACAAAATATATTGTAATTAATTAGCTTTAATTTACAATTTTTCGATAAAACAATTATTAAGAATATTGATAATTCGATAAAAGAATCTTTCTAAAAATAGATAGTATTTGTTGAAATATAAATACAAGATATTTTGTTTAAAAAGATTGTTAAAAAATATTAATATATACAAAGTACAAAGTACAAGATACAACTCTATTAAAAAAAAAAAAAATAGATTGTTAAAAACAAAAAAGAATTAAGTTTTAGAAAGAATTAAAATAAACGAAAACACAAATAGATTAACTTATATAACAAAAAACTTAAATAAAAAATATTTTTCAATAGATTAAAAAAACAAAAATGTAAACAAGAATTAAATATTAATTTAATAAAAAAATATATAATTTTCTTTTTTTTAATATTTGTATATAAGAGAAGTTCTTAAAATTAAAATTGTAATCTTCGAACTTAATACAAATTTAAAAGAAAAGATAAAATTAGTTGTTGTTTTAATTGTTAATATAGATATTTAAAGAGATTAGTGTTTAATAATATTTAATAGTTTTTAAAATACAAATATTATTAAAAAATAACAAGATTTTAAAATTATAACAATAAGAAGATTCTACTAGACTAAATCTCTTTTTTTTTTTTTTCTATAGTTATATTTTAGTAAATAATTTTAAATTAAAGATTATATTTAAGATTTATAAAATATTAAAATATTAAAATACTTACTTTGTAGAATACTAATTAAAGAATAAATTCTTTAATACAAATAATTAAATAAAATTTCGACTAAATATTTATTGTACAATTGTACAAATATTTGTAATTTATAATAATATTATTAGCTTAGTAACTACTAATTTGTAGCAATCTTAATAATTGTAATATTGTAAATCGAATACTTAAAAGAAATTTAAAAAATCAAAAAATTAAAGTGTTATATTAATTAGTATTTTTATACTAAAACAATAAATAGTTAAAACAAAATTATTTATATTACAATAAATTGATTTTAAAGTACTATACAATTGTTTGTATTTAAAAGATATTTTAGTATATAATTAATTTAATAATAAAGCAAGACTTAGATTTTAAAAGTTAGAGCTTTAATACTTGCAATAGTTGCAATATATATAATTAAAAAAAAAAAATTCTAAATATATAACTAACAACAAAACAATAATAAAAATAGTAAGAAAATTTTTAAATAAACTTTTTTTAACAAAATTTGTCGAAATTATTGTATTAATAACAAGAGTTTTGCGCAATACTTAATAATAAGAATAAGTTATTAAAAATAACAGTATAAAAAACTTTATAACTTAAATAAAAATATAAAGTATATAATAGCTTTAAAAAATATAAAATAAGTAAAAAAACTAATTATTGTAACTTATTTATAAAAAGATTTACAAATAATATAAATATAGTTCTTATATATATTAGAATTTTAATATGTATATCTTAAGAATTAATATTATAAGATATATTTATATATAAAAATTACAAAACTATATAGCAATACTTTAACAAAGTATCTTTATTTGTCTATAATTATTATATTAAAAAATATTAAATCTTTTTTTAAAAAAGTTTTTTTATAAAGATTTTTGCTTTTTTTTGTTATTATTAACTACAATTTTAAGTTTAATATATTAAAATAAAAATTACAAATAAGTTAAATCTATTAACTAGAAATACTATTAATTAAATTTTTGCTTAAATTTTTTTTTTATTCTAATTAAAACCTACTTTAGTTTTTGTAACTTAATACTATTATAAGCTTTTTTAATCATTAATAAAAAATATTCTATTTATAAGATTTCTTTTATTATTACTAGACTCTTTTTCTTTGTAATTTAAAAATTATAATTGTTCTATTTATTAAAAATACAACTTTAATTTTCTACAATTCTCTTTTTTTTTATTCTTAAAATTGTTATTTTTAAAAATAGTTTTTTTTACTATTATTGTTCTTCTTATTAAACAACAAACTTTTTTTTTATTTTTCTAAAATTACTTGCTAAAGCGCAAAGAATTTGTTGTTAACAATAATAAATCTTGCGTCTAAAAATATTGTCTTAAAATAATAAAACAACTCGAAAAAACAAATATTGCAAAAAATTTAATATATAAACAATAGAGAGTTTCTATATTAATATTTTTAATTTATTTAGAAAATATATTAGCAAACAATATTAATCTATATAATATAAATAATTATTGTATTGTTAATATTTGCAAATAATTAAAAAAGCAAAAAACTTTAATACTTTTTATTTAATATATAAGAAAAGAGTTATTAATATTATTTATTAAAGAGACAATATTGTATACAATTTGAAATACTATAAATTTAATATTAGTTTAACAAATAATATAATACAATATAGAAATTAACAAGTTACAATTCTCTAATAGATTTATAATAAAAAATATTAATATTTTTATAACAATATTTTTTTAATAATATATTATCTTAACAAGTATATAGATACGCAATACTTTAAAAAAATATATAGTATTAATAAACTCTAACAATAAAGTATAAAATTTAATTTTGTTGCAAATATATTTATACAAATTGTTTTAAACAAAATAAAATTAAACTCTAGAACAAACTAGCTTAAACAAAAACACAAACAAACTAAATTATATTATAAAAAAATTAGATTAAAAATATCTTTTAACAAGTTAATAAAATAGAAGTATAATATAAAGATATTAAACAATTTAATATTGCAAATATCTTGTATTTCTTTTTTAATATTTGCGCTTTATTAGTAATTTTAAAATTAAAATTGTAATTTTTAAACTTAATTTAAGTTTAAAAGAAAAAATACAAATTGTTATTGTTATTATTATTAGATAACATATTAATAGAGATTTAAATTTAACAATATTTAATAAATCTTAAAATATAAGTTTTATTAAAAAATAGCAACATCTTAAAATTGCAATAATAAAAAATATATATAAAAATAGATTTTTTGTTATTTTTTTTAACTCTATAGTTATATTTTAGCAAATAATATTTTATTAAAAATTATATTTAAGATTTAAAAAATACTAGATTGTTAAAGTACTTGCTTTATAAAATACTAATTTAAGAATTTTTTTTTAAGTTAAGCAATTAAATAAAGTTTTAATTAAGTATTTGTTGTACAATTGTTTAAATATTTGTATTTAATAATAAATTGAGTTGCAACAATCTCGACAATTGCAATATTAATAAATTAAATACTAGAAAGAAATTTAAACAATAAAGAAGTTAAAGTATTGCGTTAGTTAGTATCTTTATATTAAAACAATAAACAATTAAAGCAAAACTACTTATATTATAATTAGTCGATCTAAAAGTATTGCGTAATTGTTTGTATTTAAAAAATATTTTAATATATAATTTATTTAATATTAAAGAAAGATTTAAGTTCTAGAAGCTAGAGCTTCGATACTTGCAATAATTATATTGTAAATAACTTCGAAAAATACGTACTCTAAATATACAATTAACAATAAATTAATTGCAAAAATAATAAAAGAGTTTAAAAATAAGCTTTTTTTATTAAGATTTATTAAAACTATTGTAAGTATATAGTATTTGCTAACAAATAAAAAGAATAATATATAAGATTTCTAAATTTAATATTAAATACAAAATAAGTTTTATAATAAAGATTAAAAATTAAGATTAAAAATTAAAAATTTTAAAAAATATAAAAAAATACAAAAGAATATAAAATAAATAAAAAAACTAATTATTGTAATTTATTAGCACAAAAATTTACAAATAATACAAATCTTATTTTTATATATATTTAAACTTTAATATATATATTTCGAGAATTAATACTATAAAATATATTTATATATAAAAATTGTAAAACTATTAAATAATATTTTAATAAAATATCTATTCTTGTTTTTAATTTTTATTTTAACAATTATTAAATCTTCTATTTATAACTTTTTTATATTAAATTTATTAAATTTAGTATATATTATCTACTATTAATACTAAAAAAAATATTTGTAAAACTATTTTTATTATTTCTATATATATAGATCTTAGAAATCAGAGTCTCTTCTTAATATAAATTTTTATAAAAAAATATATTTATTTTAAAAATTATAGAAATTTAGATTACAAAATAAGTATATATTTAATTTAGAACTTTATTGTTTTTTATTAAACAAAACTAGATATTCTTTGTAACAAAAAAACAAATTTGTAAATATATTTATTAAAATAATTGTATAAAATTGTATAAATAATACAATTCGACTTGTACAAATAATTAATAAAATATATTAATTTATTTATACTTTATATATATTGTTAATAAAGTATTTAAGTTTGCTATAAAGAAAATAGTATTATATTTTTTGCTTTTTGTTATTTTTGTAAATTTTGTATCTGTTGCTTTTAATAAAATTGCAATATTATTATTTTTTGTCTAAATAGTTGTCTAGAAATTCGATTTTAATAATAATTTTAAAAATATTTGCGCAAAGTTTGTCTAGATTAAATATATAATTGTTGTTACTAATTTTGCGCAATTTATTGCAACAATTAGACTTCTTATTTGTAATAATTTTGTTGCAATATATATTTATAAATTGCTCTTTTAATAGAAATTCGAAATATTAGAAGTCTAAATTTATTAATAATTAATATTAAGAGAACACAAATTGTAAAAACATTTTAAGAATAGAAACTTTAGATTTATTTTATTTACAATTTATAATTTTAACAATCTCTAAATTTATTTGTTAACTATATTAAACAATACAATTCTTGTATTTCTTGTTGCAATTATAGTTAATATTATATTTGTAAATATATTATTGCTTTTTAAATTAAATATTACGCAAAAACTTATAGTTTTTATTACTAACTAAATAAGAAAAATAATACTTTTTTATTATAGTATTAAGTTGTTACAATTGTATATATAAGTACTTTAAATACTTATATTTTTAGTAGATAAAAAACAACTAAATATATATTTTAAGATTACTTTTACTAGAAAACAAAAACAACAACTATTATATTTATTAAATTTTTTGCTTTTTATATTAATTAATTTGCAAATCTTATTAATTCTAGATCTTGCAAATATAAAGTAAAAAAAAGAAAGAAAAAAAAAGTTAATAAATATTCTTATATCTTAGTTTTGCGTAAAATTAAAATAAAGAAGACTATTAACTTAGAGTAAGAAATATACTTAAAAGAAAAGACTTACTAAATAATTTATTTTAGTAAAAAGATAATAAATATATATAAAAAAATATACTTGTTTAAACGTTAATAATTTTAAATATATTTTTATATTAATTTTTATAATTAAGATTGTTGTTGTTATTAACAACAATATTATAAAGCTATTAAACAAATTATATAAATATCTTTATTAAATAAAAGTTAATAGCAATTTATACTTTTAATTAGTCTAGAATTCTAGACTCTTAAGAGATTAAAATTTATCTAAGATTTTTAATAATATAATATAGTTTTCTTTGAATCTAATTAATAAAAATCTTGTTCTTTATTAAAAATAATATAAAAGATTACTTAATACTTATATATTGTATAGAATTAAGTTTAGAAATTGTTTAACTTAACAATAAGTTATTTGAGTTATACTAGACTAATCGTTCGGTTCCAACAGTTGGAACCAAATTGCATAAATTATAAGAATACTAACTATATTAGGTTAAAACTTGACCTAATTAGATATAACTTTCGGGTCGAGTTATAGATTTCGGGGAAAAATCGACCCGAACGGTCAGTCTAAGTTATACAATCTTAAAAAGAACTATATTTTTAAAAAATTTGTCTACTAAATTAATATTAAGAATTCAATAAACAATTAACAATAATCTCTATAAATCTATCTACTTTGTAACAATATTTATAGCAAAATAAAGATCAAAATTTGTAACAAGTTAGTTAAGAATATCTAAGCAACTTATATTAAAAAGAGTTATAATAGAATTAAAACAAAAGCAATATCTAAAAAACAATACAATTATAAAAGTATAGAAAGAATAGTTTAAGTTTAGATAATAAAATAATATTATTATAAAAAAAAAGACTCAAATATTTTTATTAAAAAAATATTCGAAAATAAAAAAGATTAGTTACTAAGTAAATTAATTAGAATTTTGTAAAATTGTTAAACAAATATTTACAAAATCTTTGCACTAGTTTATTGTAAATAATTGTATTTGCTCTATTAATACTAAATATATTATTTTGTATTTTAATTGTTTTATAATATTCTTTAATATTCGATATTTAAAATTAATATAAATACAATATATTGTTAAAGATATTTAAAAATTCTAAAGTTTACAAACAATTTTATATATTATATAAGAAAATATTATAAAAGTTGTACTTAAGTTAGAAAAATTAATATATATAAGTATCTAAAGAAAATTTTATACAACTAAGAGATATAACAAGACAATTATTAGACTGACCGTTCGGGTCGGTTTTTCCCCAAAATCTATAACTCGACCCGAAATTTATATCTAATTAGATCAAGTTTTAACCTAATATAGTTAGTATTTTTATAATTTATGCAATTCGGTTCCAACTGTTGGAACCGAACGGTCAGTCTAACAATTATTATTAAAAACAATACTTTTGTATAGATTTATTAACAAAGATTGCAAAAACAATTTTTAAAATAAATATTATATATATAATAAATAAAAACTCGAGATATTGTACTAGTTAGATTTCTTTAAATAATAACTTTCTAAATCTAGATTTAGCTTTAAAATATAATATTAATTTAATATATTTATTGTTTAATTTTTTAAAAGACAATTATCTTATAAATTGCAATATATTGTATTATTTAATTAAAAAAATACTAAGTTAATAAATATAGTAGATTAAGATAAATCAAATTGCAATACTTTACAATTAAAAAGAATTAATTAAGTCTATTAATAATTCTTATAAAGATTGTCGATTTAAATTTAATTTATTATTTATATTATCTTTGCTACGCAATAAGAGTTATAAGACTATAATTTAAAAAAAGATTAAAAAATTGTTGTTAAACTATTTTTAAATATACAAAAAATTGTTTAAGACTTCTATTATTATTTAATTAAGAATTGCTATAAATCTTTTCTTAATAAAATAAACTATATTCTAGTATATTAATTTTATAATTGCAAATATAGTAAAAGCAATATTAATTAATTTTTTAAAAATAAACAACTAAAGTTATTTTATAAATTTGTCTTTTATTTAAACAATAATATATAACTTGCTAAATTAAATAATATATTGTAAGAAATACTTAATAATAAGTAGAAGATTAACGTGTTTAAGTTAATATTAAATATAAAAGATACAACTTATTTTAATCGAATATACAAAATATACTATTAACTAATAGACAAGATTATTGCTTTTATATCTAATTAACTAATTTATACAAATTATTTATAATATATATTAATTTAACAATATATAATAGAAAACAATAGACTCTAGAATTAATATTATATTATTAATAATTAATAGAAAAAACAAGATTTTTACTTAATTAAAACAACTATAATATTAATTTTTATTTCGACAAATAAAATATAGCCTTTTAGACAATAAAGAAATTAAAACACATAATTAATATATATAATTATTAAAAATTTAAATAGAAACGCACAATAAAGCTATTAATTAAATATAATATTGTTAAACTATATTTTAATAGTATATACTAAAAAAAACAATATAAAATATTTAAATATAAAGATATATTATAATATTATAAGTTGTATAACAAGACATAAATAAAAAGTAATTTGTTAGAAAAATATTGCACTAATTATTTGACACTAGTTTTGCGCAATTTTTTAACAAAAAAACTAATAATTTATTGTATAAATAATTAACGCAAATATTGCTATCTAATATTAATAGAATTAATAATCGATTATTTAAAACAAATACTTGTAATTAAAATTAAGCAAAATTGTTATTATATTATATACAAGATTTCTTTAGACAAATATAACAATTTAATAAGTATATAAGCGCTACAAATATATAAAGATATATTATAGCAACTCGAGTATCAAATTAATTATAGAGTTAATAAAAAGAATCTTAAATACGTTTATAATATAAAAAACTTTATATAGAAGCTTCTAAAAATAAATATTTATAATATAATAATAATAGATTTGTTATATTAACTTAATGAAAATATCTTAATAAATTTAATAAATTAATTAAAGAGATTTATTGCAAATATTATTTTTCGAATTAGAGCAACTTATAAGTATATTTACAAAGACAAAAAAACAAAAGAAACAAATACTATATTTAAACTAAATTAAAGCTTTAAATCAATTTTTAAGATTTTTAATCTATATATTTTTAAGTATTTTAGCAAAGTTTAACAATAAATTAAGATTAAACAAAATATTATATTTTATTAACTAATAACAATTATAATATTGTTGTTTTATTATTATATCTTAATTGTAGTTTATACAACAAAATCGATAATTAATTTTATAATACATGCAATATATTGCTTTTATAACAAAATAATCTTGTTATATATACAATATACGTAAGAATAATTTAATATATTAAAGAAGATATTTATTAAATATCGATTAATAAATATAAAGACAAGAGAAGTTTATTTCAATATATTTAAATTCTATATTATTAGTTACTATAAAAAATTTATTAAAAAATTTAATACAATTAACAATTTTAATATCAAGAACAACAAATATATCTATATATATTTAATAAAAAATTTCTATTTTTGTATTAATAAATCTTCGAAATTTATAAATTAAATATATATATGCAATTTAAGAAAAGTAACTTTTCTAGCAATAAATAATTTAATTAAATAAAAAAAAAGTTTAATTAAAGTTTAATTAAAAATTGTCTTAAAATTAAAAATTTTTTATTTTGCAATATTAATAAGATTCGACAACTAAAAATAAATACTTTTTAATTAAATAATTTTAAATATTAGATAAAGCAATTACAATTCTATATATATTAAAACTTTTAATTAAATTTGCTAGTTTACTAAATTAAAAAAACTAATTTTAACAACAATTGTATTTGTATATTAGCAACAAGCTTGTTTAGACAATCTAAATAAATTAAAACAAAATAATAGAATTTAGCAATATAAACAACTTAAGAATAATTGTTTTGTGTCTATAATATTTGCGATTAATTTATATAAATAAATAAAAAAAAGAAATAACTTTTAGACTAAAAAATATTTTGTATATATATATATTTTAATAATTTATTTTAAATTTAACATATATAATTCTAATAAATTTAATTAACAAATAAAGAAGATATTGTATTGCTTAAAAATTTAGAACAACTATATTAATATTTAACAACAAAATTATATATAGTTTTGAAAAAAAATTAAAAGAGCAATATATTGTTAAATTGTTATTAATATATAAAGAATACTCTATTAAACAATTGTTATTTATTTAATCTATTATAAATTCTAGAAAAAGGGACAAACAAGATTGGAAAAAAAAATATAATAAGATATTTTTAAATACTCTTAAATAACATAACAAAAAAAAGTTAAATAGATTGAATAATATATTGTAGTTAAAGTTTTAGCTAGCAAATAGTACAAAGATTTTGCAAGCTATTAACAATAAACAAATTTATAATATAAGCAATATTTTTTAAAGTACTTATATAATATTAATTAAAATAGATTTTTTAAAGAAATTTATATTTAGTCTTAATACATATTTTGATTAAAATTAATATAATACTTGTTACAATAAACTTTTTATTAAGAATAAAATTTAAGCAATAAAGAAATAAGTTAACGCAAGATTAGAAATACTTAAATAAAATAAAATAAGTTTGTAGTTTATAAAATTTAAAATAATACTATTTGTATTGTCTATATATAAAGTAAATAAAAATTGTTAAAAAACAATAAAAATTTAATTTCTATAATTTATTATATATATAATATTCCTTTAAGAATAAATATATTAAATTAAATTTCTAATGATATTGTTAAAAATAAAGACGTTTATTATATAGTTAAATTAGCGCTATTAGAAATCAATTTAAATACACAAGATTCTACTCTTTTTATAGCAAAAAATAATATAAGTTGTTGTATTAAACTAGTATAAGTTTGATAACTCTTGTTAGAGTTGTTTGCAAAAAATATATTTTATTTCTTTTATTTATTTTTATATTAGATTTGCTATTATATATTTTTAACAATTATAAAATTAAGTAACAATATATTTGCACAATATCTTTTTAATTTCTTTTAGCACAATTATTTTTATTAATATAAATTAAATTAAATTAATTAAATCTAAATCTATACTTACAACAAATATTACTTAAGATATTATTAAAATTAAGAAAAAATATATAACTACTAAATCTTATCTATATTTAAAAACGTTAATAGTATCTATAAAACATTTCTATAATACTATATTATCTTGCTCTTAATTTACAAAGAACTTATTTGTTTAAAATTCTAGATATACTACTAAAATAATATATAAAAAATATAACTAAAAATTACTATATTATAATTAGAAATATTAATACAAACAAAATATATTTGTTGCTAGTAATTACGTTTGCAAGATATTCGAAAAAAGAAATATAAAAAAGAAAAGTAAGTAAACTTTGTATCGAATAAGATATATTAAAGAAAAATATATTAAAAAAATTAAGTTAACTTTGTAATTGTAGTTTATTAATAAAACTTAATAAAACAAATAATTAATAATATACTATAAAGAGAACTCGAATTAAGTAAAGATTTAAACGCAATAATATTGTATTTTAATAATAAATACTTAAGATTTTATAAACAATAAACAATAATTGCTAATATAAAGATTTTAGACTTAATACAAATATAATTTACGCAAATAAATTTATAACAACAAATAATATAAACAAGAATCTATTTGTAAAAGCAAAAATATTATAAATGCAAGTATTAAAAACAAAATTAAACAAATCTTATTTGTATTAAGATACAAAATATAAAATAAAAAATAATATTGTTGTTGTACTTGTTATAACAAAGATATCCTACTTAGTTTTTAAATATATAAATTAAGATATTTTTGTTTATAAATATATATTATAAATTAAACAATTTATTAATATAATACAAAATAGAAGTAAAAATTTAAAGTATTAATATCTAAACTTAAAAATACAAATATTCGATAATTATTTTACTTATTTATTATATTAATTTATTGTAATCTCTTTGACAAATCGAATTAAATTTTCGATTAAATATATTAATTTAATTGAACAATTTAATTTGCAATACAAACAATATTATTACTTAATTAAGTTGCTCGATTAAGCTTAGAGATACTTAGATACTAGATAGAAAAAACTTAAAGCGCAAAATAAACTCTAATAGCTAGATTTTGCTCTTGTGCTCTACTAGTATTACAGTAGAAGTTGCACTAGTTGCTTGAGACTAAGCGACAAAATAAAATGTCAATATTATATTTGTTTTGCAAGTACAATTTAATATTTGTTCTTATATAATAATTATAGTTAGAAACTTATTGTAAATATTCGATATATTATTAATATTTAGAATCTTTACTTTCAAATTTAATTTAAACTTAATTAAAAATATATAAATTCTATATTTTTTAATTTAATTTTTATTTAGCAATCTTCTATTTTTTGTAAATAAGAAGACAACAATTAGTAGAATTAACTATTAAATTTAATAGAAACTTTCTAAATTCTTCAAAAATCTTGCTTTTTAACTTAGCGTTATTGTTTGTTCTTAAATATTACTAGATAGCAATATTGTTTTTCAAAAATAATATATAATAGAGAATTTTGTTCTTATTTGTAATAAAATATATTAAAAATTGTATTATATTAAGATCGATTTTTCGAAATTAAATAATATATTTATTTATATTTTAACTTTTGTACAATTTTAGCTTTTTAAGTTTTCAAAACTTAAATATTAATAATAATAATACAATAGTAAGCTAAGAAACTTAAGAATTTGTTTCTTTAATTGCTATAATTTAAATTTGTTAAATATTTTGCAAATCTCGAATCTTTGCTATTAAGATTTCTATCTATTAATATAAAGTCGAAGCTCTAATTATAGTTAAATTATCTTTTTTATTATTGTTATATTAATAAAAATTATCTTTGTTAATATTTTATAAACAATTGTTGTTTTAAAAAATATTAAACTCTTTAAACTTTAATTTAGTAATTAAATAATTATTGTAACTTAAATTATTATAGTTTGTTATAATACTATTATATTTTAAGTTTTTCTTTTCGAAAAATTGAACAATTAGAATTGTAAAATACAAATATGTTTGCTTTCTACTAACACACTAAGATATAAAATATAATAAATATAATAAATTTATATTATTATATCTTAACTATATCGAGTAGATAGTAGTAGAACTAATTGTTAAAAAATAACAAAAACAAACTTTTTATTTATTTAATATTTGCTATAATATACGAGTCTATTCTTTGCTATCTAATTAGAAAGAAGATATTGTATTATTCGAAACTTTTATAGATATTTGAAATTATATACTCTGCTATACTCTAAGACGCTAGCGCGTTGTTAACGCTATAACATAATATATTCTATGCAAGAAATTAGTTAATAATTTTGAAAATACTTGTTTATGCTATTTTGTTGTTTTTATAAATTTGAATAATTCTTTGTTTCTTAAGTACAAATTTTTATATATATAACAATATATTTGTTGTATATTTTAAAAATTTAAAAATTAGTATTTCGATTAATTTATATACTTTAAGATAGCTAAAAAGTATTTAAAAGAAAATATTATTAATTTTTAAAAAAAAAATTATAATTTATGTTGTCGATATTTGTAAAACAAAAATTGATTTTCTATTAACAATATAAAAATATATTTATAAAAAAGATTTAAGAGATTTATATTAAAAAATATAAATTTAATTTAGTAATTTAACAATTTATATCTAAATATTAAGTTTAGTATAATTGTATTAAATAAAATTCGAAAATATATATAAATTAAATATATTCTAAATATATTCTAAATATTATATTAAACAAAAAATTAGATTAGAATTTTTAAATAATATTTAGAAACAATAAGTTGTTTACAATTAATAATTAAGTAATTGTATTTTTTTATATAACAAATTAGTTAAGTTTCTAATATAAAATTATTATACAATATATATATATATTACTTGAAAACTATAAATTAGTATATAAAGATTGTTAATATAAATCTAAAATATTATATATTAATATTATTGTTATATTAAGAAGTTTAATTAATAATTTTTAATAATAAAAAGCACTATTATATTTAAAAGTATTAAAGCTAACTTTTTTTAACTTTAATATTAAGTTATATTAAAACAAAAAGAGATTAATATAAATAATATTAATTTTTTCAATTATTTATTAGTTAATTATATTTAATTATTTAAGAAATTTATCTTATTTAATTGCTAACAACTATTAAGTTTTTTATATATTTATAAAGATTATTATTTTTGCTAATTAATATTGTCTTAAACAATATTATATAAGATTTTAAATTTTAATACAAATTTATTAAATACAAATTAAAGTATACTTAATTTTATTATTTACAAAATCTTAACTTTGCTTTTAATACTATATAATCGATTATTTTAAAAAAAGTATACAACTAAAATAATTAAGAGAATTTAAGAAAATTAATATAATAAATTAAGCAAAAAACAACAAAGTACTTAAGCAAATATATAAAAAGAAAATAAATAATAATTCTAATTTTTATTAAAATAGAGTTAACAAAATCTTAGATATCTTGCACAAATAATTAAATTAAAAAATAAATATTTTTAAACAATATTTTGCTATAAAAATTCGATTAAACAAGTATTGTTATTGTTATTAAACTAAATAGCAACAACAATATTATAAAATTCTTTAAAGCAAATATAAATTTCAATATTTGTTAAACTTATTTTACAATTAAGAAGAAAATTATAATAATATTTTTGAAATTAGATTATAATTTCTAATTTATATATAATATTTTTATCAAATATTTAATATATAAGTTAAAGAAAGTCTAAGCAAGAATAGATTAAATTATTTATTTTTGTTGTACTATTATTGTAAAATTCTATTGTTGCAATATATCTATATATATTTGTATAATCTTTACGTATATCTATATTGAAGAAGAGATAAACAATAGATAAAAACAATACAAAAAATTTATTAGTATCTCTTGCTTATTTTGTATATTTATAAGAAGAGTCTTTGTATTTTCAATTAACAATAATATTATAATTAAATTAATATTATAATTCGATAAATCTTAATATCTTTGTATTAGCAAAGAGTAAATATAAAAATAAAAATTTATTTATTGCATTTTATAACTAATTGTCTTTTTTCGATTTTTAATTTTCGGCTTTTATAATTAAATATATTTGATACAACAAGTTTGAGCAATCTTAATTTTGTAAATTTAAAAGTTAAATTTTTTTAAAGTTAATATATTTACTTGTGTTATCAATTAATAAATAATACAATATTTGATTATTTAAAAATCTAGCTTTTATTGCAATATCTTTTAATTTTTAAGAAAACAATATTTTTTTGTTTTTTTATTGCTTTAGTTTGTTTAAAAAGTTAATAGTATCTTTCTTTATTATAATATACAATTGTATTAATTTTAATATTAAAGTATAAAGCAAAAATTCTTTAAGTTTTATTAAATATCGAATATTTCTAAATAGATTAAATATTTATAATAATTATTTATTCTTTTCTTTTTATACTTTTATTATTATATTTATATAAAAATTCTTTTTAAGCAATTAAAAATACTTTTGAGTTGCTATATTTTAAGATTTTGTTAATTAATAAGATTTTGCTAGTTTCTTTGTTATATTTTTAATTATATTAAGATTTTTTTAAGTTAATACTTTGTTTGTTTGTTATTTGCGTAAGTAGACTTAACTCAAAAAATTCAAAAAAATTATAAAAAACAAAATATTGTTTTGCAAATTTATTGTATTATTGTTGTTATCTTTGTTAAATAATATTAAAGTATATAAATTATTTATATTTGTATTTTATAAATATTTATTAATTTAATTGTCAAAGATATAATTTTGTAATTTGCGCTTATATACAATAAATTTTAAGAATATATAAAAGTTAAAATATAGTTGCAACTATTAAGAGCGATTTATTGCAATTATCGATTTTAAAAAAAGAAGAAAAATTGTATATTCTTTTGTCTAGTTTAAAAAGAGTTAGTATACAATAAATAGCAAGTATTTCATTAGAATTTAATCGAAGATTTATCTTATTAAATATTTGTATATTAACTTTTGTTCGATCAGACAAGTATTGTCTAATTAAAGAGTAAGATGTTCAAATATCGAAGTTAATAAACGCAACTTTCGATAAGAAATTGAGTCGACTCTAAATAGCAGTTATGTTACATTTATAACATATTTATGTCGCGCGACGATTATCCAGATTACGCGACTGTAAGACGACTTGCACCCGAGTCTTGATGCAGGATGATCTTCGCGCAGATTTCTGTCATCTTGGCGTGCCAATTCATTTACTTTCATCAGGGAGTCGAATAATAACGCATTGAATCTACTCAGGCAAACCCTCAGTGATGGCAGTAGCGTTTCCATCTTCCGCGGTTATCAAGATGTCGCTGCGTCAAGCGTTGATGCCTTCCATGTTCTCGAATGCTATCCTACTCT
>JAABUL010003294.1_pt1 | contig 24325 bp, 19 predicted proteins | sample 5559151 | NCBI WGS metagenome assembly JAABUL01 (sample SAMN10711876, study PRJNA513368) | rock metagenome | isolation source: Antarctica rocks | place: Antarctica: Victoria Land, Pudding Butte sud | reverse complement strand
GAAGAAACGGTTTGAATCATGCTATAAAACGTTTATTGACTTCATGATCTACTTAGTTTCATTATTTTGAACAGAGATTTTCAGTTCATATCAACAATGTGACAAAGTTTTTGCAAGCAACTAAGAATCACGACTAGTTTATCAACAGTCTATCATTCTGAGATCAATGATCAATCAGAGTGAGTCAATCAAGACATTGAATGCAAACTTAAAATCTACTGTAATTACTTGCAGAACAACTGAGCAAAATGATTATCAATGATGAAATTCAGCGAAAATTTCAATATCTTCTTCGTTATCTCAATGATCTCGTTCTACTTCAATAAAGATTTTCACTCACGAATGAGTTTCAATTCAGATACGACTGACTATGAAATCACTCGTGAACGTCTTGAAGCTAGAAAAGTTGACGATATTGTCATTCAAATGAAGAAACTTCTTATCTTTGATCATCAACAATTAGAAAAGACGAAGCAGATCACTGAAGATCAAATCAATAAACATAGACGAGACGTCATTTATAAGATAAATGACTGAGTTTGATTATCTTTCAAAAACGTCAAAACAACGAGATTGTGCAAGAATTTGAAAGACAAACAACTAGAATTCTATCAAATCATGATCAAAGTTGAAATCTTCTATCATCTTCATTTATCAGTAAGCATGAAGCAGCTGCACTCAATGTTCAGCTTAAAGCTATTGCATTCTTATTTCGATGACTTTTTATCAGAACAGCATTCAGAATCTTTCAGATCACTCACTATTGAAGATAATAAATATTGAAAGATAAATGACATTTTGAACTTCAGATGCTATCGAGATCGAATACAATACAAGATCAAATGAACGAAACTAGATCGAAATAATGAATAATACTATGTCGATAAAGAAGAATTCGAGAGCTTGAAAGAAGTTTTAGTCGAATTTCATAAGCTCTATTCAGACAAATCACACTAAATTGAAAAACAGTGAAAATTTTTGCGTTTCATTTGTTTTATTTATGCGAACATGAATTTTCAAAGAGAAGAATAATGTTACGAATATGTCAAAGGTTAAATTCTAATCAATTTACAGTAAACGCTAGCGAGTTCACTGCGTATTGATTAGAGCTAGTCAACGATCTAGTCGAGAACTGACTCAGATCTGATTTAGATTTGACTCAAATATGACTCAGCATCTTTTTTCTTTTCTAGCATCTTCTAATCAGCTTCTATTGTCTTCTATGACAAACACACTTCTTTGTGTTATGAGTAGTTAACAGATGTCTATGACAAACACATTTCTTTGTGTCGTAAACATCTTTCAAATAAACATCTTTCTTGTGTTTCAACACGTTTTCTTTGAGACTAGCGTCAAATCTGAGTAACTACTATATAGAGCGTGTTCTTCTTGTCTTTTGTACCTTCTTTCTTCTGTATTCTTAAAGTCTTAGTTATAGCTATCTCTATAAATCAAACATTCTAGTCACGCACGCACTCTGATTAGTTTCTAGACATGATCTCAACATGTTTACATCTGATCATCTGATCATCTGATCAGAGTTCTATAAGTTGCAGTCTTTATTATTGCAATGTTCATTGAATCTGAGAACTGTTCAAGATCTTTGACGTTAGTCAAAGTTACATCACACGATTTTAACTGTTCAACTGATCTTGATGACTTTTCAATCTTGTTGAACGAGAATGATTTCTTGCTGAGTTAAGTGACAGCAGAAGAAAAAGATCTCTTTAGTATATGAGTAGAAGTCAAGCTCTTCTGTTTAATCATTGTTCTTTCGCTTGAGAAAAGAACAGTTAAGCGAGAATTGAAATTCGAAAATTGAAGAAAGTTAATTTGCATATCTATGACTAGATCTGTTTTGTTCATTCATGTTTTTCCTAAAATCATTTGATGTTGTTCTAATTGAGTGATCAACATAGAAGCAATGTTTACTGTATGATCTTGAATCGTTAGATTCAAATAAATGACATGAGTAATGAGTTTTTTTGCATAATAATCATTGAATTCTTGTATTGACTTTGCTTTGATTAAAGTCAGAGACTTGATTTGCAACTGATCACAAACAATTTGCGCAATCACTTCATCAATGAATGAATAGTCAGCAGCTTTAATGTCAATCAATGACTTTAATGAGTAACTAATTTCATTGCTAGAAAGTACATATTCAATAGTCAAAGATTCAGAAGTAAAAGAATCATTTGACATACTTGTTGTTGAAGAAATTAACACATCTTTCATTGTGTCTTTGATGAAAGTCACTAGTTTTTTGTCTCGTCATTCTCAATAAACATTTTCTCATTCTCTTTATTCTTGAGAATGATGATTTTATGTAAACGAAGAATGAAAGCATGAAATGTTGAAGTGCTGATCTTGTTTAACTGAAAACAGTTCTTGAATAAGTGACTCAAGATCTTGCATGTATAGTAGATGATGAGCATTCTCGCTTGATCAGACTTAAGAATAGAAAAGATGATGAGTTTAACATAATTGATTATCGAAGTTGACAGTGCTGACGAGAAAGTCACATGTTTGTCAGATACTGCAGTGAGTTTGACGATTCATCGCTTGCTGCGTAGCTGATAGTTGACTCGCTGTTTATTATTCACATCTTGAAGAAAGTTCTTTAAACGAGTAAGCGAGACAAAATTCTCAAGACAAATCAATAAAGCGTTCTGCAAGTGATTATTGATTTTATTCTGAAGATCATTCATCAGAATGCAATCATCGTAGTTGAGATAGCTGAATAACTTCATGAATTCAAAGTAAAAGACATTGAAAGACTTGTTAATTTGTCTCAGAACATTATACTTGCAACGACACTTTTGATTCTTATTCAGATCATCATATATTTTCTTCAGATGCTCAAATAACTCGTAAGTTAATGTATATGAGTAAGAAGCATCATGATGATGTCTGATGAAGATGTGCTTAGCAGCATCATCTTCTAGTCTAGATATTACATAAACAATACAAATATTCTCAGTATCAAAATGATTAACATTTGTCTGAAGCTTGTTGTCAATCTTGATTCATCAGCTGTCTCATGTTGATTCATCTTCATCAGTGAATATAGAAAGATTCAAAAACTTGAAGAACTTGTGATAATCATTTTCGAATAAAGTGAACATCTCTCGTCAAGTTCAATTCTTAATAAAAGCTCATGACTCAATGTCTTGATGTTCTCAAGACTGATCAGCTTGACGTTGTTTCTCTTTGAGAATCAACATTTCTTCTCATAATTGAATGTTGATCTTTTCTAGAATGTTAATTGATGCTTGATTGATTTCTAGCTGATTCAATCTCTTGTTATGCTTGATCTGCATGAAGATTCAGTGCTCAATGCACTCAAAAATCATGTCTCGTTGAGCTTTAAGTTCATTCAACATCTTGATAATCTTGTTGAGCTGACTTTTAACTTATTGATGCAATTGTTTCTTGTTCTTTATATCTCATGAGATCTCAACTTTCTTGACTTCATTTGAAACATCTGTAGATAGCATGAAAACTCATTTATTTGCAGTGCTTCTAAGCAATCAAGCTGATCATGACTCGACTGACTCAAAGTTGCATGTCATAATATCTGTGTGTAAATGTAGATGTAAATTCAAAGAAGTTTTTATAAATTTTCTGATAAACAAATGAATGCAAATTCGAAGAATCTCTTGCGAATTAAAAGTGATACAAATTCAAAGAATTTTTTGCGAATTTTCTGAATAAAAGAAGTAGATTATTTCGTATCATCTACAAGTTGATAGCAGAGTAGTTGATTAAGCATTTATTTAATGCTAGAAATCAGCATAGAGTGAGTCATATGAATGTCATTTAACTAGTAGATAAATGCTAAGAAAGAAAAGTATTTACAGAGAAGAACTTGCAACTTATATGTGTTTCTAATCTCTGTGCTAAACTTGAAAGAGTTGATGTCTTACACAGATAATGCAGAAACTCAATGACATTATCTTTAGCTCAAATGCTCACTAGACTTGATTAGAAATAGTTGAGATTGAGAATAGAGTCAAGAATAGATCAAGAATAGAGTTAAGAATAAAGTCAAGAATAGAGTCAAGAATAAAGTCAAGAATCATAATAATAAACATCAATGTTATTAACATGATATTCATTGATAAATTCTTGATGTCAAAGCTATGTAAATGCTTTAATATTCAATCAATATTACTGTTAAAATTGAAGTTGATTTAATCATATGATGAAATTCTTGATAGAAAATCAATTATATATGCTTTATATACATCAATCATGATACGAAAACATAAGAATGAAATGATGTTTCTATTAATAACTTGTTTAAATCAGCATAAGATAATTTCTGAAAATCTTTAATTAAAAGAAATTAAATTTTAATAAACTTTGCAAATGATTAATTAATATTCTTATTAAATATTTAAACATTGAAATTTGTCATTTTAAAAGCAAGCTGTTAATCAGAATTTTACAAATTTGAATTAAGTGAAATCTTTAAAATGAAATAAAAAAACTTAAAGTTAATTATTATATTGATGATCATCTTAAAGTGATTAATAAACTCAAAATTAGTAAATTGATTCATTTAATCTATTTTCATATTAATGCAAAGTACTTAAGTTGACTTCAATCAACTTCAATTCTTTCAGTTAATTGAAATAAAGAAGATTATTAAGATTATCATCATTAAAGTTGCTGCATATCAAATTTTAGTCAAGAATAAGAAAATTAAGATTTTCTTACTAATTATTAGTGAAATTAATAAAGTGCTTAGCTCAGCAGAAAGTTCTGATCTGTAACTGAATGAAATAATTTCTGTTATGTCATTGAATGAATTGAAAAAGAAACTTTCAATAGTTTATCATTGTAGATTGTAGATTGTAATTCATATGCTCTTGTGACATTGATTTAAATTTAACTCATGAGAAAAACTATGCTATGTGTATTGAATGAACAAAATTCTCTGAAGAAGAAAATTGCTTATCAACTACATGATGACTTTACGTTGTTAAAACAGTGAGTTTTAAGATGATGTATCAAATAATGAATCTATAGCTTTTATTCAGCATGTGATGCTTAAGTAAACTTTTATGAATGTCTGTATTGTTTATTGTAACACATCATCTTTGTTCTGCTCTTCATTGATGATATTCTATATAATGATGTTTCGATTCAATTTTTGATTCAAAGATGAAAGATGTTTCTTTGCATTCATGATGCTCATGATTGTAATGCAGAAATTATGTTTTCTTGCTTAATGATTATCATTCATTAAGCAGAGAAATGTGTGATGAAAGAGAGATGTGCACAATGAGAAGATAAAGTATGATTGTATTAAATAATTCTTTTCTTCTCTTGATTTGACTTATGTTACATAAACATTGAATAAATTGTTAGTATAAACATGCAATTGCAATCATTTGATGCTTAGTTAATCAATAGTAGAGATGCGTTTTGATCATTCTCATGCATCTATCAAAAATATGTTGTATACGTTGCATGCAACATACATAAAGCACAATCTTTATGCTGATTTCTTTCTTAAGCTCAAGAGATTACTCAAAGAGTTTTCTTATGACAGATTTACAGTTCAAGAGAAATGAGATCTTTCACTGCTCAGATTTCAACAGTTTACTTCTTAAGCATGAGTTGCAGACATTTCATCTGCAATATGCATGCATATTGCAGTCAATTTCTTCTTTAATCACATCAACATATGCTACTGTTCTTTCAAACTATATAAATGATGTTTTTAACTAAAGATTGACTTTATCATCAAGACATTCAAGAGTCAGAACTCAGTGAAGAAATGAGATTCTCAAGATCAACAGTCATCATCATTGTATATCATGTTTCACAAATGCTCGCTTTGCTTGTAAAGCATGCAATTCATCTGTTTCATGTTATTTGTAAAGATCTTTCTCATGCAGATCAATCATGTTTTGCAAAAATATTCATATGTTACACTTTTAATTAAACAGTGTAGTTTAATCATTCTTTACTAATTTACTTATGTTTCTCTTCTTTTAATGAAGTCTTCTCATCAATGTATCATTTACATATAGAATGTTTATGTCTGAACATTTGTTAAATAATATTAATGAGATTCTCAAGTTTGCTCATGTTGAACTTAATGAGACTCATGAGTTGTTCATGTTGTAGTAACAGACACGCAGTCTTAACAAGATTTATATGTAGTTAGCAGTTAGTATATAAATTTAAAGAATATTCATGATTCAAGTTTTTTCTGCTAATTATTCTTAACAGATCAAATACAAGAGTATTCTGTTTCAGTTCTTGTTATCATGATGACAAGATGCTGAATTGAATGATTTTCATAAGCGATTTTTCTCGTAGTTCTGCGTTTTATTTGACTTTCTCATCTGCATGCTTAATAATTTATCATGACTTTCTGAATGTTTTTGATAGAGAAAAAATGATGCAGTTGTCTTTACATCAATCATATGATCATAAGATTGAATTAAAAGATAAGAGTTAATCTTTTAAAAGTTAATTCTATTTTATGTTAAATCATAAGTTACAGAAAGTCAAAGAATATTTAGAAAAGAATTTAAAAAAAGAAGTTCATTACTGTCAGCAAAGTCTCTTTTGCTTTGTCAATATTATTTGTCAAAAAGAAAGATGATAATTTTTACTTTTATATGAATTTATTGAAAATTGAATGCTTTGATTAAAAGAGATCATTATTCAATATTCTTGAGTCAGAGCAGATAAAGCTTAAGAAAAAGACTCAGCTCAAAAACACAGATATCATATTGACACTGTTCATCATCAAAATCAAAAGAATCATAACACTAAAGTATTTGAAAAATACTTGAATTACGACGAGAAAATGACTATTAGAAACGAAAGAGTAGAACGCAAAGAGTGTAAAGAAACGAAGAAAAATGAGAGTATGATTGCGAGAGTTTAAGCGAGAGTGCTTATATATGCAAACTATCAATGTGATTGATTAATGAAAAGATATAAAGCAGCGACTTTGATCAGATTACATGTAACTTAGCATACATACAACGTCTAGACAATGTTATAGTCATAGACTGCATGCACTTAATGAAGAAGAAGAAAAAAATTTAATATTCTTAATAAATAAAGTACTAGCTTGAATTCAAGACAGTAAGTATTTAATTTGACTTGACATTATTGTTGCATTCAACAAGCTTTACATGAGTTTCAAAAATGAGAATTTAACTACTTTTGTTACTTTCTTTGATATTTACAAGTATAAAGTAATGCTTTTTAAATTAATTAATGAATCTGCATTCTTTCAGCACTATATCAATGATGTGCTGTTTAAATGTCTTTACAAATTTGATCAAATTTATTTGAATGACATTTTAATTTACAGTAAAATCTTGAAGAAACATTAAACTGATCATCAAGTTGAGTTTCAAGTTGACATTTTAAACTTGAATTGATATTGAGTCAAATTGCTCACATTTTCAACTTAATTCAAGTTAAGTTGCTCATATTTTCAACTTAACGTGATTTGACTCAACTGAGAATTAGATCAATTTGATTCAACTCGTCAAGAACTTAAGCTTAACGTCAAGAAAGTTAAATATAGAAATTTTTTCGATTTTTTGCTTTTGCATTATCTTTTTGATAGAAAGTCATGAAGAAAAACATGACGAAGAACATAAAGAAAAACATAAAGAGAAACATGAAGTGAAACATAAAGATTGTTTGATAGAGAATCATGATGAGAAACATAAACATAAAGAGAAACATGAAGAAAAACATGAAGATTGTTTGATAAAGAGTCATGACAAAAAACATAAAGAAGAACATGAAGATCATTTGATAAAGAATCATGATGAGAAACATAAAAAGAAACATGAAAATCATTTGATAGAGAGTCATGACGAGAAACATAAAGAAAAACATGAAGATTATTTGATAAAAAGTCATGATAAAAAAAACATGATAGAAAGTTTTGAAGAAAAATCATGTAAACTGTTCAATCAAGCTATTTACATTTATCTAATATCTTGTTGAGTTGAATCGAGTTTTCAAATCAAGTTGTCAAGTCAAGCTTCTCAACTTGATTTAAGTTCTCAGATTCAACTTCTCAATTTGATTCAACACTTTTTTCAAAAAATTTCAATTCAATTCGACACTTTTTGAGTCAAGTATTCAACTTGAACTTAAGTACTCAACTCAATGTAATCAGTCTAAAAAACATAAAACTTATATGAAAAAAGTATTAAACAAGCTTTGTAAGATTGATTTGCAAATAAACATTAACAAGTATGAGTTTAAGATTCAGAAAATTTCATTTTTAAAACTATTAATATTCATTAATGATTTGTGAATGAATTTTTGAAAGATAAATGTAATTCAAAGCTGAAAAGTATTATGCTCATTAACTTATATGTAGATCTTTATTAACTTTTGCAATTTCTATCAATAATTCATTAAGAATTTCTTAAAAATTACTTGATTTATGATGAAGTTAATTCAGAAAAATCATTTTCTACAATGAATTAAGATTTGTCAGAAGATCTTTGATGATTTAAAGTAACAGATAATGACAGTTTTTATTTTGAAGCATTTTAACTTAATCAAGAAAGTTATTCTGAAAACTGACTTTTTGAACTATGTGAATGATGAAGTATTGTCTTAGTATGATAATGAAGAAATTCTGCATTCAATAATCTTTTATAGCAAGAATATGATTTTTGCAAAATGTAACTACAAGATTTATAATAAAGAACTGCTAATCATTATTTAATGCTTGAAGCATTGATGCTCTGAATTAAAATGTACAAATATTTCAATTAAGATCTTCATTAATCATTTAAATTTAAAGTACTTCATGACAAGTAAGAAATTAATCAAATGACAGATTAAATGAGTTGAGAAGTTATTTGAATATAACTTCAAGATTATTTATCAGTCAGAAAAACAGAATCTGAAAGTTAATGCATTAACTTAAATGTTTAATATCAAGTCAGTTTAAACAAATAATAATTAAAAGTTATATCAGCATTAAATGTTACTGTCTGAAAGTAAATTCAATTTGCAATCAATTAATATATCAAAATCTGATCAAGAATTTAACTCAGATTCAAAACTTAAATTGAAAGTTAATTAAGATTTAATTAAAAAGATAATTTTTATTGTAGATTGTAGAAAAAACAATCACAACGCATGCAAAACAAACTTTTGAAAAGAGCATTATAAACAAGAGAGAAAAGATCAAGTAAAAGAATAAATGATGATGAATTGCATAAGCAGCAGTAATGTTGATTTAATGATGATTGCAAGCAGCATTAACTCATTGCAGAGTGTCAGAGACTGAGTTAAACTAGAGATACTATCAATATAAAAGACTGATATTATTATTACTTTGATAGAATTTAGGTACAAGACAATACATCAGGTAATGTACAAGATGAAAGACAAGAAATGAAAGAAAAGAACAAGAATTTGACTTCTATATACATGAATTGAGTAATGTCAGAACTGAGCAGCAGTTTTATGACTTAAGATTGCAAAGACACAAAACAGATTTTGATGTGACTAAATTAAGATGATGATGACTAGATTAATGACTTAGTTCAATGAATCAAGACTTTCTAAAATATCAATGATACTAAATTGAATTGACAATATATTTTATGCTCTGAGCTGAGATGATGATCTGACATCATGACAGTAACTCTTCTCTCAAAGACTGAGCTTCTGCGAGATGATAAAGAGAACAAGATGAGACGAGAATTGAAACTAAATGAGATGAGATGTAAACGAGACAAGACGAGAGCGAGACGAGATGAGAAAGAATTGAAGACAATGACGAGAACTGAAACTAGACGAGATGAGACGAGATAAGATACAGCAAGACGCATTTTATAGTGATGAAGCATTGATGAGATAAAAATACATCTGAGTCACATCTGAGTCAGATTTGAGCGAGACAGAGCGAGATGAAGATGAAACATGATAGAGTGAGATTCATTTTATAGTGATGAAGCATTGATGAGATGAGATACATCTGAGCAAGATGTCTGAGCTGAATCGATGATGAATATTGAACTTAAAGTTCTTGACATTGATATTGAGACATCATACACGATATTACATGTGATTCTTCAACAACAGAATTGACGAGATGAAATTCATCAAGTGCTTACTCATAATTATCTAGAAGATTGAAAGATTTTCAAGTAGAAAAGTGATTTTCTCAATCGACGTAATACTTGAGCAAAGATGAGTTGTAGTGTCTATCACGCTTGAAGTTTAGTATGCTGTTTACATATCAAAATCTTTCGTCGTTTTCAATGATGACGAGTTCTCAAGATTTCTGACGTTGACTTGAAAGAAGATTATTTGCGATGTGACTCAAAAAAGTAGCATGAAAGACTGAGTGAACTTTCATAAATGTTGAAAGATTTAACTTAATGATCAGAGAATTTTGCTCAAAGACATGCTTGATCTTGAAGAGTTCAACGTTATGATCGTTTAACTTGACAATGAAGTGAGTGATGCTGAGATTGCAAGCATTCAGTCAGACTTCATCTTCAACAAAGTATCTAGAACAAGAACGACGAGAGAGATTGACATTGAACTCATAAATGACTTGAGCTATGAGCATCTCATCACATAAATGATCAGTCAATTCTTTCATCTTCTTGATGAATTCTTTGACATTGATTAACTTGTCTTGAGCTTGAGACATAAAATTCTCTGACAGAGATTCAAGAAGCTTAAAGTCTAGACATGAGTTCTGACTCATATTGATCAAGAAGAAGAATGCTAGAGTGATTGACAAAGATGCATTATTGATCGCGAATTCAATTTTGAAAAGTCACTTAGCTCAGTCATCTTGCATGTAGTTAACATAGACTCGAAAATAATGCTTCATGATAGCATTGAATCTCTTGATTTGATTATTGATCTTGAAGTGATATGCTGTGAATAACTTGACGTTTATCTTCAGCATCTTACACATATGCTTTCAGACATCAAAGATGAATTGTGTGTCTTGATCAGACACAAAGAACTCGAGTAAATCATGATGTTTTCAAACATGAGCATAGAAGCTGTTGATAGCTTCTTCAACTTTCATAGAGATGATGAAAACTAAATGTCTCATTTTGCTAAAATAATTGACGAAGACTAGCACATATTTATATGTGATACTCATGAAGATACTGAGCGATAAAGAATTTACATAGTTCATGAAGACATCACGTCAGCGACGTTCGAAGATTGAAAGAGAACACAATCATTCTTAAGTTCGTTGTCTAAAAAACTTAAAACGTGTACATACGTGACAGTTTCATATGAAGCGCTGAACATACTTATATATGTTGAGTCATCAATAAACTCAACTGATCAATTCATAACTCTTGACTCTTTCTAAATAATCATCGATGACATTGTCGTGAGCGAGCTGAATAATACGAAGACGTAGTTTATTAAAGTTGAATACATATCTTCTCTTTTGAAAGTACAGATGATTCTCGTATTCTTTACACTCAACTAGAGAAATCTTGTTATGATGACGTGCTTCACTGCAAAGCGCTTCGATTATCTGAGCTGCAAACATATCATTGACTTCAACTTGTTTTCACAGTGTCTGAGTGAAAGTATCAGCAGAATCTTCATCAAGATTTGAAATGTCTTGATTTAGCTGAGATTCTAAATGAGATTCAATGTTTTCAACGTTGAATTCTTCAACTTCTAGATTCATGAGAGCTAAAGTCAGTGAAAAGACTGAGAAGATTAAGAACAGATGTAACTGAACTGAATCTAAGATGATGATTTGTGACTGAAGCATCATGACTTTGATGTCAAGAGCATCAAAGATGAGATTCTCAACAATCTTAAGATTTAAAACATGAGTTTTCAGAATTATTTGATGTTGATATTGATGTTGAGAATTGAATGTATTCTTCTTCTTAGAAAGATCTTTTGAGCGACGTGTCAAAGCATTCAATTTATCGTTGATCTTGTCAAAGCAATATGTGATGTGATAGTTGAATCTAGACAGAAACTCACTTCAATGAGCTTGATGATGACTCAACTGCTTAATTGACATGAAATACTTAAGATTTTTGTGATCTATGATCATCTTAACAGAACAAGTAAAGTTTTTGAGCTCTGAGCGTCATTCTTTGAATGTACAAACAATGATTATAAGTTTTTTATTGTAGATCTCGTAGTTACACTCAACTGAATTATGCTTCTTGAAAAAGTAAGTGACTGAATGAAAAACTTCGTTCTCATCATATTGAAAGAGAATGTCTTTGAACACATAGTTTGAAGCATTGATTTCTATCACAATCTTGTGATCTGAATTGTAGTGACGTAGAATAACATTGAAAGTAAACACTTTCTTAAGAATGTTGAATGACTTTTGACATTTCTGAGATCAGACAAAGAATTCAATCTTTCTGATGAGACGAGTGAGTGAATTAGCTATTCTGCTATAGTCGTAGATAAATTTTCTATAGAAGTTCGTGAAATCTAGAAAACTTTAAACGTCTTTAACGTTGATCAACGTGAATCAGTTGACAATGATGTCTATTTTGAATGAATTCATCTTAATCTCTTCAATGATGATTATTAATTCTAGATACGAAACTTGAGTGACATGAAACTTGCATTTGATTATATTCATCTGAAGATTTGCTTCTTGCAGCTTTCGCAGAATGAGTTTGACATGAATCTCGTGCTCAAGTTCATTGTTCGAATAGATCAAGATATCATTCAGATAAACGATACAGAACTTATTTAAATGCTTATGAAGAGTATTGTTGATATACTTCTGAAACAAGACGAGCTTATTGCATAAATTGAAGAACATGACTAGATACTTGAATAATTCAAATCAAGTGCAAAAAATGATGAAAGCTTCGTCTTCTTCTTTGATTCAAAGATGATTGAATGTGAAGATGATATCAAGCTTGATAAAGATTTTGACTTGACTTAAATGATTCAGCGTTTCTGAGATCAGAGACAAAGAATATCGATTTTTAATAATGATAGCGTTCAGATCTCGATAGTTCACGCAGAAGCAAAGTTCTTCTTCAAGTTTCTTGATGAAGAGAACAGAAATGATTGTTTGAGAGTGATTGACTTGAATAAACTCTTTGCTCAGATTCTCATCTAAATAACGTCGAAGTTCTAGAATTTCATCACGACTCATGTTGTACAAAGCGAAGACTGAGAATTGAACATCTTCTTTAAGATGTATGACATGATCATGAGCTCAATGCAAAGACAAGATATTGACGTTCTTCTTGAAGAAAACATCTAGAAACTTGAAGTATCTGAGCGAAAGAATTGTGACTGAGTCAATGTTCTTGCTTTGTTGATAGATCTTAAGATCTTCTTGAGTCGTGAATGTAATCAAATGAATTTTCTTTTTCATTTGATGAAGATTTCGACTGTAATCTTTAGCATAGATGCTATTCTTGAAGCGAGACGAAGACTGAGCTGACAAAGTCGCGTCACATGACTTTGACTCATTAGACGAAGCTGAATCAAGATTCAGAAAGTCATCAATTTTCTTTAGAGTAATGCTAAATACTTTAATGTCTTTGTCATGAGTAGCTTGATCAAAGTATTGAACTCTCAACTTAACTATGTCAAGTTGTGTAGAAGATTGATTGCATTGATCTGCTTGAAAAACATTAGAAGTTCTAGAAGAAAAAGAATTGTGACACTTGATTTTAAAAAAGTATTCTTTTTGAATGACTTGAAAAATACAACTAGAAACTTCTTGTTCTAAATGATGAATGAGACTGAACGAGATTTGTTTCTTGTGAACAGACGAGAAACTAAGTTACTTCTTCTGAGTGAATTGAAAGCTAGATTGCTCTTCATGAGCGAGCTGAGTATTGAATGATTCTTCTTGAACAATTCGTGAACTGAATTGCTCTTTAAGAGCGAACTGAAGACTGAATTGCTTCTTACGAGTGAACTGAGTTGAAGCTACTTCTTTAGCTTCAGACAAGACATTTTCTTCTGATCAATTAAGATTATAAATCTTGACGAGAAATTAACAACAATGACTAAAACAGAAGAGTGAGAACAAGATGAAAGTATTGTGTTCAAAATTGATGTACACGAAGTGATGATGAAGTCATGAAAGACTCATGATGATGAGATACTGATTTAATTCAGTGACATAAAAGAATAGTCTTTCAACATGTTCATCAAGAATCATTGTGAACTTGACAACATGAGTAATGTCATCAATTAAAGCGACTTGATCATCAAATTCTTGAAGTCTGCAAGAATGAGTTAACAAATGCAAGAAAAGACAATGTTGTTGCGCGAATGATTTATTCATAAAGACATAAGCAGAGATATTACTATCAATCAGAGCGAGAGCAGAAACTTTAGATTGAGCTTGACGAAGAATACAGAATACTATCATGTGACTATCTTTGAATGTCGAATCAAATTCAAAGAGTTTTAAGACAGATTTAGCGAAAAACTTTCTATATGATTGAAGTGAAGACGAAAAGATTGATGCTAGTAGACAAGATGATATGTGTACAGATTTCTGAACGCGACTTAGCTCAGAAACTAAACTTTTTTTGAATACAACGAAACTTCTTCATTTATGCTGATGACGTCGCTGTTGTCGATGTCTATGATATGCAAAGTGAAAAACTTCTTATTTGAGCATTCTTTAGTGATTTTGCTCGAATGTTGCAACTTGCAGTAGTAATACAGCTTTCACTTGTTGCAGATTTTCTTGATCTCAGAAACGATTAGAATCTTATCTTGAATGATGACAATGACAAAGCTTAAATTCATTGACTCATCAATGAACGAGAGAGAAAGAGACGAGAATACTGTTGAAATAACAGTCACAGAAATGATAATTCTAGAATTCAAAGAGTTACTAATTGATGCAGAGATGTTCTTGACTTTAACGAGTGAAACAGAGAAGAAGATGATGAAGCAAGATTGATAATGCTTAAGCTGTTGAAGCTTTTCGTCAATTTTGAAGAATGCTTGAACTCATTGATGAAAGATGAATGATCGAGTTTCATTGAGATTTCGTCAAAAGAAGATGATGACTTGAATGATATAACTGACATTATGTTTCATGCAGTCAATCAATGAAAAGTCTTTCATCAAGAAACATTCTTTCTTCTGATAGAAGAGATTGTAGTAGTCAACAAAGCTATCTGTGTCTTGCTTCAGAGTTTCACAAAGATATAGTCGAGCATCTTTCAACTTGAAAGAATTGTCGCAGCAATGATGTAACTTGTGTTATCAATCTGCGAAGATGAAAATGATACAGAGATTATTGACTTAATATTAACTCATTAAATTATGAATCTTCTTATCTATGATGAGTCGTGACTCGACATAGATTATCTTGACTCGATGAGAGAAATAATGATCATCGTTTACGTTCATGCGCTGTATCAAACTCTGCTCTCAGACATTCAAATGATCTTTGTTTCTCTCATACTCAGATATGTCGAAAAGCTTTTTGAATCTAATGAAGATTGAGACAGCAACAGAATTTGCAGAAACTTGAACGATGAAGAAAGATTAATTGTGCAGAGTTTGTATGATGATCTGAGCTATCGTTGCAAAAGACTGAAAATTCAATTCTTGATAAACTGAAGAATTAAAAGCGATGAATGAAGATGAAATGATGATATCATGTTGTTGAACTTGATTTTGAAGCTTGCGCATTGCGCGAAAGACTTCAACTGAGTTTTCAATCACACTTTAAGTGAACTGTTCAACAGCACGCTTGTTCTCGATTGAAAGACGATGAGATTGCTTCATTTGAGCAAGAAGATAACTAAACAAGATTTCAACATATGAAAACGTTGCAAGAAGTGTAAATCTTTCATAATGTCAGAGACTGAGCTAGACTAGAGATATTATCAATATAAAAGACTGATATTATTATTACTTTGATAAAATTTAAATACAAGACAATACATCAAATAATGTACAAGATGAAAGACAAGAAACGAAAGAAAAGAATGAGAACTCAACTTCTATATACATGAATCGAGTAATGTTAAAACTGAGCAGCAGTTTTATGACTTAAGATTGCAAAGACACAAAACAGATTTTGATGTGACTAAATTAAGATGATGATGACTAGATTAATGACTTAGTTCAATGAATCAAGACTTTCTAAGATATCGATGATACTAGATTGAGTTGACGATATATTCTATGCTTTGAGCTGAGATGATGATCTGACATCATGACACAGAGAGACAGTGACGTGAAATTTAAATGCTCATGCAATGATGAGATGAAAGTTATCAGCATCATTGATTTACTAACACAGACATTGACGTTAAAGAAAGAGAAAAACAAAAATCACTCATGAAAAGAAGTGATTTTAAAGCTGATTCAACATCTTCAAAACATTTCAGAAAGAAAGATTGAAAGTCAAGATGCATTCATCACGAAGAATGTATAAAAGTTGAAAACATTCATTTAACTTCTTAATAAACAACTACAAACATAAGAAAATACATGTTTCACATTCAAAACATCATCATGAGTCAATGTAGCAAGAGAAGAAGCAACAACGAAAGAGCAGTGATTCAGAAATGATTTATCATCACTTTGCAAGAAACATGAGATTCTAGTGAAAATAGTGAAGAGAAAAAAAGTGAAAGAAATATAAAAGAAATTGATTAATCAGATCTTTCAAGAAATTGCAAGCATGTCAATGATGCAACAAGATCTAATAGTGTTGCTTTACAAACTTGAAAGTGAAGACATTGCACTTCATGTGATGAGTTTGAAAGCTCGAGCAGTTCTAGAAAAGTTTCAGACATGAGTGAAGAAAATTGCAAGCTTAGCGCATGTAATGCATCAAAGCTTCATGATACTGACATATGATGCACACATCACACTGAACACAAGCAATCAGAAGATAATCATTAAAAGATTGATGAAAGATAATGCAAGACTTCATGAAGATTTAAAGATGTTAAGAATAGCTTAACTTAAGAAGATAGTTGAAAGTGAGAAGACTCATTCATCACTCATTGTAAAGATTGCAATTAAAACGATGACAAATTAATTGTTAAATGTGAGCATGCTGAACTTGTATCAAGAATGCTTATGCAAGTTGTTTGAAAGAAACTGTTGTATCACACAATGCTATAAATGCTTCGATTTTGATCATATAGCTAGATTCTGCAAAAATGAAGAGTGCTGTTTCAAATGTGCAGACAAACATCACATCAAAGAATGCGCTGTGTTAATAAATAGAAGATGATGCGTGAACTGCAACGATAGTCATGAACTCTGAAGATGTTCATGTCTCAAGTGAAAACTACAGATAAAGCAATCAGAAGAAATCTTTCAAAACAAATTGATCAGATATTTTGAAGTGTCAAAAGATAATTGCTCATTCTCTTCTTTCTCTTTGAACTTCTTGAGTTCAATGAATCTTGAGAGTTCAATGAATTCATCGAGTTCAATGAATGTCTTGATGATGACAGACAGTCAAGACATCAATGAGTCAACATGATAAGTGATGAAAGTCAAGAAGAAATGAGTCAATTGCTCTTCATGTATGATTAACAACTCAGAGAACATGATGTCTGAACAGATACAGAAATGTTAAATCAGAAAATGTGAAAGATTCTTAACAATTAAAAGCATACAAAAAGCTGTCTTTGCACAAAGTCAACAGCAGCTACAGATATCTTTATGATGAATCAAATCTTTCTGCAAATTCTACAGTATAACATCAGAAAGTTATTGAAAATTCAAAAATTATTTCTGATAGACAGAGAAATTCGTAAATTCAACATAATAATCATTCAGAAACAAGATTGCAACATCAACGTTTTACAGATGTTTAGCTCAACTCATAACTTCTTTCATCTAGTGAGAGACTCATCATTTCAAGCAAGAACATGCATTTATGTCAACAAGCATCTAAAATTCAATTAATGAGCAGTGAAAATCATTGAATTGAACATTTGCTTAAATTCTTAATCAAGCTATAAACTAGCAACTCAAAAGACGAAATACAGACGCTATGACTCATAAATGTTTATAATTCATGCTCACTGTCTATCATTTTTACAGAAGAATTATTTACTATTTCTTGTTTGAATGAACTGATCAAAAATGATTGCAAACAGTTAATCATAGAAGATTTCAATCTGCATCATTCACATTGAGAAGGCAAAAAATGCTTTACTCATCACATAGTGACTGATGCTTTACTAGACATCATTATGAATGCAAGACTAAAGTTACTGCTTGAATCAGACACAATTATTAAAGAGATTCACAATCAGCTCACAACAATAAATTTAGCGTTTGACAGTGAGAAAATACAATTCATGATACATAAATGCAAGATGAAAACTGATTTACATCAAGAATCTGATCATCTTTCAATTGTCACGAAGTTGTGTCTACACACATTTTTCGTGCAGTTCACAACTCATCGATTATGAAAGAAAATGAACACAGAAGCATTAAATGCTCACTTAAGAATACATCTTCTTGTCGATCGTTTTCTCAATAACAAGACAGCGATAAATGACAGAGTAACTGAGATCACTCATATGCTACAAGAAGTTATTAAGAAGTCTACTTCTTGAGCAAAGTTGTTGAATTAAGCACAAGACTTGATCAGCGATGAAACTCATCTGTACGCGATGCTGACTACGAATCTACTGTCTAGCTACAGTAGAGTCTAGAGATTATCAAAAGTTTGAATGACATCGAGACGCTGCATGATGGTGAAGCGCTGTGCGTTGATCGCGTGCAGAGTTTTCGCGATCGCGCAGACTTCGATAATCTCAATGCGCATGCTACAAGCAATCTGCACGCAGATGAGAAAGTCAAATAGAACGCAGAACTACGAGGAAAATCGCTTATGAAAATCATTCGATTCAGTACCTTGTCGTCGCGACGACAAGAACTGAGACAGAACATTCTCGCGTTTGATCTGTTGAAAGTGATTAGCAGAAAGAACTCGAATCACGAACATTTTTTAGATCTACGTGCTAACTACGTATAGATCTTGTTAAGACTGCGTGCCTGTTACTACGACATGAGCAACTCACAAGACTCGTTAAGTTCGACATGAACAAACTCAAGAGTCTCGTTAATATCGTTTAACAGACGTTCAGACACAGACATTCTATATGTGAGCGATACGCTGGCGAGAAGACTTCGTTAAGAGAAGAGAAACACAAGCGAGTTAGTAAAGAATGATCGAACTACGCTGTCTGATTAGAAGTGTAGCATATGAACATCTCTGCAAGACACGATCGATCTGCACGAGAAAGATCTCTACAGATAACGCGAAACAGGTGAGTTGCACGTCTTACAAGCGAAGCGAGCGTCTGCAAGACGTGATATACAATGACGATGACTGTCGATCTCAAGAATCTCATTCCTTCACTGAGCTCTGACTCTTGAATGCCTTGATGATAGAGTCAATTTCTAGTCGAAGACATCGTCTGTATAGCTCGAGAGAACAGTAGCGCATGTCGATGTGATTAAAGAAGAAATCGACTGCGATACGTCTGCGACTCATGCTTAAGAAGTAAACTGCCGAAATCTGAGCAGTGAGAGGTCTCGTTCGTCTTGAACTGTGAATCTGTCGCGAGAAAACTCTCTGAGTAACTTCTCGAGTCTAAGAGGAAAATCAGCATAGAGATCGTGCTCTATGTATGTTGCATGCAACGTATACAACATATTTTCGATAGAGACATTATTGAAAACGAAAAAGCAGATCAATTGATCAAAAGCGCTGCTCAAGAATTACCAGTTATCGACAACACGAAAGCAATCATCATAAGCTTCGTCAAAAAGCAAATTTGCAAAGAGGCGAAATTACAATGGTTAAATGTTTGGAAAAGCAGCATCAAGAAGGGAAATCAGTATCAAAAGCACATATCGAATGTGAATCTAAGTCATAAATCACTAAAAGAGATGAGGAAAATCGATAGACTAACGTTTTCAACCTTTATTCAGCTGAAAATGAGACATGACTATTTCAAGAGCTATTTGCATAGATTATCAGAGAATAATTCGAACAAATGCTATGAAATATGCAATGCGAGGCAAACGCCGAAGCATTTACTGCTGAACTGCAGGCATTATAGAGCAGAGCAGATAAAGCTTAAGGAAAAAGCTCAGCTCAAAAACACAGACACTATATTGACACTGTTCATCATCAAAATTGAAAGAATCGCAACACTAGAGTATTTGAAAAATACTCGAATTGCGACGAGAAAATGACTATTAGAAACGAAAGAGTAGAACGCGAAGAATGCGAAAGAACAAAGGAAAACGAGAGTACGATGACGAGGGTTGAGGAAGAGCGCTTGTATGCGCAAACTATCGATGTGATTGATCAACGGAAAGATATAAAGCAGCGACTTTGGCCAGGTTACATGTAACTTAGCATACATACAGCGCCTAGACAGTGCCATAGCCATAGGCTGCATGCACTTAATGAAGAAATAAAAAAATAAAAAAATAAAAAAAAATAAAAAAAGCACAAGACTTTTGAAATCAGATCTGCTTAAAAGTCGTGATGAAATCATGATGATTACAAATTGTATGAAAATCGCAAAGTATTTTAGAAGCATGAAACGACTATCTGAAATACAACGATCACAAAAACAAGATCATTAAAGAAACAAAACATTCACATTTTAGATCACAGATGCATGAGTTGAGCAATGAGTTGAAATCAATTTGATGTTTCGCAAAATAAGTTAGAATCGAAAGTCAGCTACTTAAGAAACTTTCGCAGTTTTTATCATTAAAGAGCAACGATTTTGATCACATAGCAGATTCATTCGAAGAAAAAACAGAGATGCTACGAAAGAAGTTCTTTTCATCATTGTTTCAAGCAAACATCAGCAACATTTCAAGATTGTTTATATTGCTGACAGTGTTATTCAATTCAGTCGTATCACAAGATGAGATGAGACAAATGATTCAATGAGTAAAAGTTGACAAAGCATCAAACGCATTTGAAATTTCAAATAAAGTACTTTAAGCGAGTCTAACAAAACTGACTTTGATATTAATCAATCTGTTCAATGCATATGTAATTCACAAATATTATTCGAAGCAGTTCAAAAAAGCTCAGACAATAGTACTATGCAAATCAAAGAAGAATGATTACATTGATTCAAAGACGTATCAACTCATTGCTCTGCTAAACATCATGAATAAAACATTGAAATCAATCATGATTAAAAGATTAAGTGATATTACTGAAATTTATCACATGCTTTTGAATGCTCAAATGAGAACAAGACGCAAGTGATTCATGATCTCAGCGCTGAATCTACTAGTAGATTAAGTACATGCAGTATGAAGTTGCAAAATCAAGTACGTGATTTTCATGCTTAGTTTAAACATTGTTGAAACATTCAACTGTGTCTTGCACACTAGACTTCTGCATACTTTAAGAATGAGAAGAACATTAAACTACATAGTTGAATGAACTTGCAGCTTTCTGAAGAACAGAGAGTCATTGCTGACGTTCAATGAACAAATCAGCGCGATGCAACAAGTAAATGCTGACATATTGCAGAAATTTCTCATATCATTGATTTTCTCAAGCTTAATTGAAAAATGCAAGACTTTAAAAATCAAAATTGAAGTGTTTGACTTTGTAAATAACATCAATATTCTGATCTATGACAAAATCACAGAATCAATCTGCAAATTGCTGAGTCAAGCATATAACATCTGTGCGAAGTGAGTTTGAACTCATGATGCTATGTTCGCTTCAGAGAAATACAAACTTACACACTTCACTCGTAAGTTAAAAAGATTTGACATGACAGTCAGTTTACACATAGAAAACTCGATAATAAAGTTGAAATTGAACATATGAGTTCTTGTAGTGCAACTGAACATGAAACTATAATGAAATTTGCATCTTCGTCAAATAGAAGCAGATCACGTCATCAAGATGCTGATGCTTAGTCAACTTGAGATCTTCATTTGAAAGACTACATTCGCAAAAGCAAGATAAATATACTCAGCAATGATAAGATTGAGAATGACGTTTGAAGCATTGATATGATATCAACGTAATAAAGAAGAAAGATTGTCGAGTATGAAATGAAGATTAAAAACTCTTCAGAATCAAGTGCTGCATCATGTAATCAACATCTTCAAAAAAGTGAACATTGAAATGTTGAAAGTCGAAACATATACATTCTCGCTACATGTTCATCTGAACAAGCTACAGAATCAAGTTACACTACGCAGTTGAATCAACAACAGAACACAGAAGACTTGATGAGCATGCAAGATCATATGTGCTCATTTGATAAAAACTAATAAATTCATCTTTTGCTTCTTGATCTTCAAAAAAATAATGTTTCTGAACATTTCAATTCGCAAAGAAGCAAAGATATAGTTTAAACATGAACAACTCAATCTCTTAATATTGATTCAAATGAGTGAATGTACAATTGCACAGTTTCATAAAAGTCAATGAGATCTTTGATGAGAAAACTACAAAAAACACATCGCAGACATTAATGCATTCTTTGCTCAAAAATCTCATCTATTCAAGAAGTCAGTAAGAATGCGTAATGATTTTCAAAAGATTGAAAGCATTCTTGCAACTTACATCAGAATTGAACGCATAGAACTGAATGTCTATAATTTGAACAAATGCTATGAAATATGCAAGGCGAGAGACAGCGACCTACCGAAGCATATGATATACCAAATCGATCGACAAGTTATAGAGCACAATCGTACGATCAAAACAAGCCCTCATTCGACTCAATAGCTTCACAGGTGACTGCGTCGCAAGTCAAAAATCGAAAATCAAAATTTTCCGCGCTCACGCAGGCCAAAATCGACGGCGAAACGAGAGTTCATCAACGCAGAAGAAAGAATCATCAATTCAGACAGTAATTTGATTGATAAATCGAAAAGCAAACTCACACGAAAAGAACAAGTCGTCAAGCGACTTTAGAACAACACAGAAGACTGCGTACTGACGCAAAAATCGAAATCGAACCTCTTTGCGTCCGAAGGTCGCGCAGGAAACAACGTTGTTTCAGAGAAGTAGAGCGTTTCTTATCAAATCACTATCTGTTTTACCTTTTCTTGATGCGCAAGGCAATAAGTCGAGGTCAGTCGTTACTATCCTGAGCGAGGTAACGCGACTACTTCGGTACCTGAAATATAAAGCAATTGCGTCAAGCATTTTCTATCAAAAAGAGTAATCTAGGTTCTTGCAGGCTAGATTTATACCATTTTCGTCTGGCATAAGTCGTTAATAGAAGGCGATCTATTGCAGGTTTCGAGATAGAAATTGAGAAATCTCTACACTAGAGTTATTGCCTACGTGAAACGCTCTGAGTAAGAGGTTAAAGGGATATTTAAGTGGTGCCAAGTGAATTTTCTAGGAGCTCAGAGCTCGAAACTCGGAAAAACCCTCTATGAAAAGAAATATAAAGAGTCGCTTTATGCGCTCTTTCTCGCCCCGTTCCGCGAATAGTAACGCGGAACTCAGTAGAAGCAATAGCTCAGCGTCAGAACTCAAAACGCCGACGATAGAAATCAAAAAGTCAACGATAGAGGTTGAAACAGATTTATGGAACGAACTTAGCATGAGTTCGCCAACAAGCAAACAACTGCAGAACGACATTGTCGATTTATTTCGCAGTCAACAAAAATCGTCCACACCAGTAAATAGGAAAACGCAATACATGTTTAGTTCACCCGATGCATTGATGCTAAATTCACATGCAAACGCGCATAACGACAAGAATACAACCAATCTGCGAAATGCGAACTCGCAGCAAAAAGAGCAAACACGAGCGATTGTGGAATTCAAAGGAATGAAAAAGCGAAAAGCGATGAAAAGTTCGCAAAAAGAAGCTAGCACCGAAGTTGGTACGAGCAAGTGCTACGATGTCACCTCTAAAGAGGTGCAGGTAAAGAGGCTGCGCGAAAGAATTGAATTCGCAGTCAGTCAGCTAAGACAAGCAATATCAGAACAGGAAGAGGCTATAAGTCATAGCTTAACCTACATTCGAAGAGCATGCGACGAAAGCATAGAAAACCCGATTCAGGAGCAAATAGATCGACTTCAAAGTCAAACAAACAACAAACTGAAGATCATTCTACAATTGGTTCAACAAAATGCTGAAGACATCAAAAAGGGAATCAATGCAAAGCAAATGACAGAGAATTCGCAAACCTTGCAGAAGGCGCAGGTTTCGCAAACGTCGCAAGTCATGCAAAATTCGCAAAAACCAACGCAGAAGCTCACATATGCGCAAAAAGCAGCTCAAGTCACAGGTGCAAATGCAAATGCAAACACAAATGCAAATGCGAA